>Ga0318495_10000091_pt1 | contig 20177 bp, 23 predicted proteins | sample GRESIP108b1f25_FD_203752 | JGI IMG/M metagenome (GOLD analysis project Ga0318495, IMG submission 203752) | Tropical soil microbial communities from Luquillo Experimental Forest, Puerto Rico - GRE.SIPMG.108b1f25 | ecosystem: Environmental > Terrestrial > Soil > Tropical forest > Bulk soil...
CTGCAGGGCTGGGGGCTGACCGAGACCAGCCCGGTGGCGTCCCTGTCCTTCCCGCCCAAGCACGCCCCGGCCGCCCGCGCGCTGGACTACCGGGCCACGGCGGGCCGCCCGCTCGGTGGCGTGGAGGCCCGGGTGGTGGACGACGAGGGCAAGGTGCTGCCCCGCGACGGGCAGGCCACCGGCGAGATCGAGGTGCGCGGGCCGTGGGTGACGGCCGGCTACTACAAGGACCCGGCGCCCGACAAGTTCCGCGACGGCTGGCTGCGCACCGGCGACGTCGGCCGGATCGACCCCCGCGGCTACATCACGATCAGCGACCGGGCCAAGGACGTGGTCAAGTCGGGCGGCGAATGGATCTCCACCCTGGAGCTGGAATCCGCCCTCCTCACCCACCCGGCGGTGCGCGAGGCCGCGGTCATCGCCGCGCCCGACGAGCGCTGGGGCGAACGGCCGCTGGCGTGCATCACCCTCGTGCCGGGCCAGTCGGTGACCCCGGAGGAGCTCCGGGCTCACCTGGCCGGCCGGGTGGTCAAGTGGTGGCTGCCCGAGCAGTGGGTGTTCGTGGACGAGGTGCCAAGGACCACCGTCGGCAAGCACGACAAGAAGCTGCTGCGCGAGCGCAACGCCGCAGGCAGCCTGCCCGTCGTCACCACCGGCAGGCCCCCAGCCACGTAAGCCGAACTATCTGGAGAGTGTGTCATGTCAGAAGTCGTTATCGCCGCCATCGGCCGGACCCCGATCGGCCGCGCCGTCAAGGGCTCGCTGATCGACCAGCGGCCCGACGACCTGGGCGCCTACATCGTGGACGAGGTGCTCAAGCAGGTCCCGCAGCTGGACCGTGCCCAGGTCGACGACGTGATCTGCGGCTGCGCCCTGCCCGGCGGCGAGCAGGGGCACAACCTGGCCCGGATCATCAGCATCCTGGCCGGGATCGGCGCCCCGGGCACCACGGTCAACCGCTACTGCGCGTCATCGCTGCAGGCGGTGCGGATGGCGTTCCACGCCATCAAGGCGGGCGAGGGCTCCGCGTTCGTGTGCGCCGGCGTCGAGTCGAGCACCCGCTCGCCGCTCGGCGTGTTCGCGGACCAGCCGGAAACGCAGAACCCCCGGCTGTTCCCCGGGAACCCGGAGGGGCTGCCCGACGCCTACATGGCGATGGGCGCGACGGCCGAGAACGTGGCCGACACGTACGCCATCACCCGCGAGGAGATGGACGAGTACGCACTGCAGAGCCACATGCGCGCGGTCGTAGCGGGCAAGGACGGGATCTTCGCCCGGGAGATCATCCCGGTGCCGCTGGCGTCCGGGATCACCATGACCGAGGACGACGGGCCCCGGCCGGACACCACGCTGGAAAAGCTGGGCACGCTGCGGGCGGTGTTCCGCAGAGGAGGCCGGATCACCGCGGGGAACTCCTGCCCGCTGAACGACGGGGCGGCGGCCACCGTGGTGATGTCGGGAACCCGCGCCGCCGAACTCGGGATCACCCCGATCGCCCGCATCCTGGCGACCGGCGTCACCGCCCTGGAGCCCGAGCTGATGGGCCTGGGCCCGATCGAGTCCAGCCGACAGGCGCTGGCCCGGGCCGGGATGACCATCGGCGACGTGGACGTGGTGGAGATCAACGAGGCGTTCGCGGCGCAGGTCATCCCGTCGGCCCGCGGGATGGGGGTGGACCCGTTCAGCGACCGGCTCAACCCGCACGGGGGCGCCATCGCGCTCGGCCACCCGTTCGGCATGACCGGGGTGCGCATCCTGGCCACGCTGCTGAACGACCTGCGCACCCGGGACCAGGCCATCGGGCTCGAGACCATGTGCGTCGGCGGCGGCCAGGGCATGGCCATGATCGTGGAGCGACTGTCATGACCACGACGCACAACCAGGTCCCGCTGCTCGGGGCCAGCCCCAACGGGCAGCAGCCGGGCGCCCCCCGCGCGGCGAAGAAGGGTCTCCTGGGCCAGGCGGCCGGGGCGCTGCGGTTCGCCGGGCGGCTGGCGATGGGCCCGCCGCAGGCGATGATGCAGCTCGCTCCCGGGGCCGGCCTGGAGATGCTGCGGATCGCGCTCGGCAAGTCGCAGGTCGAGCCGGAGAAGGGGGATCATCGCTTCGCCGATCAGGCGTGGCAGCAGAACCCCGCGCTCCGGGCGACGATGCAGGCGTACCTGTACCTCGGCTCGACCGTCGACGACGTGGTCGACAGCCTCGGCCTGGACGGCAAGGCCGCCGAGCGGATGCGCTTCGCGCTGATCCTGGCCCGGGAGGCCATGGCGCCCACCAACTACTTCTGGACCAACCCCGCGGCCGTCAAGCGCTGCTACGACACCGGCGGCCTCAGCGTCTGGCGCGGGGCCGTCAACCTGGCCCGCGACATGGTGCGCAACCACGGCATGCCGTCGATGGTCGACCGCAGGCCGTTCAAGCTCGGTGAGAACATCGCCTTCTCGCCCGGCGCGGTCATCCACCGGTCCGAGGTCTTCGAGCTGATCCAGTACACACCGCAGCGCGACACCGTCTACGCACGGCCGGTGCTCGTGGTGCCGCCGCAGGTGAACAAGTACTACGCGCTGGACCTCTCCCCCGGCCGCAGCATGTACGAATACCTGCTGCAGCACGGCATCCAGGTGTTCACCATCAGCTGGCGCAACCCTACCGGGGCGCAGCGCGACTGGAACTACGACACCTACGCGCAAGCCGTGATCGAGGCGATCGACGTCATCCGCGAGGTGTCCGGCGCGCCGGACGTGAACATCATGGGCGGCTGCCTGGGCGGGATGATGGTCGCGCTCGTGCAGGCGCACCTGGCCGCGCTGGGAGAGCGCCTGATCAACTCCGCGACGATGACCGTCACCATGCTCGACTGCGACTCCGACGGGCGGATGTTCCTGTTCGCGACTCCGGCGACGCTCGCGCTGGCCAAGGCGGTCTCGAAGCCGCGCGGGGTGATCGAGGGCTGGCAGATGGGGTCGATGTTCGCCTGGCTGCGCCCCAACGACCTGGTGTGGAACTACTGGGTGAACAACTACCTGCTCGGCCAGGACCCGCCGGCCTTCGACATCCTGGCCTGGAACGCGGACCAGACCAGGCTGAGCTCGGCCTTCCACCGCCAGATGCTCGACATGACGGCGGGCAACCAGCTCGTCCACCCGGGCGGCGTCACGGTCCTGGGCACGCCGATCGACATCTCGCGCATCGCCTGCGACACCTACGTGGTGGCCGGGCGCACCGACCACATCACCCCGTGGCAGTCCTGCTACCGGACCACCCAGATGGTCTCCGGCCGTTCGGAGTTCGTGCTGTGCTCCAGCGGCCACATCCAGACCGTCGTGGCCGACCCGAAGCATCACGGCCTCGGCTACTACCTCAACCCGGTGACCCCGCCCGAGGCGGAGGACTGGCTAGCACACGCGGAGCGGCACGAGGGCTCCTGGTGGGAGCACTGGGCCGACTGGCTGGGCGAACGCTCCGGCGAGCAGATCGCGGCGCCGCAATCGCTCGGCAGCAACCGATTCCCGGCGCAAGAGCCGGCTCCGGGCCGCTACGTCCGTCAATGATCAGGAGGAACAATGAACGACATGAACGAGCGCGTGGCCCTGGTCACCGGCGGGACACGCGGCATCGGGGCGGCCATCTCGAGCCACCTGGCGCAGCACGGGGCCAGGATCGCCGCGGTATACAACCGCGACACCCAGGCCGCGGAAGCCTTCGCCAAGGAGGCGAGCGACAAGGGACTGTCGGTATCGCTGCACCAGGCCAACGTCGGCAACCCAGGTGACTGCCAGCGGGTCGTCCACGAGGTCCTGCGTCAGTACGGACGGATCGACTACCTCGTCAACAACGCCGGCGCCGTGCACGACCGCACCGCGGTGAAGATGAGCCCGCTGGACTGGGAACAGGTGATCCGGGTGAACCTGTCCGGGCCGTTCTACATGTCCCAAGCGGTTCTCCCCCACTTCTTCGAGCGGGGATTCGGGCGCATCGTCATGATCAGCTCGTACGTCGGCCAGGTCGGCCGGTTCGGCCAGGCCAACTACGCCGCCGCTAAGTCCGGCCAGTTCGGCCTGACCAAGGCACTCGCCCTGGAGACCGCGGCCAAGGGGATCACCGTCAACTGCGTGGTGCCCGGCGCGATCAAGACCGACATGGTGTCCGCGCTGCCCGAGGACATCGTGCAGGCCGTCATCGACACCATCCCGATGCACGCGCTTGGCACCCCCGACGACGTGGCGGAGGCCGTCCGGTACCTGGTGTCGGACGAGGCGCACTACCTCACCGGCGCGCTCATCCCGGTGGCCGGGGGGCTGCTGATGATGTAACCCGGCCCATCCCGCCGAGCAGCACCGAAATCAACCGCGCGGTGAGCCCGCCGACGTCGGTCTCCGGCATGAGCCAGGTGTACGCCCAGTTGGCCACGGAGAGGAAGACCAGGGTGGCGTCGTCCACGTCGAGGTCCCGGCGCAGCTCGCCGGACCGGACGGCCGCCTCGAACAGGTCCCTGATCCGCTCCTCGTACCGGTGCCGCTCGCGGAGGAAGACGTCCCGGGCCTCCCCGGTCAGGTAGCGCCATTCTTGGAGCCAGACCGTGGCCACGTCAAGCTGGCTCTCCACCACCGTCAGGTGGGCCCGGAGGGCCAGCTCGAGCCGTTCCCCGGCAGCCGCCGTGTCCGGCAGCGCGTCCAGCGCGGTGTGGAAGGCCGCCGCCCCGGCCAGGGCGATGTCGGCGAGCAGGTCGGCCTTGTGGCTGATATGCGCGTACAACGAGCTCTTCTGGATGCCCAGCGCGGCCGCGAGGTCGTTGATCGACGTGCCGTGGTAGCCGCGCTGCGCGAACATGCGGGCGGCCTCCGCGGCCAGCCGGTCCCGCGTCGGCAGGCCGGAGGCTGATGTCGTGTTCCTGGCAGTCATTGGCGGTCCTCGGTCATCGTAGCCGGGCCCGCAGTTGGCCAGGGCACGAGCCCAGCCCGTTCGGGTCAGGCTCAGGTCTCGAGGACGAGCCGGGGCGGGCCCCGGCGCCTGTAGGGATGATCGTCATAGGCGGCCGGGACCTTGGTCCCCGCGAGGGGCCACTGTGAGAATGAGCGCATGCGAAACACGGACGGTTCCATCTTGAGCATCGGGTCGAGCGGGTCGATCCTGTCCATCGGCTCCGCCGGGTCGATCCTGTCCATCGGCTCCGCAGGGTCGATCCTGTCCATCGGATCGGCTGGCTCCATCGCGTCCGTGCTCTCGGTCGGCTCGGCCGCGAGCATCGGATCGGTCCTGTCGGCGCTGTCCCTCTGGTCGGTACTGGCCTGGCGGGGGAAGGGCACCACGGCCAGACCTTCGGCCCGGCGGGCGGACGAGTAACTGCGCTGAGGTCACAGCGCGGCGAGGTCGCGATCGCCGGTCCGGACTCGCAGCACGCTGCCCACGTCGGACACCCAGATCTTGCCGTCGCCGATCACGCCGGTCCTGGCGTGCTTGGCCACGACCTCGGCCAGGGCGTCCGCGTCGTCGTCGGGGACCACGAGGTCGAGCCGGACCTTGGGCAGCAGCGCCACGCTCCGGGGCAGGCCGAGGTCGGGGTCGATACCGGGAGCGGGCTGACCGAACTGGCGGCCGAAACCCCGGACCTCGGTCACAGTCAATCCGTGCACCCGGTGGTCTATCAGGGCTTCGATCACCTCGTTCAGCTTCCCGGCCCTGATGATGGCGGTGATCAGTTTCATGTCACATGCTGCGGATGCGGTGGAACTTGCGGATGTCGTCCTGGCCGGCCAGCAGCGCCGCGGCGGTGACCAGCAGGACGACGCACGCGGCGACCCTCAGCGCCGTTCCGGTGATGTGCTTCATCGTCCGAGCCTATCTGTTCCGCCCGGGACGGGATTCCCCGGGCTGATCGCGTGCGACGCGGCCGGCAGGCCCGCATCGCCGAGATCAATGTCGTGATCCGCGAGCGGCGCGGGCTAGGGCCGAAGAACCGGCTCCGCCAGGGACCTAGGTCCCGGCCGGATCGCCGGACTCCAGGGACGGCAGATGATCAGTCAGTCGTTGTCGCGGCGGGCGAAGGCGCGCTTGGCAACGGAAGCCGTCCCGACGAAGGCGAACAGCGCCACGGCCACCGCCGACGGGATGACGGTCGGACCGCTCCCCGGGTTCGAGAAGACCATGTCGCCGCCGAAGACGCCATCGAACAGGACCGCGAGCCACATCGCGACGATGCTCACCGCGCCCCAGAACGCGGGCACCAGGAGCCGGGCGGCGATGCCGTCCCGGGCCGGCGCGGTCGTGGCGGGCTCATGCAGAGTGGAAGTCATGACAACCTCCTCATAGGTCGCTTCGACCGTTGCTCTGCGCCGGCCGCGCCGCCAGGGGCGTTGGTCGCGAATTCGCGGGAATCCGGGCCTGGCGCCGGGGGACCTTGGGCGGGTAGAAGAAGGGAATGATCCGGGGACTGGCGGTGCTGCGCGGGTACCGCCGCGCCTGGCTGGCCGGCGACCTGCTGTCCGGGGTCACCGTTGCGGCCTACCTGGTGCCGCAGGTGATGGCGTACGCGACGATCGCGGGCCTGCCTCCGGTCACCGGGTTGTGGGCCGCGTTCCCGGCGCTGATCGTCTACGCGCTGCTCGGCTCGTCCAGGTCGCTGTCCATGGGTCCAGAGGCCACCACCGCGCTGATGACGCTGGTGGCCATCAAGCCGCTGGCCGCCGGGCACCCGGTCCAGTACGCCAAACTCGCCAGCACGCTCGCCCTGATCACCGGCCTGATGGCCGTGGCGGCCTGGCTGCTGCGGCTGGGCTTCTTCGCGGACCTGCTGTCACGGCCCGTGCTGGTCGGCTACCTGGCCGGGGTGGCCCTGATCATGATAGGCGATCAGCTCCGGCGCGTGACCGGGGTCCCGGTGCGCGGCCAGGTGTTCTTCGCCCAGGTCGACTCGTTCGTCCGCGAGCTGAGCCACGTCCAGCCGACCGTCCTCGCGGTCTCCCTGTCCGTTCTGGGGTTCCTGCTGCTGCTGCGGTGGCGCTGGCCGCGCCTGCCGGGGCCGCTGCTGGCGGCGCTGCTCGCCACCGCCGCGGTGGCGGCGCTGCACCCGGGCGGAGTCGGCGTCGTCGGGCCGGTCCCGGCGCGGCTCCCGGCCATCGGGCTGCCCACCCTCGATCCCGGCGTGCTGCGCGAGCTGCTGCTGCCCGCGTTCACCGTGCTGATCGTGGGCTTCACCGACGACGTGGTAACGGCCCGCTCGTTCGCGGGCCGCGACGAGACGATCGTGGCGAACCGGGAGCTGCTCGCGCTCGGCGTCGCCAACGCCGGCGCGTCGCTGGTGCGCGGGTTCCCGGTCAGCAGCAGCGGGACCAGGACGGCGATCGCGATCGCCGCGGGCCGGAAGACCCAGGCGTACTCGCTGGCGACGGCGGCCTCCGTCGTGGTCGTCCTGCTGGTCGCGCGGCCGGTCCTATCCCGGTTCCCGACGGCGGCGCTCGCCGGGATCGTCATCTTCGCCGCGCTCAACCTGATCGACGTGCAGGCCTTCCGGCGGCTGCTCGCCTTCCGCCGGACCGAGCTGGGGATCGCCGTAGCGGCGGCCCTCGGCGTGCTCGCCTTCGACATCCTGTACGGCGTGCTGGTCGCGATCGCCCTGTCAGTGGCCGACCTGCTGGTCCGGGTGGCCCGCCCGCACGACGCGATCCAGGGGATCGTCCCCGGCCTGGCGGGCATGCACGACGTGGACGACTACCCGGACGCGCAGACCATCCCCGGCCTGGTGGTGTACCGCTACGACGCACCGCTGTTCTTCGCCAACGCGGAGGACTTCCGGCGGCGCGCGCTGGCCGCCGCGGACCGGCCGCCGGGCCCACTGCGCTGGTTCGTGCTCAACGTCGAGGCCAACGTCGAAGTGGACTTCACCGCGCTCGAGGCCATGGAGGCCCTGCGCGAGGACATCGCCGGCCGTGGCGCCACCTTCGCGCTGGCCCGGGTCAAGCAGGACCTGCTGGCCCGGCTACAGGCTTTCGGCCTGGCCGACAAGATCGGGACGGAGCTGCTGTTCCCGACGCTGCCGGTGGCGCTGCAGGCCTACCAGGACGGGACGAAAGACTCTCCAGCCGGCAACTAACGCCCGTAACCGCGAGCGGTCTGGCTCGCCGAGGGTGGAGCCGGAGGGAGGAGAGATGGAAATCGTTTACGAGCGGCCGCCGCTGCCGTACCCGGCGGCGCTGCGGGCGCTGGCCGATTGCGTCGCCAGCACGGCGCGGCTGTTCCGGCGGCACCGGCTGCGCCTGCCCGTCCGGTGGGTGGGGACGCACGCGCACTTCGCCGACGGCACCTCGGCGCGGGTGTACCGCGAGACGATCGCCGACCGGGGCACGACGCTGGACCCGTGCGTGCTCGTCGTGGAGTTCCGGCTGCGGGCCGTGCGCGGCCGGGGCCACGCGGCCTTCCGCCGGGAGAGCCTGCTCAACACCCCGCTGTTCGCCGGCTTTCCGGGGTTCTGCTCGAAGCTGTGGCTGGCCGACGACGAACGCGGCCGCTACCGGGGCCTGTACGAATGGGACGACCCGCGGTTGGCCGAGAACTACGCGCGGGCCCTGTGGCGGGTGCTCGCGCTGGTGTCGGTGCCCGGCTCGATCCACTACGTGGTGCTGCCCGGGCTGCGCCGCGACGCGGTGCTGGCAAAGCCGCAGCTGCTGGGCGGGGACGAGGCCTGGTGGCGGCTGGTCGAGGTCACGTGAACCAACCCATCCTGGTAGCGGGCGCGGGTCCGGCCGGGCTGGCCCTGGCCCTGCAGGCGCACGCCCACGGCGCGGTGGTCCGGATCGTCGACCGGCGGCCGGAGGCGGTCCGGCCGTCCCGCGCGCTGATCCTGCACCCCCGCACGCTGGAGGTACTGCGCCCGCTCGGGGTGACGCGGGCGCTGCTGGCCCGGGCCGACATCGCGCCAACGGCCGACCTGCGGTTCGGCTCCCGCGTCGTCCGGGTCGCGTTCGGCGATCTCGCGCTGCCGGACACCGCCTTCCCGCACCTGTCGCTGGTCCGGCAGATGGACGTGGAGCGGGTGCTGGCCCAGGCCCTGGCCGACCGCGGAGTGAAGGTGGAGCGCGGTACCGAGCTGGCCTCGGTGCGCGAGAAGCCCGGGGGGGTCCGGGCGGTGCTGCGCTCGCCGGCCGGAACGGAGGAAGCCCGGTTCGGCTTCGCGGTCGGCTGCGACGGCCCGGCCAGCACCGTGCGGGCCCAGGCCGGCTTCGGCTGGGCCGGCCGGCTCTACCCGGTGGAGATCGTGCTGGCTGACGCCGAGCTCGACGGCGACCTGGCCGGCGACGCCGCCCAGGTCGTGGCCGGCCGGGGCGGGCTGGTATTCGCCTTCCGCCTCGGCGAGCGGGCGACCTGGCGGCTGCTCGGGACCCGCCCCGCGACGTCGGAGCGGGTGGTGCCCGGATCGTTCGGCCCCTCTGTTTCCGCCGCCGACCTGCAGGCCCTGATCGACGCCGCGGGCCTGGACGCACAGATCACCGACCTGGTGTGGTCCGCACGGGTCAGGGTGCAACGGCGGGTGGCCGACCGGTTCCGGCGGGGCCGGCTGTTCCTGGCCGGGGAGGCCGCGCACGCCTACTCCCCCGCTACCGGCCAGGGGATGAACGCCGCCATCCAGGACGCTGCCAACCTCGGCTGGAAGCTCGCGTTCGCGGCGGACCGGGCCGACGACGGGCCGCTGCTCGACTCCTACGACCTCGAGCGCCGGCCGGTGGCCCGCCAGCTGCTGGCCATGACGGACCTGGCGTTCTGGGCCGAGGCCGGCACCGGGCCGGTCCCGTCCGCGTTCCGCGCCCACCTCGCGCCGCTCGCCGCGCCGCTCCTGCCCGCGCTGGCCGGCCGACCCCGCCTGGTCGCCGCGGGGATCCGGCTGGTGTCGCAACTGGGTGTGAGCTACCGCGGCAGCCCGCTGTCGGTGGAGGGAACACCGCGGCGGCGCGGCGGTCCCCGGGCCGGGGACCGGCTGCCCGACCAGCTCGTGACCGCGGCCGGGCGGGACATCCGGCTGCACGACCTGCTGGCCCGGTCCGGCGTGCACATCCTGCTCGACCGCGACGCGGCCCGGCTCGAGGACCTAGCGCTGGGCCGGTTCGTCCACGTCCACCGCCTGACCAGCGCGCCCGGCCGCGGCCTGGTCGCGGTCCGTCCCGACGGCCACGTCGGCTTCCGCAGCGGAACCGCCGGGGTTCGCCAGCTAACCGCCTGGCTAACCCGGATCGGAGCCGTTACGGGCCGGCGTCAGGCATGTCGCTGAGCACGGCGCGGGCCACGTCGCCGACGGCGGCGGCGACGAGCGGGGTCAGGCCCTGGCCCTGGGACAGGTCATCCGCCTCGATCGCGTGCACGACGAGCCGACCGGGCATGCGGTCCAGCGCGAGAGCCAGCCGGACCGCGTCGTCCAGGCCGAACCCGTGCGAGCTCGCCGTCCGCGTCGTTCCTGCCAGCGGCCGGTCCAGCACGAAGCGATGCACCCGGCCGGGGCGGGGCGGATTAGCGAGGACGGCGTCGACGACGACGGCCAGCGCCGCCCCGGTCCAGGCCTCGATCAGCCTGGTGGGCTCACCGTCCGCGAGCAGGAGCTCCACTCCCGGCGGCACCCGGCCGCGCAGGCTGGCGACCACCGCGGGACCGGCTCCGTCGTCGCGGCGGAACTCGTTGCCGACGCCGATCACCACCACCCGGCCGTCGGCCGGTGACCTGCTCGCCGGGGTCACCGGCCCAGTTTATGTGTGCCCGGCGGACGGGACCTTCGGCACCCGGGGAAGTGAGCTAGGTCTCTTCCCGGCCGGGCCGCCACCGGGCGACCCTGCATGCATGAACGCGATCTTCCGCCAGTCATCACCCGGGCGGGCCGAAGGCGCGGCCGGGCTATCCGACGCCACCGCTGCGCACGGACCGGCGTCCAGCCGTTCCGACCGGGCCTGCTGCTGCGTGGCCTGGGCGGTGGTCCGGGTCGTCATGCCGCCCACGGCGGCTCGGCCCTACGAGACCGAGCTGCTGCTCTGCGGCCACCACTACCGTCTCTCGCGGGCCGCCCTTTCGGCCGCGCACGCCAGCGTGCACGAACTGGCCGGGAACCTCGCAGACCCCTCGGCCTGGTTCCACGACGATCGCCGCCAGCGCGCGCAGGCCCCCGTCGCCGCGGGCTAGCGGCCCGTCCGGGAAGAGACCATGGCCGGTGACGAAGGTCCCTGGCCCGGCATCCCTTCGCCCCTGGCCGTCATGTCCGGCACCGTTCAACACTTGAGCTGGGAAAAGAACGGTTTCATCCAGGCTGGAGGCTAAGGCGATGTTTGACAAGATCCTGGTGGCGGTGGACCACTCCGAGATATCCGACCGGGCCCTGGACGCGGCCCGTGACCTGGCTCTGCTGTCCGAGGGCGAGGTGTGGGTCCTGCACATGCGCGAGCGCGAGGTGGCGGTCAAGACCGGGGTGAGCCTGAGCGACGAGTCGATGGACGAGGCCCGCGCCGCGGTCGCGGCCGCGGTGGACAAGCTGACCGCGGCGGGCGTGAAGGCGTACGGCGACGTCGGGACCACGCTGTTCGGTTACGCCGCACGGAACATCGTCGATGACGCGAAGGAACACGACGTCGACGTCATCGTGATGGGCTCACGCGGCCGCGGCGACCTGGCCGGCCTGATCCTGGGCAGCACGGCGCACAAGGTGATCCACCTCGCCGACCGCCCGGTCCTGATCGTCAGGTGACCGGCCCGGGTGCCGCCCGGGTAGGCACCATGGCGTATTCCTCGATGAGGAACCATGATCCGTCGGGCGCCGCCATCTCGTTCCGCCAGCCGATGACGCCCGGGGCCGAGGCATCCCAGGTGAAGCGCAGGCGCGGCCCGGTGTCCTGCATCGACTCGAATATGAGGCGATCACCCTCGAGGCGACCCCGGTACACGTCCGTGTGGCCGCAGTTGTCGGCCATCACGGCCCGGTATTCGCCGTGCCCGGGATCCCAGCCGGACACCCAGTGCAGCTGCCACTTCAGCACGAACGTGCCGTCTTCGAGGAACTGATCCTGCTCGGAGTCCGTCACGATCCAGCGTCCTTCCTGGATGACCTGGCTCTTACTGCGTCCTACTCCGGTCATCGCGGGTGTGCCGGGGCCCATGCCGCCCGCGTGGATGACGCCTTTCCAGGTGACGTCCGGGTAGAAGCGGCGGAGCGCCTCCATCTCCGGCCCGGCGGTGACCGGCTTGGGTACTGCGGCATCCGTGCGCGTGTCCATCCTGCTGCCTCCCTTGGCCGGCTGCCGGTGGCGTGCCAGATCGTCACCATGCCACGGCCAGGTGCCAGGGGAAACGGTCGAAGGGCCCGCGATCTGGTGCCTTCCGGCCGCGGTCTTTCGCCATCCGGGGCGACGAGGCTTGGAGCATGAATAAAGCTGTGGCCCGCGGCGCGCGGGCGTGGCTGGCCCGGCGGGCGGCGCCGCTGCTGCTCGTCGTGACGGCGGCGGGGACGGCCGCGGGCGGCGTAGCCTGGCTGGCGGGCGCCGGCAGGGCCGCCGACGTGATGTGGCTCGGCGTGGCGATCTGCGGGCTGGCCTACGCCTTGTGGGCCGCGGTCGCCAGCATCGTCCACGGCCGGCTCAGCGTGGACGTGATCGCCTTGCTCGCGCTGGCCGGGGCGATCGCAGTGGACGAACTGCTCGCCGCCGCGGTGATCAGCGTCATGCTGGCCAGCGGGCGCGCGCTGGAAGACTGGGCCGCCTACCGCGCGCGGCACGACCTGAGCGCCCTGCTGGCCCGGGCGCCGCGGACCGCCCGGCGGTACCGGGACGGGTCCGTGGAGACCGTGCCGCTGGATCAGGTCGTGGCTGGTGACCTGCTGCTTGTCGCGGCGGGCGATGTCGTCCCCGTAGACGGCACGCTGGCCGCTGCGGCCGCCGTGCTGGATGAATCGGCGCTCACCGGGGAGGCCCTGCCGGTGCAGCACGGCCGGGGTGACGCGCTGCGCAGCGGCACCGTCAACGCGGCCGGGCCGTTCGACCTGCGGGCCACCACCAATGCGGCCGACAGCACCTACGCGGGCATCGTCCGCCTGGTCAGCGAGGCGGAGAATGCGCAGGCGCCGTTCGTCCGGCTCGCCGACCGGTACGCCATGTGGTTCCTGCCACTGAGTCTGGCCGTGGCCGGGGTGGCGTGGGCGCTGGGCGGCGCGGCCCGGGCGGTCGCCGTCCTGGTAGTCGCCACGCCGTGCCCGCTCATCCTGGCCGCGCCGGTCGCCCTGGTCTCCGGGTTGTCGGCGGCGGCGCGCCGCGGGATCGTGGTGAAGAACGGCGGGGTGCTCGAGCGACTGGCCCGGTGCACCACCGTGCTGCTGGACAAGACCGGGACGCTCACCGCCGGCCAGCCCGCGGTGACCGCCGTCGTGCCCGCGGGAGGGCTGGCCGCGGAGGAGATCCTGGGCCTGGCGGCTTCGCTGGACCAGGCCTCCGGGCACGTCCTGGCGACCGCGGTCGTTCGCGCGGCGGCCGAACGCGGCTGCCCGCTCGTCCAGCCCGCGGACGTGACCGAGCGGGCCGGCCAGGGTATCGAGGGAACGGTCGCGGGGCGGCTGGTCAGGCTCGGGCGCGCCGAGTGGGCCGGGGTCCAGGGCACACCGCCGTGGGTCAGGGCCGTCCGCAGGCGGGCCTGGCTGGACGGCGCGCTCACCGTGTTCGTCGCCGTCGACGGCACTCCCGCGGGCGCGCTGCTGCTCGAGGACCGGATCCGGCCGGACGCCCGGCAGACGATCAGGGCGCTGCGCCGCGGCGGCATCACCAGGATCGTGCTCGCCACCGGCGACCGGGCCGAAGCGGCCAGCGCCGTCGGCGCGCTGACCGGGGTCGACGAGGTACTGGCGGAGCTGACGCCGGCCGGCAAGCTGGACGCGGTGCGCCGGGAGCAGCAACACGCGCCCGTCATCATGACCGGCGACGGGGTCAACGACGCGCCCGCCCTGGCCCTGGCCGACGTCGGGGTGGCCATGGGGGCGCGGGGATCCACCGCCTCGTCGGAGGCCGCCGACGCGGTGCTGACCGTCGATCACCTCGGCCGCCTCGGCGAGGCAACGACGCTGGCCCGCCGGACCAGGCGGATCGCGCTGCAGAGCGTGCTGGCCGGGATGGGCATGTCGCTGGCGGCGATGGGCGTGGCCGCCGCCGGGTACCTTCCCCCGGTGTGGGGCGCGCTGCTGCAGGAGGCTATTGACGTGGCCGTCATCCTCAACGCGCTGCGCGCGCTGCGGCCGGCCGGCGGCGACGAGCCGCTGACCTCCGCCGACGCCGCGCTCACCCGACGGTTCCGCGCCGAGCACCAGGTCATCCGGGCAGACATCGAGCAGCTGCGGATAGCCGCCGACGCCCTCACCACCGACCCGGCCGCCGCCCCCGCCGCGATGGCCAGGGTCCGCCAGGTGCACGCCCTGCTCACCGACGAGATCTGGCCGCACGAGAACGCCGAGGAGGCCGACCTGTACCCGGCGCTGAACCGGCTGCTCGGCGGGGCCGACCCGACCGCCACGATGAGCAGGGCGCACGCGGAGATCGCCTACCAGATCGCCCGGCTCGGGCGGCTCATCGCGGACATCGGCGACCGGGTCCCCGACGAGACGGATGTCGCCGATCTCCGCGGCGCCCTGTACGGCCTGTACGCGATCCTGCGACTGCACACGGTGCAGGAGGACGAGGCGTACCTGTCGCTGGGCGACGACGCGGAAACTGTTGGAGGAGGCAGAACATGAACAAGCGCACGCGATCCGCTGCCTGGAGTCTCGGGGTTCTCGGGATCGGGGCGGCGCTGTCCGGGCTGGGGACCTATCCCCTGTTCCTCCGGCGCCGGTGCCTGACCTGGGGTGCGCGGCCCGACGAGGTGTCGAGGAAGCTGCCCGGTGACGAGTTGCTCCCCGGCGCCGGCACCGTGGCCACGCGGGCCATCACGATCGACGCGCCGCCCGCCGCGATCTGGCCGTGGCTGGTGCAGATGGGCAGCGGGCGCGGCGGTGTCTACACCTACGACTGGATAGAGAACCTGTTCGGCCTGGACATGCACAGCACGCGGCGGATCCTGCCGCAGTACCAGGACGTCAAGGTCGGCGACGAGTTCCCGCTTGGTCCCGGCAGGCCGGCTATGCGGGTCGCCGTCCTCGACCTGGAGCGGACGTTCGCGCTCAGGTTCGCCGACGGGAACTGGGTTTGGATCTTCGCGCTGTCCGCCGAGGACGGACGGACGAGGCTGATCAGCCGGAACCGGATCGCAACGCCGGGGGCGTGGCCGGCCCGCCTGTTCGGCATGCTGATCATGGAGCCTGGCAGCCTGATCATGGAGCGCAAGATGCTGCTCGGAATCAAGGAGCGCGCCGAGGACCTGGCCCGCGAGCAGGCGGCATAGGCCAGGGTGGTCCTTCACGTAGCCGTCACGTTCTCCTCGTACCCTCCGCACCGTGAGTGCGGAGGGACACGACGAAATCTGGATAGCCCGCTGGGCCACTGGCTGGCCTCCCGGCCCGGAGGGTGACGGGTGACGTCCAAGCCGGATCCGGCGTCGTCGGCACCGTACGTACTGGGTCGCGCATTGCTCCCGCTGCGTGCCTTCCTCGGGTTCACGTTCTGCTTCGCCGGCCTGCAGAAGCTGGCCAACCCCCGGTTCTTCAACGCCGCCGATCCGGCCTCGATCCAGTCCCAGCTGGCGGGCGCCGCCCACCGCAGCCCGATCCACGCGCTGATCTCGCCGCTCGGCCACGTCGCGGTCCCGCTCGGCATCCTCATCGCGTTCGGCGAGCTGGCGGTGGGCGTGGGCACCCTGCTCGGGCTCCGGGCGCGGCTGGCCGCGGCCGGAGGCCTCGCGTTGTCCCTGATGCTGTTCCTGACGGTCAGCTTTCATTCGGCTCCGTATTACACCGGGGCGGACATCGTGTTCGCGTTCGCCTGGACGCCGCTGCTGCTGGCCGGTTCCGGCCCGGTCCTGTCGCTGGACGCGGCCATCGCGAGGAGGGCGGACGAGCAGGCTGGCCACGGGCCGGGAGCCAGCCGCCGCGAGGTCGTGCTCAGCGGCACGGTGACCGCAGCGGTCGCAGCCGTGAGCCTGGTGGCCGGCGGCCTGGCCGCGGGCCTTGGCCGGCTGGCCGGGGGCACTGCGGGCAAGCAGGAAGGGCCGGGCCTTCCGCCAACGGCCGGCCCGCCCCCGGCCGTCACGGCCAGGCCGAGCCATCGGGCGACGCCGGGCAAGGTTCCGCCCGGCACGGCCGTCGGCCCGGCCAGCGTCGTGCCCGTCGGACAGGCCGCCTCCTTCAGCGATCCGGCCACGGGCGATCCGTCCATCGTGATCCGGCCGAGCTCCGGCACGTTCGTGGCCTTTGACGCGGTGTGCCCGCACGCCGGCTGCACGGTCGGCTATGACCCCTCGGCGAAGGTGATCATCTGCCCGTGCCATGGCTCGCAGTTCAACGCCAGCACCGGCGCGGTCGAGGTCGGCCCGGCACCGACCGGGCTGAGGAGGCTCGGGATCGCCGAAGGACCGAACGGGCAGCTGTACGTCACCTGAACCGGCCGTACCGCCGTCTTGGGCTGAGCGCGGCGATGGCGGCCAGCTCGCTCAGGCCGTCACGGCGCCGGGCGCGAGGCCAGGCGCACCGGCACGATGATCAGGGCGCCGGCCACCAAGCCGAGCAGGACGCCGGCCGCCAGCAGCTCGCCGGCCAGCCACGACAGGCCCAGGGCGGACAGCCCCGCCTCGGCCCGGACGGTGAGGCCCGGGGAGGCGTCCTGGTTCATCACCACCACCATCCAGTCGCCGTCTCGCAACTCCCAGGTCAGCGTCTGGCTCCCGCTGCCCTGGGCCCGCGCGGCCCAGGGCAGGGCGGTGGCCGGAGCCGCCGGCACCCCGGCGCCCGGATGACCGGTGACGTCGTGATCGCCGCGGCCGCCCACCGCCGTATAGTTGACGTCTCCCAGGTAACGCTCGACGTCACCGGCGGCGGCTATGCCCGCGAAGAGCGGACGGGACGGGTCGGACGAGGAGATCCGGACCCTTACCCGATCCACGAACAGGCTCAGCAGGCGCCAGGCGCCGTGCAGTTTGATCGGGTCGCTGGCCAGGGCGTATCCGCTGGTGGAATACGTGGCGGTGCTGGTGGTCAGGTAGCCGGAGCGGAGCTGTTGGGTGTCGGCCCAGGCCAGGGTGCCGCCCCCGGCGATGAGGGCGAGGGAGACCAGGGCCAGGACCGAGCCCGTCGCCAGGGCGATGATCCGGCCGACGGTCCAGCCGCTCGCGGCCGATGTCGATGCCATCATTCATCCCGGCGGCTCAGCGCAGCCGGGCCGCCAGGGCCTCGGCGCGCTTACGCAGCTCGGGCAGGAACGGGTCGTCGGCGGTCCGCTCCATGACGGTGGCCAGGGCCGCGACCATGGACGCGAGCTCGGCGAGGTCCTTGCCCGGCTCCTCGACCGTGATCTTGGAGAAGGGAAGGGCCAGGTTCACCTTGGTCAACGGGGTCACGACGGCGGGCACGGGGCGCGTCCGCCCCGCCACGGCGGTGCTTTCCTTTGCGGCCATCTCACTCACCTCCGGTTACCTCCTGGCGTCACGGTAAGCAGCGGGCAGCGAGCCGGGTCAGAGCCGAACGTCACAGGTCAGCGAGGCCAAGGCCCCTACCTGGCGGTCCGGGGAGGATCGGCGCGGCGGGGCGCGGCCGACCCGGGAGGATCGTCACCGGGGTACGGGACCAACGCCTCTGACCTCGGGTTGTGCCCGAGGATGAGATTGGCGGCATGAAACGGATCGTCATCCTCGGCGGCGGCACCGGCGGGACGCTGGTCGCGAACCGGCTGCGGCGGGCCTACCGCCCGGAGGTCGCCGAGATCATCGTGGTGGACCGCGACGGCGACCACGTGTACCAGCCCGGGCTGCTGTTCGTCCCGTTCGGCCTAGCCGATGTGCGGCGGATAACACGCCCGCGCTGGGGGCAGCTTCGCTCCGGCATCAGCTACTGCCAGGCCAGGATCGACCACGTCGACGTCGCGAGCGACCGGGTGTACCTGGGGAACGGGACCGCGCTGGGCTACGACGTGCTGATCGTGGCCACCGGCGCGCGGCTGCAACCGGAGGAGACCGACGGGCTGACCGGGCCAGGGTGGCAGAGGGACGTCTTCACCTTCTACACCCCCGAGGGCGCCGAGGCGCTGCGCCGGGCGCTGGCCGCGTTCACCGGCGGCCGCCTGGCCGTAGCCATCATGGACATGCCGATCAAGTGCCCGGTGGCGCCGCTGGAGTTCTGCTTCCTCGCGGACGACTACTTCCGCCGCCGCGGCATCAGGGACCGGGTGGACCTCACCTACGTCACGCCGCTGGACGGCGCGTTCACCAGGCCGGTGGCCAGCCGCAAGCTCGGCGGCCTGCTGGCCAGCAAGGGCATCGAGCTGGTGACCGAGTTCAGCACCGGAACCGTGCAGGGCGGGGCGGGCGCGGGAGGCCGCCTGGTCTCATACGACGAGCGCGGGGTGCCCTTCGACCTGGCCGTGGTCGTCCCGCTGCACGGCGGCGCCGGCTACGTCGGCCGCTCGCCCGGCCTCGGCGACGAGCTCGGTTTCGTCCCGGTCGACCCGCACACCCTTCAGGCGAAGGTCAAGCCGAACGTGTTCGCCCTCGGCGACGCCACCGACCTGCCCGTCTCGAAGGCCGGGTCGGTCGCGCATTTCGAGGGCGAGGTGCTGGCCGGAAACGTGCGCCGGTTCCTGACCGGGGAGCCGCTGGCCGCCGCCTTCGACGGGCACACCAACTGCTTCATCGAGACCGGCTGCGGCCGGGCTCTGCTTATCGACTTCAACTACGACACCGAGCCGCTGACCGGACATTACCCCGGCCCGTTCGGTCTCCCGCTGCTGCGACCGTCCCGCCTGAACCACCTCGGGAAGCTGGCCTTCCAGCAGCTGTACTGGCATGGCCTGCTCCCTGGCCGCGACATCCCCGGCATCGGCCCGGCCATGCCGGTCCGGGGAAAGAACCGCCCGGCCGTCCCGGCCAGCCGCAGATGACCCCGATCAGGAGGTACCGACCATGCCCACCGCCACCTACGCCGGCCACGACGTGGCCGTCAACGACGAGGGATTCCTTGTCGACCCGAGCCAGTGGACCGAGGAGATGGCGCCCCAGATCGCCAGGTCCGCGGGCATCGATGAGCTGACGCCGCGGCACTGGCAGGTGATCAGGTTCATGCGCGCCCAGTACCAGGCCAAGGGCACCGGCCCCACGGTCCGCGTCCTCGGCAAGACCTCCGGCGTAACGGTCAAGGAGCTCTATCAGCTGTTCCCCAAGGGTCCCGCCAAGACCGCCGCCAAGATCGCCGGCATACCCAAGCCGCGGGGCTGCATCTGAAAGGACATCGTCATGGACGCCGCCATCGAGAAGGTCTCGATCATCGTGTCGAAGGGTTCCCTGGAGGGGATCTATCCGGCCCTCATCATGGCCAACGGAGCCAGGGCCGAGGGCATCGAGGCCAACTTGTTCTTCACCTTCTTCGGCCTGGACGCCATCACCAAGAAGCGGCACGAGCACATCAAGGTGGCCACCGTCGGCAACCCTGGCCTGCACCTGGCCACCATCGTCGGCGGCCTGCCCGGCATGCCCGGCCTGATGACCAGCTACCTGGGACACAAGATGGCCAAGCTCGACATCCCGCCGATCCCGGAGTTCATCGAGATGATCGCCGACAGCGGCGCCGGGCTCTACGGCTGCCAGGCCTCCTGCGACCTGTTCGGCATCAGCAAGGACGACCTGATCGAGCAGGTTCAGGGCATCATCACGGTGGGCGACTTCTACGCCATGGCGGCCGGCGGCCAGATCATCTTCACCTGACACGACGTCTCAGGCGCTCCCCCGCCGTCAACGCCGTCAGGGCGTTGCCAGTGCTGGTAGCTCGGTGTGACATCGTTGGCTTGTTGTTGCACTTGGGAAGTACGCGGGCGCAGAATCGGTGTTCCCGGTTAGCCAGCCGTCACGGCAAGGGTGCCGTACCGGGACCGAAAGCGGACATCAGTCACTCTAGAACCACCCACACCAGATCGTCAGGCGTGGATGCCACACCCATGCTGTTTGAAACGACATGGCTGGGACATCCACGCCTGATACGTGAATCAACGATTCACATCCACCCGGTAACGGTCCGTAGGACCATCAAATTCTTATGGGCG
>Ga0318495_10000114_pt1 | contig 18998 bp, 15 predicted proteins | sample GRESIP108b1f25_FD_203752 | JGI IMG/M metagenome (GOLD analysis project Ga0318495, IMG submission 203752) | Tropical soil microbial communities from Luquillo Experimental Forest, Puerto Rico - GRE.SIPMG.108b1f25 | ecosystem: Environmental > Terrestrial > Soil > Tropical forest > Bulk soil...
CGAGTTGCAGGTGCTGCGCGGCGCCGCCGCGGCTGTCGTCAAGAACATGTCCGCGTCGCTGGACGTGCCGACGGCCACCAGCGTGCGGGCCATTCCGGCCAAGCTCATGATCGACAACCGGATCGTCATCAACAACCAGCTCAAGCGCACCCGCGGCGGCAAGATCTCCTTCACCCACTTGTTGGGCTACGCGCTGGTGCAGGCCGTCAAGAAGTTCCCGAACATGAACCGGCATTACACCGATGTCGACGGCAAGCCCACCGCTGTCACTCCGGCGCACACCAATCTCGGCCTGGCCATCGACCTGCAGGGCAAAGACGGCAAGCGCTCCCTGGTGGTGGCCCGCATCAAGCGTTGCGACGAGCTGCGATTCGCCGAATTCGTCTCCGCCTACGAAGACATCGTCCGGCGGGCGCGCGACGGCAAGCTGACCGCCGAAGACTTTGCCGGCGTGACGATTTCGCTGACCAACCCCGGCACCATCGGCACCGTGCACTCGGTGCCACGGCTGATGGCCGGCCAGGGCGCCATCATCGGCGTCGGCGCCATGGAATACCCGGCCGAGTTTCAGGGCGCCAGCGCGGAGCGCATCGCCGAGCTGGGCATCGGCAAGCTGATCACCCTGACCTCGACCTACGACCACCGCATCATCCAGGGCGCGGAATCCGGTGACTTCCTGCGCACGATCCACGAAATGCTGCTCTCGGATGCCTTCTGGGACGAGATCTTCCGCGAGCTGGGCAATCCGTACCTGCCGGTGCGCTGGAGCACCGACAACCCGGACTCGATCGTCGACAAGAACGCCCGCGTCATGGAGTTGATCGCGGCCTACCGCAACCGCGGGCATCTGATGGCCGACATCGACCCGCTGCGCTTGGACAGCACCAGGTTCCGCAGCCACCCCGACCTCGAGGTGCTGACCCACGGCCTGACGCTGTGGGATCTGGATCGGGTGTTCAAGGTCAACGGCTTCGCCGGCTGCGAGTACAAGAAGCTGCGCGACGTGCTGGGCATCCTGCGCGACGCCTACTGCCGCCACATCGGCGTCGAGTACACCCACATCCTCGACCCCGAGCAGCAAGCCTGGCTGGAAGAGCGGGTCGAGACCAAGCACGTCAAACCGACTGTGGCCCAACAGAAATACATCCTGAGCAAGCTGAACGCCGCCGAGGCGTTCGAAACATTCCTGCAGACCAAGTACGTCGGGCAGAAGCGCTTCTCGCTCGAAGGCGCCGAAAGCCAGATCCCGATGATGGACGCCGTGATCGACCAGTGCGCCGAGCACGGCCTGGACGAGGTGGTCATCGGGATGCCGCACCGCGGCCGCCTCAACGTGCTGGCCAACATCGTGGGCAAGCCGTACTCGCAGATCTTCAGCGAGTTCGAGGGCAACCTGAACCCGTCCCAGGCCCACGGCTCCGGCGACGTCAAGTACCACCTCGGCGCCACCGGTATTTACCTGCAGATGTTCGGCGACAACGACATTCAGGTGTCGCTGACCGCCAACCCGTCGCACCTGGAGGCCGTCGACCCGGTGCTGGAGGGCCTGGTGCGGGCCAAGCAGGACCTGCTCGACAAAAACGGTGATGACGCCTTCTCCGTGGTGCCACTGATGCTGCACGGTGACGCCGCCTTCGCCGGCCAGGGAGTGGTTGCCGAGACGCTGAACCTGACGAACCTGCCCGGTTACCGCGTCGGGGGCACTATCCACATCATCGTCAACAACCAGATCGGCTTCACCACCGCACCGGAGTACTCCAGGTCCAGCGAGTACTGCACGGACGTCGCGAAAATGATTGGGGCGCCGATCTTCCACGTCAACGGCGACGATCCGGAGGCGTGCGATTGGGTGGCGCGGCTGGCCGTGGACTTCCGGCAGAAGTTCCACAAGGACGTCGTCATCGACATGCTGTGCTACCGCCGGCGCGGGCACAACGAGGGCGACGACCCGTCGATGACCAACCCGTACATGTACGACGTCGTCGACACCAAGCGCGGGGCGCGCAAGAGCTACACCGAGGCCCTGATCGGCCGCAGCGACATCTCGATGAAGGAGGCCGAGGACGCGCTGCGCGACTACCAGGGCCAGCTGGAGCGAGTGTTCAACGAGGTCCGCGATCTGGAAAAGCACGGGGCGCAGCCCAGCGAATCGGTAGAGGCCGACCAGCTTGTCCCGGCGGGGCTGGCCACCGCGGTGGACAAATCGCTGCTGGCCCGGATCGGTGACGCGTTCCTGGCCATGCCCGAGGGATTCACCGTGCACCCGCGTGTGCTACCGGTGCTGGAAAAGCGCCGGGAGATGGCCTACGAGGGCAAGGTCGACTGGGCGTTCGGTGAGCTGCTGGCGCTGGGTTCACTGGTCGCCGAGGGCAAGCTGATCCGGCTGTCCGGGCAGGACACCAAGCGCGGCACCTTCTCCCAGCGGCACTCGGTGATCATCGACCGCAACACCGGCGAGGAGTTCACCCCGCTGCAGTTGCTGGCCACCAACACGGACGGCACCCCGAGCGGCGGCAAGTTCCTGGTGTACGACTCGCCGCTGTCGGAATACGCCGCCGTCGGCTTCGAGTACGGCTACACCGTGGGCAACCCGGACGCACTTGTGTTGTGGGAGGGGCAGTTCGGCGACTTCGTCAACGGCGCGCAGTCGATCATCGACGAATTCATCAGCTCCGGTGAGGCCAAGTGGGGCCAGTTGTCCAACGTGGTGCTGTTGCTGCCGCACGGACACGAGGGTCAGGGGCCCGACCACACGTCGGGCCGGATCGAGCGCTTCCTGCAGCTGTGGGCGGAGGGTTCGATGACGATCGCGGTGCCCTCGACGCCGTCGAACTACTTCCACCTGCTGCGCCGGCACGCGCTGGACGGCATTCAGCGCCCGCTGATCGTCTTCACGCCGAAGTCGATGTTGCGCAACAAGGCCGTCGTCAGCGACATCAAGGACTTCACCGAGATCAAGTTCCGGTCGGTGCTGGAGGAGCCCACCTACGAGGACGGCGTCGGCGACCGCGGCAAGGTCACCCGGATCCTGCTGACCAGCGGCAAGATCTATTACGAGCTGGCCGCCCGCAAGGCGAAGGAAAACCGCGACGACGTGGCGATCGTGCGCATCGAACAGCTTGCCCCGCTGCCGAAACGCCGGCTCGACGAAACGCTGGACCGCTACCCGAACGCCAGGGAGTACTTCTGGGTGCAGGAGGAGCCGGCCAACCAGGGCGCGTGGCCGCGGTTCGGGCTCGAGCTACCCGAGCTACTGCCGCAGAGACTGACCGGCATCAAGCGCATTTCGCGCCGGGCGATGTCGGCCCCGTCGTCGGGGTCGTCGAAGGTGCACGCCGTCGAGCAGCAGGAGATCATCGACACGGCGTTTGGCTGAGGCCTGCATAGTCCCGATCTGGCCATAACATCCGGTGGAAGTGGGAAGGATCGAACCAAAACCACTGGCCATCGGGCAATGCCTCGAGGTCCTCTATGGGCCTCGGGTAGCGCCACCGCTCGTACTGGCGGGTGACAACGTCGGCGCGCGGATCGTTCTTCGTTTCAGCGCTTGCGCCGCCGTCTGTCACGGCAGGATTATGGGCTGCCGCCGATTCTGCGCGCAAGGACCGGATGCAAGCCGTACCCCGGGTGCCGGCTAGCCTCGACGAGAGTCAATGGACATAGAGGAGGGTGGTCATGCAGGGGTTCGCCGGCAAGGTCGCCGCGGTCACCGGCGCCGGTTCGGGTATCGGGCAGGCGCTGGCCGTCGAGCTGGCCCGCTCGGGCGCCTTGGTGGCGATCAGCGACGTCGACACCGAAGGCCTCGCGCAAACCGAGGAGCGGTTGAAGGCGATCGGCGCGCAGGTCAAGGAGGACCGACTCGACGTGACCGAGCGCGAGGCCTTCCTGGCCTACGCCGACGCGGTCAAAGAGCACTTCGGCAAGGTCAACCAGATCTACAACAACGCCGGCATCGCCTACACCGGCGACATCGAGGTCAGCCAGTTCAAGGACATCGAACGGGTGATGGACGTCGACTTCTGGGGCGTCGTGAACGGCACCAAGGCGTTTCTTCCGCACCTGATCGCCTCCGGGGACGGCCACGTCATCAACATCTCGAGCGTGTTCGGGTTGTTCTCGGTGCCGGGGCAGGCCGCGTACAACTCGGCCAAGTTCGCGGTCCGCGGCTTCACTGAGGCGCTGCGCCAGGAGATGGTGCTGGCGGGCCACCCGGTGGCGGTGACCACCGTGCACCCCGGCGGCATCAAGACCGCGATCGCCCGCAACGCCACCGCCGCCGAGGGAGTCGACCGTGACGAACTGGCCAAGACGTTCAACAAACGCATGGCCAGGACCAGCCCGGAGAAAGCCGCGCAGATCATCCTGCGGGCGGTGCGCAAGAAAAATGCCCGCGTCCTCGTCGGCGTCGACGCCAAAATACTGGACGTCATGGTGCGGCTGAGCGGGTCCCGTTATCAGGATCTCTTCGGCCCCGTGTTGGGCCGGTTGATGCCGCCCACGCACTGACGCGCGCACCCGCCGTCGAGTCTGCGCTCAGCGCGGCCGATCGCCTCCCTCTGCGCAGAGTCGACGCCACCGACGCAGACTCGATGGCCGCCGCCCAAGTACTAGCGGCCCAGCGGGTGTTCGGCCAACCAGGCGCCCGCCGCCGCCTGCGGGTCGGCGCCGCCGGCCACCTGGCGGCGCATGTCGGCCAGGGCCGCGGTGTCGAGGACGCCGGCTATCTCGTTGATCGCCAGGAGCTGACGATCGCTTAACGCGTTGCGGCGGTACAGCGGCACCACGTTCTCGGCCGGTATCAGTGCGGGTTTGCGGTCGGCCAACGCGACCAGGTCTCCAGGCACGCCGGGATCGGCGGTGGTCGTCCATCCCGCCGTCAGCTCCCCCGCGCGTATCGCGGCGAACATCGTTGGCGCGTCGGCGAATTCGCGCGGTGCGGGTAGCCGGCAGGATCCTATCGACGACGGTGCCTGAAAACCGGCGACGGCCCCGATCACCAGCCCGTCGCAGTGCTTCGTCAGAGTGCTCAGGTCTGCGCTCAGGTCCGTAAGGCCGCTCCATGCCTTGGCGGTGGCTTGCGTGATCAGCAGCTCGGGTTTGTCCTCGGCGGCGGTGGTGTAGTCGCCCGCCAAGATGCCCTCCGGCAGCGCCGCGATCATCGCCCGGTAGACCTGGGAATCCGATAGGGCCGATGCGCCGGGCTGCAAACGCCGCAACGTCCTACCGGTGAACGCGGGGACGACGGTGAACTCGCCAGAGTCCAGCTTCGCCATCGGGTCGGGCGCGGTTTCGGGTCGCGCCGCGAAGCCATATGAGCGCAGCGCCGCCACGTAGAGGCCGGCCAGCAGCATCGATTCGGAGTCGGGACCCGATCCGACCACCAGCTCCGGGGCGGGACGGCGGTCCCCACAGCCCGCCACTGCAAGCAGCGCGGCCAGCAGCAGCGCGGCCAGCCTGATCACACGGAAGCGTCTGAAGCGATGGCTACGGCGGCGGCCACCGCTTCACCGACGCGCAAGTCCAGTGGGCTCGGGACGATCCGGTCGACCGCGAGGTCGTCGCTGACGACGGAGAAGATCGCCTCGGCCGCGGCCACCATCATCTTCTCGGTGATGCGGCGCGCCCCGGCATCCAGCGCGCCACGGAAAACCCCGGGGAACGCGAGCACGTTGTTGATCTGGTTGGGAAAGTCGCTGCGGCCGGTGGCCACTATCGCCGCGTACTTGGCCGCAACGTCGGGATGTATTTCGGGGTCCGGATTAGACAGCGCGAAGACGATCCCGTCGGGTGCCATGGTGGCGATCAACCCCTCGGGGACCACGCCCGCCGACACCCCGAGGAAGACATCGGCGCCCTCGAGCGCTTCGACCATTCCTCCGGTGAGACCATCGGGATTCGTGCGCCCCGCCAGTTCGACCTTCACGCCGTTCATGTCGTCGCGCCCCGTGTGCAGGATGCCGCGCGAGTCGAGCACGGTGATGTCCGAAACCCCCATTGCCAGAAGGAGATTCGTGCACGCGACACCCGCGGCGCCGGCCCCCGAGACGACCACGCGCAGCGAGGACATGTCGCGGCCCAGCAGCTTGCTGGCGCCCATCAGCGCGGCCAGCACGACGATCGCCGTGCCGTGCTGGTCGTCGTGCATCACCGGGCAGTCCAGCGCCTCGATGACCCGTCGCTCGATCTCGAAACAGCGCGGCGCGGAGATGTCCTCGAGGTTGACGGCGCCGAACGTAGGCCGCAGCCGCACCAGGGTTTCGACGATCTCGTCGGGATCCTTGGTGTCCAGCACGATCGGGATCGCGTTCAGCCCGCCGTACTCCTGGAACAGGGCGCACTTGCCCTCCATCACCGGCAGCGACGCCTCGGGTCCGATGTCGCCCAGGCCGAGCACCGCGCTGCCGTCGCTGACGACCGCCACCAGCCGGTTCGCCCAGGTGTAGCGGGCGGCCAGGGTGCGGTCGGCGGCAATCGCTCGACTGACCTGCGCCACACCCGGGGTGTAGGCGATCGACAACGCGCGCTGCGTGTCCAGCGGCGCCTTCAGCTCGACGGCAAGCTTCCCACCGGCGTGGGCCTCGAGTATCTCGTCGTTTCCGATGACGAGCTGCGGCGGCACTGTTCCTGGCACCGGACGCCCTTAGATCAGGCCGAGCTCGGTGACCGCGGTGCGCTCCTCGGCCAGCTCGGCGGTCGAGGCGTCGATCCGGCCGCGGGAGAACTCGTCGATCTCCAGGCCTTTCACGATCGTCCAGTTGCCGTCCTTGGTCGTCACCGGGAACGAGGAGATCAGCCCCTCGGGGACCCCATACGAACCGTCGGAGATGACGGCCATCGAGACCCAGTTGCCCTCCGGGCTGCCGAGCAGCCAGTCGCGTGCGGCGTCGACGGTCGCCGACGCGGCCGACGCGGCGGACGAGGCGCCGCGCGCGTCGATGATCGCCGCCCCGCGCTTGGCGACGGTCGGGATGAAGTCGTTCTCGATCCAGGACTGGTCGCCGACGACCTCGGCCGCGTTCTTGCCGCCGACCTCGGCGTGGAACACGTCGGGGTACTGGGTCGCCGAGTGATTGCCCCAGATCGTCATCTTCTTGATGTCGGTGACCGCGGCGCCGGTCTTCTTGGCCAGCTGCGAGATCGCCCGGTTGTGATCCAGACGGGTCAGCGCGGAGAACCGCTCCCGCGGGATGTCTGGCGCGTTGGTCATCGCAATCAGCGCGTTGGTGTTGGCCGGGTTGCCGGTCACGCCGACACGCACGTCGTCCGCGGCCACCGAGTTGAGGGCCTTGCCCTGCGCGGTGAAGATCGCGCCGTTGGCCTCGAGCAGGTCCCCGCGCTCCATGCCCTTGGTGCGCGGACGGGCGCCGACGAGCAGGGCCAGGTTCACGCCGTCGAAGATCTTGTTTGGGTCAGCGCCGATTTCGACCCCCGCCAGCAGCGGGAACGCACAGTCGTCAAGCTCCATCACGACGCCCTCGAGCGCCTTGAGCGCCGGCTCGATCTCCAGCAGGCGCAGTTCGATCGGGCTGCCGGGCCCCAGCAGCGAGCCGCTCGCCAGGCGGAACAACAGGCTGTAGCCGATCTGGCCGGCGGCGCCGGTGACGGCCACCTTGACAGGACTTGCGCTCACGTCGGATTGCTCCTTATGGAGAAGGTGGGGGAATCAAACTAGGTCGAAACTAGCGCACCCCTGCCGGCCCGGAACCTCCGGTCCGGGGCTGCCGTGGACGTTTCAGGTCCTGTTCTGCGAGGACGCGTAGCATTGAGCACCGCTTGGCTGACCTGCGCCCGCGATCGGAGGTGAAGGTGTTTCCTGGACCTGACGCATTGCCCGAAGTGTTGCGGCCGCTCGGCCACGAGCCGAACGAGCCGCCCGCACCCACCGTTCAGAAGCCGCCGCACGAGACCCTGGTCGACTGCGCCGTGTACGTCGAAGGCAACCGGCTGCCCGGGAAGTTCACCTACGCCGCCGCGCTCGGCAAAGTGCGCGAGATCGAATTGCTCGGGCAGGAAGCGTTCGTCTGGGTCGGCTTGCGCGAGCCCAACCAAAGGGAAATGCAGGACGTGGCAGACGTTTTCGGGCTGCACCCGTTGGCCGTCGAGGACGCCGTATGCGCACATCAGCGGCCCAAGCTGGAGCGATACGACGAGACGCTGTTCCTTGTCCTGAAGACGGTCACCTACGTCCCGCACGAATCGGTGGCACTGGCCCGCGAGATCGTCGAAACCGGCGAGATCATGGTCTTCGTCAGCAAGGATTTCGTGGTCAGCGTCCGCCACGGCGAGCACGGCGGACTGTCCGAGGTGCGCAAGAGTATGGAGGCCGACCCGGAGAAGATGCGCTTGGGACCGTACGCGGTGATGCATGCCATCGCCCACGAGGTGGTGAGCCACTATCTCGAGGTAAGCCATCTGATCGAGACCGATATCGACAGCATCGAGGGTTTGGCGTTTGCCCCGGGCCGCAAGCTCGACGTCGAGCCGATCTATCTCCTCAAGCGCGAGGTCGTCGAACTACGCCGGTGCGTCAGCCCGTTGTCGGCCGCGTTCCAACGGATCCAGATCGAATACAAGGAAGTGATCTCCAAAGAGGTGAGGCGCTACATACGCGACCTCGCCGACCACCAGTCCGAGGCCGCCGACCATATCAATAGCTACGACGACTTGCTCAACTCGCTTATCCAGGCGGCGTTGGCCCGCGTCGGCATGCAGCAGAACAACGACATGCGAAAGATATCGGCCTGGGCCGGTATCGTCGCGGTGCCGACGATGATTGCCGGCATCTATGGCATGAACTTCCAGTTCATGCCTGAGCTGAAGTGGCAATGGAGCTACCCCGTGGTAGTCGCCGTAATGACCACCGCCTGCCTGGTCCTGTACTTCTGCTTCCGAAGGGCCAAGTGGCTCTAGCCCGGCCGTCGAGTGTGAGTCCAGGGCGGTAATTTCGCCATTCGGCCGCCCTGACCGCACGCTCAAAGCCGTTGGTGCACACTCAACGCCGTAGCCGCCGATCGATTCAGGAGTGCCACATGACGACCTATGCGTTCGATCCGGAAATCGCTGCGGTGGTTCCACTCATACCCGATCTTCCGGGCGACGATCCGTTGGCCATCCGGGCGGCGTTGTCGGAGATGATCGCCCAGTTTGCGCCGGCGGACACCACCGGACTGCAGATCGAGGACCGTCACATCCCGGGCGGCGACGGCAATCCCGCGGTACCCATCCGCGTATACCGGCCCGACCAGCGCAGCGCTCCCGCCGCGATATACCACGTCCACGGGGGCGGCTTCATCGCCGGCGATCTCGACACCGAACACGCCTTCAACGCCACGCTGGCCCGCGAACTCGGCGTGGTCGTGGTGTCGGTTGACTACCGGCTCGCACCGGAAACACCCTTCCCCGGTGGGCTCGAAGACGCCTACGCCGGGCTGGTCTGGACGGCGGGGCACGCCGGCGAACTAGGCATCGACCCCCAGCGCATCGCCATTCAGGGCACCAGCGCCGGTGGCGGACTGTGCGCCGCGCTGGCGCTGCTGGCCCGCGACCGTGGTGGACCGCACATCGCCTTCCAGTTTCTTTCCGTGCCCGAACTTGATGACCGACTGGCCACCGGAAGCATGATCGAGTTCACCGATACCCCACTGTGGAGTCGCCCCCGAGCAGTACTCAGCTGGGACTGTTACCTGGGGCCCGGTCGCGCCGGCACCAACGACGTACCGATCTATGCCGCACCGGCTCGCGCGACCGATTTGGCAGGTCTGCCGTCCGCGTACGTTTCGGTCATGCACTTCGACCCACTCCGCGACGAGGGCATCGCGTACGCGCTGGCCATGCTTGCCGCGGGCGTGAGCGTCGAATTGCATTTGTTCCCTGGGACCTTCCACGGCTCGATGTTGATCCAACACGCGGCGATCTCGAAGCGCGAGCAGGCCGAGACGATCGCGGTGCTGCGCCAAGCGCTAGCGCTGTAGCGCCCTTGGCTGCCCAGCGGCGCTGGCGCTCAGTCCGGCTGTGCCGCAGGGCGTTTCGGATCGAGCACGTCGACGCCGTCGTTCTCCCAGGCCTGTCGCATGGCCTCGGCGCCTTTGAGCCGCACCCAGGCAGCTTCGGTCGCGGTGATGGGAGTCGCCGACAGGAATTTCACCGGATCACGAGGCGGCTCCAGCGAAAGATCCGCGATGTCGCTGTGGCCCAACAACACCGCGGCGAACGGCACCCGCCCCGTCGGCGATGTCCACAGCGGCGAGCCGAGGTCGATCAGCGCTCCGGCGTCCAACACCACGCCGTCGACGGCCGGCGTTGACGCTACGATTGCCAGGCTGCGGGCAATGCCGGTGGCCGGCCCGGGATCTCGAAGGCGCAGCACGATTTCGGCGCGCGGGCCGCGCTCGGGGTCGGCGCGGATTTCCGTCGGATCGGCCATCGGATGGCGCGAGCACCCCAGCGACACGTAGTGCACTATCCCTTCTGGTCCGTCCGTCCATTCGCGAAATCGCAGCACCTCGATCGGTTCGGTGCCCAGAAAGGTCACGCTTGCCGAATCGGGCTCTCCGGCGAAATGGCCGCGCAGGTGCGCGCGCACCCGGTCCAGAATGTGAGTCACTCGGCCGGCGCGATGGTGAGGTTCACCCCGGAGTCGCCGTCGAAAACGGCCAGTTTCGTCGCGTCGAGAGCCAACTCGATCGACTGCCCTATTGTCGCGTTCGACTCCGCGGGAACCCTTGCAATGAAATGGTTTTCGCGCACTTCGCCCTCGGCCTCCAGTTCGTCCAGCTGAGCCGAGCGCACCGCCGGACCCGCAGTGGTGAAGTACACGTATTTGTCGGCACCCAGCGATTCGACCAGGTCGACCTTCACCTCGAAGGTCAGCGCTCTGATGCGCTGGTAGCCATCGATAAATGCGGCATCGGCCAGGTGCTCGGGTCGCACGCCGGCGATCATGTTTTCCGATTTCGGGTGCTGTCCGATCACCTGCTGGACTTCCGGCGTCAGCATCACCTCTCCGAAGGCCAGGTTGAGGCCGGTCGGCGTCGGCGTCGCGGGGAAGAAATTCATCGCCGGCGAGCCGATGAAGCCCGCGACGAAAAGGTTGGCGGGACGCTCGTAGAGTTCGTCGGGAGTGCCGATTTGCTGTGCCACGCCCCCGTGCATCACCACCACGCGGTCGCCCAGCGTCATCGCCTCGGTCTGGTCGTGGGTGACGTAGACGGTGGTGGTGCCCAATCTCCGCTGCAGCCGGGCGATTTCACCGCGCATCTGCACCCGCAGCTTGGCATCCAGGTTGGATAACGGCTCGTCCATCAAGAACGCCTTGGGATGGCGCACGATCGCCCGGCCCATCGCGACCCGCTGTCGTTGCCCACCGGACAACTGGGAGGGCTTGCGGTCCAAGAGTTCGGTCAGGTCAAGGGTTTTGGCCGTCTCCTCGACCTTTTTGGCGATCTCGCTCTTCTTCATCTTTGCCAGGGTCAGCGGGAAGGCGATGTTCTGGCGCACCGTCATGTGCGGGTAGAGCGCGTAAGACTGGAACACCATTGCGATATCGCGGTCCTTGGGCGCCTTCTCGTTCATCCGTTCGCCACCGATGCGCAGCTCGCCCGACGAGATATCCTCAAGGCCGGCAATCATGTTCAGCGTCGTGGTCTTGCCGCAGCCGGAAGGCCCCACCAGGATCAGGAATTCGCCGTCGGCGATGGTGATGTTCAGGTCCTTCACGGCCGCCGCGCCGTCGGCGTAACTCTTGTTGACGTGGTCCAACACAATTTCGGCCATCGCGCTATCCCTTCACGGCGCCAGAGGTCAAACCGGCGACGATGCGTCGTTGGAAGACTAGTACAAAGACGATGATCGGGACCGTGATCACCATGGCGCCGGCCGCGATCGATCCGGTTGGTTCCTCGAACTGCGAACTGCCGGTGAAGTTCACGATCGCAACGGGCGCGGTGATCGCGGCCTTGGTGGCGGTCAGCGACAGCGCCAGCAGCAGGTCGTTCCAGGCGAAGATGAACACCAGAATCGCCGCGGTCACCAGTCCGGGCGCCGCCAGCGGCACGATCACCCTGCGGAAGGCCTGACCCGGCGTGGCCCCGTCCATTTTGGCCGCCTTCTCCAGATCCCACGGGATCTCCCGGAAGAACGCCGACAGCGTGTAGATGGCAAGGGGCAATGCGAAAGTGATGTAGGGCAGGATCAATCCGGGCCAGGTGTCGAACAAACCGATCCGGCGTTCGATGTTGAACAACGGGGTGACCAGCGAGATCGCCGGGAACATCGTGATCAGCAGGGCGGCACCGACAAGCAGTCGCTTGCCGGGGAAGCTCAGCCGGGCAATCGCGTAGGCCGCCATCGCGCCGAGCACCACCGCGATCGCGGTGGTGGTCAAGCCGATCCCAATGGAATTGATCAGCGCCGAGCTGAAGATGTCGCCCCGGAAGATGCCGCGGTAGTTGTCGAAGGTCACCGACGACGGAATCAGCTTGCCGTCCTTGACCGTTGACGTCGGTTTGAGCGACAGGCTGAGAATCCACAGCACCGGGATCAACGCGTACATCACGACCAAGGCGTCCACCACGACCCAGAACGTGGCGCGCCGAGCACGTTCAGCGCCCACCGAGATCACCCCCGGGCGCGGCCGCGCCGAACACCTTGACGAAGACCAGCGCGATAACCCCCACGCAACAGAAGATCAGCACGCTGATCGCCGAGCCCAGCCCCACGTTGAAACCCTTGAAAAGGTTGTCGTAGCCCAGGACCGACACCGACCCGGTGTCGTTGTTGCCCGCGGTCAGCACGTAGATGTTGTCGAAGATCCGGAATGCGTCCAGCGTCCGGAACAGCAGCGCCACCACGATCGCCGGCTTGATGATCGGCAACATGACCCTGGTGAGCCGCCGCCACGCGCCGGCGCCGTCGACCTGCGCGGCTTTCAGCAGATCCTCGGGTACCAGCGCCAGCCCGGCCAGCAGCAGCAGCGACATGAACGGCGTCGTCTTCCAGACCTCGGCGATCACGACGATGCCCAGCGACGGGATCTGCTCGGTCAGCGGCGCGCTGCCTTGCGGCAGCAGGTTGGCCAGATAGCCGGTGCCGGGCGTCCAGGCGTAAAACCAGCTGTACGACGCGACCGCTGTCACGATGCCGTACGGGACCAACACCGCCGTCCGCACCAAACTCCTGCCGACCAAAGTACGGTGCATCACCAGGGCCAGCGCGAGTCCGAGCGCGAACTCCAACGTCACAGAAACCACCGTGATTCCCAGCGTCACCGCCAACGCCGTCCACCAATACCGGTCGGTCAGGATCGTTTGGTAATTGCCCAACCCGATGAACGCGGTGTCGTTGGGGGCGGCAAGGTTGTTGCGCTGCAGGCTAAGCCACACCGCGTAGCCGATCGGATAGCCCGTCACCACCAGCATCAAGATCGCTGCCGGCGCCACCAGGAGGAACGCGAGTCGCTGTTCCGAGCGCGTCACGGTAGCAGTCCTTTGCCGTCGATGGCCTTCTGCACCTGCACGGCGAGTTCGTCGGCTGTGGACTCGGGGTCGATCTGGTTGACCGGGCTCAGCGTCGCCGACAGCCGCAGCGACACCGCCTGATACTCCGGTGTCGCGGGCCGCACCGCGGCGTCGGTGAGTTGTTGGCGGATGACGGCGTACATCGGATACTTCGCCTGGAATTGCGGGTCCGAGTACAGCGAGGCGCGCACCGCCGGCAGGCCCCCGTCGATCGAAACGTACTTCTGGCTCTGCAGGGTGCGCAGGCACCGGACGGCTTCGAACGCTTCAGCTTTGTGCCGGGTGGTGCGTGCGACGGCCAGGTTCAACCCGCCGATCGTCACCCTTGCCGGATGTCCGGCCGTCACCCCGGGATAGGGCGCGAAACCGAACACCTTCCGGCTGGCGTCGTAGGCGATGCGGAACTGCTCGTCGCTGGGCGCGAACGATCCGGCGTCGTTGATGCTGCCGGCCAATTCGGGAACCCGGTTGAGCGGCAGGAAGGGCACACCACCCTTGACCGCGTTCTCCAGCATGGACGCCAGCACGAACGGCCAGTTGACCTCCATCGCGGCCTTGCCCTGCTCCAGCGCCAACCGCGCGGTGGCTTCGTAGCTGCGGGTGAGCGACGGGTCGGCCCCGGGCGCGGTGGCAACCGATTTGAGGATTCGCAGCGCGTTGACGGTGGCGGCCCGGTGCTCCGGGGTGTCGGTGAGCGTGACGTGGCGGCCATCGTCGGAGAGCACCTGACCGCTGGCACTGACCAGCAGGGTGTTGAACCACACCACCAGGCCTTCGCCCTGGTTCGCCTGCACGCCGATCCAACTGGGCTCGCCCGCGGCGTGCAACCGGGCGGACTCGGCCACCATGGCGCTCCAGTCCTGCGGCGGTTGAGCTATCAAATCCGCACGGTACCAAAGCAATTGGGTATTGGTCGTGACCGGCGCGGCATAGAGTTTGTGCTTCCAGGTTGCCGAAGCGAGCGGGCCGGGCAGGGTATCGGCGGTGGCGTCGCCCTCAGCCTGCCCCGCTGGGTCCGCGGATAACGGCAGCGCCCAACCCGCCTCGGCGAACTCGGCGGTCCACACCACGTCCATCGCGATCACGTCCAGGCTGTGGTCGTTGGCGGTGATCCGTCGGGCCAGCTGCAATCGTTGCTGATCGGGGCCTCTGGGCAGGCTGACGTGGGCAACCACGTAGCGGCCACCGGCTTGTTCGGTGCAGCGCCGGGCGAGCACGGTGAACGTCGCGCTGTCTGAGGCCGGTGTGTAAACGCTGATCACCAGCCCCGAAACGCCGGACCCGCAGCCCGACACCCAAGCGATGGTCAACGCGGCCAGGACAGCCCCACCCAGCCGCCGTATGCCGCTGCGACGCACCTCAGATCGCCAGGCGCGCCAGCAGGTCCCGCGCCTTCTCGGCGTTTTGCGGATCGCAGAGCACGTCATAGCGGCCGGCCACCAACTGCATGGTCGAGCTGAAATCCCGTGTGCCACGGGCCATTGCGTACGGAACCGCGGAGGTGATCAAACCGAAGAACACGCCGGCGACCAGACCGGTGACCAGCGCGGCCCATGGATTGGGGCTGAAGAAGCCGAGCACCAACCCGATGAACAACCCGAGCCAGGCCCCACTGATGATGCCGCCACCGAGCACCTTCGGCCAGCTCAGCCGGCCGGTGACCCGTTCGACCTGCATGAGGTCGACGCCGACGATGGTCACCTGCTGCACGGGAAATTGTTGGTCGGACAGGTAGTCGACGGCGCGCTGCGCCTCGGCGTAGGTGGGATACGACCCGACCGGCCAGCCCTTGGGCGGCGTCGGTAATGCGGGCACACCACGGCGACCGGGCGCCCCGCCCGGGGGCGTTGCGCCGGGAACTTGTCCAGGCTGGAATGGATTAGTCATTTGCCACCCATTGTCCTCCGCGTCGGCCATAGTCTCATCCCCGGGCCTGGCCACCGCGCATGGGCTAGGTTGAACAGCATGTCAGCTCCCGGCGGTGGCTTCGGCGAGGGCGCCCAAGGGGACGAGGCCAACCCGCCGCCGGCTCCCTGGCAACACCCGGCGCCCGACTACCCACCCCCCGCATACGGGCCGCCGCCGAGTTATGGCATCCCGCCGGGGCCACCGCAATTCGGCGGTCCGCCGCCCGGCTACTTCCGGCCGCCCGGCTATGGGCCGCCGCCCTATCCGGGCGGCTATTACCCGGCGCCGGACTATCCGGGTGGCTACGGGCAGCCGGAAGCGATGCAGCCCGGGATGAGCGGGCTGGCGATCGCGTCGCTGATTTCGTCGTTCGTCGGCGTGTTCTGCTGCCTCGGCTCGATCGCGGCCATCGTGCTGGGCGCGATCGCGCTCAACCAGATCAAGCGGACTCGCCAGGATGGTTACGCCCTGGCCGTGGCCGGCATTGTGATCGGCATCGCGACGCTGATCGTCTTGTTGATCGTCATGATCTTCGCGTCGCGTTCGCATTAGCCGCGACTGGCCGACACTCGTCGTCTGCCATCCGTGCGACGCCTGCCTAGGCTCTCTTGTATGGCATCGGTCAACAGGGTGTACGTGGCGCGGCTGCCGCGGATGTTGGTGTTGGGTCCACTCGGCGAATCGTTCGGGCGCGTCCGCGATGTCGTGATCAGCATGAGCATCGTCCGGCAGCAGCCGCGCGTCCTGGGACTGCTCGTCGATTTGGCGACCCGCCGCAGCATCTTCATCCCGTTCCTGCGGATCGCCGCCATCGAGCCCAACGCCGTCACGCTCAACACGGGCAGCGTGTCGCTGCGCCATTTCGAACAGCGGCCCGGCGAGGTGCTGGCGGTAGGCCAGGTGCTCGACACCATGGTCAAGGTCAACGACCCCGAGCTGCCGGAGCTGGCGGGCCTGGACGTGGTGATCACCGACCTGGGAATCGAACAAACCCGAACACGGGACTGGCTGGTGAGCCGGGTCGCCGTGCGCACCCAACGACGGTTGGGACGGCGCGGCCCCGTGCACGTCGTGGACTGGCAGAACGTGCAGGGGTTGACCCCGTCGGCGCTGGCGCTGCCCGGTCAGGGGGTGGCGCAGCTGTTGGACCAGTTCGACGGTCGCAAGCCGGTCGACGTGGCCGACGCCATCCGCGGACTGCCGCCCAAGCGGCGCTACGAGGTGCTCAAAGCGCTCGACGACGACCGGCTGGCCGACATCCTGCAGGAGCTGCCGGAGTTGGATCAGGCCGACGTGCTCTCGCAGCTGGGCACCGACCGATCGGCCGATGTGCTGGAGGAGATGGATCCCGACGATGCCGCCGACCTGCTCGGGGTGCTGAATCCTACGGACGCCGAGATGCTGCTGACCCGGATGGACCCCGGGGACTCCGAACCGGTGCGTCGACTGCTGGCGCATTCCCCCGACACCGCGGGCGGTTTGATGACCTCGGACCCGGTGGTGCTGACCCCGGACACTGCAGTCGCCGAGGCGTTGGCGCGGGTCCGCGACCCCGACCTCACCACCGCGCTGTCGTCCATGGTCTTCGTGGCACGCCCGCCGACCGCGACCCCCACCGGTCGCTATCTGGGCTGCATACCGCTGCAGCGGCTGCTGCGCGAACCGCCGGCCGAACTGGTCGGCGGGATCGTCGACAGCGACCTGCTCACCCTGACGCCGGAGACCCCGCTGGCTGCGGTCACCCGCTACCTCGCCGCATACAACCTGGTGTGCGGACCGGTGCTGGACGACCAGAACCACCTGTTGGGAGCGGTGACCGTGGACGACCTGCTCGATCACCTGCTGCCGCACGACTGGCGCGTGGATATGCAACAACTCGACGCCATCGGCCGGCTCGAGGAACTGGGAGGATCGGTGTGAACAAATCCACGGCACCCCGACGGCTCTACACCCCGCGGACATCACGCAGGTATTCCCCGCGCGTGGATCCGGAGGCGATGGGGCAGTTCACCGAGTCGATCGCGCGCTTCTTCGGCACCGGCCGCTACCTGCTGATACAGACCATCATCGTGTTGTTGTGGATCGCGCTGAACGTATCCGCGGTTACCCTGCGCTGGGACCCGTACCCGTTCATCCTGCTCAATCTGGCCTTCTCCCTCCAGGCCGCCTACGCGGCGCCGCTGATCCTGCTGGCCCAGAATCGTCAGGAGAACCGGGACCGGGTCGCGCTCGAAGAGGATCGTCGCCGCGCCGCCCAGACCAAAGCCGACACCGAGTATCTGGCCCGCGAACTGGCCGCGTTGCGGCTGGCGATCGGCGAGGTGGTCACGCGTGAATACCTGCGTCACGAGCTGGAGGACCTGCGCACTATGCTGACCGGGCGACAACCGGAAAGCACGGACGCGGAGGCCGTACTGGGGAATGACGAATTGGAGCGGACCGCTAAGAAATCCCTCTAATTATCAATTCAGCCATTGCGCCACTCCCGTCACGGGGGTTATGTATTGTGATCTGGTTCACGAAGCTAAGCAATTAGCTTCCCGAACTTAGGACGGTCGAGTGCGCATAGGGGGAAGCTGGGGTGCACGCCCGGCCGCTGCCGCGCGCCGACTGTGCGCACTTCGCGTAACCCCCACCCAGGCCTTCGGCGTCGCGGCGATTGCTCCCCTGGTGTTCGCCGGCGCGGTCGGGGGCGCGCCCCCCTCGATCCACGGACAGGTCCCGCCGGCACACGGCCAGCTCCCGCCGGTGCGCACCGCCATCACCCCGGTGGCCGCGGTTTCTCCCGCCGTCCCCGATCTCACCGGCCCGGCGGTCATCGCCATGCCGCGGGCACCGAACGCCTTCCATGTCGCGGAGGGCGCTTCCTCTGCGCCACCACCACCGATGATCGTGAGTGCGCCTGGCGCGCTTGGTATTCCGTCGATCGCACTGGCCGCATACCGCAGCGCCGAGCAGAAGATGGCCGTTGCGGCCCCGGGCTGCGGCGTCAGCTGGAACCTGTTGGCCGGGATCGGGCGCATCGAGTCGGGCCACGCGCGCGGCGGCGCCGTTGACGCGCGCGGCACCGCGGTCGTCCCGATCTACGGCCCCACGCTGGACGGCACGCTGCCGGGCAACGAGGTCATCCTCCAGAGCATGGTCGGCAATCGCCCCACGTACGCGCAGGCCATGGGGCCGATGCAGTTCTTGCCCGGCACCTGGGCACGCTATGCGGTCGACGGCAAGGGCGACGGAGCGCCCGATCCGCAGAACCTGTTCGACTCCGCGCTGGCCGCCGCCCGGTACCTGTGCAGCGGCGGGCTCAACCTGCGCGACCCCTCGCAGGTGATGTCCGCGATCCTGCGCTACAACAACTCGATGGCTTACGCGCAGAACGTGCTGGGTTGGGCCGCGGCGTACGCGACCGGCGTGGTGCCGGTCGACCTGCCGGTGATGACCGGCCCGCCCCCGCCGCTCGGCGACGCCCACGACGAGCATCCCGAAGGGCTCGGACCCGGCCTGCCGATGAACATCATCGGCCTGCCCGCAAACGATCCGATGGCGCGGACACCGCTGATCGACTTGAGCGGCCAA
>Ga0318495_10000119_pt1 | contig 18743 bp, 18 predicted proteins | sample GRESIP108b1f25_FD_203752 | JGI IMG/M metagenome (GOLD analysis project Ga0318495, IMG submission 203752) | Tropical soil microbial communities from Luquillo Experimental Forest, Puerto Rico - GRE.SIPMG.108b1f25 | ecosystem: Environmental > Terrestrial > Soil > Tropical forest > Bulk soil...
GGCGGCACTCCCCCGGTCGGCCAACCTCCTCGGGATGGTCACCGACAGGGCGGGCGGGGGCGCGGCTGCCCGGCCGCCTGCGAACCCCGCCTGAGGGATCGTGCAGGTCCGCGAGATCGCAAAAAAAACGGGGCAGCTCCGCTCGCGCGACGCTGCCCCGTGGACCCCCCACCCTGGAAGTACAAGACCGTGTGAGCCTAGCGAGTGGGCCCAAGCATGTCCGTGTGGTCCTTTGTCACACGCCCTGGAGACCGCCGCTCGGTGGGTCGACCCGGCGCGGCGCCGGTGGTCACCGTGCTGTCGCACGTGGTGTTCGGGCTCGTGCTCAGAGCGCTCTACGCGCCCCGCTGATCGCCGGCCCCGCGCGAGCGGCGCCACACGGCGCCGAAGAACCCGTCCGTGCCGTGCCGGTGCGGCCAGGCGCGGAAGAAGCCGTCTCCCCCCACGAACGCCGCCGGCGCGGGAGCCGGGACGCGCTCATACTCGGGGTGAAGGTTCTCGAACGCCTCGGCCACCGCCTCGTCCTCCTCGCGCCGAAGCGTGCAGGTCACGTAGACGAGCCGACCTCCCGGGCGCACGTGGCGCGCGGCGCGCGCGAGGAGCTCGAGCTGGAGGGGCGGCAGCGCGGCGAAGGCCGCGGGGTCGAGCCGGAAGCGCTGGTCGGGCCCGCGGCGGAGCGGCCCGAGCTCGGAGCACGGCGCGTCCACGAGCGCGGAGTCCACGCGGAGGTCGTCGGGAGGATGCGCGCCGTGCACCACCACGCGCGCCCCGGCGCGCGCGGAGCGATCGCGCAGCCTCGCGAGGCGGCCGGCGTCGGCGTCGCAGGCGTGGACGTGCGCGCCGAGCGCCGCGAGCTGGAGCGACTTCCCGCCCCGGCCGGCGCAGAGGTCGAGCACCTCCGGCGTGCTGGCCGAGGTCGCGTCCGCCGCGCGCGCGGGCACGAAAGGGGCGGCGAGGGCGCCGGCGAGCTGGGAGCCCTCGTCCTGCACCTCGCACAGCCCCTCGCGGAAGGAGGCGGAGCCGAGGAGGTTCGCGCGGGGGATCGTCACCTCGAGCCCCGCCGGCGCGAAGCGGCAGGGTCGGGTAGGGATGCCCTCCGCCGAGAGTCGGGCCGCGAGCTCCGCGCGCGGGAGGCGCGCCTCGTTCGCGCGCAGGAAGACGGGCCCCGGCGTGGAGAGCGCCGCCGCGAGCGCATCCGCCTCGTCGGCCTCGGAGCCCAGGGCGCGGACGAGCTCGTCGGCGAGCCAGTCGGGGAGGGAGAAGTGGAGCGCGAGCGCCGCGGGGACGCCGTCGCGTGGCGGTGGGAGGCGCACGCCCGCGAGCCGCTCGGCGTCGGCGTGCGCGAGGCCGGCGAGGTCGCGCAGGAGCGCGCCCAGGAGCGCGCGCGGCGGGCGGCCGGACGGATCGCCCGCGTCGTCGCCGAGGTGCCACGCGAGGCGGCGGCGCCACAGCCCCACGCCGAAGATCGCCTCCGCGGCGGCGGCGCGCCCCTCGCGCTGGAGGCCGCGGTGCGCGCGGAGGAAGCGGTCGAGGACGCGCTCGGCGGCGGCGCCGGAGAGGACCTCCGCGAGCGGCGCGTCGAGGGCGGGGGCGAGCGGCGCGAGCGCCGCCCACGGGACGAGTGCGAGGCGCGGCACGGCGGCCACGCCCTCGAGCCGCGGGATCGCGCCCGCGCCGGGCGGCGGGATCACGCGCGCGGCGAGCCGCCGGAGTCGGCGAGCCGGGTGGCGATCCGTCCGATGGTCTCGACCGCGCCCTGGATCCGCTCGCTCCACGGCTCGGCGTAGCAGAGCCGCACGAAGTGCTCGTACCCCTGCGCCGAGGCACCGAACGCGTGGCCGGGCACCACCGAAACGCCGGCGTCGAGCCCGCGCGCGTGGAGCTCGAGCGCATCCACGGTGGGAGGCAGCTCGATCCAGAGCACGTAGCCGCCGGCGGGGCGCGACACGCACGTGCCGGCCGGGAACGACGTCGTCACCGCTGCGCTCATCCGCTCCATCGAGGTGCGGAGCGTGGCCCGCATCCGGCGCAGGTGCCGGTCGTAGGCGCCCGACTCGAGGAAGCGCGCCACCGCGCGCTGGGGCGCTGGCGGCGTCGCGAGGTTCAGCCCGAACTTGCGGAGCAGCACCTGCTCCTTCCAGCGGCCGGGGACGATGAAGCCGACGCGCCAGCCCGGCGCGAGCGTCTTCGAGAACGAGCTGCAGGAGAGGACGAGGCCGGCCTTGTCGAACGCCTTCGCCACCGGTGGCCGCGCGCCGTCGAAGCCGAGGTCGCCGTACACGTCGTCCTCGATGAGCGGGATCTCGCGCGCCGCGAGCATCTCGACGAGCCGCCGCTTCGCCGCCTCCGGCATGCAGCTGCCGAGCGGGTTCGAGAAGTTCGGCACCGCCAGCACCGCCGCGATCTGGTGATCGGAGAGCACGCGCTCGAGCGCGTCGAGGTCGAGCCCCACCTCGGAGCTGCAGGGCACCTCCACCGCGTGGAGCCCCAGCGCCGCGAGCGACTGGAGCGTGCCGTAGTACGCGGGCGACTCGATCACCACTGCGTCGCCGGGCTTCGTCGTGGCCGCGAGCGCGAGGTGCACCGCCTCCGAGGCGCCACTCGTCACCACCACGTCGTCGGGCGACGCGGCGTAGCCCCACGAGAGCGCGCGGCGCGCGATGGCGCGACGCAGCTCCGGAGTGCCGGGAGGGAACGAGTACTCGAGGCCGGCGCCGACGGTGGCGCGCCCGGCGACGCTCGCGGCCTGCGCGAGCGCGGCCACCGGCAGGAGCGCGGGCGTCGGCGCCGCCATGCCGAGCGGGACGAGCCGCTCGTCGCGGTTCGCGGAGAGGATCGAGGAGATGAGCCCGGCGGCGGTGATGGGCAGCGGCTGCGCAGCCGGCCGCGAGGGGTTCGGCACCGGCAGCGTGCGCGGCGCTCGGACGAAGTAGCCCGACCGCGGCCGCGACTCCACGAGGCCGAGCCACTCGAGGCGCGCGAGCGCCTGCATCACGGTCGCGGTGGAGAGCCGCTCCTGGGCGCGCAGCTCGCGCACCGAGGGCAGCCGGTCGCCGGGGCGGAGCGCGCCGGCCTCGATCGCTTTCGCGAAGCGGCGCGCGAGGTCCTCGTAGAGGGGCACGTCGCGGTCGCGCCGGCGCGCGCGCGCAAGCGTGGGCATCTCCCGGGAAGTCACGGCCATGATCACCTCGTCCTCACCGCGGCTCCGCGGGGGGTGCGACAAGCGGGTACAGGAACAGCGAAAGCCAGAACAGACCGGCACAGCGAAACGAAATGTCGCAGACTCGTTGCAATGCCGTGTTTCCAGCGTCGCGATTATGCCATCTGTGCTGGTCTACAACAAGACATGCTGCATCTGTACTGGAACCAGCTTCGGAAGGATCCTTGGACCATGGCCACCACGACGCGTTCCACGGCAACCCTGCACACCTCCGGAGCGGAGCTTCACCGGGTGCTGGAGCGGCTGCGGCACCCGTTCACGCACGCCACGGCGGAGGAGCTCTCGCTCGCCGACGGCGACGTGCGCAGCGTCCACGTCGGTCACGACCCGATGGCGTTCACGGTGCTCGAGGGCGAGCTGCTCGTGACCTGCGAGGGCGACCTCGAGGACCACATCGTCGTCGCGGGCGAGACGTTCGTCACCGAGCGGCGCGGGCACCACGTGCTCGCCGCCCTCGGGCCGAGCAAGGTGCGCGTGGCCGAGCAGACCTCGGGACCCGTGCGCCACGCGGCCTGAGCGCCTCTCCGCGGCGGAGCGGAGGAGAGGGAGGCTGGCCCCCTCGCAACGGGCGCGGCCCCGCGGTAGAACGCGCCCGATGCAGCCCTGGGAGATCATCGACCGCGCCCAAGCCCCCGACGGCGCGGAGCTTCAGCTCGCGCGCCGCGGAGACGAGTGGGTCGTCCGCGCCGCCGGGCGCGTCCTCATGTCGAGCCGCATGCACGGCTCCGAGGAGGCGCTCGCGGCGCTCGCGCTCGCGCGCGCGACCGAGCGAGGCCGGGTGACGCGCGCGGTGCTCGTGGGTGGGCTCGGCCTCGGCTTCACGCTGCGCGCGGTGCTCGACCGGCTCCCCGACGACGCGCGCGCCATCGTGGTGGAGCTCGTCCCCGCGCTCGCGGAGTGGAACCGCGGCCCGCTCGCCGACCTCGCCGGCCGGCCCCTCGACGATCCCCGCGCGCGGCTCCAGCACGGCGACGTGCTCGCGCGGATCGCCGAGGCGGAGCGCGCCTACGACGCGATCCTGCTCGACGTGGACAACGGCCCGTCGGCGCTCGCGCACCGCGCGAACGCGCGGCTCTACGCGCCGAAGGGGCTCCGCGCCTGCCACCGCGCCCTGAAGCCGGGCGGCGTGCTTGCGGTCTGGTCCGCCGGCCCCGACGAGCGCTTCCTCGAGCGGCTCTCGGCGGCCGGGCTCGAGCCCGAGGAGCGCTCGGTGCCGGGGCGGAGCGGCACGTCGAAGGGCGTGCGCCACGTGGTGTTTCTCGGGACGCGGCGCGGCTAGCTCGCCCCGCGCGCGGGGCGAGGGGGGCCCGCCCCTTTGCCGCCGGTGCGCGCCGCGTGCTACGACCCCGGCGCCTTGATCCGCTTCGAGAATGTCGGGAAGCAGCACGGGAACCAGATCCTCTTCGTCGGCGCGTCCGCGGTGGTGAACCGCGGCGAGAAGGTGGGCCTCGTCGGCCCGAACGGCGCCGGCAAGTCCACCCTCTTCCGCCTCGTCACCCGCGAGGAGCAGCCGGACGAGGGCCAGGTCTCCATCGACCGCGGCGTCACCGTCGGCCACTTCTCGCAGGAGGTGGGCGAGATGAGCGGCCGCACCGTCCTCGAGGAGACGATGGACGGCGCCGGCCCGGTGTCGGCGGTCGCGCACGAGCTCCACGAGCTCGAGCACGCGCTCGCCGACCCGGAGCGCGCGGACGAGCTCGACGTGCTCGTGGAGCGCTTCGGCCAGGTGCAGGCCCGCTTCGAGGAGCTCGGCGGGTACGCGCTCGAGGCGCGCGCGCGGGAGATCCTCGCCGGCCTCGGCTTCTCGCCCGAGCGGATCGAGGGCGACGTGGGCGCGCTCTCCGGCGGCTGGAAGATGCGGGTCGCGCTCGCGCGGATCCTGCTGCTCCGTCCCGACGCGATGCTCCTCGACGAGCCGTCGAACCACCTCGACCTCGAGTCGCTCGTGTGGCTGGAGGAGTTTCTCCAGGGCTACGAGGGCGCGATCCTCATGACCTCCCACGACAAGGAGTTCATGAACCGGGTGGTGTCGAAGATCGTCGAGATCGACGGCGGCGAGCTCACCTCGTACTCGGGGAACTACGACCTCTACGAGCGGGAGCGCGCGATCGCCGAGAGCCACCAGCAGGCGGCCTTCGACCGGCAGCAGGCGATGCTGAAGAAGGAGCTCGCGTTCATCGAGCGCTTCAAGGCGCGCGCCTCGCACGCGGCGCAGGTGCAGTCGCGGGTGAAGAAGCTCGACAAGATCGAGAAGGTGGAGCCGCCGAAGCGCCGGAAGACCGTGGTCTTCGAGTTCCGCGGCGCGCCGCGGTCGGGCGAGGACGTGGTGAAGGTGGCCGGCGTCACGAAGGCGTACGGCGAGAAGAAGGTGTACGACGGGCTCGACTTCCTCGTGCGCCGCGGCGAGCGCTGGTGCGTGCTCGGCGCGAACGGCGCGGGGAAGTCCACGCTCCTGAAGATGGTGGCGGGCGAGGCGGCGCCGGACGCCGGCGGCGTGACGGTGGGCGCGAGCGTGAAGATGGGCTACTTCGCGCAGCACGCGATGGAGGTCCTCGCGCCCGAGAAGACGGTGTGGGACACGCTCGTCGACGCCTTCCCGCGCGCGTCGGTGGGCTCGCTCCGCACGCTCGCCGGCTGCTTCGGCTTCTCGGGCGACGAGATCGAGAAGCGGACGCGCGTCCTCTCCGGCGGCGAGCGCGCGCGGCTCGTGCTCGCGACGCTGCTCTACGATCCGCCGAACCTGCTCGTCCTCGACGAGCCGACGAACCACCTCGACGTCGCGACGCGCGAGATGCTCGTCACCGCGCTGCGTGGCTACGAGGGGACGATGCTCCTCGTCTCCCACGACCGGCGCTTCCTCGGCGCGCTCACGAACCGCGTGCTCGAGCTGTCCGCGGGCGAGGCGCCGCGGCAGTACGGCGGCAGCTACTCGGAGTACGTCGCCAGCACCGGCCGCGAGGGGCCGGGGCTCAGGCACGTCGGCCGCTGATCACGTCGGCTGGAGCTTCGGCTCGTAGCCCTTCGCCCGCAGCCGCTCGATCACGCGCCGCGCGGCGGCCTGGCCCCACAGCGTCCCGGCCTGGAACGACTCCTGCGTGATGGCGGGGAGCTTCGCGACGAGGGCGCGCCCCATCGGCGACTCGTAGAAGGCGATGAGCTGCTTCACCTCGTCGGCGGAGAGGTGGCGCACGTAGATCGGCACGAGCTGCTCCACGAGGTCGTCGGGGCTCATCTCGCCCTCGATCTCCCGCCAGACGCTCGCCGGCACGTCGGGCATGAGCTTGCCGAGCTGCGCGAACATCGGGCCCATCACCTGGCCCGCGAGCTTGGCGCTGCCGGAGGCCTCGAGGAGCCGCCGGACGTCGGCCGCGCGCGCGTCGGAGGCGGTGGCCGAGGGCGCAGCCGCGGGCGACGGCTCGGGGGCGGCCTGCGGTTCGGCGGCGAGCACGGCGACGGCGTACAGCGCGGCGAGCGCGATCATGGGATCCCTTTTGACGGGGACTCTACCGCGGTTCTCCAGGGCGCCCGCGCCGGAAACGCGCTACGGCCGCGCCTCGGCCCGCGCGAGCAGCACCACCGCGGCGAGGATGAGCGCGCCGCCGGCGGCGCGAGAGGGCGTCACCCCCTCGCCGAGGAAGATCACGGCGAGGAGCAGCGTGAACGCCGGCTCGAGCGTCGAGTAGATCGACGTCCGCACCGGGCCGATCCGCTCGAGCCCGGCGAAGAAGAGCGAGATCGCGAGCACGGTGCCCACCACCGCCACCGCGAGCACCGCCGCCCACCCGGCGGCCGTCGCCGGCAGCCGCACGCCGGTGGCGAGCGCGGCCACGCCGTACACCGCCGCGGCGCTCGTGGTCACCACCGCCGAGGTGGCGGTCGCGCTGAGCGGCGGGAGGCGGCTCCCCACCGTGATGTAGACCGAGTAGATCACCGCCGCGAGCAGGCCGAAGAAGACGCCGAGCGGCGTGCCGTCGCCGGCGCGCCCGATGGTGAGCACGCTTCCCGCGAGCGCCATCGCGATCGCGAAGAGCTGGAGCCGGCTGAGCGGGTGGCCGAGCACGAAGCGCGCGATGAGCGCGACGAGCGCCGGGAAGAGGTAGAGCAGGAGCGCGACCAGGCCCGCCGAGGCGAGCGTGAGCGCGGTGAAGTACGAGAACGCCTGGCCCGCGTAGCCGATCCCGCCCATCGCGACCAGCACCGCGAGCGGCCGGCCTCGCGGCAGCGGCGCGCGGCGCACCGCGACGAGCGCCCACAGGAACGCGGAGGCGAGCGTGAAGCGCAGGAGGAGCAGCGTGCGCGGGTCGACGCCGTCCGCGTAGGCCGCGCGCGCGAAGATGGGCAGCGCGCCGAAGCAGAGCGCGCTCCCGGCGACGAGCAGCGCGCCGGTGAGCGAGCGACGGGCAGCTTGCGAGAGGGACACGGCGTGGGCGTGGGAGCCGGCGTCTGCCGGTCCCGATTCGAGGGCGCTGTTCTGCATCGGGTGGACGAACAGTTTCGCCCACGCGGCCCTTCGGGGCAACGCCGGAAGGGCGACGCGCTCTGCGCACATCGCGTCGATCGACCGTGGGTGGGAGAATGCGCGCCAGTCTCGCGAGGTGACCGATGGCGGAGATCCACGTACGTGCCGCGCCCGTCCTGCGCGCGTCGTTCTGCAAGGGATGCAACCGGTGCGTCGACGCCTGCGCGCGCGGTTGCCTCTCGCCCGGCGACCGCATCGACGCCGCGAGCGGCGTCGTGCCCGTGGCCTTCGACTCGACGCTCTGCAACGGCTGCAACCTGTGCGTGGACGCCTGTCCGGAGCCCTACGGCCTCGTGGAGGCGGAGCTCGGCGCGCGGCTCGCGCAGGCCTCTCGCCGCCCGCGCGCCGCAGGCCGGCCCGCGCCGGAGGCGATCCCCGACGCCGCCGTGCCGCTCCCCGCGCTCGAGCCGCTCGTGCTCAAGGGGACGCACGCCGCGGCCGCCGGCGCGCTCCTCGCCGGCTGCCGCCACTTCTACGGCTACCCGATCACGCCCTCCACCGAGGGCGCGGAGGCGATGGCCGCGGTGCTCCCGTCGCTCGGCGGCCACTTCGTGCAGGCCGCGAGCGAGGTCGCCGCGGTGAACATGATGTACGGCACCGCCGCCGCCGGGCTGCCGGTGATGACCTTCACCTCGTCCCCCGGCTTCAGCCTCATGCTCGAGGGGATCTCGTACATGGTGGGCGCGGAGCTGCCGGCGGTGTTCGTGGACGTGATGCGCGGCGGCCCCGGCCTCGGCAACATCGCGCCCGAGCAGTCGGACCTGAAGCTCGCCTGCCGCGGCCTCGGTCACGGCAACACGCGCGCGATCGTCCTCGCGCCGGCGACGCCGCAGGAGATGCTCGACGACGCGATCCTCGCCTTCGCGCTCGCCTTCCGTTGGCGGAACCCGGTGATCGTCGTCGCCGACGGCTTCCTCGGCCAGATGACCGGCCGCGTGGGCGTGCCGCGCGCGGCGGTGCGGCCGGGCGTGCCGGCGTGGGCGGTCCACGGCGACGCGGCGCACCGCGGGAACCTCGTGTCGTCGATCCACCTCTCGGAGGCCGACCTCGAGGCGCACAACCTGGCGCTCGTCGCGAAGTACGGTCGCATGGCCGCGACCGAGCAGCGCTCCGAGTCCTGGTGCTGTGACGACGCCGAGGTGCTGCTCGTCGCGGTGAACACGCCGGCCCGCACCGCGAAGGGCGCGGTGCGCGCGCTCCGGGCCGAGGGGATCCGGGCTGGGCTGTTCCGTCCGCGCACCGTGTGGCCGTTCCCGGTGGACGCGCTCCTCCCGCTCCTGCCTCACGTCCGCCGGCTCGTGGTGGTGGAGGCGAGCGACGGCCAGCTCGAGGACGAGCTGCGGCTCGCGCTCTCGCACGCCGGCGTCGCGCCGCCGCGGATCGAGCACGTGCGGCGGATGGGCGGGATGCTGCCCTCGCAGCGCGAGATCCTCGCCGCGGTGAAGCACGGCTCGCAGGCTTCGCAGCAGGCTCAGCAGGCTTCGCAGGCCTTGGAGGTCCGGCCGTGAGCGCCATCTACGAGCGGTTCGAGCGCCATGGCCACGGCGCGGGTGCGAAGGCCCAGTCCACGCACTACTGCCCCGGCTGCGGGCACGGCCTCGTGCACAAGATGCTCGCCGACGCGATCGACGTGCTCGGCGTGGGCGACCGGACGGTGGCGATCTCGCCGGTGGGCTGCAGCGTCTTCCTCTACTACTACCTGGACGCCGGCAACACGCAGGCCGCGCACGGCCGCGCGCCGGCGGTGGCGCTCGGCCAGAAGCTCGCGAACCCGTCGAGCATCGTCGTCTCGTACCAGGGCGACGGCGACCTCGCCTCGATCGGCCTCGCCGAGATCCTGCAGGCGGCGACGCTCGGGATCCCGCTCTCGGTCGTCTTCGTGAACAACGCGATCTACGGGATGACGGGCGGCCAGCTCGCGCCGACGACGCTCGTGGGGCAGCGCACGGCCACCTCGCCCGCCGGCCGCGGCCGGCACGAGGGGCAGCCGCTCCGGATGGCGGAGCTCATCGCGCAGCTCGACGGGCCCGTGTACGTGGAGCGGGTGGCGCTCTACGACGCGAAGCAGCGCCACCGCGCGGCGAAGGCGATCGAGAAGGGGCTCCGCCTCCAGGTGGAGGACCGCGGCTTCTCCTTCGTGGAGGTGCTCGCCGAGTGCCCGACGCACCTGAAGCTCTCGCCGGTGGAGGCGGAGCGCTGGGTGCGCGAGAAGATGGTGCCGGTCTACCCGCTCGGCGTGAAGAAGGACCTCGCCGCGGAGCCCTGGGGGCCCTGGCGCCCGCCGAGCTTCGACGCCGACTCGCTCGTGCGCGCGCTCGAGGGCGTGACCGAGCCGCCGCCCCGGTTCTGCACGGGCTTCCCGCGCACCGCCTTCGGCGACGAGATCGCGCTGAAGCTCGCTGGGTCGGGCGGCGACGGCGCGCAGACCGCGGCGATGCTCCTCGTGCACGCCGCGATCCGCGAGGGCTTCGACGCGACGCACATCCCGAGCTACGGGCCCGAGTCGCGCGGCGGGACCTCCTACGCCGACGTCCGGCTCGCCGCGGAGGAGGTGCTCGCGCCCGACGCGCCGCACCCGCACGTCCTCGTCGCATTCAACGCGCCGTCGCTCGCGAAGTTCGCGTCGGCGGTGGAGCCGGGCGGCGTCATCGTGTACGACGCGTCGGTGGTGCGCGAGCCTCCCCAGGTGGACGCGTCGGTGCGGGTGGTGGGCGTGCCGTGCACCGAGATCGCGCACGCGCTCGGCAAGCCGATGGTGAAGAACGTGGTCGCGCTCGGCGCGCTCGTGGGCGCGACGCGGCTCCTGCCGGCGGAGACGCTCCTCGCCGAGCTCCGCGACGCCTTCGCCTCGAAGCCGGGTGCGGCGGAGCTGAACGCGGAGGCCTTCGCGCGCGGCCTGAAGGCGGGCGCCGAGGCGCCGAGGCCCGCCGGCGGCTTCTTCGGATGGTGGAGTTGAGCTGGCGCGTCTACGTCCTGCGCTGCGGCGACGGGACGCTCTACACCGGCGCCACGAACGACCTCGAGCGCCGGGTGGCGCAGCACGCGTGCGGGAAGGGGGCGCGCTACACGCGCTCGCGTCTCCCCGTGCGGCTCGTGTACGACGAGCGCGCGGAGGGCCACGGCGCCGCGCTCCGGCGCGAGGCGGCGCTGAAGCGGCTCACGCGCGCGGAGAAGCTCGCGCTCGTGGGCGGGGGCCGGCGGTCGCGGAAGTCGCGTTCGAGCTCCACGCGGCCGTCGCGCCGCTGATCTGCGGCGCGGACGGCGGGGCGTGACGGCCGGAGCTCACGCGAGCGCGCGGCGGATGCGCTCTCCGGCGCCGCGAATGCGCTCGCAGGGCTCGTTCGCGTAGACGAAGCGCAGGTAGCGGGCCGCGTCCGGCGAGCCCCAGCCCGTCATCGGCGTGGCGGCGACGTGCGCGCTGCGGAGTAGGCGATCTGAGGCTTCGGCGCCCGAGAGCCCCTGCGGCTCGCAGTCGAGCAGCATCGACCAGCCGCCGTGCGGCGGGATGACGGCGAGATCCCGGAGCTCCGCGAGGAGCGCGTTGCGCCGCCGCTGCCACTCGGTCACCGCCGCCGCGACGTCCGAGGCCGGCGCCTCGAGCGCCGCGGCGACCCCGTCGGCGGCGATGCCGACCTGGCACACGGCGTTCGCCATCCCGACGAGCGAGACGTCGGCGACGAGGGGCTCTGGCCCGACCACCCAGCCGACGCGCCAGCCGATCATCCGCAGCTCTTTCGACGCGGAGCCGACCGTGACGGTGCGCTCGGCCATCCCGGGGAGCGAGGCCGGGTGGAGGACCGTGCGGCCGTCGAACAGGGTGCGCTCCATCGCGGCGTCGTAGACGAGGAGCAGATCGTGATCGACGCACGCGGCGGCGACGGCGGCCCATTCCTCTGCGGTGGCGACGTACCCCGTGGGCATCGACGGGCTCATCGCGATCACGGCGCGCACGCGCGGAGACGCGGTGGCGGCGCGGAACGAGTCCAGGTCGAGCCGCCAGCCGTCCCGGCCCGGCACGAGGCGGGCGAGCCGCGGTGCGCCGCCCGCGAGCCGGACGCGGTTCAGGAGGCCGGCGTAGATCGGATCCGTGAGGACCACCTCGTCGCCCGGCGAGATCGTCGCCAGGAGGACGTTCAGGATCCCGTTCAACCCGCCCGCGGAGATCACGCAGGCGCGGCGCCAGTCGTACGCGACGCCGCTCTGGCGCGAGACATGGGCCGCGGCCGCCTCGCGCAGCCGGGCGCTGCCGTCGAACGGCAGGTAGCTGTTCGCCGCGTCGTCGTCGAGCGCGCGCCGCGTCTCCTCCACCGCGCCCGGCCAGGGCCGGAGATCGGTGTCGAGGTTTTCGAGGCGCAGCATCGCAGGGTCTGCGGCAGCGTCCGCGGCGGCGCCCAGCCGGTCGACGCCGATGCCCGGGAACTCGTTCAGTCGCGGCGGTCGCGTGCGCATGGGAGTCCTCCGGCGCAGCAGCCCGGAGGCGTGCGTCCGGGGCGCCTGGTCCAGGCTAGCGCGCTCGGCGTGGCGGTGCTCCTCGGGGACGGGGGTGGAGCCGCGGGTGGGTGGCGGTCGCTCGCCCGAGCGCCGCCCCAGGCGCACCACCCTCGGGGGAGGCCCCACAGCGCCGTGGGCAGGCACCGCTCGCCGGCTCAGGATTGGGCTCCTCCCCCCGGGGGTGCGGATGCGCGTGGCTTGTCGGGCGATCGCGGTGCTCGCGGCGATGGGCCTCGGCTGCCTCCACCGCCCGGCGCCCGCCGAGCCGCCGCGAGAGCCGGCGCCAGTCGCCGCGCCGCCGGCCACGCCGCCGCCACCGCCCGAGCCGGCGCCGACCTCGAAGCCGCTGGCGAAGCCGCCAGCGAAGAAGCCGGAGCCCTCGAAGGCGCCGGCCGCGAAGGCTGCGCCGTCCGCGCCAGCGAGCGCCACCAAGTGGAGGGCCGAGGGGTGCCTCACGGCGAGGAACGTGGAAGAGGCGATGCAGTTCTCGAGGCAGCCGCGCGCCGGGGGAGCCGGACCGCCGGTGAGCTTCGAACGCTCGCGTGGCGGCGTCGTCGTCGTGCACCGGTTCGCGCACGCGTGCTGCCTCACCGCGAACGTCGACGTGCGCGTCGAGGGTGGGCGCTACGTCGTCATCGAGCGGCTGTCCGGCAAGGCATGCGGCTGCCTCTGCGACTCGACCCTCCGCACGACGATCTCTGCCCCGGCCGGGAGGCACGCGATCTCCGTGGACGTCCACGTGCTCGGACTCTGGAAGCACGCGTACGAGGGGACCTTCGAGGTGCGGTGAGTCGGACAGCGCCTCAGCGCACCGTCGCCCGGATCCCGCGCTGCCGCGCCGAGGCGCACGCCGCGTCGAGCAGCGCCGCGGGCGGAGGAGAGAGCCCAGCCTCTGGGTCGAGGTGATCGCCGGGGCGGAAGCGCTGCAGGCTCCAGCGGCTCGCGCCCTCGATGGTCGCCGCGAGCGCGTCGAGCTCGGCGGCGGTGTGGACGGGCGAGGCCACCGTGGTGCGCACCTCGTGCTCCACGCCCGCCGAGAGCGCGAGGTCGAGGCAGCGGCGCGCCGCGAGCGGTTGGTCGCCCGAGCCGCACAACCAACCGGACGCCGCCGGCGTCGCCTTGAGGTCCACGGCGAGGAAGTCGACGAGCCGCGCCGCGAGGAGCGCCTCGATCACCTCCGGCCTCGTGCCGTTCGTGTCGAGCTTCACGGCGAAGCCCATCGCCTTCACGTCGGCGAGGAACGGCGCGAGCTCGGGCTGCAGCGTGGGCTCGCCGCCGGAGACGACGAGGCCGTCGAGCTTGCCGCGCCGCCGGGCGAGGAGCGCGAGGACCTCGTCGGGCGCGACGCGAAGCGGCGGGGGCCCGGCGACCAGCGCGGGGTTGTGGCAATACCGGCAGCGGAGATTGCAGCCCTGCGTGAAGGCCACCACTGCGACCCTGCCCGGGAAGTCGATGAACGAGCAGGGCCGCAAGCCCCCGAAGATCACGGCGCGGCCGGGGCCTCGACCGGCCCGAGCGAGCGCCGACGCGAGAACTCGGCCTTCTTGCCGAGGTTCCACTGCTGCACCGGCCGCAGGTAGCCCACGATCCGCGAGTAGACCTCGGCGGTGGCTCCGCAGCGCGGACATTGCGGGTGCTCGCCCGCGACGTAGCCGTGCTCCGGGCACACCGAGAACGTGGGCGTGACGGTGAAGTAGGGGAGCCGATAACGCTCGCACACCGCGCGCACGAACCGCTTCACGCTCGTCGGGTCGTCGATGGCCTCTCCCACGAACACGTGCTGGACGGTTCCGCCGGTGTACTTCGCCTGGAGCTCGTCCTGGTGGTCGAGCACCGCGAACACGTCGTCCGAGGCGTCGACCGGGAGCTGCGACGAGTTCGTGTAGTAGGGCTGGGCGCCGGCCCGCCACGCCTCCTCGTTCGCGCACCGGAGCGCTGGGAAGCGCGCCTTGTCGAGCCGCGCGAGCCGGTAGCTCGTGCCCTCGGCCGGCGTCGCCTCCAGGTTGAACAGCGAGCCGGTCTCGGCCTGGTACGCGACGAGCCGGGCCCGCATGTGGTCGAGCACGCGCAGCCCGAACGCGCGGCCGCGGTCGCCGGCGAACGGCTCGCCCAGCAGGTTCTCCGCCGCCTCGGCGAGGCCCACGAGGCCGATGGTGGCGAAGTGGTTGCGCCAGTAGCTCCCCGAGCTCTCGCGGATGGAGCGAAGATAGTACCGGACGTACGGGTAGAGGCCCTCGTCGGTGTAGCGCTCGAGCACCTTGCGCTTCTGGACGAGGCTTTCCTTCGCGACGTCCATCAGCCGATCGAGCCGCGCGAGGAAGTCGGCCTCGTCCGCCGCGAGGTGGCCGAGCCGGGGGAGGTTCAGCGTGACGACGCCGATCGAGCCGGTGAGCGGGCTCGCGCCGAAGAGCCCTCCGCCGCGGCGATCGAGCTCGCGGGTGTCGAGCCGGAGTCGGCAGCACATGCTCCGCGCGTCCTCGGGCGCGAGCTCCGAGTTCACGAAGTTCGCGAAGTAGGGGAGCCCGTAGCGGGCGGTCACTTCCCACAGCGGCGCGAGCCGCGGGTCGTCGTAATCGAAGCCGCGCGTGATGTTGTAGGTGGGGATCGGGAAGGTGAAGACGCGCCCCTTCGCGTCCCCGCCCGCCATCACCTCGAGGAAGGCGCGGTTGAAGAGGTCCATCTCGGCCTGGAACTCGCCGTACGTGTCCTCCTGGCGCTCGCCGCCGATGATCACCGCCTCGTCCCGCAGGTGCGCGGGCACGTCGAGGTCGAAGGTGACGTTCGTGAACGGGGTCTGGAACCCGACGCGCGTCGGCACGTTCAAGTTGAAGACGAACTCCTGGAGCGCCTGCTTCACCTCGTCGAAGCCGAGGCCGTCGCGCCGGATGAAGGGCGCGAGGTAGGTGTCCACGCTCGAGAAGGCCTGCGCGCCGGCCGCCTCGCCCTGCAGCGTGTAGAAGAAGTTCGCCATCTGCCCGAGCGCGGTGCGGAAGTGACGGGCGGGCGCGCTCTCCGCCTTGCCAGCCGCGCCGCGAAAGCCCTCGGTGAGGAGGTCGGCGAGATCCCATCCCACGCAGTACACGGCGAGCAGGTTCAGGTCGTGGATGTGGAGGTCGCCCGCGCGGTGGGCCTCGCGGACCTCCACGGGGTAGAGCCGCTCGAGCCAGTAGGTGGAGCTGATGTGGCTCGCGAGGTGGTTGTTCAGGCCCTGGAGGCTGAACGCCATGTTGGCGTTCTCCGCCACCTGCCAGTCGCTCCGGTCGAGGTAACGGTCCACGAGCGCGACGCTCGCCGCGTCGGAGACCGCGCGCAGGGCGCGGTGCTGCTCGCGGTAGACGACGTACGCACGCGCCGAGCGGCGGTGCGGGCTCGCGAGGAGCACCTCCTCCACCACGTCCTGGATGCGCTCCACGGACGGAGTGTCTTCGACGGCGGCGCTCGCCACCGCGAGGACGCGCACGCACAGCCGGCGGGCCTCGTCCTCTCCGAACTCGCCGGTCGCAGCGCCTGCCTTCGCGATGGCGCGCGCGATCCGGCCCGCATCGAACGGCACGATCCGGCCGTCCCGCTTGATGATCGACTCGAACGCGCGCCCATTGGCGCGCGCACTGCTCTTCCCGGTGGACATCCGCCCTCCCACGAGGCGTTCACGTCATGGCCGTCTCCGCGATGCGCGGAGACGGGCGCTGGCAGGTCTTCGGGCTCGCGAGCGCTCCGGCGTGGTGCCGGGTTCCTTGTCCACCGCTTCCCGGGCCGAGAGCCCAGTGCGTGAGGCAGACGTCGTTCTCGCTGACCGCTGCGGGGCAGCCCCGGATTCACACCGGGTTCCCTCTTCGGCCCGGGCCTTTCGGCCCGGGCGCCAGCACGAACCACAGCCTATGGTGTGTCTGCCTGTATGGTCAAGCGATATGTGGTGTAGCGGCGATCAGCCGTTCCCGCCCGAGACGTGGATCGTCTCGCCGGTGATCCAGCCGGAGTCGGCCGACGCGAGGAAGACGGCGGCCGGCCCGATGTCCTGCGGCTGACCGATTCGCCCGAGCGGAGTCTCGGCCTCGACCCGCCTGCGGAGGTCGCTCTCCGCGATCCCCGCCGCGTGGAAGCCCTCGGTCTCTACCATGCCGGGGTTGATCGAGTTGACCCGGATCTTCCGCGGCCCGAGCTCCTTCGCGAGCACCCGCGTCACCGCGTCGACCGCCGCCTTCGTCGCGCTGTAGACGGACGAGTTCGGCGGGGTGACGGTGGCGACGATCGAGCTCACGTTGATGATGCTGCCGCCCTCCGGGCCGAGGTACCCGAGTGCCTCCCGCGTGCTGAGGATGAGGCCGAGGACGTTCACGTCGAACTGCTTGTGGAAGTGCTCGGCGGTCACGCCCTCGAGCGGCGCGAACTCGTAGATGCCGGCGTTGTTCACGAGGATGTCGAGGCGCCCGAACGCGCGCTTCGCCTCCGCGAACAGCCGCTGGATGTCGGCGCGGTCGGCCACGCTCGCCTGGACCGCGATGGCCTTGCCTCCCGCGCCGACGATCTCCCCGACGACGCGCTCGGCGCCATCCTTGCCCGTGACGTAGGAGAGGACGACCGCGGCGCCCTCCCGGGCGAGGTGGAGGGCGATGGACGCGCCGATGCCCTTCGACGCGCCGGTGACGACTGCGACCTTCCCCGTGAGCTTCTGCGACATCGATGCGCTCCCTTCGGTGATGCGTTGTGTACCGAGCGGTACAGTTAAGGAGCACCGGGTGGCGCGTCAAGCGCAGTAATGTACTTTTAGGTATGTAACCGGGGAGGTGGGACGGCCGATGGGGCGACCGCGTGTGTTCGACGTCGACGAAGCGCTGGACCGGGCGCTGCGCATCTTCTGGCGCAAGGGCTACGAGGGCGCGTCGCTCTCCGACCTGACGAAGGCCATGCGCATCAACCGGCCGAGCCTATACGCCGCGTTCGGCAACAAGGAGGAGCTCTTCCGCCGGGCGCTCGACCGTTATGCCAAGGGGCCTGCGGCGTACGTGGCCGAGGCGCTCGCTGCGCCGACCGCGCGCGCGGTGGTCGAGCAGCTGTGGGGTGGGGCGATCGACGCGCTCACGAATCCGCGCTCTCCGCGTGGCTGCCTCATGGTGCAGGGCGCCCTCGCCTGCGGCGACGACGCCGAGTCGATCCGGCGGGAGCTCGCGGATCGTCGCGCGTCGCTGGTGGACGCGCTCCGCGCTCGCTTCGAGCGGGCGGTCGCCGAGGGCGATCTGCCGGCCGGCGCGAACCCCATGCAGCTCGCGCGGTACGCGGCGACGGTGGCCAACGGGATGTGCGTGCAGGCCGCGACCGGCGCGAGCCGGGAGGATCTGGAGCACGTCGTCGAGATGGCGCTCCGGGGCTGGCCGGGATGAAGCGCTCTACGGCGAAGGCCGGAACCCTGTCCGGAGTTCCGGCCTCGAAGAGTCGAGCGCCACGGTCGCGCGATCAGGCGTGAGGCCGCTGCTCCGGCGCGGGCTTGCCGCCGCCGAGCTCGAGCTTCGGAATCATCCCGAGCGACTGCAGGAACCCCAGCGTGTCCCACTGGGCAAAGCTCTCGACGAGCTTCCCGTTGCGGTAGCGATCGAACACGATCCCCTCGACGGTCATCTTCCTCCCGGTCGGCGCGACGCCCATGAACGGCTTCGTGTGCGTGCCGGTGCAGCGCCAGAGTACGCACGCGGTGTCCCCCTCGGCGCAGGCCCCGAGGATCGTCATGTGCAAGTCGGGGAACGCCGCCCGGTAGCCTTCGGCCTGCCGCTTCACGCCCGCGATGTCGGCGTCACCGGCCAGCGGGTCGTGCGATTTGAACGATGGGTCGCAGACCTGGTCGAGGTATCCGACGTTGCCCTTGCCGAAGACGTCCTCGCATATCTTCCGGCTCACCTGCTTGATGTCGACGGCCATACGTTTCTCCTCTCTTTTCGAGAAAAGATGCACACGTCGGCTCGCGACGGCCTCTCCGGCGCTCCGTCCAGCTTCGAAGAAAGCGAGCGGCGGGCAGGGGGGAGGAGCAGGATCCCACGCATGAAGCGCTACGTGGCCTTCCTGCGGGGCGTGAGCCCGATGAACGCGAAGATGCCCGAGCTCGGGAGCGCGTTCGAGGCGGCCGGCTCACGGACGTGAGGACGGTCCTCTCGAGCGGCAACGTGGTCTTCAGCGCAAAGGCGGCCACGGCCGCGACGCTCGAGCGAAAGGCCGAGGCTGCGATGGGGAAGCAGCTCGGCCGCGCCTTCCCCACGATCGTGCGGGAGGTAGAGGCGCTCCGCCGGATGCTCGCGTCGGATCCTTACGAAGGCTTCCGCCTCGATCCCGGCGCGAAGCGCATCGTCACGTTCCTGCGCCAAAAGCCGAAACCCCACCCCGCGCTGCCGATCGAGCTCGAAGGCGCGCGCATCCTGAGCGTGAGCGGAGGGGAGGTCTTCAGCGCCTACGTGCCGAGCCCGCGCGGACCGGTGTTCATGGCGCTCATCGAGCGGACGTTCGGCCAGGACGTCACGACGCGCACGT
>Ga0318495_10000120_pt1 | contig 18723 bp, 17 predicted proteins | sample GRESIP108b1f25_FD_203752 | JGI IMG/M metagenome (GOLD analysis project Ga0318495, IMG submission 203752) | Tropical soil microbial communities from Luquillo Experimental Forest, Puerto Rico - GRE.SIPMG.108b1f25 | ecosystem: Environmental > Terrestrial > Soil > Tropical forest > Bulk soil...
ACGTTCCGGTGCACCCGGGCCGCGCTGCGCCAGCTGGTCGCTCAGGGCCACGGGGGAGCCGTCGTCAACAATGCTTCGGTGCTGGGCTGGCGTGCGCAGCCGGGCCAGGCGCACTACGCGGCGGCCAAGGCGGGGGTCATGGCGCTGACCCGGTGCGCGGCCCTGGATGTGGCCGCCCACGGCATCCGGGTGAACGCCGTGGCGCCGAGCCTGGCCATGCACCCGTTCCTGTCCAAGGTGATGAGCGAGGAGGACCTGGCCGGCCTGGCCGGCCGCGAAGCGTTCGGCCGCGCGGCGCAGCCGTGGGAGGTCGCCAACGTCATCGTGTTCCTGGCCAGCGACTACGCCTCGTACCTGACCGGCGAGGTGGTGTCGGTGAGCAGCCAGCACCCGTGAGGCCGGGCGGGCTCAGATTACCGCGGTCAGCCCGCCGTCGACCGCGATGACCTGCCCGTTGACGAAGTCCGAGGCCGGGGCGGCCAGCCACACCAGCGTGCCGACCAGGTCTTCGGCGCGGACCCATCGTCCGGCCGGGGTTCGCCGCCGCACCCAGGCGTCGAACTCGGGGTCGTCGGCCAGGGCCCGGGTGAGGTCGGTGACCACGTAGCCGGGAGCGAGCCCGTTGGCGGTCACCCCGCTGCTCGCCCACTCGGCGCACATGCTCTGGGTCAGCATGGCCAGGCCGGCCTTGGACGCGGTGTACCCCGCGATGCCCGGCCGGGCCAGCCAGCTCAACACGGAGCAGACGTTGATGATCTTCCCGTAGCCCCGCTCGGCCATGCCGCGCGCGACCGCCCGGCTCACGATGAAGGCACCGGTCAGGTTGGTGTCCAGCAGGCGCTGCCACTGCGCGAGCGGCATCTGCAGCATCGGCTCCCTGTGCATGGTGCCGGCGTTGTTGACCAGGATGTCCAGCGGCCCGGCGGCCGCCTCGGCGTCGCGCACCCCGGCGTCCACCCCGTCCGGATCGGTCACGTCGAACGCCACGGCGTGCACCGGAGCCCCGGCCCGCTCGGCCAGCTGGTCCCGGGCCAGCGCCAGCGCGCCCGGGTCCCGGCCGTTGAGCACCACCTCGGCCCCGGCGTGGGCCAGCCCGGCGGCCAGGGCCGCGCCGATGCCCTTGGTTGAGCCGGTCACCAGCGCGCGGCGGCCGGAAAGATCGAACAGCGAACCAGTCACCGGTTTGGCCTCCTTTGATCATGATGATGACGAATGACGGGAGATCTGAGGTGCTTACCACGAAGGAGTTGCGATGGCTCGCACGCCCGAGGAAGTCTTCCAGCATCATGTCCAGGCGCTCGGCGCGGGCGACCTGGACGAGATCGTCACGGACTACTCCGACGACGCGGTGTTCATCACGCCCGCCGGCGTCCGGCGCGGCAAGGACGGGGTGCGGGCCGGGTTCACGCAACTGCTCGCCGACGTGCCGAACGCGGACTGGACCGTGCCGACCCAGATCTTCGAGGGCGACGTGCTGTTCATAGAGTGGACGGCCGACGCGGGGAAGACCAAGGTGGACGACGGCATCGACACGTTCGTATTCCGCGACGGCCTGATCCGCGTGCAGACGGTCCGGTACACGCTGCAGCACCAGGGCTGACCCCGGCGGTCAGGCTCTCGCTACGGCTGGCGCTCCGGCCGTCGGCTACGCCGAGGGATCGGTCAGGGCTGGTCCTTGAGGCCGACCCCGCACAGGTGCCACCCCACCCCGAGGTCGTCGGCGGGCGCCGGGGAGGTCAGCACGGGATCGCCATCGGGATCCTCGTGGTCGCGCAGCGGGTCGTCCAGTTCGGGCCTCCACTGCGCCGGGGACACCAAGCCGGGCTCCACCAGCGTGAACCCTTCGAAGAACCGTGCGATGTCGGCGCGGTCACGCGAGATGAGCGGCGTGTTCCAGTGCAGTTCCTGGGTCATGCGGAACAGCCCCTCGGCCGCTTCGGGGTGGGCTTCGCGGGTCATGTGGCTCAGGGCCAGGTAGCTGCCTGGCGCCACCGTGTCCCGGAACTGCCCGACGATTCCCCACGGGTCTTCGGAGTCCCACAGGCAGTGCAGGACGCACATGAACATGATCCCGACCGGCTGGCCGAAGTCGAGCAGGTCGCGTACCCGGGTGTCGCCGAGCACCTGTTCCGGCTCCCGCAGGTCCGCCCGGAGCGTGACGACGTGGGGGCCGGCCATCAGCGCGGCGGAATGGGTCGAGACGAGCGGATCGATGTCTACGTAGACGACGCGTGCCTCCGGCGCCACCCGGTGGGCGATCTGGTGGGTGTTGGCCATGTTCGGCAGGCCCGAGCCAAGGTCGAGGAACTGGCGGACGCCCTGGCCCAGCATGTAGTCCACCATCCGCTGCAGCAGATGGCGGCTCTCCACGGCACTGGCCGCGCCGGCCGGGACACCCAGCGCTTTCACCATGGAATTGGCGGCCTCGGACGCCTCGCGGTCGACCGCGAAATTGTCCTTGCCCCCGAGCTGGTAGTTCCAGATGCGGGCGGTGTTGGGATAACGGGCGCCGATCGGGTCATCGGTATCCGGTCCCCAGGTCGTCGGCGGTTCGGCTGACATCAGGCATCGTCCTTCGTGCGCCAGGAAAGTACTCCGATGATAGGGGGAATGGTCCCTATCCGCTGTCATGAGCGACCTGACTGGGCTGGTCCGCGAGGCGGTATCCCACGCCGGGCGTGGTCAGGATGACCGGCGGGTCCCCGAGCTTGCGGCGCAGGCGGCCGACGGTGACGGTGACGGTGTTGGTGAACGGGTCGGCGTGCTCGTCCCACACCTGCTCGAGCAGGTCCTCGGCGCTGAGGAACGCGGGCCGGGCGCGCAGCAGCGCCTCGAGGACCCCGAATTCCTTGACCGACAGGTCGAGCTGCCGCCCGTCGCGGGTGACGGTGCGCCGCAGCGGGTCGAGCTCGATCCCGGCCCCCTCCAGGGTCCGGGCCCGGGCCGCGGGCTGGCGGCGGGCGAGCGCGCGGATGCGGAGCACGAGCTCGGGGAAGTGGAACGGCTTGGCCAGGTAGTCGTCCGCGCCCAGGCGCAGGCCGCTGACCCGGTCGCCCGGGGTCCCGGCCGCGGTCAGCATGAGGACCATGACCCGGTCGTCGTGCTCGGTGATCATCTGGCAGAGCGTGTCGCCGTGGATGCCCGGCAGGTCGCGGTCCAGCACCACCACGTCGTAGGAGTTCGCGTCGAGCTTGGCTGCGGCTTCCAGCCCGTCGCGGGCGGAGTCCACGGCCATGCCCTGGTCGCGCAGCCCCTCGACCAGGACCTCGGCCAGGGATCGCGCGTCCTCCACCACCAGCACTCTCACGCCGGCACATCCGCCGGGGCGGCGTAGGCGGGGTGCGCCGCCAGCGGCAGGCCGATCCCCACTCGCAGCCCGCCTTCGGGCCTGGCGTGCAGGTCCAGCTCGCCGCCGTGCGCCGTGGCGATGGCCGAGACGATCGAGAGGCCCAGCCCGGCTCCCTGGCCAGAGCCGGTCCGTTCGGCGGCCATCCGCCGGAACGGCTGGGCCAGCTGGGCGACGAGCCGCGGGTCCAGCACCGGCCCGCCGGTCTCCACGATCATCCAGGCGAAGCCGCTGGCCCCGGTGGTGACGCGGATCCAGCCCCCGTCGTGGTTGTGGCCGATCGCGTTGTCGATCACGTTGTCGACCATCCGGTACAGCAGCGTCTGGCTTCCCGCCACCCACGCGCCGTCACCGGCCGCGTCGGGCCCGGCGGCGCCGCGGTCCACGGTCAGGTTCCTGGCCGCGATCGCGTCGGCCCGGGCGGCCAGCGCCGCCGACGCGGCGTGGCGGAGCGAGACCATGTCATGGCCGGGCAGCGTGCCGTGCTGCGCGCGGGCCAGCGTGAGGAACCCGTCGAGCAGCCGGTCGACCTGGTCGAGTTCGGCGCGCAGCCGGCCGGCCAGGGCCACCGTCTGCGGCGGCGCTGGGTCCGGCTTGGCCACCGCCACGTCCAGCGAGGCCCGCATGGTGGCCAGCGGGGTCCGCAGCTCGTGGGAGGCGTTGGCCACGAACCGGCGCTGCGCGGCAAAGGCGCCCTCGAGCCGTTCCAGCAGCCCGTCGATGGTATCCGCGAGATCTTTCATCTCGTCGTCAGGCCCGGACACGGCGAGCCGTTCGTGCAGGTTGTCCTCGGAGATCCGGCGGGTGGCCGCGGTCATCTGCCGCAACGGCCGCAGCGCCCGGCCCGCAACGCCCCAGCCCAGCGCGACCGAGACCACGGTCATGATGCCGAGCCCGATCACCGACCCGATCAGCAGGTTGTGCGAGATGCCCGAGTGCTGTGCCTGCTGCATGGCGGCCAGCTCATCCTGGAGCTGCTGGATATGGTTCTGCGCCCGCGCGAGCGCCGACAGCGGCTGCGACGCCTGCGCCGGGGCTGCCTGCACGCTGGAGCGCGAATAGACCACGCCGCTGGTGATGGCCAGCAGCACGGCGCCGGACAGCAGGAACATCACCCCGTACAGGACGGTCAGCCGCAGCCGCACCGTCCGTCGCGGCAGGACGTGCCGGCCGGCCTCGTTGGCGAGTCGGCGCAGAAGGCGTGCCGGCCTGGTCGAACCGGTCTGCTGGATCATCATCGGCCCTCTTCCCGCGTTCCGCGATCACACCGCTGCGGGCCCTGCGGCACCCTGGCCAGGCGACCGCGGTCCGCCCTCCAGCATGCCCGCACGCACCTAACAACGAGGTAACACCCATCGTTCGCGCCGTGTTAGGGCCCCTGCCGTACAACCCGGAGCTATGGACACAACGATTGAAGTCAGCGGCCTGCGCAAGCGGTTCGGGACGACCGTGGCGCTGGACGGGATGACGTTCACGGTGGCTCCCGGACAGGTAGCCGGGTTCGTCGGGCCGAACGGGGCGGGCAAGTCGACCACGTTGCGGGTGATCGTGGGCCTGGACGCCCCCGATGAAGGTCACGCCCTGGTGGGCGGGCGGCCGTACCGGTCGTGGCGCCGCCCGCTGACGGTGGTGGGGTCGGTGCTGGACGCGGGGGCGCTGCAGCCCAGCCGCACCGGCCGTAATCACCTGTTGTGGCTGGCGCACTCGCAGGGCCTGGGCGCGGGCCGGGTGGACGCGGTGATCGGGCAGGCCGGGCTGCAGTCCGCCGCGCGGCGCAGGGTCGGCGGGTATTCGCTGGGGATGCGGCAGCGGCTGGGCATCGCGTCGGCGATGCTCGGCGACCCGCCGGCGGTGATGTTCGACGAGCCGTTCAACGGGATGGACCCGGAGGGGATCATCTGGATGCGGGGGTTCCTCCGGTCGCTGGCCGCCCAGGGCCGGGCGGTGCTGATGTCCAGCCACCTGATGAGCGAACTGCAGGACACCGCGGATCACCTGGTGATAGTGGGCCGGGGCCGGGTCATCGCCGACGCGAGCACCGCGGACCTGCTGGCGGCGGCGTCGGGGGACCGGGTGACCCTGCGCACGGCGGCGCCCGCCCAGGCGGCGGCCGTGCTGCAGGGGGCCGGGGCGGCCGTCGCGGTCACCGGCCCGGATGCCTTGTCGCTGTCGGGGCTGACGGCGGAGAAGGTGGTGATGGTGCTGTCGGAGAACGCGGTGGCGTTCTCCGAGGTGGCCGCGCACCGGGCGTCGCTGGAAGAGGCCTACCTGGAGCTGACCCGCGACGCCGCCGAGTACCGCGCCCAGCCGGTCACCCCGGCCGGTCCCGGGCGCGACCCGGAGGCAGCGCGATGACCGCGACCATGGCCCGGCCCCGGCCGGGCCGCCGGCCGGAGGAGCATGACGGGTTCGGCCGGATCCTGCGCGCGGAGTGGACCAAGTTCCGCACCGTCCGCGGCTGGGTCATCGCCACGGTGATCGCCGCCGTGCTGATGGACCTGGTCGGGCTGTTTGCCGGGGGACAGAGCAACATCAGCTGCAACAACGGCCCGGGCCCGGCGAAGACCGGGGCGGCCTGCATCCCGCCGGTTCCGCTGGGCCCGGGCGGCGAGCCGGTCACCGACAGCTTCTACTTCGTGCGTCAGCCGCTGGCCGGCCACGGCACCATCACCGTCCGGGTGACCTCGCTGACCGGCCGGTACGGGGGCGGGTTCGGCCCGGCTAACCAGGGGCCGGTGGCCGGGAGCAAAATCGGCGTCCAGCCGTGGTCCAAGGCCGGGATCATCATCAAGCAGAGCACCCGGGAGGGATCCGCCTACGCCGCGATGGTGGTCACCGGCACCCAGGGGGTCCGGATGCAGTACGACTTCACCCACGACATCGCGGGCCTGCCCGGAGCGGTGTCGGCCCGGTCGCCGCGCTGGCTGCGGCTGACCCGCTCCGGCGACACGATCACCGGCTATGACTCCGCCGACGGCAGCCACTGGGACAAGGTCGCCACCGTCACGCTGGCCGGGCTCCCGGCCACCGCCTCGATCGGCCTGTTCGCCACCTCTCCGGCCTACCAGAGCCTGTCCCAGTTCCTCGGCGGGACCACCGGGCAGGTCGGCCCCAGCCTGGCCACCGGGGTCTTCGACCACGTCAGCCTGTCGGGCGGGCGACCCGGCGCCCCATGGGCCGGCGACGACGTCGGGAACCAGGACGCGTTCGGGCCGCAGACCGGCCAGCTCGAGACGTTCCGGCAGGCGGGCGGCCGGTTCACCGTGACCGGGTCCGGCGACATCGCCCCGCAGGTGCCCGGGGGCGGCGGCCCCAGCTCGACCATCGAGGATCACCTCTCCGGCGCGTTCGCCGCGCTGATCGTGATGGTGGTCATCGGGGCCATGTTCATGACCGCCGAGTACCGGCGCGGCCTGATCCGTACCACGCTGGCCGCCGCCCCCCGGCGGGGCCGCGTCCTGGCCGCCAAGGCCATCGTGATCGCTTCGGTCACGTTCGCGGCCGGGCTGATCGCCGCGGTCGTCGCGGTCGCGGTCGGCGTCCGGCTGTCCCGGGACCAGGGCACGTTCGTATTCCCGGTGTCCTGGCTGACCTGGCTGCGGGTGGTGGCCGGTACCGCGGCCCTGCTGGCCGTGGCCACCGTCCTCGCGCTCGCCCTCGCCACGATGCTGCGGCGCAGCGCCGCCGCAGTCACCGCCGCGATCGTGGTGATCGTGCTGCCGTTCATCCTCGGGGTCGCCGAGGTGCTGCCGTCCGGCGCCGCCGAGTGGCTGCTGCGGGTCACCCCGGCCGCCGCCTTCGCCATCCAGCAGAGCGTTCCGGCCTACCCGCAGGTAACCGCCAGTTATACCCCGCCGACCTACTTTCCGCTGTCCCCGTGGGCCGGATTTGGCGTGCTGTGCGGATACACGGCGCTCGCCCTGGGCCTGGCCGTGTTCCTGCTGCGCCGGAGGGACGCATGACCGCGCCAAAAAGCCGTGCCGCCAGTACAACCTTGAGAGCCGAGTGGACCAAGCTGCGCACCGCGCCGGGAACGATCTGGCTGCTGGCCGCCGCCATAGTGTTGACTGTGGCCGTGAGCACCGCGGCGACCGCCGCCACCCGATGCCCGGCCGGCGCCGCCTGCCCGGTGGACCCGGCCAGGCTCAGCCTGACCGGGGTGGAGTTCGGCCAGGCCGTTGTGGCCATCCTGGCCGTGCTCGCGATCAGTACCGAGTACACCACCGGGATGATCCGCACCACGCTGGCCGCGATGCCGCGCCGGGCCGCCGTGCTGGCCGCGAAGGCGGTCGTCACCACCGGCCCGGTGCTGGCCGCCGCGGCCGTCGCGGTCGCCGGATCCCTGCTCGCCGGGCGGCTCATCCTGCCCGGCCACGGCTTCACCACCGCACGCGGCTTTCCCCTGCTGTCCCTGGCCGACGGGCCCGTGCTGCGCGCCGCCGCCGGGTCGGTCCTGTATCTGGCGCTGATCGCGCTGCTCAGCCTCGGCGTCGCCACCGTGGTGCGGGACCCGGCGGTGGCCATCGGGATCGTGCTCGGCCTGCTCTACCTCTTCCCGATCGTTGCCGCCGTGGCCGCCAGCGCGGACTGGCAGCGTCACCTGGAGCAGATCGGGCCGATGACCGCCGGCCTGGACATCGAGGCCACCACCGGCCTGCGCGGCCTGCCGCTCAGCCCGTGGGCGGGACTGGGCGTGCTCGCCGCCTGGACCGCCGCGGCGCTGCTGGCGGGCGGGCTGGCGCTCCGGCTGCGTGACGCGTGAGACGCGCGAGAGGGGTCCGGCGGTGACCGCCCCCTGTCCGGCGCCTTCGCCTCCTCCCGTGCCCGGCGTCGTCGCCGACGACCCCGCTCCGGCTCGCCGGCGCGAGCCATGGCTGGCGCGGAGGCTGTTTCCGCTGCTCGCCACGGCCGTGCTGATCGCCATCGCGATGGCCTCGACCACCTGGTGGGGTCCGCTGATCACCGGGGCGCACCACTGGCCGCTGCCTGATGACCTATGGGCCACTCTGGCCGGCGCCCAGCGCCTGCTGCACCTGAACATTGCCGGCCTGTACGCCCCGTCGACCGGCCTGGTCAGCTTCCCCGGCGCGGCCGTGATCCTGGTCCCGGTGGTCGCCGTCATGGATGCCGCCGGGATCTCGCTGCAGGTCCAGGGCGTGCACAACCCGCATCCCGCCTCGTGGCTGGTCGCCGGGCCCTACGAGGTCGCGGTGTCGGCCGTGGCCCTGTTCGCCGCGGACGCGATCGCCGAGCGCCTGGGCGCGACCAGGCTGCAACGCGCATTCCTCGCCGCGGCGAGCGCCACCGCCCTGTGGTCCGTCTCGGTGCAATGGGGCCACCCCGAGGACGCGGTCGCCGTGGGGCTGCTGCTGTACGGCATCCTGGCGCTGTCGCAGGCCCGGACGAGCCGGTCGGCCTGGCTGGTCGGGGCGGCGGTCGCGGTGCAGCCGCTGGTGCTGGTCGCGCTGCCGATCCTCCTGGTGATCATCGAGCCACGGCGGCTGGCCGGGTTCCTGGCCCGGGCCGCCGCCCCCGGCGTGGTCCTGCTGGGCGCCGCGGCCGCGGCGAACTGGTCCGCCACGATCCACGCGGTGACCAACCAGCCCAACTGGCCGACGGTGGATCACCCCACCCCGTGGACGTCTCTCGCCCCGCGCCTGGGTCACGGGGCGGTCGCCGCCGGACCGGGCCGGGTCCTGGCCATCGTGGTCGCCTGCGGCTGCGCGATCATCGTCGGGCAGCGCTGGCGCGCGGTGCGGGCGGCCCCGTGGAGCCCGGAGACGCTCGAGCAGGTGCTGTGGTGGACCGCCGCGGTCCTGGCGCTGCGCTCGGTCTTCGAGAGCGTGATGGTCGCCTACTACCTGTGGCCCGTGCTGGCGGTGGCGCTGATCGCGGCCGTGCGGAGCTGGCCGCGCCTCGCTGCCACCTCCGTCGCCGCGGTGACCATCACCTTCGTCTCGCAGGTCTCATGGCGCGGCCCGTGGGCCTGGTGGGCGCCCATGGTCGCCGGGCTGCTCCTGATCCTGTTCCTGGCGCGCCTGCCGATGCGCCGCAGGACCTTACCCGACGTCCCGGGGCAGGTCAGGAATGGATGACGTCGGTGTGGTGGCAGAAGTGCAACCGGGCCGCGCCGCTGGCCTTGATCCGGGCCCGGGACTGCCGCCAGGAATCCGGGTCGGCGGCCTGGCCCGGCGGTAGTTCCTGGTCGTCCGGCCCCTGGTACACCCGCGGTGTGTAGACAGCGTCCCCCATCAGCAGATCGGGCGCACCGTCCGGGGACCGGACCACCACGCACTGATGGCCGACGGTATGCCCGGGGGTGGCGATCACCGAAAGGCCGGGCAGCACCTCGGCGTCCCCGTCGAGCAGCTCGAACCGCGCGTTCATGAAGTCAAACCAGTCGTAGAGCTGCGGTGACTCGCGCTGGGCCCGGCTCAGTTCCGCGCGCTGGACGTAGCAGGCAGCGTGCTTGAACACCGCGTTCTGCCCGCAGTGGTCGAAGTGCAGGTGGGTGTTGATGACCAGGCCGATGTCGCCCGGGGTCATGTCCAGCTCGGCCAGCGCGTCCGCGGCCGAGCGGTTGACCACCCGCCAGTCGCTGAGCAGCTTGCCGGGCCCGCCCACGCCGGTGTCCACCAGCACCGCGCCGCCGGGATGGGTGACCACGAAGCCGTGTACCGGCCACTGCCCGCCGTCGGGCCCCTGCAGCCGGGCCAGGTGCAACCGCTTGACCTCCAGCGACATCGGCAATCGCCTCTCACTTCGTGGCCAGCGCGAAGACCGCGCACGGGCCCCCATGGTCGCAGCATTCCCGATCCGGGATCCAATAGGGGCATGTGCACCGCCATCCTGAGTATCGAGCCGGGCGCCCCGGTGCTGCTGGCCGGGATCCGCGACGAGCTCGTCGACCGGGCCTGGGAGCCGCCGGGGCGGCACTGGCCGGACCATCCCGGGCTGATCGGGGGACTGGACCTGCTGGCCGGGGGAACCTGGCTGGCCGTGGCGCCCGGCGCGCAGCGGGCGGCCTGCGTGCTGAACGGGCGGGGCCGGATGGCGCCGGCCGATTCGCGGCGCTCGCGGGGGGTGCTGCCGCTCCAGGCCGCCGAGGACGGCAAGCTCAGCCGCGCCGGGCTGGCCGGGTTCGACCCGTTCCACCTGCTCAGCGCGGAGCCGGGCGTGTCCGTCCTGTGGAGCTGGGACGGGGACCGCCTCGCCGAGCGGGAGCTGTCCGCGGGCCTGCATATCGTGGTGAACAGCGGCCTGGACAGCGACCTGCGCGCCGCCCACGAGCACGAGCGGGCCCGGATCGCTCATTTCCTGCCGCGGCTTCGCGCGGCCGCCCGTCCCGTCCCGCGCCCGGGCGGCCCGACGGCGCAGGCCTGGGGGACCTGGCTACCGCTGCTGACCGGCGACGGCCTCGCCCCGGATGATCCTCGAGCGCTGATCGTTCGCCGCGACCTGGAGGACGGACGGGTCTGGGGGACGACGTCGGTATCGCTGGTCGCGCTCGGGCCGGACGGGCTGCGTTACGACTTCACCGCCCGTCCGGGCGACTCGGGCGCCTGGTACCCGGTGCCGGTCGGCTAGCACGGGGCCGCGATCGCGGCCACCTCTCGGGCCCAGTACCCGGGCAGGGCGCTGTAGGGATCTGGTGATCCCGGCAGGCTGGTCACGTACAAATGGCCGGTCCGGCGGTGCCGGGCCAGGCTGACCGCGCTGGCCAGGTCCGAGCGGGGCGTCGCGTAGATCACGTCGGCGAACCTGGCTGCCTTGTAATGCGCCGTCCAGGCGGGAACGGCCAGGCCGCGGTAGCTCGCGTACGAGCCCTCGAACGCCACCACGACGTTGCCGACCGACATGTAACCCCGAGCCGGGTAGGCGCCGACGTTCAGCCAGATCACCGAGCGCGGGATGGCCGCGCGGATGTAGGTGGCCAGGGCCCGGTAGTAGGCGAGCCCGCTGCGGGCATTGGCGGTCAGGTCCAAGAACATGCCGTTGACCTTGTACCAGGCCTTGTAGTGCCGGGCGTCGGCCTCGACCGCGGCGGCCGGCCGCCGCCCGTACTCAGTGGACGAATAGCCCAGAACGCTCACGCCGGCGGCGTGGGCCTTCCTCACCAGCGCCTGAAAGTGCGGGACCGGCGCGTTCCCCGCGCCCATCCCGGTGACGTTGAGGATCATGACGCCGGGTGCGGGCCTGCTGTCGATGGCCCGCGTCCAGAACGCCGACGACCACGGGTAGGCGGGCACGAAGGAACGCTGACAGCTGGCCGCGGCGGCGGCGGCCGGCGCCAGGGCGGGCGCGCCGATGGCCGCGGCCGCCGCGAGCATCACCAGACCAAGGGCCAGCGCGCGTAGCCTCCGCCGGGCGTTCCCGAGATTCGCTGCGGCCGCTCCCATGCCGGCATTCCCCCCACCGCAAACCACGCACCAGCTGACACGCGGTGCACCGGGGAATCATCTCGCCAACCGCGCGGCGCCATGGCCGAAATGGCTGATCTGGGTGACGCCAGGTGGTGTCAGGTGGTCCCGCTGGGCCCAGCGGGGTCAGCGGGACCATGTCCTTGGCACAAGCTCTGGGGACATGGGACACTGCGGTGGTCTGATGTCCGGTGAAGGGCGTAAATGATCATGGCTCGGGCCGGGGGCAGCTCCGGGATCCAGAACGGGAGTTCCGTCGTCCGCCGGATGAGCACGCCGCCGAGCGGCGGCCCCACGGTACCGCGCAGGCTGCTCGGCGCCCAGCTGCGGCGGCTGCGCGAGGAGCGCGGGATCACCCTGGAAGACGCCGGGGACGTGATCCGGGCGTCTGGCTCGAAGATGAGCCGGCTGGAGACCGGGCGGGTGGGCTTCAAGGACCGCGACATCTCCGACCTGCTCACCTTCTACGAGGTGACCGACGACCAGCAGCGCGGCGCGCTGCTCGAGCTGGCCCACAACGCCAGCGCGCACGGCTGGTGGCACGACTATTCCGATGTGCTGCCGGCGTGGTTCGAGGCCTACGTCGGCCTGGAAGAGGCCGCGACCAGCATCCGGACCTACGAGATCCAGTTCGTTCCCGGGCTGCTGCAGACCGAGGACTACGCCCGCGCGGTCACGCTGCTCGGGCATCACGGCGCCCCCGCCGCCGAGATCGAGCAGCGGGTCGGGCTGCGGATGGCCCGCCAGGCCCTGCTGGCCGAGCCCAGGCCCATGCACCTGTGGGCCGTGCTCGACGAGGCGGTGCTGCGCCGCCCCGCTGGCCGAGCCCAGGCCCATGCACCTGTGGGCCGTGCTCGACGAGGCGGTGCTGCGCCGCCCGGCGGGGCGTCCCGGCGTGATGCGCCGCCAGCTCCAGCACCTCCTGGAGGCCGCCGAGCGGCCGAACGTGACCGTCCAGGTCATCCCGTTCGCCGCGGGCGCCCACGCCGCCGCGGGCGGCCCGTTCAGCATCCTGCGCTTCGCCGAGCGCGACCTGCCGGACGTCGTCTACCTCGAGCAGCTCACCAGCGCCCTGTATCTGGACAAGCGCGAGACGGTCGACCACTACATGGCCGTGATGGAGCGGTTGTGCCTGGAGGCGACACCCGCCGTGGCCACGGCCAAGGTCATCAACGCCATCCTGCGGGACCGCTGACCGCGGCCGAACCGGGCGCTACGGACGGCCGTGCGGTCCGGGCTAGAGGCGCTCGAGGATCGTGGCGGTGGCCATCGCGCCGCCGGCGCACATGGTGACCAGTGCCGTGCCCGCGTCCCGCCGCTCCATCTCGTGCAGGGCCGTGGTGATCAGCCGGGCGCCGGTGCTGCCGACCGGATGGCCGAGCGCGATGGCGCCGCCGTTGACGTTGACCCGTTCGGGATCGGGCTGGTGCACGCTCAGCCACGACAGCACGACCGACGCGAACGCCTCGTTCACCTCGAACACGTCGATGTCGCCGATCGTCATGCGGCCGCGGCGCAGCACCCGCTCGGTGGCTGCGACGGGGCCGTCCAGGTGGTAATAGGGCTCGGCGCCGATCAGGCACTGGGCGATGATCCGCGCGCGTGGCCGCAGGCCGAGGGCCCGGGCCCGGTCCGCCTCGAGCAGGAGCACGGCGGCCGCGCCGTCGGAGATCTGCGAGGACGTGCCCGCGGTGTGCAGGCCGCCGTCGAGCACCGGCCGGAGCTTGGCCAGCGCCTCCAGGCTGGTCTCGCGCAGCCCCTGGTCGCGGTCGATCGTACGGGTCTCCCCGGTCGACTGGCGGTCGGTGTCCAGGACCGGTGCCTTGACCGGGACCACCTCGCGGTCAAACCGCCCCTGGGCCCAGGCGGCCTGGGCCAGCGTCTGCGAGCGCAGGCCGAACCGGTCGATCTCGTCGCGGGACAGCCCGCGCCGTTGCGCGATCCGCTCGGCGGCCTGGAACTGGTTGGGCAGGTCGATGTCCCACGAATCCGGCTTGGGCGTCCCGACCCCGCTCCCGACGTTGGCTCCCAGCGGCACCCGGCTCATCGCCTCCACCCCGCAGGCCACGCCGGCCTCGATCGCGCCGGCCGCGATGAGGCCCGCGACGATGTGGGCGGCCTGCTGCGCCGACCCGCACTGCGCGTCGACGGTCTGGCACCCGGTCTCCTGCGGCAGGCCGGCGTGCAGCCAGGCGGTGCGGGTGATGTTGCTCGACTGCTCTCCGGCCTGGGTGACGCAGCCGCCCGCCACCTGCTCCACCTCGGCGGGGTCGATGCCGGACCGGTCCAGCAGCGCGCGCTGCGCGCAGCCCAGGATCTCCGTGGCGTGCAGTCCCGCGAGCGCCCCGCCGCGCTTGCCGATCGGGGTCCGGACCGCCTCCACGATCACCGCTGTTCCCACCGCAGCTCCTCCGTTCCGGCCAGCCTCATAGTAGAACGTGTTCCCGATCCGGGCACGCGGCAGCGTTCTCCGGAGCGGCCGCGCGTGGTCTAATCAAACTAGAACATGTTCCACCGGAGGTAGTCGCCGTCAGCTATCGGAGGCAGTCGTGGCCGAGCCGAAGCTACCGCCGGGTTTTGACCTCACCGACCCTGACCTGTACGCGGCCCGGGTTCCCCAGGATGAGTTCGCCGAGCTGCGGCGCACCGCGCCGGTCTGGTGGAATCCGCAGCGGCCGGGCCCCTTCGACGACGAGGGGTTCTGGGCCGTTACCAGGCACGCGGACATCGTGGCGGTCTCCCGCGACAGTGACACGTACTCCACCTGGGAGAACACCGCGATCATCCGGCACCAGGAGGGGACCACCCGGGAGCAGATCGAGCTGCAGCGGTTCGTCATGCTCAACATCGACCCGCCGCAGCACACCAAGCTGCGCGGGATCGTGTCCCGAGGCTTCACCCCCCGGGCGATCGCCAGCCTGCGCGCGGCGCTGACGGCCCGGGCCGAGCGGATCACGGCCGCGGCGCTGGCCGGCGGCACCGGCGACTTCGTCCGGGATGTGGCCGCCGAGCTGCCGTTGCAGGCGATCGCCGAGCTGATCGGCGTGCCCCAGGAGGACCGGGGCAAGGTCTTTGACTGGTCGAACGACATGGTCGGCTACGACGACCCCGAGTACACCGCGGACCCGGCCGCCGCGGCGGCCGAGATCATCGGGTACAGCATGGAGATGGCCGAGGACCGGCGCCGGTGCCCCCGGGACGACATCGTCACCAAGCTGACCCACGCGCAGGTCGACGGCGACAACCTGTCCGCGGACGAGTTCGGCTTCTTCGTGATCCTGCTGGCCGTGGCGGGCAACGAGACGACCCGCAACGCGATCTCGCACGGCATGCTCGCGTTCCTGGACCATCCCGGGCAGTGGGAGCTGTTCCGGGCCGCACGCCCGGACACCGCCGCCGACGAGATCATCCGGTGGGCGACCCCGGTGACCGTGTTCCAGCGGACGGCGCTGCGCGACACGACCCTGGGCGGCCAGCCGATCAAGGCCGGCCAGCGGGTCGGCCTGTTCTACCGGTCGGCCAACTTCGACGAGGAGGTGTTCGACCACCCCGAGCGATTCGACATCCTCCGCAGCCCCAACCCGCACCTGGGCTTCGGCGGCAGCGGGGCGCACTTCTGCCTCGGGGCCAGCCTGGCCCGGCTGGAGATCGAGCTGATCTTCAACGCGATCGCCGACCGCATGCCGCGGATCCGCCTGGCCGGCGACCCGGTCCGGCTGCGCTCGGGCTGGCTGAACGGGATCAAGAAACTGCCGGTCAGCTACTCTTAACCGGCACCCGTCGCTGGTCATGCTGGTGTGGCGGCCACCACCCACATGGAGAAGTACTGGGACCCGCCGCCGTAGGCGTGGCCGAGCGCGACGGCGGCCCCGGGCACCTGGTGAGCCCCGGCCTTGCCCATGACCTGCAACGCGGCCTCGGCGAAGCGCAGCAGCCCGGAGGCCCCGATCGGGTTGGAGCTGAGCACCCCGCCCGACGGGTTCACCGGCAGCCTGCCGCCGATCTCGGTCTCCCCGGCCTCGGTGAGCCGCCACCCCTGGCCCTGCGCCGCGAAGCCCAGGTTCTCCAGCCACATCGGCTCGAACCACGAGAACGGCACGTAGATCTCGGCGACGTCGATCTCCTCCAGCGGGTCGGTGATGCCCGCCTGCCGCCACAGCGCCGCGGCCGCGTCGGCGCCCGCCCGCGGGTTCACGTGGTCCTTGCCCGCGAACATCGTCGGCTCGGTGCGCATCGCGGTGGCGCGGATCCAGGCCACCGGCCGGCCGCCGGCCTGCGCCGCCTCGGCCGCCGCCTGGTCGCCGATGATCACAGCGCACGCGCCGTCCGAGGACGGGCACGTCTCGTCGTAGCGGACCGGGTCCCACAGCATCGGGGAGGCCAGGACTGATTCCAGCGTGATGTCGGCCTGTTGCAGGTGCGCGTACGGGTTGCGGCTGCCGTTGCGCCGGTCCTTGACCGCGACCATCGCGCCGATGTGCCCGGGCGCGCCGCTGCGGCGGATGTAGGCGCGGATGTGCGGGGCGAAGTACCCGCCGGCGCCCGCCAGCACCGGCATGCTGAACGGCGGGGTGATCGACAGCGCCCACATGGCGTTCGACTCGGACTGCTTCTCGAACGCGACCGCCAGCACCCGCCGGTGCACGCCCGCCTGGACCAGGCTGGCCGCCACGAGCCCGGTCGCCCCGCCCACCGAGCCGGCCGTGTGCACCCGCAGCAGCGGCTTGCCGACGGCGCCGAGCGCGTCCGCGAGGTACAGCTCGGGCATCATCACGCCCTCGAACAGGTCGGGCGCCTTCCCGACCACTACGGCGTCGACGTCGGCCAGGACGGTGCCCGCGTCGGCGAGCGCCCGGTCCACCGCCTCGCGGCACAGGCCCGCGATCGAGACGTCGGTCCGCCGTGACCGGTGGCGCGTCTGGCCGACGCCCAGCACCGCGGCCCGGTGCTTGCTTGCGTTCGTCAACGGGCCTCCATGAGGCAGACGAGGTTCTGCTGCAGGGCCGGGCCGCTGGTGGCGTGGGCCAGCGCCCGGTCCGCCCGGCCGGACATGATCTCCTGCGCGGCCGACCCGATCCGCGCCAGGCCCGCGGCGAACATGGGGTTGCCGCACAGCACGCCGCCCGAGGGGTTGACGCGGACGTCGTCGCTCAGGCCGAGCGCGCGGCGCAGCAGGATCTCCTGGTGGGTGAAGGGCGCGTGCAGCTCGGCGAGGTCCACACCCGGGCCGGAGCCGCCCGGCGCTCCGCCTGCCCCGTCCGCCCTCCCCGGGACCCCGGCCGCACGGGCGGCCGCCGTCGCCGACGGGGCCGTGGTCAGGTCGCGCGCGCCCAGCGACGCCGAGTCGATCCGGTGCTCGAACCCGGTGATCCAGGCCGGCCGCCGGCACAGCTCGCGGGCCCGGGCGGCCGAGGCGAGGATCACCGCCGCGGCCCCGTCGCCGACCGGCGCGCAGTCATGGGCCCGGAGCGGGTCGGCGACGTAGGGCTCGCCGAGCAGTTTCTCGGCGGAGACCTCGCCGGACAGCTGCGCCGCCGGGTTCGTGACCGCCGCGGCCCGGCTGCGCGCGGCCACCTCAGCCATCTGGGCCTCGGTCCACGCCCCGGCCTCGATGCCGAGCCTGGCCTGCAGCGCCGCGATGCTCACCGAGTCGGGCCAGAGCGGAGCGAGCAGGTACGGATCGAGCTGGAGCGCCAGCACCCGCCGCAGCTCCCCGGCGGAGGACTTGCCGAAGCCGTAGGCCAGCGCGATGTCGGCCTCGCCGGTGAGGATCTTCACCCAGGCCTCGTACAGGGCCCAGGCGCCGTCCATCTCCACATGCGATTCCATGACCGGCGGGAAGGCGCCGATCGCGTCCACGGCCTGGACGAAGGAGAACGCGCGGCCGGCCAAGTAGTCCGAGGAACCGGAGCACCAGAAGCCGATGTCGCCCTTGGCCAGCCCCGTGGACCGCATCACCTCGGCGAAGACCGGCACCAGCATCTCCACCCCGCTGGTGGTCCCGTCGCCGCGGCGCACGGTCGGGGCCTGGGCAAAGCCGATGACGGCGACGTCGGTCACGAAGTGGCGTCCTTAAAGGTGGTGGGCGTAGGTCTGGTACGGCGCGTCCGGCTCGCCGGTGGGCCGGAAGTGGTCGATGTTCTCCAGCGTCGTGCCCCACTGTTCGCGGGGCTTCCAGACCGCCCGCACCCGCATGCCCATCCGGACCTCGCCAGGGTCGCAGCCCAGGATCAGGTGCTGGAACGGGATGTCGGCGCCGTCCAGCAGCACCGCGGCGGCCACGTACGGCGGCGTCACCCGCTGTCCGGGATAGGGCACGTTCACCACGCAGAACGTGGTCACGATGCCCTGGTCGGGCAGCTCGATCTCGCCGGCGGTCGGCACCCCGTCGGTGGGGCAGGCCCCGCGCGGCGGGACGTACACCTTGCCGCAGGCCGGGCAGCGCTGCCCGAGCAGCTTGCCCTCGGCCAGGCCGAGCAGGAAGCTGCTCTCCGCGGGCGACGCGGTGTGCTCGTAGTCCAGCCGCATCGGCGCGGTGATCATGGTCACCGGGGTCTCGGCGTTGGCCTGCCCCGGCGGCTGGCTGGGCGGCCCGGACGTGTCGCACGGCTCGAAGCAGGCAATGTCGCGGATGTCGCCGACGGTGTTGTCCGCCCAGCACACCCGGACTCGCATGCCGGTCCGCATGGCCTCGGCCGAGCCCGCATCCACGGCGTGCAGCATCGCGGTGTCCGCGCCGTCGAGCCGGATCAGCGCCCACGCGAACGGGTGCGCCAGCGGCTGGCCCTCCAGCGGCCGCGGCACCCACGACCAGCTCGTGACCGTGCCCTCGGTCCCGACCGGCACCAGCTCGGCGGGCGGCGCCGACGTGACCGGGTCGTACTCGAACGGCGGGGCGTGCACCCGGCCGTCGGCGCCGAGCGCGCCGAGGATGCGCCGGTCGGCCAGGGCCATCAT
>Ga0318495_10000128_pt1 | contig 18187 bp, 23 predicted proteins | sample GRESIP108b1f25_FD_203752 | JGI IMG/M metagenome (GOLD analysis project Ga0318495, IMG submission 203752) | Tropical soil microbial communities from Luquillo Experimental Forest, Puerto Rico - GRE.SIPMG.108b1f25 | ecosystem: Environmental > Terrestrial > Soil > Tropical forest > Bulk soil...
TGCGGCGGGTGCGGCCGCGAGGACGAGGAACGGCAGCGCAGGAAGCCCCGGGGCGCAGGCGAGCGCGGTGAGGAGCGCCGCCACCGCCGCGAGGGGCCGCGGGTCGGAGAGGAGCTCGTTCGCGAGCTCGGCGCCGAGCGAGCCTTCCTCGCCCTCCGCCGCGACGCGGGTGACGGCGACGCCCGCCGCGAGGGCGAGGAGCAGCGCGGGGATCTGGGAGACGAGGCCGTCGCCGATCGCGAGCACGGTGTAACGGCGAACCGCGACCTCGAGCGGCATGCCGCGCGCGAGGCCTGCAGCGAGACCTCCGACCACGTTCACGAGGACGATCGCGAGCCCGGCGACGGCGTCGCCCTTCACGAACTTCAGCGCGCCGTCCATGGCGCCGTGGAGCTGGCTCTCGCGCTCGAGCGCGCGCCGGCGCCGCCGGGCCTGCGCCTCGTCGAGGAGGCCGGCCCGGAGGTCGGCGTCGATCGACATCTGCTTCCCGGGGAGGGCGTCGAGGCCGAAGCGCGCGGCCACCTCGGCCACGCGCTCCGCGCCCTTCGCCACCACGAGGAGCTGCACGAGCGTGAGGATCGCGAAGACCACCGCGCCCACCACCCAGCTCCCCTGCACGACCACGCGGCCGAAGGCCTCGATGACCCGGCCGGCCTGGCCGCGGCCGAGCACGAGCCGGGTGGAGCTCACGTTGAGGGCGAGCCGGAACAGCGTGGTGAAGAGGAGGAGGGTGGGGAAGCTCGCGAAGGCGAGGGCGTGCCTCGCGAGGAGCGTCACGACGAGGATGGTGGCGGAGAGGCCGAGGTTCAGCGCGAGGAGGAGGTCGAGCGCTGCGGGCGGGAGCGGCGCCACGAGCAGCGCCACCAGCGCGAGCGCGGCGAGCGCGACGACGGCGTCGCCGGTGCCGCGCAGGCGCGAGAGGAGGCGGTGGGCGATCACGGGAGCACCTCGGCGGGCAGGCGGTGGACGTGGACGAGGACCGCGGCGGCGGCCTCGTAGAGCTCCTCGGGGATCTCCTCCCCGAGATCCGCGAGGCGCCACAGCGCGCGCGCGAGCGGCACGTCGCGCACCACGGGCACCGCGGCGCGCCGGGCCTCCGCGCGGATGCGGGCGGCCTCCGCGCCCGCGCCCTTCGCGATCACCACCGGCGCCCCGCCGGAGGCGCGGTCGTGGCGCAGCGCGATCGCGAGGTGCGTGGGGTTCACGACCACGCACGTCGCGCGCGACACCGGCGCGGCCTCGAGGAGCGCCCGGTGCCGCCGACGGCGCTCGGCTCGGTGGAGGGGATCGCCCTCGTCCTCCCGGTGCTCGCGGCGGACCTCGTCCTTCGTCATCCGGAGCGACTTCGAGTGCCGGGCTCGGACGAGCAGCAGATCGGCGGCCGCGAAGCAGGCGAGCAGGAGCGCGAGGCGGAGCACGAGCGGGGCGAGGAGGCGCGGCAATGCCGCGAGGAGCGCGGGCGCGTCGAGGCGCGGCAGGCCGGCGAGGGCCGCGGCGGTCGTGCGGAGCGCGCCGGCGGCGATGCCGAGGGCGACCGTGGCCTTCAGGAGCGAAAGGAGGACGCCGCCGAGCGCGGCGGGGGAGGCGAGCCGCGCGAGGTTCCGCGCCGGGTGGAGCCGCTCGCCGCGCAGGCGCACCGCGCCGGGCGCGAAGAGGCCGCGGGTCTGGAGGAGCCCCGCTGCGAGCGCGCCGACGACGGCGCCGGCGACGGGCGCGGCGAGCGTCATCGCCATGAGCCCGGCAGCCCGTGCGAGGGCGGCCGCGGGTGGCTCGAGCGCGTCGCCGGCGAGCGGGGCTCCGAGCACGGCCCGCACGTGCGCGGCGAGCCGCGTCGCAGAGGCGGGCGCGGTGGCTGCGAGCGCGAGCGTGCCGCCGGCGAGCGCGCCGAGGCCGGTGACCTCCCGGCTCACCGCGATCTCTCCCCTCTGCCGGGCCTCGCGCAGCCGCTTCGGCGTGGGCTGCTCGGTGCGCGCGGTCACGGGAGCGCTCCGGGGCTCGCGCCCGCCACGAGGTCGGCGGAGAGGGCGACGAGGCTCACGAGGTGGCCCGCCATCGCCGAGGCCGCGATCGCGACCGCTCCGAGCCCGAGCGCCGCGCGCGCCGGCAGGGCCGCGGCGTGGAGACCCGGGGGCGCGGTGCGCAGCGCCAGCGCCAGCGCGAGATCGGCGGCGAGGACGCCCGCAGCGGCCGGTGCGCCGACGCACAGGGCCGCCGCGACGAGGGCGCCGGCGGCATGGAGGACCGGCGGGAGGAGCACGTCCGGTGCGAAGCCCGCGCCGACCGGGACGGCGCGGAACGAGGCGAGCAGGGCGGCGACGACGAGCCGGGCACCGCCGCCGACCGCGGCGAGCACCACCGTCCACTGCACGAGGAGATCCCCGAGCGCCGTCTCGCGCTGGCGGAGCGGGGCGACGTGCAGCTCGGCCAGCGTGGCGCCGCGGAGCGTGTCGGCGAGGCGGCCGGCCGCGCGTGCCGCCTCGAACGGGAGCGCGGCGAAGAGGCCGAAGAGGGCTCCGAACGCGAGCTCCCTCGCGGCGCCGATCGCGAGGAGGGTCCCCTCCGGTCCGGGTGCCGCCCCCGCCGACGCCCAGGCGCAGGCCCCGAGCCCCATCGCGAGCGCCACCCGCACGAACGGCGGCACGAGCGGGCCGCCGAGCACCGGGGACAGGATCGCGGCCGGGAGAAGCCGGAGGCCGTGAAGGAACGCTCCCGTGAGCGCCGGGGCGGCGTCGGAGATCATGGGCTCACCCGCGCCGCGAGGTCGAGGCACGTGGCCGCGAAGCGGCACAGGCGCGCCGCGATCCACGGCCCGGCCACGAGGAGCGCGCCGAGTGCGGCCGCGAGCCGCGGGACGACCCCCAGCGCAGAGTCCTGCACCTGGGTCGCCGCCTGGAGCGTGCCGGTCGCGACGCCGGCGAGGAGCGCCGCGCCGAGCGGCGGCGCCGAGACGAGGAGCACGAGCAGCAGCGCCTCGCGGCCGACGGAGAGGAGGATCGTGTCCACGCGGGCCTCAGGCGAGGTAGCCGAGGACGAGTCCCCGGGCGAGGAGCTTCCAGCCGTCGGTGGCGACCAGCAGGAGCAGCTTGAAGGGCAGGGCGACCGAGGTGGGGGAGAGCTGCGAGAGCCCGAGCGCGAGGAGCACGTTCGCCACGAGGAGATCGACCACGAGGAAGGGCAGGAACACGAGGAAGCCGATGGTGAACGCGCGGCGGAGCTCCGACACGACGAACGCCGGGGCGAGCACGGCGAAGTCGCTCTCGGCCGCGGGCTCGGCCGCCGCCGGGCGGGCACGGCGCGCGAGGTCGAGGAAGGTGGCGCGGTCGTCGGCGCGCGCGAAGCGGGCGAGGAAGCCGCGCAGAGGCTCCGTGGCGCGGGCAGCGAGCGACAGCGTCGAGGCGACGTCGCCTGCGGGCGGCGCGCCGCGCAGGGCGGCGGCGGTCGCGTCGCCCACCGGCGCCATGACCACGAGCGTGAGCGCGAGCGCGAGGCCGGTGACGGCGGAGCTGGGCGGCACCTGTGGCGCGCCGAGCGCAGACCGGACCACCGAGAGCACGATGGCCATCTTCAGGAAGGAGGTGAGCGTGACGAGAACGACGGGCACGAGCGCGAGCGCCGCGAGCACGACGAGGAGGTCGGCGGGGCGGTCGGCGAGCGAGGTGATGGCGAGGGCCGGGCTCACGGCGCGGCCTCCTCGCGCGAGGCCAGGGAGGAGACGCCGCCCGGCCCGTAGCCCACGAGGAGCTCACGCCCCCGCCAGCGCACCACCGCGACGCCCGCGTCCTTTCCCAGGGGCACGCGCGCCTCGAGCGCCAGCTCTGCGCGGGGTGGAGCAGCGGCCCGCCGGCGCGCGAGCACGAGCGCGGCCGCGAGGCCGCCGAGGACGAGGACCGCGCCTGCGGCGGCGCTCATGGTGTCCCCTCGAGCGCCTCGATCCGCACCCCGAGCGATCCGTCGATCTCGACGAGCTGTCCCCGGGCGACGGCGCGCTCGCCGGCGCGGAGCACCACCCAGCCGTCGCGCGGCGCGAGCAGCGGGAGCACCGCGCCCTTCTCGAGGCGCGCCAGCTCGGCGAGCGGCACGGTGGCGCGCGCGACCTCCACCGAGAGCGCGACGGGGAAGCTGCCGGTCCATTCGTTCATGCGGGATTCCTCCACCTGGAAGCGCTCGCCCTCGAGCACCCCCAGCAGCGCGAGGCCGCCGGGCAGCACGAGCGCGTCGTTTCCGGGCTCGACGAGCGCGACGTCGCCGGGCCCGAGCGCCGCGAGGTCCTCCGCGGCGAGCCACGCGATCCCACTGCGCACCGAGACCGGCAGCGAGACCTGCAGCGTCTCCGCGCGGACCGGGCCTGCTCCCGCGAGCGCGGTCACAGCGGCCGGCGGCAGGACGAGCCGCGCCGGGCCACGGACCGGGCCCACGGTGAGCTCGAGGTCGACGACCAACGCGCCCGGCAGCTCGGGGATGGGCGCCCGGACGAGCCGGGGTCCGAGCCGCGCCGCGGCTTCGGCTGCGCCGTCGAGCGCGTGCAGCGCGAGGAGCTCGAGGGCCGCGCCCTCCACGGGCGTGAGCGCGAGGCCGGCGCTCGCCTCGCCCGGCCCGCCCGCGAGGAGGTCCACGGCCGCGGAGGCGAGGCGCGCATCCATCTCGAGCAGAGCAGCGCCGGGGAGCGCCGCGAGCGAGATCCCGAGCCGCACCGCACCGACGGCGGGCGCATGGGCGGCCGGGCGCGCGGCGGCGGCGATCCGCACCGGATGATCGAGGGCGGCGGCGAGTGCCGCCGCGGCCCCCTCGGCCACGGCGCGGCCGCTGGCGAAAGCGCCAGGCCCGAGCGCCGCGTAGCCGGCCGTGACGGTGGGGAGCTGCAAAGCGCACGCGCTCATGTGCTCTCCGAGAGGAGCCGTTCGAGGAGGAGGCGCCGCACGAGCGCGGGGCCGCGCCCGGAGGCGAGAGGAGCCGGTTTCCCGCCGCAGAGCCCGGCCGCGAGCCTCCGCAGCCCCGCTCGCTCGCCGTCCACAGCGGGCCGGAGCCGCGGCGGCGCGGACGCGGCGGCGAGGGCGACGAGTCGCTCGAGTCGCGGCGCCCGGGCGAGCTGAGTCGCCCGGGTGGCCGTCGCCTCCGCGTCCGGGGCGCGCGCGAGGAGTCGCTCCGGCGCGGGTCCGCCGAACGCAACGGCGAAGGTGGCGAGGCGCTCGCCGGGGCTCACCGCGCGACCCTCCGCGTGCCCAGGCGCGCGAGCGAGGCGATCCGTCCCCGGCAAGCCCATGCGCACAGCCCGGCCGCAGAGAGCGCAGTGGCGCCGGCAGCGGCGAGGAGGAGCGGCCTCCACGGCCGTGTCCGCGGAAGGCCGACCACCGCGGCCCCCTCGGCGACGACCACCGAGACCGAGCTCGGCTCGAGGCCGGCGATGGCTCCGGCGACGAGGGCCTGGATGCCGGGAGCGAGCGGCTCGACCCGCGATCGGGCGCCCGGCCGCGTCTTCACGAGCACCGCGGCCCGCGGGGCCGGAGCGGGCCCGGTGCGGAGCAGGTCGGCCGGAGGGAGCGCGAGGTGCACGCGGGCGGTGACGACTCCATCCACCGCCTCCACGCTCCGGGCGAGCTCGCCCGCCACGGCGTGCAGGTAGAGCGCGCGTTCCTCGGTGGGGGTTGGCACCATGCTGCCCTTCCCGAACACCTCTCCGAAGCCCGGCGGCCTCGGCCGCGGCAGCTCCCGCTCGGCCAGGATGCGCTGGGCTTCCGGCGCCGCGCTCGCCGCCACGGCCACGGCCCACCGCTCCTCGGTGCCCTCCTCGCGCCGCTTCTCGGAGGAGACGCCGCGCTCGTCGAGCGCGACGACCACCTCGTTCGCCTGCGCCTCGTCGAGCCCGTGGACCACCTCGTCGCGGCCACAGCCGGCGAGCGCGAGGAGCGCGAGCAGGAGGAGCAGCTCCTCGCGCGGCTTCGACGGCGGCGGCGTAGGCGTCGTCGGGCGGGGCGGCGTGGTCGACCTTCGCTTCCTCGGCGTCATGTCAGGCTCCTAGACCTGCGTGTTCACGGCCTGTCGCACCGTCTGGGCGCCGGCCTCGGCGACCCGGGACGCGATCTCCACCGCGTGCTGGTACCGGTACGCGTCGGCCTGGAGCGCGAGCAGCTCCTGGGCCGAGAACGTCCGGCCGGACCGCGCCTCGGCGAGCGCGTGGTCGAGGCGGGCGCGCGCCTCCTCCACGCCGCGGAGCCCCCCGGACTCCGCTGCCGGCGCGTGCGGGCGCGGAGCAGCGCCGGAGGGCGAGAGCGCGCGATGGAGCACCTCGCCGAAGGGGACGCGCGGCGCGGCGGGTGGGGCCGCGACGGGCACGGACGGCGCCGCGATGGCGACGGGAGCGATCACGGTCAGTGCACGTTCTGGATGGCGGTCTTCGCCGTCTCGTGGCGGACCTTCATCACGTTGGACACGGCGGTGAACTCGCGGCTCTCCCGCTGCATCGACTCCTGGAGCTGCAGGTACTGGAGGTTGAAGCTCTGGGCCTCCGCCTGCAGCGCGCGCGTCGCCTCGAGCATGTCGCCCTCGCTCCCGGCCGACGCCGCCGCCGTCACCGCGCTCGTCCCGGCGGACCCAACGCCCTGCGCGGACACCGATCCGCGCGCGCCTCCCGCGCCGCCGGTGGTGGCCCCGAGCGCGGAGGGCTGGGGCGAGGCCGCTCCCCGGATCGCGCCGGCGAGGACCGGGCCGCCGGGGATGAACGGCGCGGCGAGCGAGAGCGACTGCGTGAGGGTTCCGGCGACGCCCTGGGCGGCGCCGCGGAGCGCGTTCTCGAACCGGCCGCGCTCGGTCTTCCGCTCGGTGGTGGGGGCGACGACGACGGGCAGTGGTCGGATGGCGTCCATGGCGGGCTCCTCTGTGGTGCCGCCGGGGAGAGCAACGGCCGTACCGGCACGGAAATGGAGGCCCGGGGCGCGGGCGGGGTGCGCGTGACGCTCCACGGGCCGCGCCGCGGCCGCGTGCTATTTTCGGGGAGTGACCGGGGCTGACTCGCTGCGGCGCTTCTCCGACGCCATCGTCGCTGCCCAGAAGCCGATCCGGATCCTGCGCGCGCTGAACTGGGACCCCGCCGTCCACGAGCGCTTCTTCCGCCAGGGTGCGCAGGAGCTTCCGCGGCCGGAGCTCCCACCGCTCGGGTTCGACCCCGACGCGAAGGTGAAGGAGCTGCGCGCGCTGAAGCGGCAGATCCGAGGCCGGAACCCGGTGGAGGAGCTCCTCCGGCAGAAGTGCGACGAGTTCGTGCTCCTCGCGAGGATGCTGAAGGCACGCGGCACGCGGCGGTTCTACGAGCTGTCGCGCGAGGTGTTCGGCGATCCGCGCGACCGCTTCCCCGACCAGCGCGTGGACAACCTCGCCATCGCGCGCCTCTGGGCGGCCCGGCCGCGCGCGCGGAACGAGGAGGCGACGCTCACCGCCGAGCAGGCCGCCGAAGAGCTCCGCGCCCTCTGCGCGCCTTACCTCGGCGGCAAGGTGGAGGTGGTGCTGCGCGCGCGCATGACCGCGAACGCATCGGCCGGCGCGACGCGGGTCACGCTGCGGAAGGACGCGATGTTCTCGCCTCGGCAGGTGCGCGCGCTCGCCCACCACGAGGGGCTCTGGCACGTGCTCACCTCGATCAATGGCTTCGCCCAGCCGGTCCTCACGGTGATGGGCGTGGGGCTGCCGCGCCACACCGAGTCGCAGGAGGGCGGTGGGATCGTCGCCGAGTTCCTCGCCGGCCAGATCACGGACGAGCGCTACATCGAGCTCGGCGAGCGCACGATCGCCATCGACATGGCGGCGCGCGGCGCCGACTACCTCGAGGTGTACCGCTACCTCCTCGCGCGCTTCCCGTCGCACAAGGCCGCGCAGATGTGCGAGCGCGTGTTCCGCGGCGGCGTGGTGGAGGGCGGCGCGCCGTTCACGAAGGACGTCGCCTACCAGCGCGGCTACTGCCGGACGTTCAACTTCCTGCGCGCGGCCCTCGAGCAGCGCGACCTCGACCTCGTGCGCGCGTTCCTCGCCGGCAAGATGAGCGTCGACGACGCCGAGCTGGTGCGCGACCTCGTGGAGGAAGGGATCTGCGCAGGCCCGGTGCACCTGCCGGCGTGGTTCGACGACGCGGATCGGCTGAACGCCACCGTCACCCACAGCGTGACGATGAACCGCTTCGACCTTCCGTCGATCAGCCGCTACTACGCACGCCGGCGCGAGCGCTCCCGCGCGCGCGGAGAGCTGGAGTCGGAGCCCGCGGGGAGAGGACCGGCGTAGCCCCGTCTACCCCACCGCGATCCCGACGAGCTTCCCGGCGAGGTAGGTGAGGCCGCCCACGCCGAGCACGCCGAGCTTGCGCACGAGCGCGCGCGGGAGGCTCGTCCCGGAGAGGAAGCCGAGCGCGCCGCCCACCGACAGGAGCACCGCCACCGACAGCGCCGTGCTCGCGACGAGCGCGCTCTGGCCCGAGGTGAAGAGGAACGGCACGAGCGGCACCGCCGCGCCCGCCGCGAACATGCCGAAGGACGAGAGCGCCGCGCCCCAGGGCGAGCCGAGGTCGCCCGGGTCGAGCCCGAGCTCCTCGCGGACGAGGGTGTCGAGCGCGTGCTCGGGGTGCTTCAGGATCTGGGCCGCCGTGCGGCTCGCCTGCTCCGCGCTGAGCCCCTTCTGCTTGAACAGGAGCGCGAGCTCCGCCGCCTCCTCCTCGGGAGCCTCGGCGATCTCGCGGCGCTCCATCTCGATCTGCTTCGTGAGCACGTCGCGCTGCGTCGCGACCGAGTCGTACTCGCCGGCCGCCATCGACGAGGCGCCGGCGAGGAGCCCCACCGCTCCGGTGACGAGCAGCGTGCCGCTCGCGGCTCCAGCGCCGGCCATGCCGAGCACGAGGAGCAGGTTCGAGCAGAGCCCATCGTTCATGCCGAAGATGGCGGCGCGCAGGTTCCCCGCGCGGCCACCCCCCTTGTGCCAGCGCTCGCGCCCGGCGATGAGCGCCCGCGCCTCCGTCGTCTCGCCGCCGCCCAGCCCCACGAGCACGCGCCGGTGCTCGTTCTCCTCCGCCACGAGCGCCGCCGCCTCGCCCTCGCCCTGCTGCGCGGCGTACTTGTCGGCGTCGTCCGCCTCGTTCTCCACGACCAGCGGCAGCACGGCTTCGGTCCCCAGGCGACGCGCGAGCCACAGGAGGACGCGGATCCGCGACGACGGCCGATCGCCGGGGATCTCGGCGCCGGCCCGCTCGAGCTTCTTCCGCCAGATGTCGGCGTGCCGCCGCTCGCCTTCCGCGAGCTCGCGGAAGCTCCGCGCTCGGTCGGGGTCCTTCTCCAGCGAGGCGAGCCCCTCGTACAGCGCCGCGCCGTCGCGCTCGTCGATGAGGTTCTGGGTCCAGAGGTCGGTCCGCTGCTCCATGCGCGCGAGTCTAGTCTGCAGGGCGCCCTCAGCGCTCGGTCCAGAAACGCGCGACGAGCTCGGCGCGGCTGCGGCAGCCGGCCTTCGCGAGCAGCGCGGTCACGTGCAGCTCGACCGTGCTCTCCGCGCAGCCGAGCGCCCGCGAGATCTGGCGGTTCGAGCGGCCCTGCGCCACCTCCGCGAGCACCTCGATCTGCCGGCGCGTGAGGCTCCAGCGGCGAGCGGCCCCGGCGGCGCGCTCCGCGTCGCGCGCCCGGTCGTCGCGCCACACCGCGAGCCAGTGCGGGCCGAGCCCCGGGGCGCGCACCGGAGTCAGCGCGAGCGGCGAGCTGGCGTGGTCGCCGCGGGCGCGCGTGAAGGCGTCGGGGAGCGCGCGGGGATCGCGTCCGTGCAGCTCGCGGCCCTCCGCGTTGGCGCACAGCACCGCGCCCGCGTCGTCGAGCATGAAGGCCGGCGCGCCGAGCAGCTCGAGCGCCGCCGTGAGGCCCGCGACCGCGAGGCTCACCTCGACGAGCTCAGAGCTACCGGTGCGCCGCGACCCACCCCGAGATGCCCCTCTCCCTGGACCCAGCACCATCCCGCCACCCCTTAGGACGAGGTCTTCCGGAGGTTCGGGTCACGGGGAGGATCGGGTTTCCCCGTATTCCGCGCGCCTCCTTCGAACGGTATTGGATCCAAGGACACGAACAATCGTGACGCGGGACGGCGGTGCCGCCTGGCCAGGCGCCGGCGCAGAGCGGGGGGACTCCGCTGTCCGCGGCCCGGTGCGTCCCGTGTCACCGGTCGCGGGGGGAGGCGAGATCCTCTCCCCGCGGCCGGCCGTCGCCCCTTCCTCGCGCACCCGGGCCCACCCGGGTTATAAACACCGGCTCTCCCGGAGCCGGCGCCTTGAACACCCTCGACACCCGAGACCCCACGTTTTCCGAGGCCTTCGCCCGCCTGTGTGCGCGCGGCTCCGACGAGGACGAGGCGCCCGTCCGCGAGGCGGCGGCGCGCATCGTCGCCGACGTCCGCGCCCGCGGGGACGCCGCGCTGCTCGACCTCACGGAGCGGTTCGACGGCTGGCGCCCGCCAACGGCCGACGGCCTGCGTGCCGGCCCCGCCGAGTTCGCGGCCGCCTACCGCGCGCTGCCTGCCGCCGGCCGGAAGGCGCTCGCGCTCGCCGCGAAGCGCATCACGGCTTTCCACGAGCGCGAGATCGATGCCGAGGTCCGGCCGTACCGCGAGAAGAGCGGGGCCCGGCTCGCGCAGGTGACCCGCCCGCTCGCGCGGGTGGGGCTCTACGTGCCGGGTGGCACGGCGCGTTACCCCTCCACCGTGCTCATGACCGCCATCCCGGCGAAGGTGGCCGGGGTCGAGGATGTGGTCGCGGTCACGCCGGCGGTGAAGCCCCAGGACGCGGGTGGCGCGACCGGCAAGGTGGACCTCTGGACCCTCGCCGCGTGCCACGTCGCCGGCGTCTCCGCGCTTTACAAGGTGGGCGGCGCGCAGGCCATCGCCGCGCTCGCCTACGGCACCGCCACGATCCCGGCGGTGGACAAGATCTGCGGACCCGGGAACGCCTACGTCGCCGCCGCGAAGCGGCTCGTCTTCGGCCAGGTGGACATCGACATGATCGCCGGGCCCACCGAGGTGGCGGTGGTGGCCGCGGGCGACGCTTCGCCGGCCGAGGCCGCGAGCGACCTCCTCGCCCAGGCCGAGCACGACGTGCGTGCGGTGGCGGTCCTCTTCACCCCCTCGCGTGCGCTCGCGACCGCCGTGGCGGCCGAGGTGGACCGGCAGCTCGAGGAGCTCCCGCGGCGCGACATCGCGCGCCGCTCCGTGGACGAGCGCGGCGCGATCGTGGTGACGAAGAACGTGGCGGAGGCGGTGCGGCTCGCCGATCGCTTCGCGCCCGAGCACCTCGCGCTGCTCGTGCCCCAGGCCGAGAAGTGGGTCGCGAAGGTGTCGCGCGCGGGCGCGATCTTCGTCGGCCACCACACGCCCGAGGCCGTGGGCGACTACGTCGCCGGGCCGAGCCACGTGCTGCCCACGGCCGGCACGGCGCGCTTCGCCTCGCCGCTCTCGGTCGCCACCTTCCGCCGCCGGATGAGCGTGCTGCAGCTCTCGGCGGCCGCGCTCGCCGAGGTCGCGCCCGCAGTGGACGCGCTCGCGACGGCCGAGGGGCTCGAGGCCCACGCCCGCGCGGTGCGGGTGCGGGTGCAGAAGGCCCAGGCGCCGCGCGCCCGCAAGGCGGCGGCCCGCAGCGCCCCGCGCACCCGAAAGGCTGCACGCCGATGAGCTGGAAGGACCACCTCCGCGACACGATCCCCGCCCTCGGGGTCTACCGGCCGTTCGACTACTCGACCGCGCCCGCCGGCCTCGTGCGCCTCGACGCGAACGAGTCGCCGTTCCCGCTCCTCCCCGACGAGCGCGCGTCGATCCTGCGCTCGCTCGGCGCGCTCGACGTGCACCGCTACCCGGAGGTCTCGGGCCGGCCGCTCCGCGAGGCGCTCGCTCGCCGCTGGAACGTGGCGCCCGAGCAGGTGTTGCTCGGGAACGGCTCCGACGAGATCCTCTCGATCCTGCACACCGCGTTCGGCGGCGGGCGGAACGGAGCGCGCGCGCGCGTGCTGTTCCCGGTGCCCACCTTCGGCGAGTTCGAGGCGATCGCGCTCGCCCACGGCGCCGAGCCGGTGCCGGTGCCGCTCGATCGGAACTTCCAGCTCGACGAGCCCGCGCTCCTCGAGGCCGCCCGCGCCCACCGGCCGGCGCTCGCCTTCTTCGCCTCGCCGAACAACCCCACCGGCAACCGCTTCGACTCCCGGATCGTGGAGCGGTTCGCGCGTGCGAGCGACGGCGTGACCGTGTCCGACGAGGCCTACGCCGACTTCACCGGCGGCACGATGCTGCCGCTCGTGGGCCAGGTCCCCGGCCTCGTCGTGATGCGCACGCTCTCGAAGATCGGGTTCGCCGGCCTGCGCGTCGGCGCCCTCGTCGGCCCCGCCGACCTCATCGGCGAGCTCGACAAGGTGCGGCTCCCCTACAACCTGAACCAGGTGTCCCAGGCCATCGCGCTGTGGGCGCTCGCCGAGCCCGGCTGGCTCGAGACGCGGCTCGCCCACATCGCCTCGAGCCTGCGCGACCTCGACCGCGGGCTCCGGAAGATCCCGGGGCTCGAGGTCTTCCCGAGCGACGCGAACTTCGTGCTCGTCCGCACGCGCACGATGGACGCGAAGGCGCTCTGGGAGGCGCTCCTCGCGAAGGGCGTCCTGGTGCGGAACCTCTCGAAGCCCGGCGCGCTCGAGAACTGCCTGCGGATCACCGCCGGCACGCCGGAGGAGAACGAACGGTGCCTCGAAGCCCTGCGCGCGCTCGTCCGCTGAAGTCCGCCGCGTCCCGCAGCGGGAAGGTGGAACGGAGCACGAAGGAGACCCAGGTGGCGATCTCGCTCGCGCTCTCGCCGGGCGAGGCGAAGATCGACACCGGCGTCCCGTTCTTCGACCACATGCTGGAGCAGCTCTCGAAGCACGGCGGGCTCGCGCTCGAGGTGCGCGCGAAGGGCGACCTGCAGGTCGACGCGCACCACACCGTGGAGGACGTGGGCATCGGCCTCGGCGAGGCGCTCCGTCAGGCCACCGCCGACAAGACCGGGCTCGCGCGCTACGGCCACGCGGTGGTGCCGCTCGACGAGGCGCTCGTCGAGGCGGTGGTCGACCTCTCCGGCCGCCCGCACCTGACGTGGAACGCCAACCTGCCGGCCGGCAAGAAGTTCATCGGCGCGTACGACGTGGACCTCACGCAGGAGTTCTTCCAGGCGCTCGTGAACCACGCGCGGATCTGCGTGCACGTGAACGTGCGCTACGGGCGGAACCTGCACCACGTGGTGGAGGCGATCTTCAAGGCCACCGCCCGCGCGCTGCGCGCGGCGACGAAGATCGAGGGCGACGCGCTGCCCTCGACGAAGGGGCTCCTGTGATCGCGCTCGTGGACTACGGCGCGGGGAACCTGCGCTCGGTGGAGAACGCCCTGCGCGCCGTGGGCGCCGACGTGCGGGTCACGCGCGATCCCGAGGTGGTGCGGAGCGCGGAGCGGATCGTCGTGCCGGGCCAGGGCTCGATGCCGGCCTGCGCGGAGGCGATGCGGAACAGCGGCGTCGCCGGGGCGCTCCTCGAGTCGATCCGGCACGGCACGCCGGTGCTCGGCATCTGCGTGGGGCTCCAGATCCTCTTCGAGGACGGCGAGGAGGCGGGGGGCGCGAAGGGGCTGGGGCTGCTCCCCGGCCGCATCGCGAAGCTGCCCGCCGGCGTGAAGCTCCCGCACATCGGCTGGAGCCCGGTGCGCGCGACCCCCGACTGCCACGCGCTCTTCGCGCCGCTCGACGGCCACTACGTGTACTTCGCCCACTCCTACGCCGCGCCGGCCGACGCGAAGGGCGTCGCGCTCGTCGCGCACCACGGCGCCGCCTACTGCGCGGCGCTCGCGAACGGCAACCTCTTCGCGGTGCAGTTCCACCCCGAGAAGAGCCAGCAGGTGGGGCTCGCGCTGCTCGAGCGGTTCGTGAGGCTCTAGATGCTGGTCCTCCCTGCGATCGATCTCATGGGCGGCCAGGCGGTGCGCCTCTCGAAGGGCGACTTCGCCACCAAGGTCGTGTACTCCGATCGCCCCGCGGAGCTGGCGGAGCGCTTCCGCGAGGCGGGCGCGCGGCGCATCCACGTGGTGGACCTCGACGGCGCGCGGGCGGGCCGCCCGGTGAACACGGAGACGATCCGTGCCATCGCCCGCGCGGGCGTGGAGATCGAGGTGGGCGGCGGGCTCCGCACGATCGAGGCGGTGGAGGAGGTGCTCGCCGCCGGCGCCGCGTACGCCGTGCTCGGCACCGCGGCCGTGCAGCGGCTCGCGCTCGTGGAGGAGGCCTGCCGCCGCTTCCCGGGCCGGATCGTGTGCGGCATCGACGCGAAGGGCGGCGAGGTCGCGATCTCCGGCTGGGCGGAGGGGACCGGGCTGCCGGTGGCCGAGGTCGCCCGCCGCGTGAAGACGGCGGGGGTCTCGATGGTGGAATACACGGACGTCGCGCGCGACGGCATGTTCACCGGCGTCGACGCGGCCGGCGCGGCGCGCCTCGCCGCCGAGGCGGGCGTGGACGTGGTGGCGTCTGGTGGCGTCGCGTCGATCGACGACGTGCGCGCCTGCAAGGCGGCCGCGATCGCGGGCGTCATCGTGGGGAAGGCGATCTACGAAGGGCGCCTTGACCTGAAGGAAGCGATCCGCATCGCAGAGGAGGAGGGCTGAGATGCCCGCCAAGCGAATCATCCCCTGTCTCGACGTGAAGGACGGGCGCGTCGTGAAGGGCGTGAACTTCCTCAACCTGCGCGACGCAGGCGACCCGGTGGAGGCGGCCGCGCGCTACGACGCGCAGGGCGCCGACGAGGTGACCTACCTCGACATCGCGGCGACGCACGAGAACCGCGGCACGCTCGTGGGGCTCGTCGAGCGCACCGCGGCGCAGGTGTTCGCGCCGCTCACGGTGGGCGGCGGTGTGCGCAGCGAGGACGACTTCGTCACGCTCCTCCACGCTGGCGCCGACAAGGTGAGCGTGAACTCCTCGGCGGTGAAGGACCCCTCGCTCGTGGACCGGCTCTCGGCGATCGCCGGGGCCCAGGCGCTCGTGGTCGCCATCGACGTGAAGCGGCGGCCGAAGGCCTCGCCCGACGCGAAGCAGGAGTGGGAGGTCTACGTCGCCGGCGGCCGGACCCCCACCGGGAAGGAGGGCGTCGCCTGGGCGAGGGAGGTGGCGGCCCGCGGCGCGGGCGAGATCCTCCTCACCTCCATGGATCGCGACGGCACCCGCGACGGCTACGACATGGAGCTCCTGCGCGCGGTGTGCGGCGCGGTATCCATCCCCGTCATCGCCTCCGGCGGCGCCGGCACGCTCGAGCACCTCGCCGAGGCGCTCGAGGTGGCGGACGCCGCGCTCGCCGCGTCGATCTTCCACGACGGGCAGCACACGGTGCGCGAGGCGAAGCAGTTCCTGCGCGAGCGGGGCATCGAGGTGCGGCCGTGATCCAGATGTCGGAGGACGCGCTGTCGCGCGTGAAGTACGACGAGCGCGGGCTCGTCGCCGTCGTCGCCCAGGAGGAGGACGGCACGGTCCTCATGCTCGCCTGGGCGAACCGGGAGGCCCTGGAGGCCACGGTGAGGGATGGGCGGGCGCACTACTGGTCCCGCAGCCGCCGGGAGCTGTGGCGGAAGGGCGATACGAGCGGCCACGTGCAGCAGGTCACCTCCCTGCGCGTGGACTGCGATGGCGACGCGGTGCTGTACGTGGTGAAGCAGACGGGCCCCGCGTGCCACGAGGGGCGGCGGAGCTGCTTCCGGTAGGGAGAACACATGGCGGACGAACGCTTCCTCGCCCAGCTGTGGGCGACCATCGAATCCCGGCGCGCGGATGACGGCGCCACCGAGAGCTACACGCGCAAGCTCCTCGCCCAGCCGGCGAAGATCCGCCGAAAGATCATCGAGGAGGCCTACGAGGTGAACGAGGCCCACCAGGCCCTGGTCGACGGGCGGGACTCGAAGGACCACCTCGCCCACGAGGCGGCCGATCTGATGTATCACCTGCTCGTATTGCTGGCGTCGGCCGACGTGACCCCTTCGGCCGTCTACGCCATTTTGGAGCGCCGGCACGCGTCGCCGACGCCTCCGAAGCCGCCGAGTGGCCCCTGAAGACCTTGACGTTGCCGGGGTTTCCCGGTAAGGGACGCCCTCCAATTCCCGCGCAGGCCGGGCGTTCGAAGAGCGTCCGGCTTGTTGCGTTTCGAAGACCAAGAATAGTCGCCGAGGGAATCTGAATGACCGGTGTGCGAGTGAAGGACGGCGAGTCCTTCGAGAACGCCATGAAGCGCTTCAAGAAGCAGTGCGAGAAGGCGGGGATCCTCTCGGAGATCCGCAAGCGCGAGCACTACGAGAAGCCCAGCGTGAAGCGCAAGAAGAAGGCCCTCGCCGCCAAGAAGCGGGCGATGAAGAAGGCCCGGAAGTCGTACTAGCCAGGTGACCGGATGGCGCTGAAGGAACGCATCGAGGCCGACCTCAAGTCGGCGATGAAGGACAAGGACGCCGAGCGGCTGTCCGTGGTCCGCATGCTGAAGAGCGCCATCAAGTACCGCGAGATCGAGGTGATGAAGCCCCTCGACGACGCGGGGATCCAGGGGGTCATCGCCTCCGAGATCAAGCGTCGCCGGGACTCGGTGGAGCAGTACCGCGCCGGGAACCGCGACGACCTGGCCTCGAAGGAGGAGCGCGAGATCGCCGCGCTCCAGGCCTACCTCCCGCAGCAGCTCTCGCCGGAGGAGCTGGAGGCGAAGGTCGTGGCCGCGATCGGCGCTGCCGGAGCGAAGGGCCCGAAGGACATGGGCGGGGTGATGAAGGCGCTCCTCCCGGAGGTCCAGGGGCGCGCCGAGGGCAAGGCGGTGAGCGATCTCGTGAAGAAGAAGCTCGCGGAGCTCGCGGGCTAGGCGGAGGCGGCGCGCCTGATCCCGGACGAGGTCATCGAGGAGATCCGGGGCCGCTTGGACGTGGTGGCGGTGATCGGCCGCCACGTGGAGCTGAAACGATCGGGCCGCACGTGGAAGGGCTGCTGCCCCTTCCACGGGGAGCGGACGCCGAGCTTTCACGTCTACCCCGAGGACCGGCACTTCAAGTGCTACGGCTGCGGGGAGTACGGCGACGTCTTCAAGTTCCTGCAGAAGCTGCAGGGCAAGGAGTTTCCCGAGGTGGTGCGCGCGCTGGCGGCGGAGGTCGGGGTCGAGATCCCCGAACGCGCCGAGGAGGGCGCCGAGCTCAGGCGGAAGCGGCAGGAGCGCGCGGAGGTCCTCGCGGCGCTGGAGGCCGCTGCGCGCTACTTCTCCGCCCGGCTCTGGACCCGCCACGGCGAGGCGGCGCGCCGGTACCTCGAGGAGCGCGGCTTCTCCGAGGACACCTCCCGGAAATTCCGGCTCGGCATCGCGGCGCCCGCCTGGACCGACCTCGTCCCGCGCCTCGCCGAGAAGGGGATCCAGACCGCGGCGCTCGTGAAGAGCGGGCTCGTGGCGGAGCGGGACGGCGGCGAGACCTACGACCGCTTCCGTGCGCGGCTCATGTTCCCGATCGCGGGGCTCGACGGCGAGGTCATCGGCTTCGGCGGGCGCGTGATGCCCGGATTTCCTGGCGCCGAGAAGCTCGCGAAGTACATCAACTCTCCCGAGTCGCCAGCCTACAAGAAGAGCCGCGTCCTCTACGGCATCGACCAGGCGCGCGAGCACATCCGGAAGACGCGGCAGGCGATCCTGGTCGAGGGGTACTTCGACGTGATCGGGCTGCACCAGGCAGGAGTGCGGAACGCGGTCGCGGTGTGCGGCACCGCGCTGACGCCGGAGCACGTCGACGTGCTGAAGCGGTGCGACTGCCGCGAGATCGTCGTGCTGTTCGACGGCGACGCCGCCGGCGCGGCCGCCCCGGGGCGCGCGGCGCAGGCGCTCCTCCCCGCGGGTGTCTCGGGGAAGGTCGCCATCCTCCCGGCCGGCCCCCGCACGACCGATCCCGACGAGTTCGCGCGCGCGAACGGCGGCGCCGCGGTGGAGGCGCTCGTCGCCGCAGCCCAGCCGCTCACCGAGCACCTCATCGACCGCGCGGTGGAGCGCGCCTGGGCCATCGGGGGCGCGAAGGAGGCGCCGGGCGGTCCGGGGGCGCTGCGTCCGCTGGAGTCGATGGAGCAGAAGCTCGCGGCCTTCAAGGACCTGCGGCCGTTCCTCTCCCTCGCGCCCGAGGGGCTCGCCCGCAC
>Ga0318495_10000137_pt1 | contig 17852 bp, 12 predicted proteins | sample GRESIP108b1f25_FD_203752 | JGI IMG/M metagenome (GOLD analysis project Ga0318495, IMG submission 203752) | Tropical soil microbial communities from Luquillo Experimental Forest, Puerto Rico - GRE.SIPMG.108b1f25 | ecosystem: Environmental > Terrestrial > Soil > Tropical forest > Bulk soil...
GCTCGCGCTGTCCTCACCGAAGGGCAGCGGTACCCGTGGCGGGGCGCTCGCAGCGCCCAACCCCCCAGGCCTGCGGGGAGTCTCAGAACCAAGTGTTAGCGGACAGCGCCGACGGCAGCGGTCGCGACCGTGACAGCAGGGCTGTTTCTGGCTGTCCCGGCGGCAGGGTTTTCGGACAGGTAGCGGTAGAGCGACGCCCGGCTCACCCCCTTTGCCTTGGCGGCTGCGGCAACGCTCGTCCCACCCTCTACAAGCTCCGCAGCGGCTCGCAGGAGCACGATCGAGGTGCGCGGGCGCCCGAGGGCCTTGCCCTGCCTGCGCGCGCGGTCCAGACCGGCGTGGACGCGCTCGATGAGCCTCGTCCGCTCCTGCTCAGCCACCCACCCGAAGATCGCGACGAGGAGCGGGCGCACCGGGCCGCTAGTATCGAGCCAGCCCTCGCGGACGCTGAGCACCGGCACGCCGAGCCGGTCGAGCTCCAGCACGGTGTTGATCGCGCCGGCCATGCTGCGATGGAGCCGGTCGAGCGCCCAGACTGCCACGCCGTGAACGCGACCGGCGCGCACGTCGGCCAGCATGCGGTCGAGGACGGGGCGCGCCTTAGCCGCTGACTCGACCTCTTCGTAGATCACCGGCTCGAAGCCGCGCGCGGCGGCGAGCTGACGCACCTCTGCGAATTGGTTCTCGGCAGTCTGCCGATCCGTCGAGACGCGCAGATACAGGGCGCAGCGCTTGCTGGTCGTCATGGCGACCAGCTTGCGATGAAGCTCCCGAGGCCCATAGCCCATAAACATGGGGGCCCTTGCCGGTGCCCGACGACTCCCCGGCGCCAGGAGGCGCTTTCGTTGTCCGTTCCCGATAGTAAACAATCACTTATGGTGAAACACAGGCGACGGTCAGAGAGCCCCGCAGAAAGGCCCCTGGAACGCGCAGAACAGCCCGTGGAGAGGCGTTCAGCGAGCCGTTGACGTGGACATGGTCACCACGCGAGCGCGTCGCCTGCGGGCTCCTGGTGCGTCCTGGTGCATGTGCTTCGAACGGCGGCGTCGTCCCGTGCGGCGCGCTGCGCCGCTCCCTCCCTTCGCGACGCCTTGAACGCGTTCCGTGCGTCCGGCGTCGCTCACCGTAAAAAGCCACCAGGGGTGGTAGGGGCGAGACCGGGGCAACCTTCACTGGCTGAGCTGCCAGGGGTAGCGCAGGGACGGGTTGAACGCAGGGCGGCCAGTCGATACAGGGCAGGCATGTGACGCCGAGGGCTTTCTGTCCCAGGCGGCTGCACGCCTCGGCGTTCCAGGCTTCCAGGGGTGGACGCGAAGGGGGGCCACCTTCTCACGTCACGCGTCTATTAGCTGAACGTGAAGTAGCGGCTGGGAGAAGAACTCCCACCGCTTCTCTCCTTATAGGCGGGAGTTCTTTCCGGCTGGTCGCGACGTGAGGCGGGCCACAGGCCGCTGCTTAGCGCCTCGTCAGCCCCCCCTGATACATGGGGGTCTGACATTGAGCCAGCCCGACGGCTGGTCGCCACGCCAACTTGGAAGATCCAACGCGCAACGCGCGCGTGCGGTGGAGGTCTGTCCCGTGAACGCCAGCAGCACGCCAATCCAGCCCCTCTGCGACGACGCCCTCACTGTCAGCGAGGAGAGCCGCCTCGCCATGGCCGAGCAGTTCCTGGCCGCCCTCACGGGCAACGTGGATGCCCCCGTGACCTTCCAGACGTTCGTGGACGGCGACGGCGAGAGCAGCGCCCGGCCGACGATCATCCACGACACGCTCGCGAACGCCTGGGAGGCGCTCCAGGAACTCCAGGAGCGTGGCCACGGCGTGTTCGTGATGGTGAACGGGGGCGACGGCCGGGGGCGCGCCATCGCGAACGTGAGGGCCGTGCGCGCGCTCTTCTACGACGCCGACCAGGAGCCCTTGCCAGACGCCGCGAAGCTCTCCCCGCCGCCGTCGCTGGTCGTCGCGTCGGGTCGTGGGCAGCACGGGTACTGGCTCCTTGAGCCCGGCGCGCGCGTCGAGGACTTCACGCCCGCGCAGAAAGCGATCGCGGCGCGCCTCGGCACCGACGCGAAGGTCGTGGACGCCGCGCGTGTCATGCGCCTGCCGGGCACTTTCCACTTGAAGGATCGCAGCCGCCCACGCCTGGTCGAGCTGCTCCGCTGCGAGCCGTCCCGGTACACGATCGCCGCCGTGCTTCGGGGCCTGGGGGCCGCGCCGCTCCAGAATGAACACCAGCGAGACCTGCGCGCGGCCGCGTTGCCCTCGGGGCTGGTGGTGCTCTCCTCCGAGACGCGACACCGAGCCGAGGAGTATGTCGCTTGCGTGGACGCCGTCTCGGGCCAGGGCGGCAACAAGGCGACGTTCCGCGCCGCCGCGGCGCTGCTCCGCGACTTCAACCTCGACCGGGCGACGGCGTGGGACGTGTTGAAGAAGTGGAACCAGACAAACGCCAGGCCTCCGTGGGACGAGCAGGACTTGGCGCAGATCTTCATGAACGCCGAGAAGTACGGGCACCACGCGCCCGGCGCGGCGCTGCGCGAGCTACGCCCAGCGAACGACGCGATGAACGAGATCCAGGGGCAGGCGCGGGCGGACCTGATCTCCGCCGGCTGGTGCGATCTGACGGTCAAGATGCTGGAGGCCGAGCCGCCCGAGAAGCAGTTCATCTGGCAGGACGCCATCCCGGTCGGCGACGTCGGCACGCTCGTTGGCCCCGGAGCTGCAGGGAAGACGGCGCTCACGGTGGGCCTCGCGGTCCATTGCGCGCTCGGACTGCCGTTCCTTGGGCGCGCCACGAGGCGCTGCCAGACGGTGTTCATCACGCTGGAGGACAACCGGGACGACTACCTCCGCAAGCTGAAGGCCTGGGAGCACGCCCTCGGCAGCGCCTGGGACGCCAGCGCGATCTCCGAGAACGTGAAGATCCTCGATCTGCGCGGGACAAACGTGCGGCTGGTGCGCCAGGATGGCCGGGAGTACGTCGCGTCCCTCGACGCGAAGCTACTCGCGGACGAGATCTGCAAGCGAGCGCCGCGCGCTGGGCTGATAGCGATAGAGACCGTGTCCCGGTGCGGCGGCGACGAGTCGAACTCGGCCATGAGCGCGCTCGTCTCAGCGGCGGAGGAGCTCTCGGCGGCCACGGGCTGCGCCGTCCTCCTGGTAGCCCACGTCTCGAAGCAGGCGACGCGCGAGGGGAACGGCGACCAGCATGCTGCACGCGGCGGCGGCGCGATCACCGACAACGGGCGGTTCAGTATCACGGCAACGCTCTTGGAGAAGGACCAGGAGAAGGGGGCGCTCGCGCCCGGCTCGTGCAGCGAGGTGGAGAAGCGCCTCGTCGTTCTGCGGGTCGCGAAGATCAACTGCGCGCCGACGGGCGTGATCGGCGTCGTGGAGCGCCGGCCTTCGAAATACCAGACGGTCACAGTCGGGCTCTACGTCCCGGAGTCAGAGGAGGAGAAGCGCGCGCGGACGGGGGCGGCTCTCCGCGACCTTGTCGCGAAGTGGTCGCGCGAGGGCGAGGTTACCCCGACGAGCCTCCACAACAAGCACGCGGCCGAGCTTACGGTGGCTCTGGAGATCACGACGCGCGAGATCGACAGCGTGCTCAAGAACGCCGACGACGACGACTACATCAAGCGGGAGCCGCGCCGAGCGAGGGGTGGCGGGGAGCGGCTCCTGCCCGTCGTCGTTACGGGAGAGGTGGCGTGATGGATCGGCAGCGCGTTTCGCACCATCCCGCAGTGGCCGCTAGTGAGCTTGAGCCGCTAATGACGGCGGAGGACGTTGCTCGGTACATGCGCGTGTCGAGGAGCATGGTCTACAAGCTCGCGGAGAGCGCCCACCTGCCTTGCCTTCGGATCGGGGCGTGTCTCAGGTTCGAGCGCCTTACCGTCGAACGGTACGCGCGCGGTGAAGTCCACGGAGAGCCAGAGGGGCGCGTGGTAGAGATCAAGAAGCTGGTCGCTTGACTGGAAGCGAGGCCGCACATGGGCTCCGTGTTGTATCGGGACGATCGTTGGGTGATCGAATGGAAGGACGCGACCGGGCGCTACCGCCAGAAGCGCACCAAGTGCCGCACGAAGGCCGAGGCACGCCGGATGGTGGAAGACCTAGAGCGACAGGCCGAGCGCCAGCGGCTCGGGCTGGAGCCGTTGCGCGCTGAGCGACAGCACGTCACGTTCGGTGAGCTGATGGACTGGTGGTGGGAGCGGCGCGGTTCGAAGCTCCGCAGCCCCACCGTACGGGGTTTCCTCGACAAGCACTTGCGCCCGCCCCTTGGACACCTGCCGCTCCAGCAGGTGACGGCCGACGCCTTCGACAAGGTGCTCTCGGATCTCGACGGCGAGCTGTCCCCCCGGAGCATTAACCACCTCCGCGCCTTCGCGTTGGGCATATTCAAGCTCGCAGCCAGGCCCGGCGCGGGGATCTGGTCGGGCAACAACCCGATCTCCGACGTGCCGAGGCGCAAGGTGCCCAAGCGGCACCCGGAGTATCTCCGGTGGGAAGAGGTGCCGGCGGTCCTCGCCGAATTGTCGGAGCCGTGGCGCTGGGTCGTCGCGACCGCGATCTACACCGGCATGCGGAAGGGCGAGGTCTTCGGGTTGGAGCGCCAGGACGTAGATCTTGACGCTGGCGTGATCCACCTCCGGCGGTCGTGGGACAGCGACACGGTCAAGGACGGGGAGGAGGCGCTACTTCCGATCGCGCGTGGGCTGCGCCCCCACCTGGAAGCTGCCCTCGCCGCTGCCACCAAGTGTCCCGGCCGCCTCCTTTACCCGAGGCCGGATGGCTCCATGCACCGGCGCGACGTGGCCGCCGACGACATCCTACGGCGCGCAATGGGCCGGGCCGGGGTGGTGACCGGCTACCAGCACCGCTGCCGCCGCCGCGGGTGCGGGTTCAACGAGGAGCGGCACACCGCCGAGGCTTCCCGCTGCCCGCGGTGTGATTTCGCGCTGTGGGCCAAGCCGCTGCCCCGGCACGTCCGCTTCCACGATCTCCGGCACACCACGGCTACGCTGCTACTCAAGGACGGCGTGCCGCTCGCGGTCGTGCAGCGAGTAATGCGCCACTCCGACCCGGCACTGACCGCGGAGATCTACGGGCACCTCGACCTGGAAGACATGCGCCGCGGCCTCGACCGGCTCACGTTCGAGGACGGCCCTCCATCGCCCACCGCGCCGGGTCCTGCGCCCGTCCTGCGGGTACTCGAAGGGGGAAAGAAGAAGGCCGCTGACCCGGAGGAAAACTCCTCGAAGATCAGCGGCCTCGAATGGTCGGGGAGACAGGATTTGAACCTGCGACCCCTTGGTCCCGAACCAAGTGCTCTACCAGGCTGAGCCACTCCCCGATGAAACCCTTCGCGAGAAGACTCCGCCGCACCCGGGAGGTGCGGCTCGCGTAAGGCGGCGTTTTTACTGTTCCGGCCTGGGGGTGTCAAGGGCGGCGGTCGAGGCACCGCTCGACCCCCGTCATCTCACGCAGCACGCCTCCACCTCGCTGGGATCCTTGGGGGTCGACGCGGTCAGATTCTCGTGGCCCTGCGGCGTGACGAGGATGTCGTCCTCGATCCGGATGCCGACGCCGCGCAGCGCCTCGGGGGCGGTGGGGTCGTCGGCGGAGACGTAGAGGCCGGGCTCGATCGTCACCACCATGCCGGGCACGAGCGGCCGCGGCTGGCCGTCGATGAAGTACGCGCCGACGTCGTGCACGTCCATGCCGAGCCAGTGGCTGGTCCGGTGCATGTAGTACTTCCGGTACGACTTGTCGGTGACGCGCTCCTCCACCGAGCCCTGCAGCAGCCCGAGCTTCACCATGCCGGCGGTGAGCCGCCGCACCGTCGCTTCGTGGATCGCGTCCAGCGTCGCGCCGGGCTTCACCTCCTCGATCGCCTTCGCCTGCGCGTCGAGCACGAGCTCGTACGCCTCGCGCTGCGCCTTCGTGAAGTTGCCGGAGACCGGGAAGGTGCGCGACACGTCGGCCGTGTAGAAGCCGTACTCGGCGCCGGCGTCGACGAGGCACACCTCGCCGTCCTTCAGCACGGCGTCGCCCGCGCGGTAGTGCAGGATCGTGGCGTTCGGGCCGGCCGCGACGATGGTCCCGTAGCCGGGGCCCGTTCCGCCGCGTCGCCGGAAGGCGTACTCGATCTCGGCCTGGACCTGGTACTCGCGCCGGCCGGGCTGCCCGTCGCGCATGCCGGCGAGGTGCGCCTCGGCGGTGATCTCGGCCGCCTTGCGGAGCGCGCGCACCTCCTCGGCCGACTTCACGAGCCGCAGCTCATGCAGGACGAGCGCGGGGTCGATCATCCGCAGCGGCGCCCGCGCGCCGGCCCGCGCCCGTGCCCGCAGATCGCACAGGACGCGCCCGACCCGCGCATCCCACGCGGCGTCTTGCCCGACACGGAACCAGAGGGTGCCGGCGCCGTCCACCAGCCCCGGGAGGCGCTGATCCAGCTCGGCGACCGGATAGGCCTCGCTCGCGCCGTAGACCTCCTTCGCCCCCTCCACCCCGGCGCGCCGGCCGGTCCAGATCTCCTTCTCCGGATCGCGGGGCCGCACGAACAGCACGTACCGTCCATCGGCGAACAGCAGGGCGCACCCGCTCGGCTCGTCGAGCCCGGTCACGTACGCGTGGTCCGAGTCCTGTCGAAAGAGGTACTCGGCGTCGGCGTTGCGCAGCTTCTCCTCGGCCGCGGGGAGCAGCATCACCCCGCCCCCCTCCGCCTTCATGCGGGCGGCGATCTCGCGGCGGCGGGCGGCGTGGAGGCTCGGGTCGAAGGTCATGTCGGCGGAACCTAGCTCACGTGGCGCGGGCCGGGAAGGGCGCGCCGCACCACGCCTGGAAGGCGGCGCGCTGTGCCTCGGTCGCGTCCGCGATCGGCTCGATCCACACCGTGTCCTCGGGCGGATCGGCGAGCGGCACCTCGACCTCGACCAGCTCGTCGCGCCGGAACACCGTCAGCCGCAGCGCGCCGGTAGGACCGCGCTCGCACAGCCGGTCCCACAGCGCCGCCCGGTCGACGCGAAACCCGCCCTCGGCCACGATCTCGTCGTCGGCGTAGAGGCCGGAGCGCCAGGCCGGCCCGCCCTCGCGCACGCTCGAGACCTTCAGCTTGGGCCCGTCCGCGAGGGCCGCGCCGAGCCAGCCCGGCGTCGGGCGGTCGTCCGGCTTCGCCGGTCCCCCGCCCTTGTCGTCGAACCCCTGCGCGCGCCGACGCCTCACGGCGAGGCCGACCTGGGTGAGGTCGAGGTCCAGCGGCGCGGTCCCGCGCACGAACCGGTCGAAGAGCTCGCGCGCCGCGACCGCGCCGAGCCGCTCCGCCATCGCGCGCTCCACGCCGTCCTCGGGCAGGCCCCGCGCGGCGTGCCGCTCGACGAGCGCGCGCACCAGCTCGTCGAGCGAGCCGCCGGCGCGGCGCAGGGCGAGGTCGAGCGCCAGCGCGACGAGCTCGCCCTTCTGGTAGTACGACACCGCGCTGTTGGGAGAGTTCTCGTCGGGGCGGTAGTGCTTCACCCAGGCGTTGAGGCTCGCCTCCTCCAGGCTCATCTTCGCGGCGCCCGGTTGGCGAGCCAGCGCGGTCAGCTCCTCGCCGAGGTGCTTGAGGTACCGCTTCGGCTCCCCAAGGCCGGCCCGCACGACCGCGAGCGCGTCGAAGTAGCTGGTCACGCCCTCGAACCACCACAGGAGCCGCGTGTACTGCTCGCGCCCATAGTCGTACGGGACGAGCGCCGCCGGCCGGAGCGCCTTCACGTTCCAGACGTGGAAGAACTCGTGCGCGAAGAGCGCCAGCGTCTCCTCGTACGCATCGCGCGGAAAGAAGCCGCTCCGCTTCAGGAGCAGCGTCGTGCTCGCGGCGTGCTCGAGCCCCCCGCGCGCGGTCGGGTGCAGGTGGACGATGAAGACGTACCGGAGATAGGGCAACCCGCCCATCAGGCGGGCGAAGTACTCGACGATCCTCGCCGCGTCCGCGGCCAGTCGCGCCGGGTCGAGAGCGCCGGCGGCGCGCCCCCACAGCGCGAGCGCGTGCGGCCGCCCGCCGGCGTCGAAGCGCACCAGCTCGTGCCGTCCGATCTCGACCGGCGAATCGACGAGCTCGTCGTAGTCGCGCGCCGAGAACAGCCACCGACCGGCTCCCCCCCCTCCTTCCGCATCGTGGTCCTGGAACGGTTCGCGCCCGCCCGGAGCCGGTGCGAGCGCCGTCGCGACACGCCACCCGTCTGGCGGCACGATCTCGAGCAGCAGCTCCTCGCGCTCGCGCCCTTCCGCGTAGAGCAGTAGCGCCGCGCCGTTGAAGTAGCCGTGACTGCCGTCGAGGTGGCAGGTGCGGACGGTGAGGTCGTGCGCGTAGACGCGGTAACGGAGCGTGACCTCGTCGGCGCCGCGCGCGGCGATCCGGAACCGGTGCTTGTCCAGGCGCTCCACGGTGATGGGCCGGCCGGCGCCGTCCTCGGCCGTGAGCCCCTCGACGTGCCGTGCGTACTCGCGGACGAGGTAGCTCCCCGGCGTCCAGACGGGGAGCCCGACCATGAGCGCTTCGCCAGGGCGCGGAACCGAGAACTCGACGTGAAACAGGTGCCCGTGTGGCTCGGGCATGGACACGCGGTAGCGCATCCGATCTGGTTAGCGCAGCTCCTCCTCGGCCGCCGCTTTCACTCGCCGACGCGCGGCATTTCGCCCCACTCCTCCCCCGCAGGAGGCGCAACCTTTTCTGCTAGCCTGTAAATTCGGGGGGAGGGCTGCAGATGTTCGTCGCCGAGGCGAGGCGTGCAGCGCTGCCGGACCGCGCGACCGCGCCCATCGAGGTCTTTCTGCTCGGCCGGTTCGAGGTGGTGCGCGGAGCCGCGCCCATCCCCTACGCGTCGTGGCGCCGCCGGCGCCCGGCCGACCTCCTCAAGCTCATGGCGCTCACTCCGGGCCTGGCGCTCGGCCGCGACCGCGCCATCGAGATGCTCTGGCCCGACAAGGACCCGACCAGCGGCGCCAACAACCTCCACCGCGCGCTCTACGACCTCCGCCAGATCCTCGGCGGCCGCTTCGTCGATCTGGAGCACGGCGAGCTGCGGATGCGATCGGACGTGTGGGTCGACGTCGACGCGTTCCTCGCCGCGGCCTCGGACCCAGCCAGGCTCGAGGAGGCGGTGGCGCTCTACCGTGGGGATCTGTCGCCCGAAGACCGCGACTCGGCCTGGCTCGAGCAGCCCCGCGAGCACCTGCGCCGCCAGTTCGCGGACGTGGCCCTGCCGCTCGCGCGCGCCGCCGCTACGTGTGGCGATGCCGCGCGCGCGATCCCTCTCCTGCGACGCGTGCTCGAGGTGGACACCGTGGGAGAAGACGCCCACCGCCTGCTCATCCGGCTCCTCGCGGAGTCGGGGCGGCGCGCCGACGCCCTCCGCCAGCTCGACGCCGCGGAGGCAGGGATGCGGACGGCCGGGCTGCCCGGCCCGAGCGCAGAGCTGCAGACGCTCCGCGACGCAGTGCTCCGTGGCGACATCGGACCCTCTCAGGCGCGCGTGCCCTACGACGGCTTCCGCCGCGCCGCGCGCCGGCTGCTGGGGACAGCGGATCCCGCCCCGCTGCGGGGCCGCGCGTCCTCGTTGCTCCTGTTCGAGTCGCTCGTGGAGCGGGGAGCGGGCGCGCTGGTCCTCCTCGGCGAGCGCGGCGTGGGCAAGACGCGGCTCGCGGTCGAGGGCGCACGGATCGCGCAGGAGGCCGGGGCGCTCGTCGTGTCCGGCGTCTTCCAGCCCACTCGCATCGTCCCGTTCGGCGGCTTCGCCGACCTCTTCTCCGACTATCTCCGCGCCGGGGGGCTCGGCGCGGCCGATCCGTTCGCGGAGCGTCCGCACGCCGTCGTGACGCACGAGGCCGAGAAGGCACGGCTGCTGTCGGCGGTGCAGGCTCAGCTGGCCGCGCTCGGCGCCGGCCGCCCGGTTTACCTGCTGCTCGACGATCTGCACCGCACGGACGAGTCGTCGGCGAACCTCTTCCACTTCCTGGCGCGCCAGGCGCGCTCGCTCCGGCTCATGCTGGTGGCCACCTGCCGCGAGGACGCCGTGCACGCCGGCTCCCCGGTGCAGATGCTGCTCGCCCACCTCGACTGCGAGCGGCTCGCGCGAGGCGTGCGAGTGCAGCGGCTCGACGTCGCGGCCACCCGCGAGCAGCTCGCCGATCTGCTCGGCACCGCCCCGAGCGACACGCTGGTGACGCAGTTCTACCGGAGCACGGACGGCAGCCCCTTCTACACCGAGGAGCTGGCGCGCGCGTTCAAGGAGTCGGGCCACCTCGTGGTCGCGGGCGATCCCGCGTCGGCGGTGCGCGAGCGCGTCGGCCGGCTCGGGCCGCGTGTCGTGGCGCTGCTCGAGGCGGCGGCGGTGGCCGGGCGCCACTTCGACGTCGAGGTCGTGAAGCCGGCCACGGGCCTCACCGCCCACGAGGCGCTGGCCGCGCTGGATCAGGTGCTCGAGGCCCGCATCGTCGACGAGGACGGCGCCGGGAACCACTTCCACCACTCGCTCGTGCGGGAGGCGCTCTACGCCACCCTGCCCCCGGCGCGTCGCGTCGCCCTGCACCGCGCCATCGCCGAGGCGATCGAGGCGCGCGCGGCGGCGTCGCCCGGCGGGATCGAGGACGCGGCCGAAGAGCTCGCGCACCACCGCGCCGCGGCCGACCAGCCGGACCGCGCCTTCGGCCACCTGGTGGCGGCCGGCCACCGCGCCGCCGCCCGCGCCGGCCTGCGCGAGGCGAGCGGGTTCTACGAGCGCGCGCTGGCCTGCGCCGACCTGTCGGGCGCCTCCGGCCCGCGCCGGCTCGAGCTGTACGAGGCGCTCGGGCAGGTGCAGCTGGCTCTCGCGGAGCTGCCGGGCGCGGTCCGTACCTTCGAGCTCGCCGCCGGGTCGTCGGACCTCTCGGGCTGGCGTCCCGGCCCCGAGCAGCGGGCGCGGGCCCGGCGGGGCGCGGCGCTGGCGCTGCTCGTGGGCGGCCGCGGCGCGGAGGCGCGCGTGCAGCTCGAGGCGGGGCTGGCCGACGCCGAGGCGGGCGCGGGCGACGAGCGCGCGGAGATCCTCCACCTCCTCTCCCAGCTCGCCTGGCACGAGGGGCGCGTTCGCGATGCGCGGGAGCTCGCGCTCCGCTGCGCCGGAGAGGCGCGCGCGCTCGGCGACGCCGCGCTGGCGGGACGCGCGCTCGACGTCGCGGCCGTGGCGGCGTGGGAGCTCGGCGAGCCGCCGCCGGGCGAGCCCGAGCGCTGGGAGGCGGGGCCGGAGCAGCCGTTCGAGGTGCACCTCGTGCTCTGGGAGAACGAGCTGCTCGGCGACCGCAGCCTCTCGGCGCTGGCGGTGCAGGCGTCGGCGTTGCGGTCGCGCGCGGCGGGCCGGCAGGCGCCCACCGCGCTCGCCACCGCGCGCGCGATCGAGGGCGCCCTCTCCTTCGGAGCCGGCCGGCTCGACCTCGCCGAGGCCGAGCTGCGCGAGGCGCGGGCGCTCTTCCAGAAGGGCGGCTCGGCGTTCGGCGAGGCTTTCGCGCTCGACCGCCTCGCGGCGGTGCTGACCGCGCGCGGCAGCCTGGAGGAGGGCATGGCGGTGCTCGGCGAGGGCGTCCTCGTCGCGGAGCGCGCCTCGCTGCGCCGCCACGCCTTGTCCCGGCTCCACGCGACCGTCGCCCACAACCGCCTCGCGGCGGGCGCGGTGTACACGGCCGAGGACGCGCTGCGCGAGGCGAGCGAGCTCCTCGTCCGCCACGGCGAGTGCGCAGTGTGTCACGCGCTCTTCCGCCCGGAGCTGGCGCGCCTCCAGCTGGCGCGCGGGCGTGTCCAGGAGGCGGCGGCGGACGCCTCCGAGCTGGAGGCGCTGGCCGCTCGGCATGGCGGACGGGCGCTCTCGGCCGTGGCGCGGAGGACGCGCGGGCGCGTCCTCGCCGCCGAGGGCCGGCACGCCGCGGCCGCGGCGGCGCTGCGCGAGGCGGCGGGCGCCTTCGAGCAGCTCGGCGCCGTGGTGGACGGGGCGCTCACGGCCGAGCTCGCGGCGCGCGCGCTCCGCGCCGGCGGGCCGGTGGAGAGCGCCGGGGAGGCGGAGGAGCTGTCCCGGCGCGCGGCCGCGGTGCTGGCGGCCGCGGGTGTCGCACCCGAGCGGTGACACGGATATCCTGCGGGCCATGGACCCCTACGGCCTGCGCCGCGTGATCTCGCCGCGGGGCGCGCTGCCGCAGCGCGCCGACGCTCTCGATCCGGCGCTGCCGCTCGGCGAGGACGAGCTCGCCATCGAGGTGGAGGCGCTCAACGTCGACGCCGCCAGCTTTCGCCAGCTGGAGAGCGCGGCGGGTGGCGATCCACGCCGCGTGGCCGCCGAGGTCGAGCGCATCGTCCTGACCCGCGGCAAGCTGCACAACCCGGTCACCGGCTCCGGCGGCATGCTCATCGGTCGCGCCGCGGAGATCGGGCCGCGCCACCCGGCAGCCGCGACGCTCAGGCCCGGCGACCGCATCGCCACGCTCGTCTCGCTGACGCTCACCCCGCTCGCGCTCCACCGCATCACCGCCGTCCGCCCCGAGACCGACCGTATCGAGTGCGAGGGACGCGCGATCCTCTTCGCGACCGGCCTGTGGGCGCGGCTACCCGCGGACCTGCCGGAGCGGATGGCGCTGGCGGCGCTCGACGTGTGCGGCGCGCCGGCGCTGGTGGCGCGCCACACCCGCCCCGGACAGCGCGTCCTGGTGCTCGGGGCCGGGAAGTCGGGCGCGCTCGTCTGCGCGATGGCGCGGGAGCGGCTCGCCGGCCACGGCGAGGTCGTCGCGGCTGACCGCTCCGAGGCGGCGCTCACGGCGGTGGCCGCGCTCGGCGTCTGCGACGCGACGCTGCGATTCGACGCCACCGACGCCGTGGCCGCGCTCCGGTCCACCGAGACGTCGGGCGGCGCCTTCGATCTCGTCGTGAACTGCGCCAGCGTGGCGGGCACCGAGATGGCCTCCATTCTGTGCGTCCGCGACGGCGGCACGGTCCTCTTCTTCTCGATGGCGACCAGCTTCACCGCCGCCGCTCTCGGCGCCGAGGGCGTCGGCAAGGACGCCCTGCTCGTCGTCGGCAACGGGTACGTCCCGGGGCACGCCGACCTGACGCTCGACCTGCTTCGACGCCACCCCGCGCTTCGCGCGCACTTCGAGGAGCGCTACGCACGATGATCACCGACGAGACGCCGCTCAGCGCGGTCGCCCACACCATCCAGCTCGCGATCGCTCCGGTGTTCCTCCTCACGGCCCTCGGCACGTTCCTGGGCGTGCTCAGCAATCGCCTCGGGCGCATCGTCGATCGCGCGCGTGTGCTGGAGGAGCAGCGCATTCCGGCGGCGCCTCCGGCGGCGCAGGGCCGGCTCCACCAGGAGCTCACCCTCCTCGGCCGACGGCGCCACCTCGTCAACCTGGCCATCACGGCCGACGTGACCGCGGCGCTGCTCGTGTGCGCCATCATCTCCGAGCTCTTCATCGGCCAGATGATGCACGCGAACGTCTCGCGCGCTGCGGCGGTGCTGTTCGTGGCCGCCATGCTGGCCTTCACGGCCGCCCTGCTGCTGTTCCTGCGCGAGATCGTGCTCGCGGTCGCGAGCATACGGATCGACGGTCAGTGAGCGGGAGGCGCGCTCACGACATTCGGTGACGTCGGGCCCCCGGCCGAGGGCTCGGCGTGAGAGAGGACGGGCCGCACTCATGGAAACGGTCGTCACGGTCCAACACGAGCGACTCCGCCGGATGGCCACGCGCCTCCTCGTCGCGGCCGGCGCCGCCGAGGCGGATGCGCTGGTGGTCGCCGATCACCTCGTCGACGCCAACCTGTCGGGCCACGACAGCCACGGCGTCGGCATGCTGCCACAGTACCTGCGCGCGATCCGTGGCGGTCTCGTCGATCCCAGGGCGCACGCGCACGTCGACGACCGCGGAGGAGCGGTGCTCGCGGTCAACGGGCGGAAGGGCTTCGGCCAGGTGGTCGCGCGCGAAGGGATCGCCGCGGGGATGGAGCGCGCGCGAGGCCTCGGGGTGGCGCTGGTGGCGCTCCGAAACGCCTCGCACATCGGCCGGGTCGGTGCGTACGGCGAGCAGGCAGCGGCGGCGGGACTCGTCTCGATCCACTTCGTGAACGTCGTTGGGCACCCCCCGGTCGTCGCCCCTTTCCGCGGCGCCGACGCACGCTTCCTCACGAATCCGTTCTGCGTCGCGCTGCCCCCCTCGAAGCACGAGCCGGCGGTGGTCCTCGACTTCGCCACCAGCATCGTCGCGCTCGGGAAGGTGCGCGTCGCCCTGAACCGGGGGGAACGGATGGGCGAGGGCGTGCTCATCGACTCGCAGGGCCGGCCAACGGCCGATCCGGGCGTCATGTACCAGGAGCCGCGCGGCGCGATCCTTCCGTTCGGGCTTCACAAGGGATACGGGCTCGCCCTGATGTGCGAGCTCCTCGCCGGTGCTCTGGGCGGCGGCGGGACGCTCTCGACGGTGCCGTTCGAGAAGGACCGGATCACGAACAACATGCTGAGCTTCATCGTCGACCCGCAGCGTCTCCCGGGCGCCGGCCACTTCGAGGAGGAGGTCGCCGCGGCCATCGCCTACGTGAAGGCGTCTCCCCCGGCCGATCCGTCGCTCCCGGTGCTGGTCGCCGGTGAGCCGGAGATCGCCTCGCGGACCCGGCGCAGCGTCGAGGGAATTCCGGTGGAGCGAGCGACCTGGGACGAGCTCAGCGCCTCCGCCGAGTCGGTCGGGCTTCGCCTCGAGGACGGGTGATCCGCGGACGGGATGGGAACGAGTAGGCGGCTCCTCGGCAGCGCCTCCTTCGACCAGGGCGGCAGAGCGACAATGCGCCGCGGGCGCACGGACAGGAAAGCGCCTGCCTCGCCTGGGCGGCCTCGGGCGGTCGTTGCGGACCGTCATCACGAGGGATACTTGGCATCGCGGTGGGCCTGCTCTCGGCGAACGCCGCGGCGTAGTCCAGCGCGTGACATGGTCTGAGGAGTCCTTCGTGGAAGGAGGAGGATCAGCAGTGTTCCCTACGGCCCTGGATCGGGGTGGGCTGACCGCCGAAGGGAAGGTCCGCTCGGAGCGACGCTTCGCCTTCACGATCGCTGCCGTATTCACCGCCGCGGGGGCCGCCTGGATCCTCGTCACCGATGTCCTGCTGTACGGGCTGTTTGAGGAGCCCGAGGTCATCGCACGCCTGGAAACCGCCAAGGGTTGCGTCTTCATCGTCCTGACGGCCCTCATCCTCTACGCCGTCGCCCAGCGCTGCGCTGCTCGGCTGACACGTGCCCAGGACACGATCTCCGCCATCGTCGACAGCATTGCCGACGGGGTTCTGCTCCTCGGTCGCGACCGGAAGATCAAGCACGCGAATCCGGCCGCCGTGCGCAGGCTTGGGTATGATCGCCTTGCAGGCATGGACGCGTCGGAGTTCTCGCGGCGCTTCCGGCTTACGTACCTCGACGGATCGCTGGTACCGCCGGATGAGTTCATCTCCCAGCGTGTCTTCGACGAGACTGGCCCGCTGCACTACAAGGCCGTCGTGCACCCACAGAATGGCAAGGAGTTCGTCATCTCCGCCACGGCCGCGGCGGTCCGATCGAAGGCGGGCGTGCCGGCCGAGGTGGTCGTGAGCGTGTTTCACGACATCACCGAGGCCGACCAGCTGGAGCGCCTCCGCGATCAGTTCTTCGCCGGTGCCGCCCACTCGCTCAAGACTCCAGTGGCCATCATCAAGGCCAACGTGCAGATCCTGTCGCGCTTCGACGCCCCCCAGCATCGTCGAGCGATTGCCCCGATCGAGCGCCAGTGCGAGCGGATCGATCGGCTCGTCCAGAACCTCCTCGTGCTCGCGCGTCTCCGATCGCAGACGCTCAAGCTTCACCCGTGCGAGACGGAGCTCCGGCCGCTCGTCGCAGAGGTCGCCCTCGAGATGGGCAGGGCCTCGCGCCAGCACGAGGTGCGCGCCGAGCTCGTCGCCTCCCCACGGGCTTTCGTCGACGAGGAGCGTTTCGCCCTGGCGCTCTGCAACGTGATCGACGACGCCCTCCGGACTTCGACACCAGGGTCACCCGTCACGGTGCTGCTGACGCAGCACAGCCAGGAGGCGGTGATCGGTGTCCGTCGTCAGCCGCTCCCGCCGGAGGAGAGGACGCTCGAAGCGCACGGGGAATACGACGACCTGGGCATCAGCCGCTGTGTCGCGAGGACCGTCATCTCAGCACTGGGTGGAGCGCTGCGGGAAGACCAAGAGAGCCCCGAATCGACCACGTGGATTCGACTGTCCGTGACCGAGGGAAGCCGTGGAAACTCGTAACGACGTGCTCGTGGTCGACGACGACGCGGACATGCTCGACGTCATGAAGTTCGTGCTCGACGAAGCGGGCTACTCGGTCAGGAGTGCTGAGAATGGAAAGCAGGCGCTCGAGGCCACGGCGGCGCAAGTGCCTGCTCTCGTCCTGCTCGACATGCTCATGCCCGTCATGGACGGGTGGCAGTGCGCGCGAGAGCTGCGCGCCAGATACGGAAACGTCCCAATCGTGGTCGTCACCGCGGCCGAGAATGCACGAGCTTTCGGCGCGGAAGTCGGCGCGGACGACGTCCTGCCGAAGCCCTTCGAGATCAACGATCTCCTGCAGGTGGTGGAGCGCTATGTCGCGAGACCGGCGCCGAGCCATCCCGCTGCCTGAAGCCCCTTCGGCGTGAACGGCACCGTGGTGCAGCAGACGGCCTAGCCCCGGAGGCGGTACACTCGTTCCTGCCGTGAGCCGTGGGGCCGTGGCGAAACTGGCAGACGCGGCGGACTTAAAATCCGCTTCCGCGCGAGCGGAGTCCCGGTTCGACCCCGGGCGGCCCTACCAACGATATCCGTATCTTACGGCAGCCGCGTGGTGCTCCCCCGCCGGCCCGCGTACCATTCCCTCCACGTAGTCTCCACGTACCAACCTGCTGCGGGGGCGGCGATGGCGAGTCCGAGCAAGCGAGGCAAGTGGGCGGGCACCTGGGACGGCGGCCGGATCTGGCGCGCCGCCGACGGCTCCAAGACCTACTGGATCGAGCGTCAGGTGAACGGGCGGCGGTACGCGATCCGCACGAGCGCCACGACGTTGAAGGCGGCCTACGAGCACCTGCGCCGCTTCGAGGCCGATCCCGACGGCTACTCGGCACCGGCTCCGGCGCTCTACCTCGACAACGAGCTGATCAAGGAGTTCCTCGGCTGGTCACTCAGCGTGAAAGGCAACACGCCGCGCTGGGTCCAGAACCAGAAAAGCGCGATGGCGTGGTGGCTGGAGCGGTTCCCCCGAGCCAACCTGCGCCACCTCGACCTACGCGACATCCTCGCAGCGCTGGAGAAGGCGCCGGGCCGAGCAGCCAAGGTCAGGGTCCTGAAGTGCTTCTTCGCGTGGTTGCGGAAGGAGCGGCACATCATCGGCGCAGCCGAGGATCCCACCTTCGGCACGCTCACCGCACCGCAGTCGCGGCCCGCTCAGTGGCGCAAGAGCAAGGTGCTCGCGCGCGAACACTTCCTCCTCGCTCGCGAGCACCTGACTGGCCCGTGGCCGGACCTGCTCACCGTCCTCGGCGGCTCGGGCTGGCACCTCACCGAGTTGCACAGGTTCGCCGAGGCGGGCGCGATCGAGCCGCTGCCGACCGCGCTCCGCGTCGAGCATGGCGCGGTGGCCGTCCTCGTCTGCCCGTTGCACAAGAGCGGCGCGCCGCACCGCACGGCGGTGAGCCAGGAGGTGCTCGAAGCGGCCCAGCGCGTGCGCGCCCGGGGCGCGTTCTCCGAATCGTCCTTCCGCCGAGCGATCGACTCCGCGTGCGACGCGGCCAAGATCGCGCGCTTCAACCCGGGCTGGTTC
>Ga0318495_10000146_pt1 | contig 17563 bp, 13 predicted proteins | sample GRESIP108b1f25_FD_203752 | JGI IMG/M metagenome (GOLD analysis project Ga0318495, IMG submission 203752) | Tropical soil microbial communities from Luquillo Experimental Forest, Puerto Rico - GRE.SIPMG.108b1f25 | ecosystem: Environmental > Terrestrial > Soil > Tropical forest > Bulk soil...
GCTGGCCCAGGCGAACGCCCAGCGGGCGGTCATCGCCGCCCAGGCCCAGCTGGCCCAGGAGCAGGCCCAGCTGCGCCAGCAGCAACTGGTGTCCGAGGTGGTCAAGCCGGCCGAGGCCGAGGCCGAACGGGTGCGGATCCTCGCCCAGGCGGACGCCGAGCGCACCCGCATCCAGGCCGAGGCGGCCGCGTCCAACAACCGGGTCGCGCTCGACCAGCTGCTCATCAACCAGCTGCCGCTCATCGTCAAGGAGGCCGCGGCCGGGCTGGCCGGCGCCAACGTCAGCGTGCTGAACGGCGCCGACGGCCTGAGCGAGATCGCCGCCGGGCTGGTTGGCCAGGGCATGGCCATCCTCGATGCGGTCCGCAAGGGGATGCCCGCGCAGGCCGCCGGCACCGACAACGGGCGGGTGGTGAGCGGCCAGGTCGCCCCGCGCGAGCCGTAGGCCGGATATGTTGATTTGCTGACGTCCCGGCAAGTCCGGCACCGGCCGGAACAACCCTGGTTAGGCTCGCAGTCGTGGCAGCACCGACCACGGCCATCCAGTCCCAAGACGTCCCCCCCGAACGACGAGACGAGTCCGCGCCACCGCGCGGCGACCGCCGCGCGGTGGCGCTGGCCGCCGTCTACTACCTGCTGGCGGCGCTGGCCGTCACGCTCTGGCTGTGGCGGGACCCGGCGACCAGGACGGTGTCGGGCAACCCGAACGACGCGGACCAGCTCGCCTGGTTCTTCCGGTACGACGCGATCGCGATTGCGCACGGGCACCTGCCCGCGCTGGTGACCACCGCGATGAACGCGCCGCAAGGCGTCAGCGTCATGTGGAACACGTTCATGCTGCTGCCCGGGGCGCTGCTGACCCCGGTGACGCTGCTGCTCGGCTCGCAGACCGCGCTCACCGTGTTCATGACCGCCGGGTTCGCCGGGTCCGCGCTGGCCATGTTCGTCGTGCTGCGGCGCTGGGACGTCAGCGTGCCCGCCGCGGTGCTGGGCGGGGCGGTCTACGGGTTCTCCCCGGCCGTGCTGCACTCCGCCATCGGCCACTACGACCTGCAGTTCGCCGTGCTGCCGCCGCTGATCATCCACGTCGGCCTGCTCCTGGCCACGGGCCGCACCGCCGCCGTGCGCGGCGGCCTCTGGCTGGGCCTGCTGGTGACGGCGCAGCTGTTCATCACCGAGGAGATCCTGGCCGTCACGGCCATCGCCGCGGCGGTCCTGGTCGCCGTGCTCGCGGCCAGCCGCCCGCGCGCGGTGCCGGGTGCGGTCCGGCGGGTGGCGGCCGGCCTGGCCGTGGCCGCGGGCGTGACCGCCGTGATCGCCGGATACCCGCTGTGGGTGCAGTTCTCCGGCCCGCTGCGCCAGCACGGCAGCCCGTTCACGCTGGACTTCTTCAAGAACGACCTGTCGTCCTTCGTGGTGCCCTCGTCCTACCAGCTCTTCCGTACCACGGGCAGCGCGGCCGCCGCCACGCGGTATCAGGGCCAGCTACCCGAGTACCTGGGCTACCTCGGCTGGCCGCTGCTCGTCGTGCTCGTGCTGGCCGCGATCGCCTGCTGGCGCCGGCTGCCGGCCCGCGCGGCCGCGGTCGCCTGCCTGGTGCTCGGGGTGTTCTCGCTCGGGGGCACCCTGCTGTTCGGCGGCCACCACCACCCGGCGATCAAGCTGCCCTGGTACTGGCTGCAGGGCCTGCCCCTGCTCGAATCGGCGCTGCCGGACCGGTTCTCGCTGGTGGCGGACGGCGCGGCCGCCGCGCTCCTGGCCTTCGCCGTGGACGCGGCCGTCCCGGTCTTCGCCGCGTTCGCCGCCCGCCGGGTGCCGCGGCTGGCTAAGGTTCCCGTCGCGGTGGTGATGGCCGCCGCGGTCCTGGCCATCCTGCCGATCGTGCCGAAGCCGCTGCCCGTCGCCGCCGCCACCCCGGTGCCGGCGGGCTGGTCGGCGGCGTTCGCCGCGCTGCGGCTGCCCCCGTCGGCCAGCGTGCTGGTGGTGCCGATCCCGATGTCCACCTTCACCGAGCCGCTGCGCTGGCAGGCCGACACGGGCGAACCGCGCTCGCTGGTCGGCGGGTACTTCATGGGCCCGGACCAGCACGGCCGCGGCTACATCGACGGGAGCGGCACGCCCCCCGCGGGCCTCTACCTGAACGCCATGTGGATCTTCTCGCAGGCGGGCCTGCCCCGGGCGCTGGCGGCCGGGGCGCCGCCGAACGCCTACCCGGGAACCACGGGCTACGTGCCGGTGAAGTCCGTGACCAACACGAAGATGCGGAAGCAGATCAGGGCCTGGCGGGTGTCCGCCGTCGTCGCGGTGACCAAGCCGGGCACCCGGCTGGCCCGCTACCTCACCGACCTGCTCGGGAAGCCCGCCGTAACGACCGGCGACGTCATCGCCTGGCGCATCCCGGCCCGCTTGCGCTGATTCAGAGCAGGCCAGCCTGCCCCGGGCCACCCCATGGTACCTCTGGTTCGCTTGCGACTCTGACGCACTATTGTTACATACCCCCCCGCGTTCATAAGGCGTGGATGTCCCAGCCAGGTCGTACCAGCGACGTGGATGTGGCATCCACGTCGTTAACCATCCGGCCCGGTCCGCGCCGGAGTGACTGAAGGTTCTGCTGAGGCCTCTGTTGCGGGCGTCTGGGCACATGAAGGGCGGAGCAAGCCCGGGTGCCATCCTCAGAGGCGATTCATATAAAAGTCACGGATTCATAACGAGGGCAGAGGTGGTCTGACACGTACCCGGAGCCGGGCCGGGCAGTGTGGTGGGTGACGCGAAAGGAGTAAACATGACCACCATGGTCTGGATCAACGTGCTGCTGGCCATCCCGTTCATCGCGCTGTGGGCCGGGATCCCGCTGTGGCTCGTGCTCAGGCGCCCGGACACCAGGCCGCAGTCGGCCGCCGTGGCGCCGGCCGTCCAGGAGATGCCCGCGACGCGCGTGTACGCCGCCTACCGCCGCGCCGCCTGAGGTCAGGAACCTTCCGGCCCGGTGGCCTCTCCCGTGTGAGAGGCTGCCGGGATGCTGGGGTTGAGCATCGCGTGCGCGGCGGCCGCGGTCGCGTGGATCTACCTGCTCGCCGGGCACGGCGGATACTGGCGGACCAGCGAGTGGCTGCCCCCCGTCGCCGCCGAGCCGGACGCCTGGCCCGACGTAGTGGCGGTCGTCCCGGCCAGGAACGAGGCCGAGATGCTGCCGGTCACGCTGCCCGCGCTGCTCGGGCAGGAGTATCCGGGAACGCTGACCGTCATCGTGGTCGACGACGGCAGTTCGGACGGCACCGGCGAGGTCGCGGCGCGGATCGGCGCGAGGATGAGCCGGCCGCTGCGGGTGATCCCCGGCGCTCCGCCACCCGACGGCGAGCGCTGGGCGGGCAAGGTCTGGGCCATGGCCCAGGGCCTGGATGCGGCCGGGCCGGCCCGGTACCTGCTGTTCACCGACGCCGACATCACCTGGGAGGCGCACCAGCTGTCCAGGCTGGTGGCCGCGGCGGAGGGGGACGACCGGGACCTGGTCTCGCAGATGGCCCTGCTCCGCGCGGCCACCGGCTGGGAACGCGCGGTGGTCCCCGCCTTCGTCTACTTCTTCGCCCAGCTCTACCCGTTCCGGCGGGTGAACGTGCCCGGCTCGCGGACCGCCGCCGCGGCGGGCGGCTGCATGCTGATCCGCCGCCGCGCGCTGGCGGGAGGGCTGGCCCCGATCGGCGACGCCCTGATCGACGACGTGGCCATGGGCCGCATGGTCAAACGCCAGCGGGGCCGCACCTGGCTCGGGGTGACCCGGCAGGTGGTCAGCGTGCGCCCGTACCCCAGCCTCGCCAGCCTGTGGCGGATGGTGGCCAGGTCGGCCTACACCCAGCTGCGCTACTCCCCGGCGCTGCTGGGCGCGACGCTCGTCGGGCTGCTGTTCCTGTACGCCCTGCCGCCGGCCGGCGCGGTCGCCGGTCTCATCGCCCTGCTGGCCGGCGACACCGGCCCGGCCGCCCTCGCGGTTCTCGCCGCGGGCCTGGCCGGCTGGGCGCTCATGTCGCTGAGCTACCTGCCCATGCTGCGGCTGTACCGGCTGTCGCCGCTGCGCGCGCCGGGCCTGCCGCTGATCGCCCTGCTGTACGCGGCCATGACCGCCGACTCCGCCCGGCGGCACTACGCCGGCCGCGGCACCGAGTGGCGCGGCCGGCTTTCGCCCGGCCCAGGCCGGCGGGGATGATGGGCGTTGCGGATGATCCGGAAGGAAGGTGGATACGTGACGATCAGCGTTCAGGGCGTGGTGGCCCGCGGTAAGGGCGAGCCGGTCGAGCTGACGACGATCCTGGTGCCCGAGCCCGGGCCGGGGGAGGCGCTCGTCACCGTGCAGGCGTGCGGAGTGTGCCACACCGACCTGCACTACAAGCAGGGCGGCATCGGCGAGGACTTTCCTTACCTGCTCGGCCACGAGGCGGCCGGCGTGGTCGACGCGGTCGGGTCCGACGTGACCGAGGTGGCGCCCGGCGATTTCGTCATCCTCAACTGGCGGGCGGTGTGCGGGCGGTGCCGCGCCTGCAGCGGCGGCCGCCCCTGGTACTGCTTCAATACCCACAACGCGACCCAGAAGATGACGCTGGAGGACGGCACCGTGCTGTCCCCGGCGCTGGGCATCGGCGCGTTCGTGGAAAAGACGCTGGTCGCGGCCGGGCAGTGCACCAAGGTCAACCCGGCCATCCCGGCGGCCACCGCCGGCCTGCTCGGCTGCGGCGTGATGGCGGGCATCGGGGCGGCCATCAACACCGGCGGCGTGACCCGCGGCGACAGCGTCGCGGTGATCGGCTGCGGTGGCGTGGGCGACGGCGCCATCGCCGGCGCCCACCTGGCCGGCGCGCACACGATCATCGCGGTGGACGTGGACGACAGGAAGCTGGACTGGGCCCGCGGTTTCGGCGCCACCCACGTGATCAACGCGCGGAACGCCGACCCGGTCGCCGGGATCCAGGAGCTGACCGGCGGGTTCGGCGCGGACGTGGTGATCGAGGCCCTCGGCCGCCCGGAGACCTACAGGCAGGCCTTCTACGCCCGCGACCTGGCCGGGACGGTGGTCCTGGTCGGCGTGCCGACGCCGGAAATGAAGCTGGAACTGCCGCTGCTCGACGTGTTCGGCCGCGGCGGGGCGCTGAAGTCCTCCTGGTACGGGGACTGCCTGCCCAGCCGCGACTTCCCGATGCTCGTCGACCTGCACCTGGCCGGGCGGCTGCCGCTGGACAAGTTCGTGTCGGAGACGATCGGCCTGGGCGACGTGGAAGAGGCCTTCGCCAAGATGGGCCGCGGCGAGGTGCTGCGCAGCGTCGTCACCCTGTGAACGAAACGGACGCCGCGGACCCCGCCACCCGCATCGCGATGTGGTCGGGGCCGCGGACCGTGTCCACCGCGCTGATGCGGTCCTGGGAGAACCGGCCGGACACGGTGGTCACCGACGAGCCGCTGTACGCCTTCTACCTGGACCGCACCGGCCTCGACCATCCGGGCCGGGACGAGGTGATCGCGAGCCAGCCCACCGACTGGCGGGTGGTGCTGGCCGGGCTGGCCCGCGGTCCGCTGCCAGGCGGGGCGGTGATTGGCTACGCCAAGCACATGACGCACCACCTGCTGCCCGAGGTGGACCGGGCCGCGCTGGCCCCGTTCCGGCACGCGCACCTGATCAGGGACCCGCGCGAGCTGCTCGCGTCCTACGCCAGGGTCCGGGCCGAACCCACCCTGGCCGACCTCGGCGTGCGGCAGCAGGCGGAGATCTTCGAGACGTTCGGCGGTCCGGTGGTCGACTCCCGCGACCTGCTCACCGAACCCGAGGGCACCCTGCGCGCCCTCTGCCGGGCGCTCGGCGTGCCCTTCGACGCCCCGATGCTGGCCTGGCCGGCCGGCCCGCGGGACAGCGACGGGGTGTGGGCGCCGTACTGGTACGCCGGCGTTCTGGCCTCGACCGGTTTCGCCCCCTACCGCCCGCCGGCCGCCGCGCTGCCCGCCCGCCTCGAGCCCCTCGCGGACCAGTGCCTGCCCTACTTCACCCGCCTCCACCGGTACCGCATCGCGCCTGAGGGAGGTCCCGATGCTGCAAGCGTTCGATGAGCGCAACCGCGACCTGATCGTCAACGTGGGCGGCAGGCTCACCCACCGCGACCGGGCGGCAGTGAGCCCGTTCGACTCGGCCGTCCAGGGCGGCGACGCGGTCTGGGAGGGGCTCAGGCTGCACGCCGGGAAGATCTTCCGGCTGGACGAGCACCTGGCCAGGCTGCGCGCCTCGGCCCGCGCGCTGGCGTTCGACCGGATCCCCTCGGACGAGGAGATCACCGAGGAGATCAGGCGCACCCTCGCCGCCAACGGCATGCGGGACGGCGTGCACATCAGGCTCACCCTCACCCGCGGGGTCAAGGTCACCTCGGGCATGGATCCGCGGCTCAACCAGGCCGGCCCGACGCTGATCGTGCTGGCCGAGTTCAAGGACCCGGTGTACGACGCGGGCGGCATCGCGCTGATCACCGCGAGCGTGCGCCGCCCGGCGCCGGACTGCCTCGACCCGAAGATCCACCACAACAACCTGCTGCCGTCGATCCTGGCCAAGATCGAGGCGAACGTGGCCGGCGCCGACGACGCGGTGGTGCTCGACCACCGCGGCTTCATCGCGGAGACCAACGCCACCCACCTGTTCATGGTGACCGGCGGGATCCTGGCCACGCCGACCACGGCGTCCTGCCCGGAGGGCATCACCCGCGCCGCCGTGCTCGAGCTGGCCGCCTCGGCCGGGATCGGCTGCCGGGTCGGCGACTACACGCTGCCCCAGCTCTACACCGCCGAGGAGGCGTTCGTGACCGGCACCATGGGCGGCCTCGCCCCGGTCCTGTGCGTCGACGGCCGCGTCATCGGCGACGGCACCCCGGGCCCGGTCACCAAGCGCCTGACCGCCCTCTACGCCGACCTCACCGCCACCGCCGGCATCCCCGTCACCTGATCGCTCCGTCCTCGAGCTCGAGGACGGAGTCGGCGATGTCGATGAGGCCGGGATCGTGGGTGGCGACGAGGGCGGTGACCCCCTCCGACTGCACCACGGCGCGCAGCAGCCGCATGATCTGCTTCGCCGTCTCCGAGTCGAGCTGGCCGGTGGGCTCGTCGGCCAGCAGCACCTGCGGGCGGCCGGCCAGCGCCCGGGCGATCGCGACCCGCTGCTGCTGGCCGCCGGACAGCTCGCCCGGCCGCTGCCGGGCGTGCTCGCCGAGGCCGACGATGTCCAGCATGAGCCGGACCCGCTCCTCGCGTTCCTTCGGCGCCATCGCGGCGATCCGCAGCGGCACCCCGACGTTCTCCGCCGCGGACAGGATCGGGATGAGGCCGAACGACTGGAAGATGAACGCCACCGACGTACGGCGGAGCTCCATCCGCTCGCGGGAGGACATCGCGGTCACGTCCCGGTCACCGACCCGCACCCGGCCGCTGTCCGGCAGGTCGAGGCCACCGACGATGTTGAGCAGCGTGGTCTTCCCCGATCCCGACCGGCCGCGCAGGGCCACCAGCTGGCCAGCCCGCACGCCGAACGAGACGCCGCGCAGCGCCCTGGTAGCGGTGCGCCCGCTGCCGAAGGTCCTCCTCACGTCGGTCACGGCCAGCATGTCCGTGGCGACCACCGAGCTCATGGAGCCTCCCGGCGGTCCGGCCAGACGCCGATATGGTCGGGCTCGGCCTCCAGCCGCACCAGGTCGCGCAGGCCGAGCGGCTCGGTCATCTCCCGCGGCAGCTGCAGCCGGCCGGCCCGGTCGAGCACGGCGTACTCCACCGCGTGCTGGGCCACCTCGCCGTCGTCCCCGGTCGTCGCGTGCCGGTGGGTTTCCGTGCTGGTCCGGCCGTCCCTGATCGCGACGACCCGGCGCACCACCGAGGACACCGCCGGGTCGTGGGTGACGATCAGCACGGTCACGCCGAGCTCGGTGTTCGCCCGCTGCAGCGCGCCGAACACCTCGGCCGCGGTGGCCGTGTCCAGCTCGCCGGTGGGCTCGTCGGCGAGCAGCACCTTCGGCTCGTTGACCAGCGCCACCGCGATGGCCGCCCGCTGCTGCTCGCCGCCGGACATCTGGTCGGGCCGGCGGTGCAGGCAGTCACCGAGGCCGAGCAGCTCGAGCAGTTCGGCCGAACGGGCCTGGCGTTTCGCCTTCCCGCCGCCCGCCAGCCGCATCGGCAGCTCCACGTTCTGCTGCGCGGTCAGGTAGGGCAGCAGGTTGCGCGAGGTCTGCTGCCAGACGAAGCCCACCACCTGCCGCCGGTAGGCCAGCCGCTGCCGCGCGCTCATCGCCGCCAGGTCGTTGCCCGCCACCCGGACCGAGCCCGCGGTGGGCGTGTCCAGCCCGGCCAGGATGTTCATCAGCGTGGACTTGCCGCTGCCCGACGCCCCTACCAGCGCGACGATCTCGCCCCCGGCCACCAGCAGGTCGAGCCCCTGCAGGGCCTGCACCTCGATCCCGGCCGCCACGTAGATGCGGACCAGGCGGTCGCACACGATCAGCGAGCCCGCGCCGAAGTCGCGATGCTGCCGTGCCGCCTCCGCGCCGAGGTCCGCGATGCTGGTGGCCATCGATCCTCCTTACGTATCAGTTTGCCCGGAGCAGGCGGGATATGTCGCGGCGGCGCAGCGCCCTGGCCTCCACGGCCAGCGCGCCCAGCGCGAGCACGACGATGATCGCGGCGGGCAGGCCGAGCGCGAGCGCGTCCGGCTCGAGCCGGACCGGGGCGCTGGTGCCGGTGAAGGCGGACAGGTCGATGGCCGAGGCGATCACTCGTGGCAGCGCCACGGCGCAGACCGCGCCCGCTATCACCGCGGCGATCACGGCCGGCATGGCCTCGGCCATGACCAGGCCCATCGTCCGGTCGTGGCCCATGACGGTGAGCCGGGCCAGGGTCAGCCCGCGCTCGTCAGAACCGAGCGCCAGGCCGAGGATCACGATGAACAAGCCGAGCGCGGCGGCGGCCACGATGATGAGCGCGATGATGAGCCCGGCGCCGTGCTGGAGCGGCGCGCCCGCCAGCGCGGCCAGCACCGAGGTGCGGAACGTGATGACGTGGTACGGGATCATCCGGTTGGCCACGGCGGTGAGCCGGGCCTGGTTGATCGCGGTACCGGTGACCAGGAGCATGTTGGGCGAGGCCGCGCCGGCCGGGCCGGGCAGGCTCAGCAGCGGCATGATCACGAAGGGTCCGCCCGAAGGCAGGGCGGGAGTGTCACCCAGGACGCCGACGACGCGCACCTTGAGCGGGCCCATCGCGGACTGCGCGTTGAGCTGGCCTCCCCCCTGGTCGAGGACGGCGAGGGCCGGCGGCGAGGCCAGCACCGGCACGGTGGCGCCGTCCGGCAGCACCGAGCCGGGCGCGGCCTGGCCGATCTCGCGGGCCGGGAAGGCGGAGAACGGGGTGTCCGCGACCACGGCCGCGTAGCTGGCCGGGTCCACCGCGATCACCGTCACCGGCTGGCCGAACTCCGTGAACCAGTTCGTGATCCAGACTTCGGTGGTGTGCCGTACGCCGGGGACGGCGCCGATCGCCTTGACCGTGTCCGGGGAGACCGGCCCGCCCCCGGGGCCCGGCTGGATCACCACATCCGCCCCGGTGGCGTGCCAGGAGGCGGTGACCTCGCCGCGGCTGATGCCCTGGTTGACCATCCCGGCGAAGGTGGCCAGGCTGAGCGCGAGCACGAGCGCGAACGCGGGCAGCGCGCCGGTCAGCGAGGACCTGGCCGCCCGGGACAGCGCGACGAAGCCGGTGGCGCCCGCTCCCCGCGCGGACAGGGCGAGCAGCCCGCGGATGACCAGGGGGTACAGCCGCAGCATGATCACCACGACCGGGATGGCCACCAGCACCGGCGTGATCGTCAGGTACAGGTCCGTTCCCGCCCTTTGACCGCCCGCGGGCACGCCCTGGTTGCGCAGCACGATCAGGCCGGCCACCGACGCGGCGACCGCCGTGACCTCGATCACCGGGCGGCGCCAGCGCCGGGCGGGACCCGCAGCCCGCCGGGTCTCGGCGCTGGTGATCCGGGCCGGGTTGCTGGCCGGGGCGGGCCTGCGGTGCCGCCACACCGCGATCAGCGGCGGCCCGGCCAGCGCGGCGGCGATCACGATGGCGGCCAGCGGCCAGCCGGCCGTGGAGGTTGAAGGGTCCCCGCCGGGGACCACCGCGATGGCCAGGGCCACGCCGACCAGCGCGCCCGGGCCGGCCGCGACCAGCGCGCCGCGCAGCATCAGGCCCGCCACCTGCCACAGTGACCCGCCCCGGGCCCGCAGCATGGTCAGCTCGCCCTCACGGCGCGCGACGACCATCCGGGCCGCGAGCAGGATCACGGCCGCGCCGACCACGATCAGGCTGACGAAAAGGAGCAGCAGCACCTTTTGCACGGCCGCCTGGGTGCCGAGGAACAGCGCCAGGTCCAGGACGAGCGGCGAGGTGACCGTCAGCTCGCTCGCGGCGGGCGCCAGCGTGGTCAGCGTGGGGGTGGTCGCGGTGGCGCGGTTCAGCGCCTGGTAGAGCCCTTGCGCCTGGTCCGCGTTCAGGTGGGACACGTCGAGCGGGAACTCCCACTGCATCGCGAGCCCGATGCCGCCGAACACTTTCTGGAGCGCGGTGAGCTGGCCCGGGTCGGCGATGACCCCGCCGATCCAGTAGGCCGGGCTGATGGGGGTGAGCTGCTCGAGTGACGGGCGCACGATCGTCGTGTCCTGCTGCCAGAAGGTCGACCCGCCGTCCCGGACCCGCACGATGGCGGTGACGAAGAGGGTGGCCGGGCCGGATTTGGTGGTCAGCGTCAGGCGGCTGCCCGGGTGGAGGCCGAACCGCGCGGCCGTCGGCACGGTGGCGGCCACGGCCACCGTGCCGGCCGGAGCCTGCCCGCTCGAATACGATCCGGCCACCAGCTGCGCGTAGCGGGTGAACGGTTCACGGTAGACGACCACCATCTTGGGCGGCGCCTGGGCATAGGCGCTGCGCGCCGCGCCGGCCATGACGCGGAGCGGGTTGATGCCCAGCCCGGCCCAGTCACCGCCCGCGAGCGGGAGCGGCGTCGCCGCCAGGCCACGGGCGATGTCGCTGGTCGACTGGGCGAGCTCGCTCTCGCCGAGCACCGGGCCCGGCTGGCCCTCCTGGCCGGCCTGCAGCGCCCCGGTGAACTGGGCCAAGGTGGTGGTGACCTGGACGATCTTGGTGGTGTTCGGGAGTCCGGCCAGGGTCTGGTGCAGGGCCTGGGTTCGCGTGTGCGCGCTGAGCGCCGGGCCTACCACGGCGGTGAACACGCAGCCGCAGGTCAGCAGCGCGAGCGCGAGCACGCTCCCGAACGCGGTCCCCACCGTCCGGCTCAGTGCTGCTGACCACTGGGCGGGCCCCGGCCTCAATTCGGTCAGCGTCATGCCGACTCCGCCGCGCGCAATTCGGCGGCGGCGTCCGGCCGCCGCGCGATCGTGAGGGCGGCCGCCAGCACCGGCAGCACGGCCACCGCCAGGGCCAGCGGGAGCGCCTGCGACCAGGCGAGCTGGATCAGCACCGGCGGCACCGGCCTGGTCGCCGCCGTCGTCAGCGTGATGGCCGGCACGAGGAGCTCGGCCAGCACCACGCCGAGCACCAGCCCGGCCAGCGCGGACGGCACGCTCAGCATGAGCAACTCCAGGCAGAGCTGCCCGGCCGCCGCCCGCGGCGCCACGCCGAGCGCGGCCAGCAGCGCGTTCTCCGCCCGCCGCTGGCGGACTCCGGCCGCGATGCTGACGCAGAAGCCGGTGATGGCGAGCACGGCGGCGGCGATGGCGACCGCGAGCAGCCCCTGCTGCGGCACGGTGGACAGCGGGTCGGTCAGCAGCCCGGACTCGATCCCGCTGCGGCCCGTGACGGCCGAACCGGGCGGCAGATGGCCGGTCAGGCCGGGCGGGATCTCGGAAGGCCGCACGGTGGCCAGCCACCACTGGGTCACCGGCGCGGGCTCCAGCGAACTACGGCCCAGGAAGGCCTGCAGGGCGCCCAGGTCGACGACGAGCGCGCCGCCGCCGCCGGTCACCGTGGGGAAGCTGCTCACCGCGGCGACGATCTTCACGCTGACCATCGCGCCGGCGATGCTGGTCTGCACCGTGGAGCCGACGCTCGTGTTGCTCGTGCGGAGGAAGTCCTGCGTGGCCAGGCCCGGAAGGACCACGGGAGCCTGCGGGGTGAGCGCCAGCTGCCCGGACACCGAAGTGGGGGGGAGGCCGGCGTACCCGCTCGCCTCCGTGCCGTAACCCGGGCTGAACGTCACCGCCAGCGCGGTGCCCGCGGTCCGGTCCGAGGAAACGGCGGGCAGGGCGGACGGACCGGCGGTGCCCTGCAGCTGCCGGACGCCGGCCAGCTCGGCCGACGAGGCGATGGCCGGCCAGCTGCGCAGTGCCGATCCAGGGACTGGGGTGGTGCCCGGGCCCGTCGCGCCCGGTCCGCCGCTGGCGCTGGACACGCCGTCCACGGTGAACACGGCCGGCCCGAGGCCCTGGGTGGCGGGCAGCGTGTAGGCCAGGCTGACCCCGGTCAGCCGCAGCGGGTAGATCGCGGCGGACGAGCCCAGGCCGACGGTCAGCGCGTGGTCCCTGCCGTCGGCGGGCAGCGAGCCGGCCCCGACCTGGTAGACGACGTCGGCCGCGTCTTCCACCGAGACGGTCACCGTGGCGGCGCCCAGGCCGAGCGAGGCCGGGCCCAGCCGCGCGGTGAGCCGGAACGCGGTGGACCGGCCGGGCAGCGTGACGCCCGGTGCCGGGCCGGCGGGCCGGATCCTGCCGAACAGGGCGGCCGCGGGCAGCGGGGACTGGTCGGGGCGGAGCAGCGTCACGTTCGCCGCCTGCCCGGTGCCGACCGCGAGCGTCATCCCGTCGGTCTCCTCCTGCGGGAACGTCGCGACCGGCATGGCGTGCCGTACCCCCGGCGTCCCGACCACGGCGCTGGCCTGACCCGCCGAGAGCGGCTGGCTGGCCTGGACCCGCACGTCCGCCCCGGTGCCGAACGCGGCCTGGTCCTGGACCGAGCGCGTCCAGCTCTGCCGCTGGGACAGCGCCAGCGTCCCGGTGGCCACGGCCAGCACGATCAGCAGCGCCGCGCCGCCCTGCCTGATCGGCAGGCGGCTTATCTGCCAGCTGGCCATGGCCGCGGTCAGCCGCCGGCCGCGGGCCGCCAGCAGGTCGCCGGCCTTGCCCCCGGCGGGAAGCAGCCGGAGCGCCAGTACGGTGCCGCCGGCCAGCGCCAGCGCCGGCGCGGCCACGATCACCGGATCCACGCCGTAGTTCCCGCTGGCGCCCGCGGACACCGCCGAATAGTGCCGCAGCTCCCAGCCCGCCACCACGGCCAGCAGGATCAGCGCGAGGTCGACGCCGGCCCGGGTGACGCCGGCGATGGCGCCCTGCCGGCCGCGGCGGGCCCGGGCCGTGCCCGGGGTGACGATGCTGAGCACCGGCACCAGCATGATCACCAGCGCGCCCGCGCCGACCACGGCGGCCACCAGGAATGCCGTCCAGCCGACGCCGACGCCGGCCGCGCCGCTCCCGGCGAGCAGCCGGGCCAGGCCGACGCCGGCCAGCGTCCCGGCCACCGCGCAGAGCAGGCACAGCGGCACCCCCTCGGCGGCGCCCAGCCGGACCAGCTGCCAGCGGGTGGCGCCGCGCGCGGTCAGCATCGCCGACTCGCCTTCCCGCTGCCCGGCGAGCAGCCGCGCCACTGCGAGCAGGGCCGCGGCGGCGAGCAGGGAGAGCAGCACCGCGCAGATGGCCAGCAGCGAGCGGGCCACGTCCAGGTTGCTGGCCGTCCCGTTGAGCACCGAGGGCAGGCTGGTGTCGAGGGTGAGGGCCGGCAGCTCGACCGCGCTGGCCAGCTGGTCCCGCAGGTCCTTGACGTTGGCCGCGATGGTCCTGAGCTGGCCGGCCGGAAGGCTGGCGGTGTGCGGCCCGGCCAGCCAGGAGCCGCCGTCGACGGTCAGCGGTCCGGCGAACGCCCAGGGCGGCACGGCCAGCGGGCCATACGTGGTGAAGCCGGACAGGGTGCTCGAGCCGCCCAGCCCGACGTCGTTAAGCCCCCAGTAGGTATCCGACACCTGCCGGGGCCGGTACAGGCCGGTGACCACGAACCGGACCAGCTGGTGGGATACCCGGTCGCGCATCTGCAGCACGTCGCCGGCCCGCACGCGCAGCAGCGCGGCGGCGGTGGACGGCAGCGCCGCCGGGATGGGCCCGCTGACCCGCCCGCCGGGCCAGTGCCCGGAAACCAGCACCGTATGCGCGGTGATGGCCTGGAGCGTGGCCGCCTCGGCGATCTGCACCGTGCCGGTGCCGCCCGGCGGGACCGGCCGCGAGCCCGGCACGAAACCGAGCGGGTCGGACCAGTAGGCCCGGTAGAAGGTGTACGGCGCGCCCTCGAGCGCGTCGGCGATCTTGCGCTGCAACAGCGAGGTGTACTGCGCGCCCTGGCCGGTGTTGACGTTGCCGCGCATGACGAGCGACGTGCCGGCCGCGCGGGCCAGGTCGTGCCGGACCGCGCGGGGCAGGGCCTGCCCGCTGAAGGTGACCAGCGCGGTAGCCAGGGCCGCGGCCACCGCCACCGTCAACGCCGCCGCGATGATCACCAGGCGGTGCGCGTTCATCCGAGGCAGTGTTAGCGAACCCCGTGTCAAGCCCATCAGGATTCCGAGCCTATGATCCGGGCCGGCTGATAAAAAGAGTGCGTACATGACCTGGTACCCGTCCGTAACCCGGCCGGGATGGAGGGACTGCGCCGTGTCCGTCGTCGTCATCACCGGGGCCGCGGGCCTGGTCGGGTCCATGCTGCGGCCGAGGCTGGCCAGGTCCGGCCGCACGCTGCGGGTGCTCGACATCGCCCCGCTGACGGCAGGCCCCGGCGAGGAGGCCATCCAGGCGTCGGTGACCGACATGAACGCCATGACCGAGGCCTGCCGGGGCGCGGACGCCGTCATCCACCTGGGCGGGATCGCGGCCGAGGCGTCCTGGCCGGACATCTGCGACCTGAACATCAACGGCGGCTACGTGGCGTTCGAGGCGGCCCGGCGGGCCGGGACGCCGCGGGTGATCTTCGCCTCGTCCAACCACGCGGTCGGGTTCACCCCGCGCTCGGCCTTCCCGGTGCCCGACTACGCCTTCCCCGCGCCTGACACCTACTACGGCGTCTCCAAGGCGGCCGTCGAGGCGCTGGCCGCGATGTACCACAACCGGTACGGCATGGACGCGATCTGCCTGCGGATCCTGTCCTGCTTCCCGCGCCCGCAGAACGTCCGGATGCTGTTCACCTGGCTGTCGCCCGACGACGCCGGGCGGCTCTTCGAGGCCTGCCTGACCGCCGGCCGGCCCGGGTTCCGCGTCGCCTACGGGGTGTCCGCCAACACCCGCGGCGGCTGGGTCTCGCTGGCCGAGGCGAGGGCGCTCGGCTATCAGCCGGAGGACGACGCGGAGGCCTACGCCGCCGAGATCATCGCCGAGCACGGCGAGCCGGACCCGGACGACCCGGTGCTGCGCTACCTGGGCGGCGAGTTCACCCTCCCGGACGATCAGGTGCCCCGGCGCTAGGGCCGGCCCGGTACTCCTGCCAGCGGCCGAGGATCTGGCCGAGCTCCTTGGTGGCGAACTCGAGGAAGGCGGCCTGCTCGGCCATCCGCTCGCCGGCCGGGGTGTCCGCGCCGACCAGGTCGATGCCCTCGCGGACCAGCGCGGTCCAGCGGGACATGACCTGGTCCCGCATCCGGAGCAGGTCGTCCCACATGTTGCCGGGCATCCGGTAGTAGTCCCGGCGTGAGCCCGGCACCCGCTCCTTGTGCACCAGCCCGAGCTGGATCAGGTACCGCACCGCGCCGGACACGGCCGCCGGGCTGATCCGCAGCATCCCGGCCAGCTCGGCGGCGGACAGGCGGCCGGAGTCGGTGACCAGCAGGGCGACGAAGACCCGGGCCGGCATCGGCGGGAAGCCCGCGCTGACCAGGACGGAGGCGAACCGCTCGATGTAGCCGAACAGGGCGTCGTCCGGCCCTGCCGCCGCTTCCGCCTTGTCGGCCACTGCCGTCACCTCCCTCTACGCGCCGCCAGCCACCGCGCGTGACCCCAGGCCAACGCCACCTGCCGTCGCGCGTCGCCTCCACGTAAACGATAGTGTATTACAAGAATTCAGAAAATCGTGAAAGCTGTGTAGAGTGGGCCTCATGACGAACGCGATCGAGGTGCGCGCGCTGCGCAAGTCGTTCGGCCGGACCCAGGCGCTCGACGGGCTCGACCTCGACGTCCGGTCCGGTGAGGTGCACGCCTTCCTCGGCCCGAACGGGGCGGGCAAGACCACCACCATCCGCATCCTGCTCGGCCTCCTGCGCAAGAACGGCGGCGAGGCCAGCCTGCTCGGCGGCGACCCGTGGCGGGACGCCACCACGCTGCACACCAGGCTGGCCTACGTGCCCGGGGACGTGACCCTGTGGCCTGGCCTGACCGGCGGCGAGATCATCGACCTGCTGGGCAGGCTGCGCGGCTCCCGGTCGGCCGTCGACCCCAAGCGCAGGGACGCGCTGATCGAGCGGTTCGCCCTGGACCCGGCCAAGAAGGCCCGGGCCTACTCCAAGGGCAACCGGCAGAAGGTGGCGCTGATCGCGGCCCTGGCCAGCGACGCCGAGCTGCTGATCCTGGACGAGCCGACGGCCGGGCTCGACCCGCTGATGGAGGCGGTGTTCCGCGAGTGCGTCGACGACGAGCGCCAGCGCGGCCGCACCGTGCTGCTGTCCAGCCACATCCTGGCCGAGGCGGAGGCGCTGGCGGACCGGGTGACGATCATCCGCGACGGCCGGACGGCCGAGACCGGCACGCTGGCCGAGATGCGGCACCTCACCCGGACCACGGTCGACGCCGAGCTGGCCCGCCCGGCCGTCCTGGACGGCCTGCCGGGCGTGCGCGCGGTGGAGGTCAACGGCACCCACCTGCGCTGCGAGGTGGACCACACCGCGCTCAACGACGTGCTGACCAGGCTGACCGCGGCCGGGGTGGTGGCCCTCACGTGCCGGCCGCCGACGCTGGAGGAGCTGTTCCTGCGGCACTATTCCGCCGAACGGACTGGGCCGGGAGCCCGGCCATGACCTTCTCCGCCCTGGCCGGGACTCCGCTAGCCGGCACGGGCGCCCTGGCCCGGCTCGCCTTCCGCCGGGACCGGATCATGCTGCCGGCCTGGGTGTACGTGATTACCGCGGCGATCGCCAGCAACTCCTACAGCCTGAACAAGCTGTACCCCACGGCCGCGGCACGGGCGGAGCTGGCGGCCAGCGGCGGCCACAACCCGGCGCTGGTGTTCCTGTACGGCCGGATGTGGGGGGATTCCCTCGGCGCGGTGAGCGCCTGGCGGTACGGGGTGTGGGCGGCCATCTTCGCCTCGCTGATGAGCATCTTCCTCGTGATCAGGCACACCAGGGCCGACGAGGAGGCCGGCCGGCTCGAGCTGGTCGGCTCGGCGGCGGTGGGCCGGCTGGCCGCGCTGACCGCCGCCCTGCTGGTCGCGGCCGCGGCGAACGTGCTGCTGACCGTGCTGCTGATCCTCGTGC
>Ga0318495_10000160_pt1 | contig 17117 bp, 6 predicted proteins | sample GRESIP108b1f25_FD_203752 | JGI IMG/M metagenome (GOLD analysis project Ga0318495, IMG submission 203752) | Tropical soil microbial communities from Luquillo Experimental Forest, Puerto Rico - GRE.SIPMG.108b1f25 | ecosystem: Environmental > Terrestrial > Soil > Tropical forest > Bulk soil...
GTGCTGCGGGTCATCTTCACCGGCCCGAACGCCTATAGCCCGGTGATTTCCGACGTGGTGCGCCGCTTCGAGGTCAGCCTGAACATCCTGCAGGCGCATGTGGATTACATCCAGGGTGCGCCCTACGGCAATATCGTGGTCGAGGCCATCGGCAAGCCAGCCGACATTCAGACCGCCATCGACCATATCCGCAATCAAGATCTACGCGTGGAGGTACTCGGCCATGTCGCCGGTCATGATCGGGCTGTTGCTTGACGCCCTGTGGGAGACGCTGATCATGGTCGGCATCTCCTCTGCTCTGTCCGCTCTGCTGGGGGTGCCGCTGGGCATTCTGCTGGTGGTCACCGGGCGCGGCCATATTCTGGAACGGCCTTTGTTCAACAGCGTCGCCGGCGCCATCGTCAACGCCGCCCGCTCGACGCCGTTCATCATTCTGCTGGTGGCGATCATTCCGCTGACGCGGCTGGTGGTGGGCACCTCGATCGGCATCGTGCCCTTGACCATTGCCGCCATTCCCTTCGTCGCCCGGCTGGCCGAGGCCTCGTTGCGGGAAGTCGATCCCGGCCTGATCGAAGCTGCCCAGGCCATGGGGGCCAGCCCGCAGCAGATCGTCTTCAAGGTGCTGGTGCCGGAAGCCTGGCCGGGCATCATCGCCGGCCTGACCATCACTGTGGTCAGCCTGATCAGCTATTCCGCCATGGCCGGAGCCGTCGGCGGCGGCGGTCTGGGCGATCTGGGCATCCGCTACGGCTATCAGCGTTTCCAGCCCGAGGTGATGCTGACGGTGGTTGTCGTGCTGATCGTCTTGGTGCAGGCTTTCCAAAGCCTGGGCGACGCCCTGGCGCGACGCCTGAACAAGCGACTGATCGGCAAAGGCAGCAATTAGCATGAGCAGCAACAGTGATCTTTCCCCGGAAACCCTGGCCGCCCACGCCCTGGGCCGAATCGATCAGGCGACCGGAGCCATCATTCCGCCCATCCATCCCTCGACCACCTTCGAGCGGGATGCGGATTTGGCCTATTCGCGGGGGCGCTGTTATTCGCGGACCGACAACCCGACCTATGATACCGCCGCCGACACTCTGACGGCGCTCGAAGGGGGCAAGGCCAGCCTGCTGTTCGCTTCCGGCATGGCCGCCGCCACTGCTGTTTTCCAGGCACTGGAACCCGGCGATCATGTGATTGCGCCGCAGGTGATGTATTGGGCCCTGCGCGCCTGGCTGCTGGGCTTCGCCTCGCGCTGGGGCCTGAAGATCGAACTGGTGGACACCACCGATCTGGTTGCCGTCAAAGCCGCCTTCCAGCCCGGCAAGACCAAGCTGGTCTGGCTGGAAAGCCCGGCCAATCCCCTGTGGCAGGTCAGCGACATCGCCGCCATCGCCGAACTGGCCCATGGGGCCGGAGCCCGGCTGGCGGTGGATTCCACGGTCGCCACGCCGGTCTTCACCAAGCCTTTGTCCTTGGGCGCCGACATCGTCATGCATTCGGCCACCAAATATCTGAACGGCCATTCCGACGTGGTGGCCGGCAGCCTGACCACCGGCGTCATCGACGAGTTTTGGACCCGCATCAAGCAGGTGCAAGGCCAGATCGGCGGCGTGCTGGGACCGTTCGAGGCTTGGTTGCTGCAACGCGGCCTACGCACCTTGTTCCCCCGTGTGCGCTGGCAATCGGCCACCGCTCTTGATCTGGCGCAGCGGCTGGCGGCGCATCCCAAGGTATCCGACGTGTTCTATCCCGGCCTGCCCGGTTTCCCCGGCCATGAACTGGCGAAGCGGCAGATGCAGGGCGGCTTCGGCGGTATGCTCTCGATCCGCATCAAGGATGGTCGCGAAGCCTCGATCGCCGTGGCGGCCAAGCTCACTTTATGGAAACGCGCCACCTCGCTGGGCGGAGTGGAAAGTCTGGTCGAACATCGCGCCAGCATCGAAGGCCCGACCTCGCCGGTTCCCGACGACCTGCTGCGACTGTCGGTAGGGCTTGAGGCGGCTGACGACCTTTATGCCGATCTGGCCCAGGCTTTGGGAGTTTGACAGCAAGCAGCGGAGTGAAGGCTGAGGCGGGGCGACGGTAAGCTCGCCTTGTTCCTTCCCTTCCGCAAGGTGACCCCGATGGCCGAGACAACCCTTTCCACCGAACAAGACCCCCGCTGGCAGGCCGTGCTGCAAAAGGACGCCTGCTTCGACGGAGCCTTCGTCTATTCGGTGGCCAGCACCGGAGTTTACTGCCGCCCCTCTTGCGCCGCCCGCCGGCCCTTGCCGATCAATGTACGTTTCCACGCCGATGGAGAGGCCGCCCGCAAGGCCGGCTTCCGTCCCTGCAAGCGCTGCCATCCCGATGATCAGACCTCGCCGGCCCAGCGTCAGGCCGAACTGATCGGGCAGGTCTGCCGGATGATCGAACAGGCCGAGGAACTGCCCAGCCTGGAGCAGATGGCCGAGGCCGTCGGGCTGTCGGCCTGGCATTTCCATCGCCTGTTCAAATCCATCACCGGCCTGACGCCCAAAGCCTATGCAACCGCCCATCGCGCCGAGAAAGTCCGCGCAAATCTGAGCGATAGCAGCAGCGTGACCGACGCCTTTTACGCCGCCGGGTTCAATTCCAGCAGCCGCTTCTATGAACAGTCAGACCATCTGCTGGGCATGACACCGGGCAGCTATCGCCGTGGCGGAGATGGTGCGACCATCCATTACGCCATAGGTCAATGCAATCTGGGCACAGTGCTGGTGGCCCGCAGCGAACGCGGCCTCTGCGCCATCCTGATCGGCGACCAGCCCGAAGCCTTGACCCAAGACCTTACCCGCCGCTTTCCCAAGGCGCGGCTGGAATTGGCCGAGGCTGATTTCCAAACCGCGGTCGTCGATGTGGTCGCCTGTATCGAGCAGCCGGGGCGGAGCCTGGACCTTCCTCTCGATATCCAAGGCACCGCTTTTCAACAGCGGGTCTGGCAGGCCCTGCGCGATATTCCGGTGGGCAGCACCACCACCTATCGCCAGTTGGCCGAGCAGTTGGGCGCCCCCAAATCCGTAAGGGCAGTGGCCGGAGCCTGCGCCGCCAATGCCCTGGCGGTGGTGGTGCCCTGCCATCGGGTCATTCGCGGCGACGGCTCACTGGCCGGCTATCGCTGGGGACTTGAGCGCAAGCGGGAACTGTTGAAGCGAGAGAAAAGCGGATGACCATCACCTGTCGCTTAAGCCTGCCTGCGAATTACCGGCTGGCCGATCTGATGAGCTTCCATGGCCGCGACGCCCAGAAAGTGGCCGAAGAGGTCGGACCCGACTTCATTCGCAAGGGCCTGTTGTGGCAAGGCATTCCCGCCTGTCTGAACCTGCGTTTTGCGGGCAATGCTGTCGAGGCGGAACTGCATCTGGACGGCGACAGCCCCGACACCTCGCCCACCCAGTTGGAAGGTTGGATCAGCCGCATGCTGGGCTTGACCCAGCCGGTTGATATCTTCGAACAGCGCTTTCGCGATCACCCCGAACTGGGCCGGCTGATTGCCCAGAACCATGGCTTGCGCATTCCCGTCTCGGCCTCGGCCTTCGAAGCATTGGCCTGGGCGATTACCGGCCAGCAGATCAGTGTTTCCGCCGCTCTGTCGATCCGCCGCAAGCTGATCCAGGCGGTGAATATCCGCCATTCCGCCGGGCTGCTTTGCCATCCCGGCCCGAACGAAGTGCTGGCCTTGTCCGAAGACCTCCTGCGCCAAGCCGGTTTTTCCCGCACCAAGGCGGCGACATTGCATGAAGTCTCGCGGCGGGTTCTCTCGGGCCGGCTGCGGCTGGATCAGGTCAGCGACGCCCGCTCCGCCGAAGAGATCACCCGCCAGCTTCTCGATACTCCCGGCATCGGTCCCTGGACGGTCAATTACGCCCTGTTGCGGGCCTATGGCTGGCTGGATGGCAGCCTGCATGGCGATGTCGCCGTGCGGCGCGGGCTGCAATCCTTGCTGGGCCGGCCCGACAAACTGGGCGAGAAAGAGGTGGAACGCTGGCTGGCCCCGTTCACCCCTTGGCGGGCCCTGGTGGCGGCCCATCTCTGGGCCTGGCGGAACCCCGACCAACAGCTCTGAAAAGCCTTCTCACCTGACCGGAAGTCCTGCTTGCATCCGCAATCCCTAGGCGTATCATCGCCAAGCTTTCGCGCGGGCGCGCGGGGATCAGAGGGGGATTAATTGGGGCGTCCAATTCGTTCAAGCCGCTGGTTTTGGCTTGCCATTATTCTGGCAGCCGGGACCGGCCTGGGCAGCTATGTCATCCATGCTCTCCGCCAGCCGGAGGCGCCTGCGCCGCAAGCCGCCACCCCTCTCAAGGCCGAGCCCGCGCCCAAGGCCGAAACGCCTCTGGCCGCTGCGTTGGTGCAAACGCCGCAAAGCCGGGAACAGATCATCACGGTTGAGCGCTTCGGTCGCTATGCCCTGAAGCTGGCCAGTGCCCAAGGGGCGTCGTTGCAGCTGGTGGATCGCATGGCCGGCCCAGGTCCGTCGGATGGCGAGGTCGGCAAGCGCGACGGCCGGCTGGATGTCTTCCTCGGCCCCGGCGAGCATAAGGTCGTCAGCCACTTCGCCTCCGGTGCCCAACCCCCAGAGCTGACCGTTCTGCCGTTCGAGGAAATCAATGGCGACAAGCCGCCGCAGCTGGTGGAACAGGCGCTGGTACAAGGCGAGTTGGGCGACGGCCAGCAGCGTTCCTATTGGCTGGTGATCCCCTATCGCCAGTCGGTGTTCATCGAGGCGGCGGGGCGGCATCTGGCCGATCTGCGGCTGTGGAAGGACGGCAGTTGGCTGGTCCCTGCCATTCCCGACAATGATAAATCCGAGGCTCATCCCGGCCAGCCGCTGGCGGTCAAACGGCTGGTCACCCAACTGGAGCCGGGGCTTTACCGCCTGATCGCCTATGGCGGTGTGGCGCAGCCCTGGACCGAGGCCGGAACCGAGAAGCCCTTCGTCCTGCGCTGGGGCATTCCCGAACTGCCTGAAACCATGCGCCGCCAATTCTCGGTCAGCCCCTTCGGCTTCGACCGTTGGCGGGTCAGCGGCAATACCAGCTATTACCGGCTGGAGCTGCCGCGCGGCGATCTGGGCTCGATCGAGGTGGGCAGTTATAACCAGGGCCAGATTTTCGGCACCTCGAACGCCGTGATCGACAAGAGCAAGCGCGACCCGGTGGGCGAGGTCAATCGCCAGCCCAATGTCAACTTCCAGAATTTAGTGACCATCCGCGCCCATGCCGGTCAGGATTATCTGTTGCAGCATTTCCCGGCCAGGCGGGACTACAACTTCGATATCGCCGGCGACAGCCAGTTCCTGGTGGCGGCGATCCGCCCCGGCCTGGGCGAGGACGAGGCCGATCTGACCGCCGTGCTGACTGAAACCAACGATGCGGCGCAAGGCAGCCCCAAGGAACGGAAGATCGCCAGCCAGACCATCCGCCTGTCTTCGTCCGACCCCTGGCGGCGGCATTTCAATCTGCTGAACGAAACATCGCTGCTGCTGGAGGTGACCCAGCCCGGCAATTATCGGGCCGAGGTCACCGGCGTTCAGGCCGATGTCAAGCTGGTGCCGCTGGTCCTCACTTATTCCCCGGACTTGCGGGTCATGCCGGCCAAGCTGAATGGCGGAACCTGGAACCTGGATGCCGGTTTCTATCGCCTGACCCTGACACCCCGGCCCGAGCAGCGGGGCATCGTCGGCCTGTCTCTGCATGGCGAAGGCGCGCCTGAAGCCGCCGAGGACAGCCGTCCCCTGCCCTCGGCCGCCATCTTCGTGCCGGTCATCGGCAAGCCGAAGAGCCATTATTTCCTCACCAGCAATCAGCCTGCCGGCTTCGTGGTCAAGCTGCTGCCCGCCGAGATGAGCGATGATCTGCCGCTGATGCTGCAGCCGGGCGATGGCAAGGCGCTGGCCCTGTCGGTGATGCTGCCCCAGGATGGCAGCCTGCAAGCCTTGGCCGAGGACGGGCATGCCGTGCCGCTGTCTCTGGACGGAACTCCTGCAGCCACCAAGCCCGCCGCCAAGGCCGGCAAGCATCAGGTCAGCATCGCCGATCCCGATGCCGCGCCCTTGTTCGTGTCGCTGCATTTCACCCCCGACGCCAAGGCGGTCGCAGCCCCTGCCCTGCCGACGTTGAGCGATGCCGACGCCAAGAAGATTCCCGACCTGCCGATCCTCGCCGCCGGGCAGCCGCGATTCCTGGATATGGAGAAGCGGGAAAGCCAGACCTTCCTGGTCAAGGTGGACAGTCCGGCGCTCTACCGCGTCGAGACCGCCGGGCTTTTGGAAACCTCGGGCACCATGCGCACCCAGGTGCAGCCCAGCCTGAACGCCGCCACCGCCAACGGTGTCGGGCGCAACATGCTGTTGCAGCAGTATCTGCGACAGGGCGTCTATCTTCTCTCGATTGCGACCCAGGGCGAGACCCACGGGCATCTGGGGCTGACCCTGACAACCGCCCCGGTGCGCCAGGGCGGAAGCTTGAGCCCCAAAATTCCCGCCCATATCGCCTTGGGCGGCGGCGAAGGGGTGGCCTATGATCTCGACATCGCCGAAGCCGGGACTTACCGGCTGCGGGTGGTGACCCCCGACATCGCCTCGACCTCCGTGCCTCAGCCGCGCCGCTATAACGAAGATGACGAGGACAGCAGCGACGACTCCGGCAGCCCCAAGCTCAGCCCCACCGTCACCCATGCCAAGCCCTTGATCCGGCTGGAAGATGCCGGCGGCTGGCCGCTGACTACGCCCGAGCAGGGCGGCACTCTGGAAACAAAGCTTCAGCCCGGCCACTACCGCCTGATCGTGCAGCCCCTGGCCATGCCCAGCCGGCTGCTGACGCTGGTGAAGCGTTTGGACAAAGCGCCCGAGGTCTCGGGGCATGGCCCGCATCCGCTCAATCTGGACGGCACAGTCTCGAACCGCTGGGACGAACCGGCGGAAGGCGAGCCCCGCACGCCCGACGCCTGGGGCTTCACCCTACCCGCCGAGGCCGATCTGACCCTGACCCTCAGCGAAGGCATGCAGGGCGAAATCAAAGCCGCCAACGGCAACAAACCGGCGATTCCTTTGAGCTCCCGCGATCCCTGGCAAGGCCGCTTGGCCGCCGGGACATATAGCATGCAGGTCACCAGCGTTCGCCCCAACAACCGCTTCGATTACAGCATCACCGCTTCGGTCAAGCAGTTGATCGCCGGCATGAGCCGCGATGTCACCGCTCCGGCGCTGATCCCCGTGGCTGTGGGCGGCGGACATCGGGTCGAGCTGACCTCGTTCGGGTCCGGGCAGGTCAAGGCCTCGCTGCTGGACAAGGATGGCCGCGTCGCCGTCAGGGGCGAAATGCGGGCCGATGATTGGAACATCGATCTGGCCGCCCAACTGCCGGCCGGGCAGTATCAGTTGAAGCTGGACCCGGTGGGGCAAGAAACGGCGGATACCCAACTCAACCTGACTGAGCTGGCGGAAATCCAGGAACCGGCCGTGGCCGGCAGTGAAAACCGCCAATGGACCGACGGCGCTTTGCACAGCCAGCCGCTGACCTTCGGCCCCAATGACGGCCCGCTGATCGTCGCCGCCAGCCATTCCCGCGACGCCACAGGTCTGGCCTTGGACCGGCATGAAGCGGATGGCAGCTGGGTCACCGTCGCTTCCGCCTCCGGGCTGGATGCGCGATTGGCCTTCCCCCGCGACCCCGCCGCCGCCAGCGAATATCGGCTGCAAGTCTGGCCGCTGGCCGGCAGCCGCGCCCCCATCGCCTTGGCCTTGCGCCATCCCTCTTTGTCGCCCGCCAGCGAAAGCAGTCTGGCCTCGGGCCTGTCCTTGCAGCCGTTGGCCGATATCGAACCGTCCTTGGGCGTCGCCGCCGTCAAGCTGAACGGCCCCGGCCTGATCCGACTGAATTCCCCCGCCGCCGGCCTGATCTGGAGCGATGGCGGCGAACGGCGGGCCCTGGCCCATGGTGCCGAGGTCACGGCGCTGGGGTCCGGCCCCCTCTGGCTGGTCGGCCCGACCGGCGGCGAGGCTGTGCATGGTCAGCGGGTGGCCCCGTCCACCGACGCCACTCTGGCCCTGACCTTGAACGACAGGCAGACCGTCACCCTGCCCTTGTCCGACGACGGCAAGGGGCCGCGCCTGTGGCTGGCGGAGTCCCGCGTCGGCCAGCCCGGTCTGTCGATCGCTCCGGCCAAGGATGCCGCCGATCCTTTGAAGGCCGGTATCGATACCGGCAGCACTGCCGCCCTGCTGCCCGACGGCGGCGACGGTTCGGGCCGCCTGCTGCGCCTATGGCGAAGCGACAGCGCCGACGAGATGCCGGTAAGCTTGCGCCGCGTCGCCTTTCCCCGCCCGGCCCGCGATGACCAGGATTGGGGCGAGGCCGACCGCAGCCTGGAGGCCGGAACCGCCCTCGACCTGACCCTGCCCGAAGGGGCCAAACGTCTGCGTCTGGCCTTGCCGCCGCGCATGGCCGCCGCTCTGCTGGACAAGGACGGCGCCGTCCGCCGCCTCTATTGGCCGGCCCTGCATCCCGAAAGCATCCTGCTGGAAAGCGATGCCCGGCATCTGCTGCTGCTGAACGCCGCCGCCCAGGCCGGCAAATTGTCCCTGGGCCTGATGCCGGCCTCGGGCGGGCTCAGCCTGCCGGTCGGGGTGATGCTGCGCCAGACCCGGCCCTCGGCCGGCCTGCTGGCGGTGGAAATTCCCGCCCCGGCCAAGCCGATGACCCTGCTGTTCTCGGGCCCGGTCAAGGATGCCTGGCTGCTGGGCAGCGACGGCACGGCTCAGCATGGCAGCAACGGCCTGACCGTCTCGGGCCAGGCGACCTTGCTGCTGCGTCATCAGCCCGGTCTGGTCGCCGCCTGGATCACCGACGGAGCCGCCGCCAATTGGCTGGAGGCCGCCGCCAAGGCTCCGCCCCAGAAGATCGCCCCCGCCACTCTGCCATTGTCCGGGGCCGAGGCCGTCTGGCGCTTCGCTCCCGACCAGCCGGTGCTGTTGCATTTGCGCAGTGCTCAGCCGGTGCTGGCCGCCAGTTCCGACAAGCAGCAGAGCGTCTGGCCGCAAGGGGCCGATCTGCAGCAGTTCCTGCCCGCCGGCCAGGAGAGGCTGATCGGCTTGCGGCCCTTGCAGGAAGCCGCCTTGTCCGGTTCGGCGAGCTTCAGCTTCAGCCCGCCCCAGCCGTTGGGCGAGGGATTGGGGCCGAAGCTGCGTCTGGCCCCCGGCGATGCCCGCCTGTTCACCTTCACCCTGGCCGAGGCCGGCGCGGTGGGCGTGGGCATCAAGGGCGAGGCGGATTCCGCCCGCATGCGCCTCTTCGACGAAAGCGGCAGCCTGTTGGCCGAGGGCGCGGTGGCCATGAGCGATCTGAAGGCCGGGCGTTATTTCCTGCTGGTGGAGAACCGCGCCGATGCCAGCGCCGTCGAAATTCAGCCGGCCCTGGTGGGGGTGGTCAAGCCCGGCAAGGCCCCGCCCGAGGACGTGAAGCGCAGATATTGGGACATGGTCACCGTGGAAGAGGGCAAGTAGCATCATGAAATTCCGCCATCTCGCCCTGTTCGCCCTGCTGGCGCCGCTGGTCCTGTCCCCGGCCACCGCCACCCAGCCCGACACCTCCACGCCGGCTCCGCTGGATCAGGTCAAGCGCCCTGCCGGCGCTTTGCTGGTCCCTGAGCATTTCATGCGCCAATGGGACCCGGTGACCGTCTTCTTCGACGGTGAAGCCGGCCCAGCCAAGGGGGGCCCCGAGGATCATCCCGAGCGGCTGGTGCAGATGAGCCCCAGCCATCCCGGCGCTTTCACCTGGCTGGACAGCCACACCCTGCAATTCCGCCCGGCCACCGCCTGGCCGCCCATGGGCCGCTTCACCTGGACGGTGCAAGGGCATAAGGCCGAGTTGGTGACTTTGATGTCGGCGCCGCAATCCAGCGTGCCGGCCAATGGCGCCACCGGCCTCGATCCGGTCGAGACGATTTCGCTGCGCTTCGCCGAACCCATCGCCGCCGCCGATCTGGCGCGGCTGGTGACCATCGAGCTGCGGCCTTTGCCCGGCGTCGGCGGCGAGCAGAGCCGGTGGCTGGACTCCCACGACTTCGACGTGATGGCTCAGGAACGGCAGGCTCCGAACGCCCCCGCCGGCTATGTCCTGACCCTGCATGCGCCGGTCCCCTGGGGCACCAAGGCGATCGTCCATGTCCGGCTGTCGCCCGACCCGGCCAAGGGCGCGGAAGAGCAGACCCTGTCCTTCTCGACCGCCGAGCCGTTCCATGCCGTCAGCTTCGGCTGCCGCGACAAGGGTTTCCCGGCGCTGCCCGAAGGTGCGGTCTATGGCCCGGAACGCGCCCTGACCTGCCCCGCCGACGAACGGGTGGTGCAGGTGACCTTCTCGGACCGCCTGTCCCCCGTCGGCCCCATCGAGGCCCGCAATCTGCTGCGCTTCAGCCCGCAGGTGGAAGGCTTAAGCTTCAAGACCGTCGAGAACACCCTGGTCGCAAGTGGACGTTTCCAGTCCGACACCCTTTATCAGCTCCGTCTTGAGCCGGCCAAGCTGAAGGATAACCGGGGCCGCCCGTTGCTGCTGAACAATGCCAGCCAGCTATCCTTGTCCTTCCCCGCCCGCCCCGGCTTCGTGGAATGGCAAAAGGGCGACGGCATCGCCGAGCGTTACGGCCCGCAGATGCTTCCCGTCAAAGCCCGTGCGGTCGAGCGGGTGGATTTGCGTATCTTCGCCGTCGATCCGCTGGCCCGTTCGCTCTGGCCGTTCCCCGACAAGAGGGTGCGCATCGACGAGACCCAGCGTCCGCCGGCCCCTGGCGAGGAAACCAAACGCAACGACGCCCCCCGTGAGCCCGACGCAAGCGATGTGGCCGGATATATCCGCTCGTTCGGTTCGCCCATCGTGTCAGAGCTGGTGGACCTGCCGGCGGGCAAAAGCGACGCCACCGCCAGCTTCGGCATCGATGTCCGCCAGCTGCTGGCCCATGCGGTCGGAGCCGGCAAGCCCGGCCATTATCTGATCGGCATCCGCCGCCTGGACGGCAAGCCCGAGCGGCAATGGATGCGGCTGCAGATCACCGATCTGTCGCTGACCGCCGTCGACGAGAAAGACCATGTGCGCTTTGCCGTCACCTCCCTGGCTTCGGGCCAGCCGGTGGCCGGAGCCAAGGTCACCATCGAGGCCAAGGAACGAGGTTCAACCGTCGAAATCGGGGCCGGCGTCACCGGAGCCGACGGCATGATCGACTGGACCGTGCCGCCGAAGCCCGACAGTTTCCGCACCCTGAGCCGCGTGATCGTGCGCAAAGACGATGACCTGCTGGTGCTGGACCCCCATGACCATGCGCCGCGCGAATATGCCGAGGGCGGCTGGCGCGAGCAGGACAGGACGGAAACCCGCTCCACGGATGACTACCAATATTACAACAGCGCCAGTTGGCTCGATTGGGTGCTGCGCGATACACAAGATCGCGGCACGCCGCCCAAGAATCTCTGCCATATCTTCACCGAGCGCCCGATTTATCGCCCCGACGACGCCGTGCATATCAAGGGCTATGTGCGCCGCTATATCGATGGCCGCCTGGAACTGGGCAAACCGGAAGGCACGCTGGTGGTCGAAGGGCCGGACGGCGCCAAATGGCGCTGGCCGCTGGAAATCAACGAATATGGCAGCTTCTATCACAAGTTCGACGACAAGACGGTCGCTACCGGCATCTACAAGGCTTATGTCGAATTCAAGAAGCCGGCCGGGCAAGAGGACGACGCGTCGGAAGAGGATAACAGCGCCGACTCATCCGGCGACAATGCCTCAGCCGAAAATGCCGGCCAGCCCCATTGCCATTTCGTCCGCTTCAAGAAGGAAGCCTATCGCCTACCCAAGTTCGAGGTGCAGCTGCAAGCGCCGATGAGCGCCGGGCTGGATGCACCCTTCCCGGTGGGACTGACCGCCGAATATTTCGCCGGCGGCATGGTGGCCGCGCGGCCCTTGCATTGGCGGGTCACCCAGGTTCCCTTTACCTGGCTGCCCAAGCCGCAGCCGGGCTTCGTCTTCTCGGTGGATCAGCGCTTTTCGGGCAATCAGCCGTTCCGCTCCAGCCCCATCTTGGAGCGTGACGACAGGACCGACGCCCATGGTGGTGCTCGTCTGACGCTGGACCCCACCATCGAGCCCACCGCCCAGCCGCGCAAATATATGGTCGAGGCCACGGTGGTCGGCGATGACGACCAGACGGTGACCAACAGCCAGGAAATCCTGGCCCTGCCGCCCTTCGTGCTGGGGGTCAAGGTGCCGCGCTTCATCGAACATGGCGACAAGATCGAACCGCAGGTGCTGGTCGAGGATGCCCAAGGCAAGCCGCTGGCCGGGCAGAAGGTCACCGTGCGCCTGATCCGCCGCCAGTGGAATTCGATCCTGCAAGCCAGCGACTTCACCCAGGGACAGGCGAAATATGTCACCGAGGTGATCGAGGACAAGGTGGGCGAAACCACCATCACCAGCGAGTCCTCGCCCTCCAAGCTGTCCTTCCCCATCCAGGGCGCCGCCGTTTATGTGGTCGAGGTGGAAAGCCAGGACAAGCTGGGCCGGTTGCAGACCGTCAAGGTCGATCTGTTCGCCGGCGGCGACCGCCCCGCCACCTGGTCACGCCCGCCCGCCGAGGTGTTCTCGGTGGCCCCCGAGAAGGACGCTTACGCCCCCGGCGACACCGCCAAGCTGGTGCTGCAAAGCCCCTTCCAGACCGGCCAGGCCCTGGCCATCGTCGAGGAACCGGACGGCCATAACCGCTATCAGTGGGTGCCGGTGGCCAATGGCTATGGCACCTTCACTCTGCCCATCAAGCCGGAATATCTGCCGCGCGTGGCGGTGCATTTCGTGCTGATGCGCGGACGCCTCAAGGGTGACGATTCCGAACAGACGCCCCATGCCGACCTGCGTAAGCCCGCCACTCTGGCCGCCACCCAATGGGTGACGGTCACGCCGGTGAAGAACATCGTCAAGGTCGATCTGACCTATCCGCGCAAGGCGCTGCCGGGCCAGGATGTGGACCTGACGGTCAAGCTTTCCGACGACCAGGGCAAGCCGCTGTCGGGCGAAGTGACCTTGTGGATGGTCGATCAGGCGGTGCTGGCCTTGGCCCGTGAGGCCAAGCTGGATCCGTTGCCGCAATTCATTGTGCCCCGCAGCAGCAAGACCACCCTGCGCGATACCCGCAACATGGCCTTCGGCCTGCTGCCCTTGCAGGAAGAGCCGGGCGGCGACGAGGGCGACGACGGCAGCCCGCTGCTGCGCGCCACCGTGCGCAAGAACTTTACGCCGGTGCCCTATTACAATCCCGACCTGCATGTGGGGCCCGATGGGGTGGTGACGGTGAAGGTGCATCTGCCCGACAGCCTGACCAACTTCAAGATCAGGGCCAAGGCAGTCAGCGGGCCGTCGCGCTTCGGCTATGGCACCGGCGATATGCAATTGCGGCTGCCGGTGATCGTGCAGCCGGCGCTGCCCCGCTTCGTCCGCCCCGGCGACAGCTTCGAACTGGCGGCCATCGGCCGGCTGGTGGAAGGCGACGGCGGTCCCGGCCGCGCTCAGGTGAAGGTCGACGGCCTCGACCTTGCCGGCCCCGATCAGCAGCCCGCCGACTGGGTGGCCGACAAACCCAGCCGCTTCGCCTTCCTGGTCAAGGTGCCGACGCCGGTCGGGGATGGCGACAAGCCGGCCCCCGACAGTGTCGGCGTGACCATGGCGGTGGAGCGCACAGCCGACGCCGCCCGCGACGCCTTCGAGGTGCGCCTGCCGATCCTGCCCGACCGCGACCCGGTGGTGGAGCGCAGCCTGCTGCCTCTGGCCGCCGGTCAGCCGGTCTCGCTGCCCGGCATCCCCGAGGCGATCCGCCCCGGCAGCCTGAAACGCGACGCCCTGATCGCCAGCCGCGACCTTGCCTTGCTGGCGGGCGGGCTGGATTATCTGCGGCGCTATCCTTTTGGCTGCACCGAGCAGCGCATTTCGGAAGCCCGCGCCGACATCGCCGCTCTTCGCTTCGGCTCCGCCCTGACCGGCAAGTCGGAAAGCGAGCATGCCGCCCAGACCGTCAAGGAAACTCAAGCCTGGATCACCGGCGTGCTGGACGAGAACGGACTGGCGGCCTATTGGCCCGGCGGCCAGGGTTATGTCACCGTCACCGCCTGGGCGCTGCAATTCCTGACCGAGGCCCAGGCCGCCGGTCTGCCGGTGGATAACGGACTGCGCGACAAGCTGACCCAGGCCTTGAAACAGTCCCTGCGGTCCGACTACCGCGCCTTCCTGGATGGTCAGTCCTGGACCGAGCGAACCTGGGCGCTGACCGCTCTGACCGCCGCCGGCCAGGGCGATAGCGCCTATGGCGCCGAACTGGCCCGCAAGTCCCAGTTCCTCACCGCCGAGAGTCAGGCCCAGGTGGTCTGGGCGTTGGCCCGAGGCAAGTCGGCCCCCACCGATGTGCTGGCTGACTTGCAGAAGACCCTGTGGGCCGGCGTCATCACCAAGCTGGATCATGGGCAAGAGGTCTATGGCGGCTTGCAGCAGAACGGCAGCCCCAGCGCCGTGATTCTGCCGTCCGAGACCCGCACCCTGGCGCAGATGCTCAGGGCGACCATGGCGGCGGCCCCCGATGATCCGCGCAATCATCTCTTGACCGACGCCCTGCTGCAATTGGGTCAGGGCAACGGCTGGGGCGACACCAACGCCAATGCCGAGGCCATGCTGGCCCTGGCCGATGGTGTGAAGGCGCAAGCATCGAAAGACCCGCGCAAGGTCGATCTGGCGTTCGGCGACGACAAGCGCAGCCTGACCCTGGCCGGCGATCTGCCTGCCGCTCTGCTGGCTTTGCCGCCCCAGGCCGGCAGCGTTTCGCTGGCCGAGGGTGCCGGCAAGCCGCTGGCGGTGCTGCTGCGCTCCAGCTATCTGCCCCAGGCCGATGGCGCTCATGCCGCCTCGTCCGCCCATGGCTTCGCTGTCGAGCGGGATCTGGCGGTGATCGCCAAGGATGGCTCGGTGGCCCGGCGCATCACGCTCGACAAGCCGGCCTCCGAGGTCGCCTTGGCGGTCGGCGATGTGGTCGAGGATCATGGCGTGGTGGTCAATGCCACCGACCGCGCCCATGTGGCGGTGGTGCTGCCTCTGGCCGCCGGGCTGGAGCCCTTGAACCCGCATCTGGCCACCGCCCCGCCCGAGGCCAAGCCGTCCGAGGAACCCACCCTGAAGCCCAGCTATGTCGCCGTGCTGGATGACCGGGTGATGTATTTCTACGACCAGCTGCCCAAGGGTACCTATCACTTCCGCATGCGGCTGAAGGCCACCGTGCCGGGCCGCTTCATCCAGCCGCCGGCGATGGCGCGGGCGATGTATGACGACAGCGTCAACGGCAGCGGCAACGGTGCCGTGGTGGCGGTGAGCCGTCAGGAGCAATGAGGCCGCGCCTCAAACATCTGGCGGCGGCGGTCCTGCTGGTCCCTCTGTTGGGGCTGGTGGGACTGGCCTGGAGCCGGTCCGGCCTGACCGAGCCGGCTCCCAGCCTGATGGTGCTGGACCGCCATGGCGCTTTCCTGGGCCAGCTAGGCGGCGACGATCCCGGCGATGTCGGCTATTGGCCGGTCGAGCCGGTGCCGGACCGGGTGGCCGCCGCCGTCATCGCCATCGAGGATCAGCGCTTCCGCCTGCATCCCGGCGTCGATCCCTTGGCGGTCGGGCGGGCCTTGTGGCAAAGGCTGCGGGGCTCGGGCCGTTCGGGCGCTTCGACCATCGCCATGCAGGTGGCCCGCATGCAGCATCCCGGCCCCCGTACTTTGTGGCGCAAGGGGATCGAGGCCGCCACCGCCGTCGCCATGACCCTGCGCCATGGCCGCGAGGCGATGCTGCGGCAATATCTGCGGCTGGTCCCGTTCGGCAACGGCAGCCATGGCATCGCCCATGCCGCCCGCTGGTATCTGGACAAGCCGGTCGAGGATCTGAGCTGGGCCGAGATCGCCTTCCTTTGCGCCATTCCGCAATCGCCGGCCCATGCCAACCCCTTTACCTATGAAGGCCATCAGCGGGCGGTGCGGCGCGGCCATGCCATCCTGGCGGCCTTGCGGCGCGACGGCTTACTGTCCGACGGCGAGTTCGCTCTGGCCGAGATGCAGATCGAAACCCTGTCGATGCCCCATCGCGACCGCCGCCCGCCCGAGACGCTGCATGCCCTGTTCCATCTGCGCCAGGATTTGCGCCGTCAGGGCGGGGCTTTCGATCCGCTGGTGGAGTCCAGCCTCGATCTCGACATGCAGCGTCAGGTCCAGGCCATGGCGCGGGATCATCTGGCGGAATGGAAGGAACGCGGAGCCCAGCAGGTCTCGGTGGTGGTGCTGGATCGCCGCAACCGCGAGGTGCTGGCCTGGATCGGCTCGGGCGATTATTTCTCGAAGACCGCCGCCGGAGCCATCGACTTCGCCACCGTCAGCCGCTCGCCGGGCAGCGCCCTGAAGCCGTTCATCTACGCCCTGGGGCTGGAGCGCGGACGCATCAACGCCAACAGCATTCTGGCCGATCTGCCCGACAGCATCTGGGGCATCGAGAATGCCGACCACGACTATCTGGGCCCGATGCTGCCGCGTCAGGCCCTGGCCAATTCCCGCAACGTCCCCGCCGCTTGGCTGGTGCGCCAGGAAGGCTTGGACGAGGCCTATCTGTTCCTGCACGATCTGGGTCTGCACGACAATCTGCAATCGCCGGGGCGCTATGGTCTGGTGCTGGCGGTCGGAGCCCTGCCGACCACGCTGGAGCGATTGCTGCTGGCCTATGGCGCTCTGGCCGATGATGGGATGCTGAAGCCCCTGCGCTGGCGTCTGGATCAACCCGCCGACGAAGGCCGACGTGTAATGTCGGAATCGGTGGCGCGGCAAGTGACTCTGTTCCTGGCCGATCCGGCGGCAAGGCTGCCCAGCTTCCCGCGTCTGGGAGCCACCGAGGACGGCCTGCCGATCGCCGTCAAGACCGGCACCTCGCAAGGATACCGCGATGCCTGGGCGGTGGCCTGGACCCGGCGCTATCTGGTGGGCGTCTGGACCGGGCGGGCCCGCGGCTCGGCCATGCGCAGCGTCTCGGGCGGGCAATCCTCGGCCAAGCTGGCCCAGA
>Ga0318495_10000171_pt1 | contig 16881 bp, 15 predicted proteins | sample GRESIP108b1f25_FD_203752 | JGI IMG/M metagenome (GOLD analysis project Ga0318495, IMG submission 203752) | Tropical soil microbial communities from Luquillo Experimental Forest, Puerto Rico - GRE.SIPMG.108b1f25 | ecosystem: Environmental > Terrestrial > Soil > Tropical forest > Bulk soil...
CGTCCTCGGCGTCGGGGAGCCCGAGGTGCTCCTTCGGCGTCACGTAGCAGAGCATGGCGGCGCCGTGCTGGGCGGCGATGGTGGCGCCGATCGCGCTCGTGATGTGGTCGTAGCCGGGGGCGATGTCGGTCACGAGCGGCCCCAGCACGTAGAAGGGCGCCTCGTCGCAGAGCTCGCGCTCCTTCTGCATGTTCATGGGGATCTGGTCGAGCGGCACGTGGCCCGGCCCCTCCACCATGACCTGGACGTCGTGCTGCCACGCCTTGCGGGTGAGCTCGCCGAGCACCTTGAGCTCCGCGAACTGGGCGGCGTCCGACGCGTCGGCGAGGCAGCCGGGCCTGAGCCCGTCGCCGAGCGAGAACGCCACGTCGTACTTCTTGAAGATCTCGCAGATGGCGTCGAAGTGCGTGTAGAGCGGGTTCTCCGCCTTGTTGGCGATCATCCACTGCGCCATGAGCGCGCCGCCGCGGCTCACGATGCCGGTCACGCGGTGCGCCGCGAGCGCGATGAAGTCCTTCAGCAGCCCGGCGTGGATGGTCATGTAGTCCACGCCCTGCTGCGCCTGCGCCTCGATGATCTCGAGCAGCATGGCGGGCGTGAGGTCCTGCACTTCCTTCACGTGCGCCAGGCACTCGTAGATGGGCACAGTGCCGACCGGCAGCGGCGAGTGGCGCAGGATGGCCTCGCGGATCTGCGGGATGTCTCCGCCCGTCGAGAGGTCCATCACGGTGTCCGCGCCGTGCTTCACGCAGACGCGCAGCTTCTCGAGCTCCTCCGCGATGTCCCCGACCACGGCCGAGTTGCCGATGTTCGCGTTGATCTTGCACGTGGCGGCGAAACCGATCGCCATCGGCTCCAGCTCGGGGTGCCGGACGTTGGCGGGGATGATCATCCGCCCACGCGCCACCTCGTCACGGATCTTCTCCTGCGGCAGCCGCTCGCGCGTCGCCAGGTACGCCATCTCCTCGGTCACCACCCCCTGACGGGCGTAGTGCATCTGGGAGACGTTCGCGTGACCACGGCGCTTCGCGATCCACTCTGCGCGCATGCCTGCTCCTCGAAAAAACCACGTTGGGACGTGCAAACTAACGACCGGGGCGCCGCCGTGTCAAACGGCCGCACCTCCCGGAGGAACGAGCGGGCGAGCTACGAGGCCAGCCTCCCTCCTCCAGCCCGCCCCTATCGGAGCGCCTTGAAGGCGGACCGCCCGGCGTAGCGCGCGCTCGCCCCGAGCTCCTGCTCGATCCGGAGCAGCTGGTTGTACTTGGCGATGCGGTCGGTGCGCGACGCGGAGCCGGTCTTGATCTGGCCGCAGTCGCAGGCGACCGCCAGGTCGGCGATGGTGGTGTCCTCGGTCTCGCCGGACCGGTGGCTCATCACGGTCGTGTAGCCGGCGCGGTGCGCCATCCGGACCGCGTCCAGCGTCTCGGTGAGCGAGCCGATCTGGTTCACCTTGACGAGCAGCGAGTTGGCGACACCCTGGGCGACGCCCTGGCCGAGCCGCTCGACGTTGGTGACGAACAGGTCGTCGCCGACGAGCTGGATCTTCCCTCCCAGCTTCTGCGTCATGAGCTTCCAGCCCTCCCAGTCGTCCTCGGCGAAGCCGTCCTCGATCGAGACGATGGGGTACCGGCTGGCGAGCTGCGCGTACCAGTCGACGAGGCCCTGCCGATCGAACTCCTTCCCCTCGCCCTTGAGCTTGTACTTGCCCGTGGCCTTGTCGAAGAACTCCGAGGAGGCGACGTCGAGCGCCAGCGCCACCTGCTCGCCGAGCTTCAGGCCCGCCTGGGAGATCGCCTCGAGGATGACCTTCAGGGCCTCCTCGTTCGACGGGAGGCTCGGCGCATAGCCGCCCTCGTCGCCGACGCCGGTCGAGGCGCCGCGCCCCTTCAGCACCTTCTTGAGCGCGTGGAAGATCTCGGCGCCGTAGCGCAGCGCCTCGGCGAAGCTGGGCGCGCCGAGGGGCACGACCATGAACTCCTGGATGTCGACGTTCGAGTCGGCGTGCGCGCCGCCGTTGAGGATGTTCATGAGCGGGACGGGGAGCGTGCGCGCCCCGGCCCCGCCGACGTACCGATAGAGCGGCAGCTCGTGCGCAGCCGCGGCGGCGTGCGCGGCGGCGAGCGAAACGCCCAGGATGGCGTTCGCGCCGAGCTTGCCTTTGTTGGCGGTGCCGTCGAGCTCGATCATGCGCCGGTCGAGCGAGGCCTGCTCCGAGGCGTCGAGCCCGATCACCGCCGGCGCGATCACGTCGATGACGTGCGCCACCGCCTTGCGCACGCCCTTGCCGAGGTACCGCGACTTGTCGCCGTCGCGCAGCTCGATCGCCTCGTGCTCTCCGGTGGAGGCCCCCGAGGGCACGGCGGCGCGACCGACGTCGCCGGAGGCGACCGCCACCTCGACCTCGACGGTCGGGTTGCCGCGCGAATCGAGGATCTCGCGTGCGGTGACGTTGATGATCTCGGTCATGGCCGTTCTGGCTCCTCTCGCGTTGCTCGGGTGGTGTGTGGCGCGAGCGGACTCTGGCGAAGGGGCCACCCGGCGTCAACCGGATTTCGTCGCGGCGGCCCTTTCCGGCGGCGGCCAGGGCGCCGCCTCGCTGCTATCCTGCCGCGCCGCGGGCTCCCGGGGTGGATCCGCGAGGAGGAGCGATGGCCACGGGTCTACTGGAGGGCAAGGTCGCGGTCGTCACGGGCGCGGGCGGCGGCATCGGCCGGGCTCACGCGCTGGCGCTGGCACGCGAGGGCGCTCGGGTCGTCGTGAACGATCTCGGCAGCGACCGGTACGGTGCCGGCAGGGACTCGCAGGCGGCGGACCGCGTCGTCGAGGAGATCAAGGCCGCGGGCGGCGAGGCGGCCGCGAGCTACGACACGGTCGCGACACGGGAGGGTGCCGACGCGATGCTGTGGACCGCGCTCTCCCGCTTCGGGCGCGTCGACGTGCTCGTCAACAACGCCGGCGTCCTGCGCGACCGGACGCTGCTCAACATGTCGCAGGCGGAGCTCGATCTCGTGCTCGACGTGCATCTGCGCGGCACGTTCTTCTGCACGCAGGCCGTGGCGCGCCAGCTCAAGATCCAGGGGCGCGGTGGCCGCATCATCAACACCACCAGCCTCTCCGGGATGCTCGGCAACTACGGGCAGTCGAACTACGCCGCGGCGAAGGCCGGCGTCTACGGGCTCACCCGCGTCGCCGCGCTCGAACTGCAGAAGATCGGCGTGACGGTGAACGCGATCGCCCCCGTGGCGCTCACCCGGATGACCGAGGATCTGACCATGTTCCAGGGGGCGAGCGAGCGCGACCTGGGACCGCAGCTCATCGCGCCCATCGTCGTCTTCCTGGCGAGCGACCTTGCAGCCGACATCACGGGCCAGGTGGTCGGCGTCGAGAGCGGGAGGGTCTTCCTCTACCGCGTCGAGACCACCGAGGGTGCCATCAAGGACCCGGCCGAGGGACCCTGGACGGCGCGGGAGATCGCGGAGGCGTGGGGGATGATCACCGGTCAGCCGGTGTAGTCGATGATGACCACGCTGCCACCGCCTCCGCCCTCGCCGGGGCCGTCGTCCTCGCGACGCGTGGGGGGAGCGGGCTCGGGCACCGGGAGCTGAGCGACGGGGCGATCGTCGGTGGAGCGCTGACGCTCCTGCCGCTTGATCTCCTCGATGATGAACGCGTCCAGCATGGTGCGTCGGTTCCTCGTCCCAGGCGGTGTCGTCGTCCCGCACTCGGTCCAGCTCCGCTCGCCTCCTCCGACTTAATCGCGCTTCGCCGGGATGCCAGCGCGGGACGTCCGCCTGAGTTTCCCCCTCCCCTACCCCGTTTGGCAACGGCGCGCGAGGGCGCGATGTGGGGAATCCTCACGCCTGCTCGGCGCGCTGCTTGAACGCCTCCAGCGTTCGAGGGAGCTGGACGCGCGTCAGCTCGTCCGTGATCCGATCCACGAGCTTCTGAGGGATGAGCGGCGGCTTCGCGATCTGCACCTCGACCGTGTAGAGCGCGCGCGTGCGATGCCCCGGCTGCGGCTCGAGGTTCCAGGCCCCGTTCGAGACCTTCATCCAATCGCTCGACACGAGCGACCACCTCACGCTGCGCGGCCGCTCCTCGACGTGACGGAGCGTGTAGTGGATGCGCTTCACGCCCAGGTCCACCTCGAACTCCACCTCGACGACGCTCCCCTCGCGCCGCGGCCGGCACGACTTCACGGCGGGCACGAACTCCGGGTAGCGGTGGTAGTCGGCGATGACGTCGAAGACCCGCTCCGGGGGTGCTCCGATCACGATCTCGCGCGTGACGCTGGAAGCCATGGACGCTCCTATATAACGAGCGCCGCTAGCGCGTCAGGAAGAGCGCGGTCCCCGGTTCAGGTGACGGCCGCGCCGGCAGGCTCACCGGCCGCGAGCCGCTCGAGCAGCTCCGGAGGCATGCGCCGCACCTTGCCGGCGGGATCCACGCAGGCGTGGACGGTGTGCCCGGTGGCGAGGAGCTCGCACTCCCGCAGGACGCGGTACTCGAAGCGGGCCGAGGCTCGCCGCGCCTCGGAGAGCGTCGCCTCGATCGTGAGCAGGTCGTCGTAGCGGGCGGGCACCCGGTAGTGCACCCCCGCCTCGGCGACCGGCAACATGAGCCCGTAGGTGCGCTCGAAGTCGCGGTACCTCAGCCCCTTGGCCCGGATGAACTCGTTGCGCGACGCCTCGAAGAACCGGAGGTAGTTCGCGTAGTACACGACGCCCATCTGATCGGTGTCGCCGTAGATGACGCGCAGCTGCATCGAGACCACGAAGACCTCGCCCGTTTCCCTCCGCGAGGAGGGTGAACCGATTCACCGGCGCGCCGCTACACCGACTCGATGCGGATGAGGCGGGTCTTCGCCTCGGTCGTGTTGTACGCGTCGACCTCCGCGATGGCCGCCTGCACGTCGGCCTCCCGGGCGCGATGGGAGACGATGACGAGCGGCACGGCGCCCCCCTCGTCGCTCTGCTCGTGCTGCTGCACGGCCGCGATGGAGATGCGGCGCGCCGCGAGCGTCGCCGCGATGCGGGCCAGCACGCCCGGCACGTCCTTCACGGTGAACCGGAGGTAGTAGCCGCAGCGTATCTCCGCGTGCGGCTGCAGGTGGATGTGCGACTCGGCCGGCGGCAGCGGGACGCGGCCCGGGCTGCCGGCCAGGATGTTCCGGGACAGGTCGATGATGTCGGAGACGACCGCGCTGCCGGTGGGCATCGCCCCGGCGCCCTGGCCGAAGAGGAGCGACGGGCCGAGCGCGTCGGACCGGAGCAGCACGGCGTTGAAGGCGCCGCGGACGTGAGCCAGCAGCGAGCCCGCCGGGATGAACGCGGGGTGGACCCGCGCCTCGATCGCGCCGTCGCCGCCGTCCTCCGGCTCGACGCGCCGCGCCACCGCGAGGAGCTTCAGGGCGTACCCGAACTTCTGACCCCAGGCGAAGTCCTCCGGCTCCAGCCCGAGGATCCCCTCGGTGAGGACCTCCTCCGGCTTCACCCTCACCCCGAACGAGAGCTGCGCGAGCACACACAGCTTCTGGGCGGCGTCACCGCCCGACACGTCGAGCGTCGGGTCGGCCTCCGCGTACCCGAGGCGCTGCGCCTCCGCCAGCGCCTTCGCGAGCGGCTCGCCCTTCTCGGCCATGGCGGAGAGGATGTAGTTCGTCGTGCCGTTCACGATCCCGTGCAGCGAGGTGATGCGATCGGAGGCGAGGGCCTCGCGGAGCGTGCGGATGACCGGGACGCCGCCGCAGACGGCGCCCTCGTAGTAGACGTCGACGCCCTTGTCGTCGGCGAGCCGGAACAGCTCCTCGCCGCGCGCGGCGAGCAGCGCCTTGTTCGCGGTGACGACGTGCTTGCCGCGCTCGAGCGCGCCCTTGACGAACTCGAACGCCTCGCCGGTGCCGCCGATGAGCTCGACCACGACCTCGATGCGCGGGTCGTCGAGGATGTCCTGGATGCGTGTCGTGAGCACCGCCTGATCGACGTCGACGGCGCGCTCCTTCTCGAGGTCGCGCAGCGCCACCTTCCGCACCACGATGCGCGCGCCGAGGCGCGCCTCGATCTCGCGCTGGTGGCGCCTGAGGATGGAGAGCACCCCGCCCCCCACCGTGCCGAACCCCGCCACTCCGATGCCCACCTCACGCATGAACGCTACCTCCCGGACAGCCGATAAGACTCGAGCTCGCCGCGCACCTGCGGGCGGGCCACCCCGTTCACCACCGCGAACGTCTCCAGCCGGACCAGCCCCACGCCGCGCGCGTAGGTGAGCTCAGCGACCTGCTCGACGCCGCCGCCGCGGAGGCGCGAGCGGACCCGGACGCACCCCTGGAACGTGCCGGCTGGCACGGCGACGGTCTCGTCCACGCCCGCGATCTCGTACCGCTCGGTCGAGGACGGCCCGACCACGGATGACCAGCTCGTCCCCGGGGCGAACGGCCGGCACAGGAGCCGCCGCGATCGATCGTGCAGGCAGTCGCCGTCCGCGCGCAGCGCACCCCGCTGATCGTCGACGAAGTACCCGTCGCGGTCGCGCTCCAGGATGCGCACCACCCGCTGGACCGGCGCGGGCTGCTGGGGCGAGCGATCGAGGTAGGTCCAGGTGTTGCCGATGGCGAGGGGGAAGAAGTCGGCCGGTGCCGCGCCACCCTCGTTGCGGGCGCGTGCGTCCGGCGAGGGCGCGGCGGGGGCGCGAGCGCAGGCGATCGCCGCGGCGAGCGCGAGCAGGAGCGGGAGGAGCGAGCGGTTCACGCCCTCATCTTACCTTTGATCCGACCGCGCCTGTCGCTCGCGTGCCCCCATCTCGGAGAGCGCCTCGCGCGCCGCACCGCGCACCACCTCGTCCGGGTGGCCGGAGGACATCGTGAGGAGCCAGGCGCGCGCGTCGGGGCCGCCGACGTCGCCCACCAGCCGGGCCAGCTGCGCGACGTAGGGGCCGTCGCGGTGGTGCGCGAGCGCGATGAGGGGGCCGGCTGCTCGCGGATCGTGCAGCTGCGCCAGCGCCCCGATGGCCCGCTCCGCGACGGCAGGGTCCTCGTCGTGCAGCCGCTCGATCAGCGCCGGGACCGCTTCGCGCGCACCGCGGTCGGCCAGCATCCGCACCGCGTGATCACGCACTTGAGCCTCTGGCGCCGTCAGATCGCGGATGAGCTCGGCCGTTCCCTTGCGCTCCGCGGTCATTTCCAGCACCACCCCATGGACGGCCTTCCCGATGGCAGCCGAGGCCGCCCGCTCCAGCGCGACGCGCAGCGCGGCGGGCCCCTCGCCGAGCGGCTCGGCCGCCGCGCCGGTCTCACGCCGTCCCGGCGTACCATCGGCCGAGGTCAGCTCGAGCGTCACCGACACCTGCGCCACGCCCCCGGACCCCGGTCCGCCGGAGAACGCCTCCGCGCGGTCCACGGTGAGCTGGCCCAGCAGGCGGTGATCGGCCTTCGCGCCGGGCGCCACCGCGAAGCCGCGCGCGGACGCGAGCTCGCGCCGGGTCACCTCGACCAGGCGATCCGGCGGGAGCCCGGCGGCCTCGAGCCTGCGAGCGCCGAGCGACTCGGAGACGCTCACCCGCTCGACCGCGTACCGTGGCGCCCCACGGCAGGCGGCGACCACGACCACGACCGCGACGGCCCCGGCGCGCACCGCGCGCCACCCGCCGCGCAGCTTGCGCTGGCGTGAAGCACCTCCGGTCACCTGCTCACCGTTCTCCTCCCTCGGGGCCTTCTGGCCGCGGCGCGGACGGCTCCGCGGATGCCTCGGGAGCGGTCGGGGCGGGGGCGGGGCTCGCCGTTGGCGCGGACGGGGCTTCCGCCGCGGGGCCGGCGACCGGGGTCGCCGCGGCGTCCACGGCGGCGCCAGACGGCCCGGCCGGGGCGCCCGGCGCGCTTGCCTCACGGTTGCGGCCACGACCACCGCGCCTGCGGCGGCGGCGGCGGCGGCGGCGCCCTTCGCCAGCGCGCTCGCCTTCGGCGCCGGCTGCGGCGGCGGGAGCGGCCTCTTCCACGCCCTCGTCCTCCTCCTCCTCGTCGCCCGCGCCCTCTTCCTCCTCGACGACGGCCGGGGCGCGCTCGACGGAGACCTCCAGCTCCGGCGCCGGCTGCGGCGCACCCGCCGCCGGCGTGGGCGCGGTGGTGCGCTCGCGCGTGGCCAGCACCTCGCGCCCGCCCTCCTCCCGCTCGGCGGCGATCTCGCGCGCGGGCACCTCGTCTGCCCCGCGCGCCTCCCGCTCGCGGCCCTCACGCCGCTCGCGCTCCTCGCGCCGTGCGCGACGCGCCGCTTCCTCCGCCTGCGCGGCCTCCGCGGCGGTGCGGAAGAAGGCCTCGTCCACCTCGGGCACCACGACCGGTCGGCACCCGACTTCGTTCTCCCCGAGCGCCTCCGCCAGAGCGTCCCCGCACAGCAGCAGCACCGGCAACTGGCCCGCCGCGGTCGACTCGCCGCGCGCCTCGCGCGCGGGGTCACCGGCCGACACGACGACGCCGACCTGCGCGCCGTAGTTGCCGACGTCGCGCCGGACCTCCGTCACCTCGCGCCGGCCAACCTCGCCGCCACCGCGCAGGATCCGGACGCAGTGGCGGACCTCGAGCAGCCCGAGCTTGCGGCGACCGGTGTAGACGACGTGATCGCGGCCGCGCTTCGCGACCTTGAGCTCGCGCACGCCCATGCGGTCCAGCAGCGCCGCCACGACGTGCTCCACCGTGGGCGGATCGCACTCGCGGAGGCGGCGGCGGAGCGCCGCCAGCGCGGCGCGGCGGATCTCGGAAGCCGAGGCGGGTCGCGCCGAGACGGCCGCGACAGGAGCGGCGCGCTCGCCGGGCTCCGGTTGCGCCGCGAGCGACACCTGATCGCCGTCGACGGCGAACAGGGGCCGCCGCCCCGCCGAGTCGCGGCGGCGGTTGTCCTCCGCGAGCGCGGCGGCGAGCGCCGCCGTGTCGCGCACGAAGGCGTCTGGCATGAGGAGCCGCTCGGCCCCCTGCGCCGCGACCTCCGAAACCGTCAGCGGCCGGTCGGCGCCGGCCAGGATCTCGTAGGCCACCTCGGCGGGCGGCGGATAGCGGCGGCCGCGCCGCTCCTCGCCCTCCTCGCGGCGTCGAGCGCGCCCCTCGCCGCGGCCGGTGCTGCGGGCTATCTCGCGCGATGGAGTGGGGTGGCGCTCGCGCGGCCGGTACGGGATCTCCGCCTCCGGCGGCACCTCGATCATGTTCTCGAGGCCGGCGGGATCCTCGTCGAGGCCCCACTCCACCAGCGCGAAGGTCCCGGGCTGCACGACCACGACCTTTCGGTCGGCGTGCGGCAGCTTGCAGTGCGTGACGAGCTGTCCGCCCATGACCTCCTCGGGGATCTTCCCCACGTGGTCGAGCAGGCTCTCGCGGACTGCGATCTCGGCGATCTTCTTGAAGTGGAGCGGCTTTCCCTCGCGCCGTAGCACCTCGATGGCGGCTTCGGTGAAAGTCATGTCTTCCCTATGGGTGTCGCGCTCAGGTGAAATCTCTTGGCCCTTTCGGGCCTTAGGTGGGCTCGACAGTTTGGAGCCCGGCCGGTCGCCTGTCAACGTTGAAACCGCCGGCCCCGGCCGTCATGACAGACGGCCCCGGTGATCCAGATCCGGCTCGGAACCTCCTGGAAGGACGACCCTTCCCTTCGCGCCGCGTTCGCCCGCGGGAGCGCCGCGGCACGCGCCGCGGCGGCCCACGCCGTCGACGCGCTCGCGCTCGAGGTGGACGGCGTCGACATCACGGCGGGGCGGGCGGAGGGGGCGCTGCTCGGCGGGGTGACCGCGCTGTGCAGGGCGCTCCTGCGGCTGCTCGCCGGCGCGGCGAGAGCGGAGGTGCACTTCAGCGAAGGTGGCGTAGAGCTGATCCTCGCCCGCCGAGGCGCCAGCGCCCTCCTCACGGTCGTCGCGCTCGATCGGCCGGCGCGCGTCCTGGCCCGCGACGTCGAGGTCGAGCTGGCGGAGCTCGCCCGCGCCGCGCGCGACGCCGCCCGCGCGCTGTGCGACGAGCTTCAGTCGCTCGACGCGAAGGCCGTGCCGGCGGTGACGGCCGAACTGCGCCAGGTGGCGGCGAGCCTCGACGGCGCCCGCGCCGCGCCGCCCCCCGAGCCGGAGACGGCGCGCGGGGCACCGCGCCACCGGCCCCGCCGGCGTCGTGGCGCGCCCACCTGCGCCTTCGAGCTGCGCGACGAGGACGCGCTCCTCTCGACCTACCGCGGGCCAGGGCCGGATCTCGGGTCCCTGCTCGCCCCGGGGCGCGTCGTCCTTCGCGGGGCCGACGGGCGCGAGGTGGCGACGCTCGATGGCCCACCCTTCCTCGTGCTCCGCGACCTGGCGGCGTTCGCCGGCCGCCTCGCGGACGCCGTCCGCCGCGGGGAGCGCTCCGCGCCGCTGTCGCTCGCCGGACGCGGGCGGCACGGGACCGTCGGGCTCCAGGCGGATCTCGCCGCGGGCACGCTCGCTCGCGCCGGTGGGCCGGCCCATCCCGCGCCGCCCCTCCTCCTCGCTCGGGCGCTGCTCGAGGCCGCGGTGGACTTCTGCGGCGTCGCCGCGGGGCGGAACCCATGGCAGGCGCAGAACGGCTGGTTGGCCGAGCTACGGACCGTCGCCAGCGAGCGCCTGGCGCACGTCCAGGAGCTCATCGAGGGCGACCAGGTCGCCGCCGAGTCCGGGCGACGCGTGCGCGGGTCGCGGCCGCGGCGGCTCCCGCGCGCGCCCCTCGGGCCTGGGCAGGTCCGGCGGCTCGCCTTTCGCCAGCTGTTCCGCGGCGACGTCGGCGCGCCGGCCGGCTTCGGGCTCGCCCTTGAGGGCGGGACCGTCGTGGCCGCTGGCGCGGCGGCGGTGGTCGGCCTCGATCCCCGCACCGGCGCGGAGAGGTGGCGGCGGCCGGGCGTGCGGCTCGCGTGGATCGACGGCGGCGCCCTCCACCTCGGCGACGCCGCCCGGCTCGCGGCGGCGGACGCGTCCACCGGGCGCGAGCGCTGGTCGCGCCCGCTCGACGGCCTGCCAGAGGGCGGACCGGCGGTGGTACGGCTCGCCGGCGGCGTGGCGCTGTGGGTGGGCCACGAGGCGGCCGCGGCCCTCGAGGCGTCCGGAGGCCGGCTCCTCTGGACGTTCGCGCCGCCCGCCGGGCGTGCCCTGCGGGCCGCCGCGGCGGGGTCCCTGGCCGTCGTGGGGAGCGCGGCGGGGTTCCTGTACGGCATCGAGGCCGCGAGCGGCCGCCCCGCGTGGCGGGTGCGCCTGCCCGGCCCGCTCGCGACCGCGCCGCTCGTCCACGGCGACGCGCTCCTCGCGCTGTGCGCGACCGATCTGGGAGGCTCGCTGCTCGCGCTCGATCCCCCCACCGGGCGGCGGCGGTTCGAGGTCCCGCTCGACGCGACGCCCACCGGCGCGGTGGTCCCGTTCGCGGGCCTGCTCGGCATCCCGGGGACCGTCGCCGGCGACCCCGTGGTGGCGGCGGTCGACCCGGCCGGCCTGCTCGCCTGGGAGGACGCGCCGCCGCTCGGGCCCGGACCTGTGTCGCTGGCGCCCTACGGGCAGGGACTCCTCGTCAAGGCGGCAGGAGGAACCTGCCTCGCGCTCGACCGCGGCGGCACCGCGCGCTGGTCGCGCGCGCTCGCGCCGCGCCACCCGGTGGAGATCGACGTGCCACCGCTCGTCGCGCGCGGCGTGGCGCTCGTGCCGGGCGAGGGCGTGGAGGCGCTGGAGCTCGCGACCGGGCGCCCGCTCGGTCAGGCGCATCTCGGGACCCCGGTGCGCCTGGCCGCCGACGCGGAGCTGAACCTGTGGGCCCTCGACGCCGGCGGCGCGCTCTGCGCGGCCCGGCTCGCCACGCACCTGAGCGTGGTCTGATCGGGCCGTCCCGCGGATCTACACCCCGAGGAAGAGCCGCTTGCCGAAGTTGGGCGCGAGCGAGGCGTCGAAGATGCGCTGCGCCGACCTCGTGATGTCGTACGGGACGCGGTGGTACTCGGCCCGCTGCGCCTCGGTGTCGAACGTGACGAAGCAGGCGCGGTTGTCGTAGTCGCGCGGCTGCCCGACCGAGCCCACGGACACGATGTACCGGCGCTCCGGATCGAGCTGGAGCGCCGGCCCCGACACCTCTTCCACCCCGCCCTGGGGGTCGAGCGCGAACGCCTTGCACAGGTGGGAGTGTCCGATGAACGTCACCGGCGCCAGGCGCTCCCGGTGCGCCACGAGCTCTCGCGCCTGCTCGAGCGCGAAGACGTACGCGAACTCGCCCGGCTCGATGGGCGAGCCGTGACTGAAGGCGACATCGTCGGCGCGGCGCGCGTACGGCAGCGAGCGCAGCCACGTCAGGTGGTCGGGATCGAGCTCCTGCGCCGTCCAGTCGATCGCGTGGCGCGCCGCGTCGTAGTAGTACCCGTACTCCATCCGGCCGGCCACCGCGGCGTCGTGGTTACCGAGCAGCGTGAAGGAGGCGAGGTCGCGGATGCGCTCGCAGCAGGCGTTCGGGCTCGCCCCGTAGCCCACCACGTCGCCGGTGCAGACGACCCGGTCCACGGCGAGCCGACCGAGCGCCGCCTCGACCGCGACCAGCGCCTCCAGGTTGGCGTGGATGTCGCTCAGGATCGCGATGCGCATCGGCGCCCGCCGGCCGAGAGAGGGAGATCGTAGTCGGCCGCAGCCGAGGTGGTCAACGCCCGCGCCCGTCGAACAGATCGGGCTCGAGCTCGTCGAAGTGGGCGAGCTGCCTGAACTCTCCGTAACGGGCGCGGATCTCGTCGTGCTCGAGCGAGGCGAGCCGATCCAGCGAGAACTGCTCGACGGCGAAGCTGGCGAGCACGCTCCCCATCACGATGGCGCGCCGCAGGACGTCGGGCTCCTCCCGGCCGGCCCGCGCCAGGTACCCCATGAACCCGCCGGCGAAGCTGTCCCCGGCGCCGGTCGGGTCGAAGAGCGACGCGAGCGGATAGGCGGAGGCCGCGAAGACGTGGTCTCCGGAGAAGAAGAGGGCGCCGTACTCGCCGCGCTTGATGACGACCGCCCGCGGGCCGAAGCCGAGGATGCGCCGGGCCGCCTGCACCACGTTGTGCTCGCCCGCGAGCTGCCGCGCCTCGGCGTCGTTCACGAACAGCATGTCGACCCGGCGCAGCGTCTCGAGCAGGCTCTGGCGCTTCGAGCCGATCCAGAAGTTCATCGTGTCGCATGCGACGAAGCGCGGCGCCTCGACCTGGTCGAGTACCCGCCGCTGCAGGTCGGGATCGATGTTGCCCAGGAAGACATACTGTGAGTCACGGTAGGCGGCGGGCAGCGCGGGCTGGAAGTCGCCGAAGACGTTCAGCTGCGTCTCGAGCGTGTGGGCGGTGTTGAGATCGAACTCGTACCGCCCCTTCCAGCGGAAGGTCCTGCCGGCGCGCCGCTCCAGGCCGGCCAGGTCGACGCCGCGCTCGGCCAGGAAGCGCACGTGCTCCTCGGGGAAGTCCTCGCCCACCGTGGCGACCAGCCGCACCGGCCCGAAGAAGCTGGCCGCGGTCGAGAAGTAGGTCGCCGAGCCGCCCAGCACGTCCTCGCGACGCCCGAAGGGCGTCTCCACGGAGTCGAGCGCGACCGAACCGACGACGAGCAGGGACATGGGGGCTCCCAACAACCTCTCAGGTGGGGAGCGCGGGTTGTAGCAGGGGCACCCGCCCCGAGTCACCTCCCGGCGCTCGCCGCCGGGGACGATATCGGCGGCCGCCGCCGGCGCGGATCGCCCGGGCCGCCCTCGGCCGCGAGCTGCCCGCAGGCCGCGGCGATGTCCTGGCCCCGGTTCCTTCGCACCACCGCCGTCACGTGCCGCTGGAGGAGCAGGTCGCGGAAGGCCTCGACGCGGTGCGCGTCGGGCGCGACGAAGCCGAGCCCAGGGTTCGCGTTGTACGCGATGAGGTTCACCTTCGCGGGGATGCCGCGCAGGAGCCGCGCGAGCCGCTCGGCGTCCTCGTCGGTGTCGTTCACGCCCCCGAGCAGCACGTACTCGAAGGTGATCCGCCGCCCCTGCTTCATGGGGAAGGCGCGGCAGGCCGCCAGCAGCTCGGCGAGCGGATAGCGCCGGTTCACCGGCATGAGCGCGTCGCGCTGCGAGTCCGTGGTCGCGTTGAGGCTCACCGCCAGCTTCACCGACGTCTCCTCGCCGAGGCGGCGCAGCTGGGGTACGAGGCCGGAGGTCGAGACGGTGACATGGCGGTGCGAGAAGTTCGGTCCGTCCTCGCACAGCAGGAGCTCGAGCGCGAGCTTCAGGCTCTCGAAGTTGTGGAGCGGCTCGCCCATCCCCATGAACACAAGATTCGTGAGCGGCCTCGGCCCCTGCCCCTCGCCCAGCTCGACCAGGCGGCGGTTGGCGCGGTGGACCTGATCCGCGATCTCGCCCGGCCCGAGGTTGCGAGACAACCCCATCGTGCCGGTCATGCAGAACACGCAGCCGATGGCGCAGCCCACTTGCGTCGACACGCACAGCGTGCGGCGCTCGCGGTTTCTCTGTCCCTCCCCCTCGTCGTCTTCGTTGCCGACGTGAGGCATGTAGACCGACTCGATGAAGCGCCCGTCGACGGTGCGCCACTTCCACTTGATCGTCCCGTCGGCGGAGCGGTGCTCCTCGGCGCAGGTGAGCGTGCGGAGCGAGAAGCGCGCGGCCAGGCGCTCGCGCAGCTCGCGCGGGAGGTCCGTCATCTCGTCGAACGAGGCGGCCCCCTTCTGGTGCAGCCACCGGAAGAGCTGCCGGGCGCGGTACGGCTTCTCGCCCAGGTGCACGAGCTCCGCCTCGAGCCGCGGCAACGGATACGCGCGCAGGTCGGGGAGGCCCTCCATCACGCGCCCCGCCCCGCGATCGCCTCGCGCGCCTTGTCCGCTCGCGTCGGCTCACCCGCTCCCGGGTCGCGGCGCCGCGCGATCTCGACCCGCGTCACGCGCCGCTCGTCGCCGCCGCGCACGGTGAAGGTGAGCCCGTCCCACGCGACGAGCGCCCCGACCTGCGGCACGCGTCCGGCGGTGGCGGTGACGAACCCGCCCAGCGTCTCGTAGTCCCCCTCCTCGGGGAACTTCACCGCGCGATCGGGATCGTCGCCCTCGGCCTCGGCGCGCTCGTTGAGGAACTCCTCCAGCTCGCGCAGCGGAACGCCGGCGTCGGCCAGGTAGACGCCGGCCGAGATCTCCCGGACCGGGGCCGCCTCGACGTCGCCCTCGTCCTGGATCTCGCCGACGATCTCCTCGATGACGTCCTCCAGCGTGGCGAGCCCGCTCGTCCCGCCGAACTCGTCCACCACGATGGCGAGGTGCGTCTTGCGCTTCTGCATCTCCTTGAGCAGCCGCGAGATCTTCATCTGCTCCGGCACGAAGAAGGGAGGCTTGAGGAGCCGATCGATCGCCGCCACCGCGCTCTTCGGCCCGCGCGCCAGCTCGGGCACCATCTCGCGCACGAGGAGGACGCCCAGCACGTTGTCGATCGAGTCCCGGTAGACCGGCATCCGGCTGTACGGATTCTCGGTGACGATGCGCAGGATCTCCTCCGGCGGCGCGTCGCGGTCGATGGCCGCCATCCGCGTCCGCGGCACCATGATCTCCTTCACGACCCGGTCCGCGAACTCGAGCACGCTGTTGAGCAGCTCCTCCTTCACCTCGTCGAGCACGCCCTCGCGCGTGCCCATCTCGATGAGGTACTCGATCTCGGCGCTGGTCACGGCCGGCGTGGGTGGGCGCACGCCGCCGAAGGCCGAGACGATGACGTTCGTGGCTCGGACGAGGCCGGTCGTCAGGGGCCACATCAGCCAGTAGAGCAGGTGCACCGCCGGGATGGCCGAGAGTGCCCACCGGATGGGGTTCCGCTTCGCCAGCGTCTTGGGGATGATCTCGCCGGCGAAGAGGATGACGCAGGTGGTGATCGCCGTGGCGATGGCGAGGACGGACCCGTCCGGCCAGGCGTGAGCGGCGGCGAGCCGGTGCGCCAGGTCGCCGGCCATGGCGCCGGCTCCGATGTTGACGAGGGTGTTGCCGACGAGGAGCGTCGAGAGCACGCTCTCCGGGCGCTTCACCCACAGCCCGATCAGGCGACCGGGCCGGCCGGCCGAGTCGACGAGCTGGCGGGAGCGAGGCTCGCCGAGCGCGGTGAGCGCGGTCTCGGTGCCGGAGAAGAAGGCCGAGGCGAGGATGAGCAGGAGCCCGACCACCGGCTCCCATGTCGACATCCCTTCCAAGGTCTCCTTCCCTTCCGCTCGACGCAAAAGCCCGTCCGTGGACCGGGCGGGGCGAACGGGATCTTAACCCGCGGGCAGGGCGACAGCTTTCCAGACCTCGACGAGTCAGGAAAACAATAGCAACAACGGATATTTAGATGTGGTCACGGCCGGGCGGCGGGGCAGGCCCACCGGACCGCCCGGCCGTTCCGGCGCGAGGCTACCGCTTCCACTCGTAGGCGCAGATGGCCGTCTCGGGAAAGAAGTAGGCGATCTCGATCTTCGCATTCTCGGGGCTGTCGGAGCCGTGGACCGTGTTCTTCTCGATGTTCGAGGCGAAGAGCTTGCGGAGCGTGTTCGGCGCCGCCTTGGCGGGATCGGTCGCCCCCATCACGTCGCGGTTCTTCGCGACCGCGTCCTCGCCCTCGAGCACCATGAGCACCACCGGGCCGCTCGTCATGAAAGTGACGAGATCTCTGAAGAACGGCCGAGCCTTGTGCACCGCGTAGAACCCCTCGGCCTCCGCCTGCGACAGGCGCGCCATCCGCATGGCGACGGGCTTCAGCCCCTCCTCCTCGAAGCGGGCGACGACCTTGCCGATGAGGCCCTTCTCGACGCCGTCGGGCTTGATGATGGACAGCGTGCGTTCCTTCGCCATGGTACTTCCTTCCTCTGGCGCCGCCCGCTGGGCGCGCCTCTCGATGGATGAACCGCCGCCGCGCGCCTTCACAAG
>Ga0318495_10000174_pt1 | contig 16710 bp, 15 predicted proteins | sample GRESIP108b1f25_FD_203752 | JGI IMG/M metagenome (GOLD analysis project Ga0318495, IMG submission 203752) | Tropical soil microbial communities from Luquillo Experimental Forest, Puerto Rico - GRE.SIPMG.108b1f25 | ecosystem: Environmental > Terrestrial > Soil > Tropical forest > Bulk soil...
TCCACCACGAGCACGCGGCGCGCCGCGGCCGGCGGGCGCGGGGTGGCGGGCGCCTCGCGCGCCGGGATCGGCGGCTCGACGACCGGCAGGCGGACGACGAACTCCGCCCCCTGGCCCGTCCCGCGGCTCTCCACGCGCACGGTGCCGCCGTGGAGCTCGGCGATCCCCTTCACGAGCGCGAGGCCGAGGCCCAGCCCCCCCTCCGAGCGCGCCAGCGTGCGTTCGCCCTGCACGAACGGCTTGAAGACGTCGTCGAGCAGCGCCCGGTCGATGCCGACGCCGGTGTCGCGGGCGACGATCTCCGCCGCGCCCCCGCCGGCGCTCAGCGCGAGCCACACCGCGTCGCCACGGTGCGTGAACTTCGCCGCGTTCTGCAGCAGGTTCCCGATCACCTGCGCGACCCGCGTGGCGTCGGCGTCCGCCCAGACCTCTTCCGCGGGGAGCTCGACGCGGAAGGCGACGCCGCGCTGCTCGAGGATGGCGCGGTGGTCCTCGCCCGTGCGGCCGACGACGTCGCGCAGGTCGAGCCGCTCCCGGCGCAGCTCGATCTTGCCGCGCGCGATCCGGGTGACGTCCAGGAGGTCGTCCACGATCCGCGTCAGGTGCTCCGTCTGGCGCCGGATGATGCTGCGCGCCCGGGTCGCCCGCTCGCCGTCGGGGTCGTGGTCGAGGACGACGACGGCGCTGCGGATGGGGGCGAGGGGGTTGCGCAGCTCGTGCGAGAGCATCCCGAGGAACTCGTCCTTGCGGCGGTCGGCCTCCTCGAGCCGCTCCTTGCTCTGGCGCAGCGAGCTCATCAGCGCCTCGCGGTCCGCGATGGCCCGGGCGAGACGGACGTTGCCGTAGCCCAGCTTCGAGAGCATGGCCGTGAGCGCGAGGAAGAACGCCATGGCCGTCTCCACCGTCTCGCGGCTCAGCCGCGGGACGGCGTCGAGCGCCGCGAGGTAGCGCTCCTCCGGGAAGGCGTAGCGCGTCGCCTGCGCCTTGAAGAGGGCGTAGTCCGGCCGCTCGTCGTCGAAGAAGAACTGCCCCATGAAGACGTTGCCCACGTGGTGACCGCCGACGACGAGCGGCGTCGCGACGTCCCACATGTTGTTCTTGCACTTGTAGAGCTTGAACTCGCCCTCGGGGACGCCGGCCGTGAGCTGCGTGTCGCTCTCGATGCAGTGGCGGCACGTCTCCGGGTGAACCCGGTGGTACTCGGTGCAGACCCTCTGCCACCCGACCCCGACGACCACCTGGCCGTCGAGCCCGATCACGGCCATCGGGATGCGGGCGAAGTTGTAGAACTCGTCCATGAGCGCCTGGAGCGCCTCCGGCTCGACGAGGTCGGCGAGCCCGAGCCGCTCGACGTCGCCCTGCGCGGAGAGGATGCCCTCGAGCTCCTGCTGGACGCGCGGCGCGCGGTCCCGGGGCGCCACGTCGGCGCGGCGCTCCGGCGTGCGCCGCCGGTCGAAGCTCTCGAACCGCTCCCACCGGCCGTCGCGCCGGAGGAGCGCGAACGGGTGGTTCCCGAGGACGTCCGCCACCTCGGGCGCGCCGCAGCGCTCGAGCGCGTAGGTGCAGAGCGCGAGCACGGGGCGGTGCGCGAGCGCCGCGTCGAGAGCCGCCCCGAACGCGACGAAGCTCGGCCAGTCCGACCGCTCCAGCCAGGCGGTGTTCCCGGCGAGCCGGAGGCCGGCGCAGCCCCGCGCCAGCGCCTCGTCGACCTTCCTCGACCACGCGTCGAGTACGCGGCGCGGCTCGAAGCTCCCGCCGAGCAGGTACCACTCCGTGTGCGGGACGATCTCGATCCGTCCGCGCCGGCGGTAGGACTCGAGGTCCGGCATCGCCCGACCGAGCGCGGTCCAGGCGTCGTCGACGCCGAGCGGCGCGGACGTGATCCACACGCAGAGCTCGTCCGCCTCCAGCCCCGCCCGAAGGTAAGGCACGACGATCTCGGCGAGATCGTCCCTCGTGGCGTAGAACTGGCAGAAGTGCGTGCCCCACGGCGCCGGACCGACGGCGCCGATCCCCGTCTCCCTGAGCTCCGCCCCGCCGGGATCGGGCACCGTGGACGGCGCAGGAGCGCTCGCGACCTGGTTGTCTCGGATCATGGTGCCCCGCTCGGGGGGTCGCACGAGCGTACACCAGGGTGAGCGCGACGGCGCGTCCCACGCTCACGGCGAGCGCGTCGCGTCGCCGAGGCCGGGTCGGCCGGCCTCCACGCCGCGCTCGACCTCGGTCCGCGCGCCGGCTCCGTCCCGGGCGGCGGCTGCCGCCTGCGCGGCGAGCCGCTCGCGCCGCCACGACAGGAGCTCGCTGGCGACGACCTGCGCGGCGGCCGCGGCGGGGACCGCGATGACCGCGCCAAAGACGCCCGCGAACTCCGCGAGGAAGAGGACGGCGAGCAGCGTGACGAGCGGGTTCACGTGGGCGGTGCGCCTGAAGATCAGCGGCGCCAGGACGTTCCCCTCGAGCTGCCCGTACAGCACGAAGTAGATCGCGGTCGCGGCCGCCTTCCACAGCCCGCCGGTCACGAGCGCGACGATCGTGATCGAGGCGCCCGCGACGAGCGGCCCCGCGTACGGCACGAGGCTCGAGAAGCCGCTCAGGATGCCGAGCGGGAGGAAGAACGGCATCCGGATGATCACGAGGAAGATCGTCGTGAGCGTCGCGTTGATCGCGCAGATGCCGAGCAGGCCGCCGAGGTACCCGCCGACCGCGCTGTACAGGTTCGAGGTGATGCGCGCGTACCGCTCGCGGCGCGCCGGGCTCACCTCGGCGAGCGCGGCGCGGACGAGATCGCGCCCGAACACCAGCATGAACACGGTGAGGAACAGGAACCCGACGAGCCCTCCCGCGGCGGAGACGACGCCGCCGATGGCCGAGAGGACCGGCGAGACCGCGCCCGCGGCGGCGCCGGGCGCAGGGAGCAGCTGCTCGAGGTGGGTCTGGTCGACGAGGCCGGAGACGAGCGGCACCTCGTGGAGCCTCCGCCAGAGCGCGGGCGCCTCGGCGAGGAGCGCCTTCCCCTGCTCGACGGCGGGCGGGATGAGCAGCCGGCCGAGGCCGGCGACCACGGCCGCACCGGCGACGATCACCGCGGCGATCGCGACCCATCGCCGCAGCCCGCGCCGCGTGAGCGCCTCGACCGCGTGATCCAGCGCCACCGCCGCGATCGCCGAGGCGAGCGTGAGCGCGACCGTGAACTTCGTCCGCCAGAGGAAGAACCCGAGCGCGATGAAGCCCGAGACGGCGAGGCACGCCTGGAACGCCACCGAGAAGCTCGTGGTGCTCGAGACGCGGCGACGCATGCCCTCCCCCTCCGCCGACAAGCTGGGGTTGCACCCGTCCCGAGTGAAGTGCTCGCGACGTCAGGTCGCCGCGTCCGCGCCGTCCAATCCGAGGACCCGCGCTCGAGGAGCCGAGATGATCCGCAAGAAGAATGCCCCCCGCACGACCGCCCTCCCCGCGGTGACACCGATCCGCGACGACGACCTCCGCGAGGTGGCGGGCGGGCGCAAGGCCGGGGGCACGCAGCAGGAGTTCCTGAAGTTCACGCTGCGGGATGCGACGATCACCTCCGTCTCGTCCAGCTGACAGCGGCGCGCCGACGGCGACGCGCCGCTCGACCGCCGAGCGGGCACCCGCCCGGGCGAACCGACGCGATCGCCGGAACGCCCGGGGATCAGCTGAACCCGACCACGCCGTGGGGCACGTACGCGCCCTCGAGCTCGGCGATCTCGTCCGGCCCGAGCCGGAGCGCGAGCGCGGCGATCGCGTCGTCGAGGTGCTGCATCTTCGTCGCGCCCACGATGGGCGAGGTCACCGGCTGCTTCTGGAGGACCCAGGCGAGCGCGACCTGCGCGCGCGGCACCCCGCGCCGCCGGGCGACCTCCGTGAGCCGCGCGTGCACCGCGCGGTCGGCCTCGGCCGTCCCGGCGTAGAGCGTCTTGCCGAACTCGTCGGTCTCCGAGCGCGCGCTCGCCTCGTCCCACTCGCGGGCGAGCCTCCCGCGCGCGAGCGGGCTCCAGGGCAGCACCGCGATCCCCTCCGCGCGGCAGAGGGGGAGCATCTCCCGCTCCTCCTCGCGGTACAGGAGGTTCAGGTAGTCCTGCATCGAGACGAAGCGCGTCCAGCCGTGCCGCTCCGCGACGTGGAGCGCCTTCGCGAACTGCCACGCGTACATCGAGGACGCGCCCACGTACCGCGCCTTCCCCGCCTTCACGACGTCGTGCAGCGCCTCCACCGTCTCCTCGATCGGCGTCCCGGGGTCCCAGCGGTGGATCTGGTAGAGGTCGACGTAGTCGGTCCCGAGCCGCCTCAGGCTCGCGTCGATCTCTGACAGGATCGCCTTGCGCGACAGCCCCGCCCCGTTCGGACCGGGGCGCATGCGCCCGTGCACCTTCGTCGCGATGACGACCTCCTCGCGGCGCACGAGGTCGCGCAGCGCGCGCCCGACGATCTCCTCGCTCGTGCCGTCCGAGTAGACGTTCGCGGTGTCGAAGAAGTTGATGCCGAGCGCGAGCGCGCGCTCGATGAACGGGCGGGCGTTGTCCTCCGGCAGCGTCCACGGGTGCGGCCCGCGTTCGGGCACCCCATAGCTCATGCAGCCGAGGCAGATGCGCGACACCTCGAGGCCGGTGCGGCCGAGCTTCACGTAGTCCATGCGGTCATGAATCTCGCCCGGAGGCGGGTGCCGCGCAACGGGGAGCGGGCGGCGCGGCGCGTGCGGTGCGCCAACGATGGCGCCGTCGCGTCACCCGGACGTCGCGGGGGCCCGCTCGTCGAGGGGCGTCGTGGAGGCGCCGGGGTCCGCCGGGAGGGTCACCAGGAAGGTCGTGCCGCCCGTCGCGCCCGGCTCGGCGCGGACGGTGCCGTGGTGGGCCTCGACGAGCAGCCTGACGCTGTAGAGCCCGAGGCCGAGGCCACCGCCCGCGACCGAGCGTTTCCCGCGGTAGAACCGGTCGAACACGTGCGGCATCTCGTCGGGCGGGATCCCCGGGCCGTGGTCGGCGACGCGGATCGCCACGCCCCCGTCCGCCTCGTGCGCGCCGAGCTCGACGACGCTGTCCGGCGGCGAGTACTTCAGCGCGTTCAGGAGCAGGTTGAGCACGATGCGATCGAGCCGCCCGGGATCGGCGCGGGCCACGACCCCCTCCGCGCGATCGAGGGCGAGGCGGACGCGCGGCGCCTCCAGCACCGGCGCGCACCGCTCCACCAGCTCGGTGAGGTACGCGCCCAGGTCCACGGGCCGCAGCGAGAGCTCGAGCTGGTGCGACTCGCTCCTGGCGGCGTCGACCAGGTCCTCGATCATCGTGTTCATGCGCGAAGCGCTGCGCAGGATCGCCTCCACCCGCTTGACGGCGAACGCGTCCCGGTCCGCCCGGCGGGCGAGGATCTCCGCCTGCCCCACGATCGCGCCGAGCGGCGAGCGCAGGTCGTGCGAGATCACGTCCAGGAGCTCCTCGCGGCGGCGGAGGTCGGTCCGGATCCTGGAGAGCGTCAGCGCGGTGGTGAGGAACGCGACCGTCCGCATGAACGTCTCCCAGTAGATGAGGAGCGCGTTCGAGTAAGGGTGCTGCGACAGCAGGTCGGAGAGGTACCAGCCGACGCCCGCGGCGACCGCGACGCCGACCCCCGCGGCGCGGCTGCCATACCAGGCCGCGAGCGCGATGGGCACGAAGTAAAAGACGAACAGCCCGAGCTCGTACCCGGTCGCGTAGTCGGCCCATGTGATGGCGACGAGCAGCGCGGGGGCGCCCACGTAGAGCAGCGTCTCTCTCGATCGGAGCGTCATCTACACCGGAGCGGCAGGCGTGCCTCTCGACGTCGAACGCGCATGCTCCCGAACCGTGGTCCTTTTGGATACCCCAAAGCGCGGCGGACGTTACGCCCCCTGCGCGGGGGGTCCCCACCTTTTCAGGGCGGGCAGCCGCCCGTCCCCGCGGGCGGCGCGGTGGGCACGGTGACGTCCGCGCCGCAGGAGAAGTCGAAGAGGTCGAGGAGCGCGTCGCTGTTCGCGTCGCGCGCGGTCAGCGCCGGGAGATCGAACAGCGCCTCGACGAAGCGCGTGATGGCCGCGTGATCGCGGACGACGTGCGAGACGAAGTTGCGCCTCGCCCACGGCGAGATCACGACGAGCGGCACCCGCGGGCCGCGCTGCGTGAAGCGGGAGTCCCCCGGCGCGCAGCCGTGCGGCTCGGGGGCGACGTGGTCCGCGAAGCCGCCGCCCTCATCGTAGGTCCAGATGATCGCGAGCCTCTGCCACTGCGGGCTCGCGACGGCGTGGTCGTAGACGGTCCGGACCCACGCCTCGCCGCAGCGGAGATCGGCGGGCGGGTGGTCGTCCTCGACGTTTCCGCGTCCGTCGACGAACGCCACGTTGGGCAGGGTCCCGCGGTCGAGCGCGTCGTAGAGCGCTCCCATCGAGTGGACGCCGGGGTCGCCGCTGCGCCAGCCGAGCGCGCCGCTGAATGGCGCTCCGTCCGTGTAGACACCCCAGGTGAATCCGGCGTTCATGAGGAGCTGCAGGAGCGAGGGGGTGTTGGGCGGCGGGTAGACGACGCCCGTGTTCACGACGCCGGCGTTCGTGCCGAACAGGAGGAAGTCCCGGTTCGCGAAGGTGCCGCTCGCCATCGAGGCGAAGTGGCGGTCGCCCACCGCGAAGGTGGCCGCCAGCCAGTAGTAGAAGGGGAGGTCCGCGGCGTCGTAGCCGGCCATCGCGAAGTGCCCGTCCGTGCGCGTCGTCGCGTGCGCGTTGAGGACGAACCCGTCCATCCGGTCCTGGTCGATGCACGCGATGATCGAGCCGAGCTGGTGCCCCGGGTCCCACGGGATGCGCGTGGTGGTCGCGTGGAACGGCGCGACCTGCGAGCCGGCGGCGTCGGGGTTGACGTAGCCGGGCGGGATCGGCTCGGTCTCGGGCTGCCCGGAATCGTGGAGCCGTCCGAGCAGGTGATCGAAGCTCCGGTTCTCCTTCATGAGGACGATGACGTGGCGGATCGGGATCGCCGCGCGCGCCGACGCGTCGACGCCGAGCGTCTCCGCCACCCGCGCTCCGGCTCCGAACGCGCACGAGGCGAGAAGGTCCGGAGCGGGCTCCTGGGGGACCGCCCCGCCGCACGTGAGCGGCGGATCCGCGGGCGTCGCCATCGAGCGGATCGCCTCGAGCCCCCAGTCCGCGCGCGGAGGGCCGCACCCCGCCGACGCCGACAGGAGCACGACCAGACCGAGCCGTCGCATGAGGGAACCTGAGACGATCCCCGCCCGGCTCGGCCGGGAGGTTGATCCACGCTCCCCGAGCCGGTCGTTCACCTCGCCCCCAGGTTGAGGCCGTAGGTGATCGTGACCCGCATGTCGGGTATCGCCCGGATCGCGTACGACGTGTTGCTCGCCGCGTACGCGACGCGGTCGCCGTCCCGGGCGGCCGTCGCCGCGAGGCCGAGCCACATCCGCTCGGACAGCCATCTCCGCGCGGCGCCCGTGGCCTCGAGGTGGGTCGCCCGGTCGGTCGAGCCGAGCGCGGCGTTCCGCGCCAGCGCGGCCCATCCCCAGCTCGCCTCGGCGAGGAGCGTGAACCGCCGGGCGACGTCGTAGCGACACTCCAGGCCAGCATCCGTGAACGCCACGCCGTCCCCGTCGACCGCCGTCGGCCGCAGCGCCTCCTGGACGAACCCCACCACGACGAGCACGTGCGCCGCGTCGAGGTAGGAGGCGCCGAGACCGACGCGCACCCTCCCGGTCGCGATGAAGCCGCCCGTGCCGGTCAGGTCGTTCACGCCGGCGGGCTGCGGCGACGGGGGCGTGAGCCATTGCAGGTCGGCGACCCCCTCCGCCAGGGCGTGGGCGCTCCAGCGGGCGCGTGGATCGAGGCGCCGTCCGAGCTCACCCTCGGCCCTGGCGCGCGCGCCCAGGAGCGGCGTGACGGGCAACGCGCTCCCGAGGAGCCCGCCCTTCGTGGTGAGAGACAGGTTCCACCGTGCCAGCCAGCGCCGCTCGTCGAGGCTGCGGGTCGCGAACGCGCGCACGCCCACCTCGCCGAGCGCCCCGTAGCCGACGCGGCTCGACTGTAGGTCGAGCCCTGTCGCGAGGCCGCCGAACGAGTCGTAGAACTCCGCCGGCGGCACCGCGTCCGGCGCGCCGCGCGCAGCGCGCGGGCCCACCGAGATCCCCAGCAGCACAGCGGCCGCGCCCAGGAGCCTCACTCGCGCTCGCGAACGCATTCGTCACCCTACGTGAAGCGGGCGGAGCCCCCCGACGCCGGCCCGCTGCACTCCTGCACCGGATGCGCCGGCCGGGCGGACGTCAGCGTCACCGATGGGCACCCCCTGCATGCGCGCGCCGCGCGGCGCCGTGGCGTCCCCGCGAGCCCGCCGCCCACTGGTTTCTTCGCCGCGCCACGCGGCCGCCACGTGCGCCGCGGGGTCCCTCGCCGGCACTCCCCCGCGCGGCGGCTCGCCTCCCGAGGGATCGGGCTCGTCGCAGCCCGCGAGGCGACCGGTCGTGTTCACCGACGCGTGGACCGCCTCGGCGCGCGCCGCGCCCGGCCGACCATGGGGCGAGGCGCTTCTGCGGTTCCTCACCGGCGCCCGCGTCCATATATCGGGTGCCATGACCTCGAATGACCGATGGGCACCCCTCGCGACGCAGCTCCGCGCCGACAGCATCCGCGCCACCACCACGGCCGGGTCCGGGCACCCGACCTCGAGCCTCTCCGCCGCCGACCTCATGGCGGTCCTCCTGCAAGACCACCTCCGCGCGGACTGGGGCGCCTCGACGAGCTTCGACGAGGACCGGATCATCTTCTCGAAGGGCCACGCGGCGCCGTTGCTGTACGCGATGTTCAAGGCGGTGGGCGCGATCTCGGACGCGGAGCTCCTGACGCTGCGAAAGCTCGGGAGCCGGCTCGAGGGCCACCCCACCCCTCGCCTCCCCTGGGTGCACGTCGCGACCGGGTCCCTCGGACAGGGGCTCCCCGCCGCGGTGGGCATGGCGCTCGGCGCGCGCCTGCTCGGCCTCGAGCTGCGCTGCTGGGTGCTCCTCGGCGACAGCGAGATGGCGGAGGGCAGCGTCTACGAGGCGTTCGAGCTGGGGGGCTACGAGGGGCTCGCGCGCATCGTGGCGATCGTCGACATGAACCGGCTCGGCCAGCGCGGCCCCACGATGCTGCAGTGGAACGGGGAGCGCTACGCCGAGCGCGCGCGGGCGTTCGGCTGGAACGCGATGGTCATCGACGGCCACGATCGCGCAGCGATCCACCGAGCGTACACCGACGCGGAGGGCTCCGATCGCCCCGTGTGCATCGTCGCCCGCACGAAGAAGGGCGCGGGCGTCTCGTTCGTCGAGGATCGCGAGGGGTGGCACGGCAAGGCGTTCTCGAGCGACGAGGAGGCGAAGGCGCTCGCCGAGCTCGGCAATCCCGCGGGCGATCTCGTCGTTCGCCCTCCGGGCGCGCGCGGACGCCGGGCGGCGCCGGAGCTCCCGCGCGGCGCCTTCCGCGCGCCGCGGTACGAGGTCGGCGCGAAGGTCGCCACGCGCCAGGCGTTCGGCGACGCGCTCCGCGCGCTCGGCGACGCCCGCGGCGACGTCGTCGCGCTCGACGGCGAGGTGGGCAACTCGACCTTCACGGAGGTGTTCGCGAAGGCGCACCCGGAGCGGTTCTTCGAGATGTACATCGCGGAGCAGCAGCTCGTCTCCGCGGCCGTCGGGATGCAGACCCTCGGGCTCGCGCCGTTCGCGGCGACGTTCGCCGCCTTCTTCACGCGCGCCCATGATCAGATCCGCATGGCCGCGATCTCCCGCGCGCACCTCGGCCTCGTCGGATCGCACGCGGGCGTCTCGATCGGAGAGGACGGGCCGTCGCAGATGGCGCTCGAGGATCTGGCGATGATGCGGGCCGTCGCGGGGAGCACGGTCCTCTACCCGTCGTGCGCCACGACGACGGTCGAGCTGACCCGCCAGATGGCGGAGCGCGCCGGGATCACGTACATGCGGACGACCCGCGAGAAGACGCCGGTCCTGTACGGCCCGGGGGAGCGCTTCCCGATCGGCGGGAGCAAGGTCCTGCGCCGATCGGGCGGCGACGTCGCCGCGGTCCTCGCCGCCGGCATCACGCTGCACGAGGCGCTCCGCGCCCACGAGCGGCTCGCCGCGGACGGGGTCCCGGTGCGCGTGGTGGATCTCTATTCCGTGAAGCCGATCGACGCGGCGACCGTCGAGGCCTGCGCCCGCGAGTGCGGGGGCAGGCTCATCGTCGTCGAGGATCACTTCCCGGAAGGTGGCCTGGGCGACGCGGTGAGCGAGGTGTTCGCCGGCCGGCCCGCGCCGGCCATCGTGCGCCTCGCGGTGCGGAGCCTGCCCGGCTCGGGGACGCCGCGCGAGCTCCTCGACGGCGCCGGCATCGGCGCGGACGCGATCGTCGAGGCGGTGAAGCGCGCGAGCCGAGCGCCGGCGCAGCCGGGGTCCCCGTAGGACGCTCGCGGGCCGGAGCGCACGGCTCGCCGTCGGGCAGGCGGATGGGTCACGTCGACCGTCGGCGGGGCGGTCCCGCGGCGATCCCTCCTTTCGCCTCGCCGCTGCCGGCCACGCCGCGGGGATCGTCGGAAGCGCGGCGCGCACGCACGGCCGCGCGCCCCATCCGGATCGTCCCGCGCCGCCCGCGCGCGGTGTCCTCGATCGCATGCGGTACCGTGCGTGCAACGCGCCCGGGCAGTTCGGCGGGCCGAGCGGCGGCACGATCGCGTACGCGGACATGTACCACGCCGGCTTCGACACGGCCGGCCAGTACCTCGCCGGCCTCGCCCAGGCGCCGCGATGACCCGCTGCGCGCCGGTCCTGCTCGCGGCCCTCTGCGCCGCGCCCGAGGCGGCGCGCGCGCAGACGATGCTCGACCAGCAGCAGCGGCTCATCGACATCCACTCCCTGCTCCTAGACCTTCCCCCGCTCCAGGCGCCGGCGGCGCTCTCGAGCGGCAGGCTCGGCCTCTCGCTCGAGATCGTCACCATCCCGCCCATCGACGGGACGACCGGATCGTTGAAGCAGATCACCGCGTCGGATCGCTCGCCGCTCTACCCGCGCCCGCGCCTGCAGCTCGGCCTGCCGGCGCCGGAGAACTTCCGGATCTTCGTCGGGCTCTCGTACATCCCGCCCATCGTGATCAACGAGCTGAGCACGAACTACATCGCGGGGGAGGCGGGCATCGGGTGGGCGCCCGGCCTGCTCCGCCTCGGCCTGCGCGGGCACGTGACGTACGCCTACTCGAAGGCGCCGGTCACGGATCCCTCGACGCGCGACACGCTCGAGACGACCGAGGGGGGCGGCGACCTCTCCATCGGCGCGCGCTTCGATTACCGGGCGCTCAGGATCGACCCCTACGCGGGCGCCGGCGTCGTGTCGCTCGCCGGCCGGTTCCGGGTCACGAGCGACGGGACGGTCCTCCACAGCGACTACACCGGCCCGGCGGTGTACGGGGGGCTCAGGCTCCTGTTCCAATCGCACTGGGAGGGCGCCGTCGAGGTCGACGCCTACCCGGACCGGCTGGTCCACGTGAACTTCCGGCTGGGGTACCTGTTCGGCGGGTGACGTCGGCCGGGCGATGCGAGGGAGGACGAGATGAAGCCGCTCACCCTGCTCGCGCTCTTCGCAGTGGCGGCAGCGCCGCCCCCGGACGGCGGTCGGTTCGTGGCGCTGCCGGAGGGAGACGGCATCCGGATCCACGTCGCGAAGCGCGGGCTGTTCTCGGCCTTCGCGCACGACCACGACTTCGAGGTGACCCGCTGGCGTGGCGACGCGGCGATCCCCGGCGGCGATCCGGCGCGCGCCTCGCTCGAGGTGGTGCTCGAGGCGAGCTCGCTGCGCGATCGCGAGAAGGGGCTCTCGAGCGGCGATCGCGGCAGGGTCGAGGCGCAGGCGGCGGGCCCGGAGATCCTCGACGCGGCGCACGCCCCCGAGATCATCTACCGCGCCCAGCGCGTGACGCTCGACGCCCCCTCCGGCGCGGGTGCCGGTCCGGCCCGCGGGACGATCCACGGCGCGCTGACGCTCCGCGGAAGGACGCGCCCGGTGGACGCGTCGTTCGACGCCGCGCGCGAGGGGAACGGGTGGCGGGTCCACGGTCAGGCGCGGTTCCGCCAATCGGAGTTCGGCATCCGGCCGTACAGCGGGGTCGGCGGGACGGTCGGCGTGGAGGACGAGCTCGAGGTCACGTTCGCGCTGACGCTTGAGCCAGGCGCCGCCGTCCATGCGGACGCGCCGGGCACGACCGACGGAGGGCGCGGGGGACAATGAACGCGACTCGTGCGGCGCGATCCAAGCGAACGCATGCGGGCGACTCGTCGCGCGGGAACGGTCCTCTCGCAGCGCAGCGAGGCCGCGTCGGGGCCCGGAAGGAAGTCGAGCGCGCTGGCGCCACCCCGCCCGCGTTCGCGCGTCCACGAGCGTTTCCGTGCGTTGGGCGAGGCCTCGAAACCGCGTGAGATGCTCGTTTCATGAACACCGCCCGCGATCTCTCCTCCCAGCTCGCCGAGATGCTCCGCCGCGAGCACGGCGCCATGTCGGACTTCCTCGTCGCCCTCGCGGACTTTGACCGACAGCGCCGCTGGGTCGAGCTCGGTTACCGTTCGCTCTTCGAGTACCTCCACCGCGAGCTTGGCGTCACCAAGGGCGCGGCGCACTACCGGAAGGTCGCAGCCGAGCTGATCCAGCGCGTCCCGGCGATCGTCGAGCCTCTCCGGGATGGAAGACTCTGTTTCACGAGCATCGTCGAGCTCGCGAAGGTGCTCACCCCCGAGAACCAGGATGAGGTCCTGCCGCGCTTCTTCCACCGCTCGAAGCGCGAGGCGATGGTCGAGGTAGCCGCCCTACGCCCTGCCGAGGCGCCGCCGACCCGGGCCGTCGTCACCGCGCTTCGCCTCCCCGCCGAGTCAGCGGAGGCCGGGCCCTCCCTTCTGCCGAACGCGGCGCCGACTCCTGCGCCGAGCGAGCTCGTGCCACCCGCAGTTCAACCGGTTGAACTCGCTCGTGCCAACTTGAGTCCTCAGAGCCAGCAGACCCGCGACACCTCGCTTCCGCTCACCGCTGACCTGTCGCGCCTCCACGTCACCGTGTCGCGCCGCTTCCTCGCAAAGCTCGAGGCCGCGCGCGCGGCACTCTCGCACGTCCACCCGCGTGCCTCCCCCGAGCAGGTCCTCGAGGCCGGGCTCGACCTCGTCCTCGCGCAGCGCGCGAAGCGCAAGGGGCTCGTCGCGAAGCCGCGGGCGACGCCGCGGCCGGCGAACCCGGACCACGTCCCGGCTCACGTCCTCCGCGAGGTGTGGAGCCGCGACGACGGAAAGTGTCAGCATTCGCTCGCTTCGGGCGGGGTCTGCGGCTCGAAGGAGAGGGTCGAGGTCCACCACGTCGTCGCACGCGCCCTTGGCGGGCCCACCACCGTCGAGAACCTTTCGTTGCGCTGCCGCTTCCACAACGATCTCGAGGCGCGGCGGGAGTTCGGGGACGGCTGGATGGATCGCTTCACGCACAGAGGACCGAGAGACCCGCGGAACGAGCAGCCGCCGACGCTGGCCGGCCCGCGAGGCGCGCAACGAAACGCAGTCGTCTGCGGCCGGGGCGCCGGCGACGGACCTGTGGCGGCGCCGACCGACACGGCGCTGGTGACGGGCGGCACAGGGAGCCTCTCGCTGGCGTTGAGCGGCCCGCTGAAGCCGGCCTCGACGTCGGCGACGATCGGGACGAACCAGTACGTCCCGTGCTTCCCCTCGGTCGGCGTGTCGCCGGCCCGGTACCGGGAACGGTTCAGGCGGGAGCGTCACTGAAGCCGCGCGCATTTGACTCCGGCCTCCGGCCCTCCGCCGTATGCTTAGCGCCGGAGACAGTTCACTCCGCGCGCAGCGCGACGATCGGATCGAGGCGGGACGCCTTCCGGGCGGGATAGAAGCCCGACGCGACGCCGGCCGCGGCGGAGCACGCGATCGCGAGGAGCGCGGCGCTCGGCGGGACGACGATCTGCCAGCCGACGAGGTCGGTGAAGATCCACGAGCCCGCTGCGGCGAGGGCGAGGCCGAGGACGCCGCCGATCAGGGACAGCATCACCGCCTCGCCGAGGAACTGGAGCTGCACGTCCCGCGGCGTTGCGCCGACCGCGATCCGCACGCCGATCTCGTTCGTGCGCTGCAGGACGGACGCGAGCATCACGTTCATGATCCCGATCCCGCCGATGAACAGCGAGATCGACGCCAGCGCCACGAGCAGGGTCGCGATCGTCTCGCTCGCCTCGATCTGCGCCTTGATCGCCGCGTCGGGCCGCCGGACGTTGAAGTCGTCGTCCTCTCCGGCCTGGAGGTGGTGCCGCTGGCGGAGGAGCGCCGTGATGCGGGCGATGGCCGCGTCCACCGAGTCCATCGCGACCGCCGAGCAGACGATGTCGTCCAGCCAGGTGAAGTTGCGGCCGCGGAGCTTGCGCTGGGCTGCGGTCCACGGCAGGAGCACCGTGTCGTCCTGGTCCTGGCCCGTCGCCGACTGCCCCTTCGGCGCGAGGACGCCGATCACCTGGAACGGGAAGCCGTTCAACCGGACCACCTGGCCGACGGCCGCCTCGGCGCCGAAGATCCGGGCGCGCACCGTCTCCCCGAGGACCGCCACGCTCGACGCGTGCAGCACCTGCTCGTCGGCGAGGAACGCCCCCGCCGCCATCCGCCATCGCTTGATCTCCGCGTAATCGGGCGCGATGCCGCGGTAGTGCGTCGCCCAGTTCCGCTCCGGCCCGACGACCTGGACGTTGCCGTCGACGTTCTCCGACACGCGCGTCACGAGCGGCACCTCGCGACGGATCGCCTCCGCGTCCTCCGGCGTGAGCGTCGTCGTCGAGTGGGAGCCGGTGCGGAGCCCGTTCACGCTGCGCGTCCCCGCCTCGATCCAGACGAAGTTGTCCCCGAGATCCTCGAGGACCCGCCGCGCGCGCGCCGCCCCTCCCTCGCCGATCGCCACCGCCCAGATGACGGCGGCGACGCCGATGGTGATCCCGAGGGTCGTGAGCGCGGTCCGCAGCTTGTGGCGGGCGAGCGCCCGCAGCGCCTCGACGCAGAAGACCCGGGCCCAGAATCGGAGGCGATCGCGCACGGCGGGCGGATGATAGCGACGTCGGCTCATTCCTGGAACCGCAGCGTCACCCGCGCCGCGCGGTCGTCCACGCGCAGCTCGTCCTCGAGCGCGAGGCGCGCGAGGAGCAGGAGGTCGGGTCCTTGCCTCTTGCCCTCGACGAGCCCATAGCTTCGCAGGATCGCGAACCGCTCGCCGGGAGGGACCGTCCGCTCGCCGCGCGCGTGGTCGACCGACGCGCGCAGCCCGGCCTCGACCTCCACCGCCTGGAGGCGGAGGAGGCTCCCGTCCGCGGCTGCGATCCTCGCCGCCTCGACGTCGTAGCGGACCGGGCGCAGGCTTCCGTTGCGGATCGTCGTGCGCAGCCACACCGCTCCCGACGCCAGCGCGACGTCTATCGCGTACTCCACGCCGTCGCCCAGCCGCACCACGTAGCCGTGCTCGCCCTCTTGGTGAACGTTCTCGATCCGTGCCGTGTCGTTCCCCGAGAGGCGATAGGGCCGCACGCCCGCGCCTCCCGACGTGGCGCAGCCGACGACGACGGCCAAGAGGACGAGGCGCGGAGCCAGATCCCTCCTCCGAAAAAGATCCCGAGCGCGCGCCGCGGTCGACCCGGGCGCCGCCGGTGTCGGATCTTCTTGGCCTGTCCCGTTGGGACGTTCGGGACGGCCGGAGCGGGCCCACCGTCAGTGCTGGTGCCCGTGCTCGGCGCCCGACTCGTGCGGCGCGCCGTGCTCGTGGCCGTGCTCCTGCTCGCGCCCAGCGTCGTGCCCGTGCTCGTGCACGTGCTGGTGCGTGTGCGGGTGGCTGTGCTTCGTGCCGTCCGCGTGCGTGTGCTCGTGGGTGTGCTCGTGGGTGTGCTCGTGCTCGTGCGAGTGCATGGGCCTCGGATGGACCTGGCCCGGGTCCGTCGCAACGCCCACCCGGGGGTTCGGCCCTCGAGCGAGGGCGACGTCGCGGTCGCTCCTCAGCCCCTCGTCACCGCGCGCAGGTCCCGGAGGACGCGCGCCCCGTCCCGCTCCCCCATCGCGCTGAACGTACGCGCGGCGAAGTCCAGGGCCCCGTCGACGCCGTCCCTGAAGGCCCTCGCGTACGGGGCCCTCAACAGCTCGATCTCGCCGACGAGCGCCAGGACCGCGGCGCCCAGCTCGGCGCAGCGCGGGCAGCCGCCGTCCGCCGGATCGCGCGCCCGGACGCATCGCGCCTCGCGCGCGAGTCGGCTCCACTCCTCGATCCTGCTCACGTGGATGGCCATGGTGGCCTCCCCTCGCTCGCGCCGCAGCGCGCGCCGGCGGGCCCGGGGGCGCGGCTCAGTACGCCGGCGGCTCGCCGCCGCTCGGCGGCGGCTTGAGGATCATCAGCGTCGCGACGATGACGATGGTCGCCTGCCCGGCGCCGATGGCGAAGAGCAGCGTGATCGCGCCGGGCGTCGTGATCGATCGTACGTAGGCCCAGACGGCGAGGGCCAGCACGCCGGCGATCGCCGCCGCCGTCACGCCGATGGCCTGCGCCTTGCGCTCCGTGAACCGCCTCAGCACGCGCGCCACCGTCCCGCCGTACACGATGCCCGCCCCGGCGCCGCCGAGCGCGTACCATGCCTGCGCCCACGGGCTCTCCGCGCGGGCGCCGGGG
>Ga0318495_10000180_pt1 | contig 16565 bp, 16 predicted proteins | sample GRESIP108b1f25_FD_203752 | JGI IMG/M metagenome (GOLD analysis project Ga0318495, IMG submission 203752) | Tropical soil microbial communities from Luquillo Experimental Forest, Puerto Rico - GRE.SIPMG.108b1f25 | ecosystem: Environmental > Terrestrial > Soil > Tropical forest > Bulk soil...
CGATGCCCAGGGCCACGTCCAGTGCGATGGATCCGGTCGGGATGACCGAGATCGGCTGACGCATCTCGTCGCCGAGACGCATCACCGAGCCTTTGCCGTAGCTCTTTTCGATCTGGGCCATCGCCAGCTCGAGAGCCTTCTCGCGGTCGGGGGCTTGCGTCATGGTGCCTCTCCTGTAGTCGGTGTTCGATGACCGGTAATCGGTCGGTTGGCCGTGACACTAGAGAAGGCCACCGACAAGTCGTCCTCTTCGAATGATCACCACAGTAGACGAACATCTGTTCGATTCAAGTGCGACACGCCGCATCGCCGCCGAGTGTGCGCTGGCGGCGTCGAGTGTGCGCTGAGGGCGCCATTTCGCGCGATTTACCGCCCTGGACGCCCACTCAATCCGGAGGCACCGGAGGCACCGGAGGCACCGGAGGCAACCTCACCACTGGTCGCGCGGCACGTCGAAGTCGACGCACAACGCCCGCCAGACGTCCCGGGGCTCGACACCATCCTCGATCGCACGGGCGGCCGTCCGGCCGTCGAAGCCGGTCAGCACGTGGTCTGCCAGCACAGATGCGCCGTACGCGGCGCCGAACCGCAGAACAATCCGCTCGTTGAACTCCGTCAGCCGCACGTCAGCCAACATACTGGGCCGGCCGGCGGGCCAGTCACCCCGCAAGAGCCAGCGCATCGTGGCACACCCGCACCGGATCGGCGACGCCCGCGATGCTGGCGGCGGCCTTTCCGGCCGCCTCCCGGTAGCCGGAAGACGACAGCACCTCGTTAACCGCGGCCACCAGCGCGTCGGCGGTCAGCGGCCGGATCAGCCGTGCACTCCCCTGGCGTACCACCCGGTTGGCCATCTCCCACTGATCCCCCCCGCCGGGTACCACAACCAGCGGCACCCCGGCCAGCAGCGTCTTGGCCACCATCCCGTGACCACCGCCGCAGATCACCACATCGGCATGCGTCAACAACGAAGACTGGCGTCCCAGCCCGACCACCGCCCACGGCGGCACCGTCAGATCCGCTCCTTCCAGGCGGGATACCGCCAGGCGCGATCCCGCCGGCAGTGTCTCCCCCGGTATCAGGCACCCCAACGCAACTTCGGCCAAGCCCGCGGTCCCGGTCAAGGCCGTCGAGGGCGCGATCACCACCACCGGACCGGAGCCGGGCGGGATCTCGAGCGCCCGATCGGTCGGCTCGAAGTGCAACGGCCCCACGACGACGGCCTCGGCCGGCCAATCCGGGCGGGGGACCTCCAGCGCGGGCAGCGTCGCGATCAACCGTCGCAGCGGGCCGGGGTCGCGCGCCGGCAGTCCGATCTCGACCCGCACGGCCGTACGCTGCCGCAGGCCGGCACGCCAGGACCGCGCCGTCAACGCCCGCATGATGGCATCGCGTAGCCGGCCGCGGACGCCGGTGCCCGGCGCCAGCCCGCTGCCTATCGGCGGCAGCCCTTTCGACGGCAGGTACAGCGGATGCGGGTTGAGCTCTATCCACGGGATTCCGAGCAGCTCGGCGGCCATCCCGCCGCACGCGGTGATGACGTCGGACACCACCAGGTCGGGCGCGAGGTCGCGCAGCGCCGGCGCGTTGAGCACGGCCATCTGTGCGGCGCGCCGGTGGATCCTGGCCCCGGCGTCGACATCGTCATCGATGGCCGCGAGCCCGTCCAACTCGACGGCTTCAATGCCGGCGGCGCGGGCGGCGTCGAGCCATTCCACGCCGGTGAACAGCGTGGGCTCATCGCCCGCCTCACCGAAGCGTTGGCACAGCGCGATCGCGGGAAACGAGTGCCCGGGATCCGGCCCGGCGACCACGGCGACACGCATCCGCCCTACCCTGCCACAACACCCACCCCTAGGCTGGCAACCATGACCGAGCTGACTGGCACGGCCGTCGCGAACACCCGCACGGTCGAGGGTTTCCTGAACGCCCTGCAAGACGATGATTTTGAAGCCGCCGAGGCCGCTTTGGACGACAACCTGGTCTACGAAAACGTCGGGCTGCCGACGATTCGCGGCCGCGCCAGGGCCATCAAGCTGTTCCGGCAGATGGAGGGCCGCGCCGCCTTCGAGGTGAAGATCCACCGCATGGCCGCCGACGGCGCCGCGGTGCTCACCGAACGCACCGACGCGCTGATCGTCGGGCCGCTACGGCTTCAGTTCTGGGTCTGCGGCGTGTTCGAGGTCCACAACGGGCGAATCACGCTGTGGCGCGACTACTTCGACTTCTTCGACATGTTCAAGGCGACCGTGCGCGGCCTGGCCGGGGTGATAGTGCCCTCGCTCAAAGCGACGTTTTAGCGCGGCATTCCGCCCAGTTCGTCGAACGCCTGCGCCCAACCGAGCAGACGATCGGTGGCCCCGACCAGCTCGGCGCGGTAGCGCTGTTGCGAATCCGCTAACGCCGCCCCGCTATCGCCGTTAGCCGAGGACACCAATTGCGCTGCGGCGGTGACCATTTCGTTGTACTGACGAACGCCGGCACCCAACTGCGCGGTGAACGCGTTGATGGTCGGAACCAGGTACGAGCGCGACGATTCGGAATATTGAGCCGCACGCTCCATCGACACCACCTCGGCGGCGGAGGCCGCCATCGCCGCGGAGGTCTTATTGGCCGCTGTGGTCAAGTCGCGGATTTCGTCTGGCGGCAACATGGAACCCCGCTCAATCACGCCCAACAACGAGAAGAATCCGCGTTCGGAGGCGCCCAGGGCATACATGGCCGGCCGGGCGGCGGAGCCGGGCGGGGGCAGCCGGCGAGCGTTGGCGGGCCGCTGCGCCGGCAGCGGCTCCGACCGAAGCCAGCGGTACCGAATCAGCAACAAAGTCGCAGGAATTGCCAGGACGACCGCGACGGCGCCGGTGACCTCCAGCAGCAACGCGAACCAGCCCCAGGCCGCCAGCAGCGCCGTCACCACCACCCAAAACAGACACCCGACCGCACATATCAGGCCCCACCTCAGCGCGCGACGGCGACGCCGCAGCAGCCGGGCACGCGGATCGGTGGCGGCGCTGATCCTTCGGGCCACCAAGTCGGAGAGGTCGGCAGCGGTGTCCAATCCCCGCTGCAATAACGCGCGCCACGGCCCGCGCTCAGTCGCTCTCACCGCCATCGCAGACCGTCCGCCGCGCTACTGGCCAATGGGCTTCTCGGCAACCTGGCCACCCGTGGTGTCCGCGGGCGCGGGAGTGGCCGGCGTGGTCCCGGGGGCCCCGGGCGTCCGGCCCGCCGGCAGCGCTTCGCCACGCATCGACGCGCGGATCTGCTCCAGCCGGGAATGCCCGGCCATCTCGATGCCGGCCTGCTCGACCTCGAGCATGCGGCCCTGCACGGTACCCCGGGCAAGTTCGGCAGAACCGAGTGCGTTGGCGTACCGGCGTTCGATCTTGTCTCGAACCTCGTCGAGGCTCGGAGTGTTGCCCGGCGCGGCGATCTCGCTCATCGAGCGCAGCGATGCGCTGACCTGTTCCTGCATCTTCGCCTGCTCGAGCTGGCTGAGCAGCTTGGTGCGCTGTGCGATTTTCTGCTGCAGCATCATCGAGTTCTGTTCGACGGCCTTTTTGGCCTGAGCGGCGGCGGACAGCGCCTGGTCATGCAGGGTCTTGAGGTCTTCGACGCTCTGCTCGGCGGTCACCAGCTGGGCTGCAAACGCCTCGGCGGCGTTGTTGTACTCGGTGGCCTTCGCGGCGTCGCCGGCGCCGGTGGCCTGGTCGGCCAACGTCAGGGCCTGACGCACGTTGACCTGCAGCTTTTCGATGTCCGCCAGCTGCCGGTTGAGGCGCATCTCCAGTTGCCGCTGATTGCCGATCACTTGCGCGGCCTGTTGGGTCAGCGCTTGGTGCTGGCGCTGCGCTTCCTCGATGGCCTGCTGAATCTGCACTTTGGGGTCGGCGTGCTCGTCAATTTTCGCGCTGAACAGCGCCATGAGGTATTTCCACGCCTTGACGAACGGATTGGCCATGAGTTAGCTCCACCTTCGCTTCTTGTGTGCCGGCGGGGCCTCGTGTGAGGCCCCCGGATTGGCTCTGCGCTTACCCTGTCGCCCAATTTAATGGCTCGGCGACGATCGCCCCACCCCTGGCGCCGGATCGGACCGCCCGCCACCCCGCGGCACTCTGGCCACGGCCAGCGACGCCACGGGCGGAATGACAACCTTGGTGCTGGCGTCGATCGTGGTTCCGCTCGCCCCTGTGGCCGACGCGCCGACAGCCGCGCCTTCCCGGCTGGCCATCTGCTCGCCGGCGTCGGTGAGGACCGCCGACAACGGCACGTCCAGCGCATCGCAGATCGCGTTGAGCAGCTCGCTGGAGGCCTCCTTGCGACCGCGCTCCACCTCGGATAGATACCCGAGGCTCACCCGCGCCCCATCCGACACCTCGCGCAGCGTCCGGCCCTGTGACGTTCGAGCGCGGCGCAACACGTCGCCGATAACCTCGCGCACCAATGGCGGCATCCTGCTCTCCTTCGTCCACTCGGGCCTGCTCAGGCAGGCGCTCATTAGGTGAACGCCAGCGGCGGCGGTGTTGGTTCCCGTTCGCGGTCAGCCGGTCCGGCGAACTTCCCTGACGGTCCTGATGGTCGACGCCACATAGTCGACGCCGGTCACCACGGTCAGCACGATCGCGATCCCCATTACCACGGATGCCGCCACCAGGAACGGTCCCGACAGCGGCAGCACAAACAGGCCGATCGCCAGCGCCTGCACCACGGTCTTGAGCTTGCCGCCCCAACTCGCCGGAATGACCCCGCGGCGGATCACCGCCAACCGGAGCAGCGTCACCCCAAGCTCGCGGGTCATGATCACCACCGTGACCCACCACGGCAGGTCACCCAGCATCGACAGGCCGATCAGCGCCGACCCGATCAGAGCCTTGTCCGCAATCGGGTCGACGAACGCGCCGAATTCGGTCGCCATCCCGTAATTTCGGGCCAGCAGACCGTCGAACCGGTCGGTGATGGCAGCGATCGCAAAAATCACGAAAGCCACGATTCGACCGGCGATTTGGTGGCCATCCCCGGCGAACAGGGCCAACAAGAAAATCGGGACCAACACCAGCCGCAACAGCGTGAGGATATTGGCGAGGTTGGCGATGCGGGCACGGCCTGTCGGTCCCGCTAGTGGACCCGTTTGAGGCTGCCCCGACACGGCAACAGAATAGCGGTTGACCAGGGCAGCCATCCGAGATGCCGATACTGTTACCCGTGACCGAAAGTTCGCGGGGTTACCGGCCGGTGGTCCGGCGCGCGCGAACATCGGATGTTCCCGCGATCAAACACCTCGTCGACACGTATGCGGGAAGGATCCTGCTGGAAAAGAACCTGGTGACCCTCTATGAGGCCGTTCAGGAATTCTGGGTCGCCGAGCACCCCGACGTTCCAGGCAAGGTGATCGGTTGCGGGGCGCTGCACGTGTTGTGGTCCGACCTCGGCGAGGTCCGTACCGTCGCGGTGGACCCGGCGATCACCGGCCACGGCGTCGGGCATGCGATCGTCGATCGGCTGTTGGAGGTCGCGCGCGACCTGCAGTTGCAGCGGCTGTTCGTGTTGACTTTCGAGACGGAGTTCTTCGGCAAGCACGGGTTCACCGAGATCGAGGGCACGCCGGTCACCGCCGAGGTGTACGAGGAGATGTGCCGCTCTTACGACATCGGTGTCGCCGAATTCCTGGACCTGAGCTACGTCAAGCCGAACATCCTGGGCAATTCCCGGATGCTACTGGTGCTCTAGCGATGACAACCGCCGAGCGTGCGGCTGGCCGCACATTCGCGGTCGAAAATGCGGCTGGCCGCACACTCGGCGCTATTCGTCGGCCCCGTCGTCGTCGGATCCACCGCCCAGCCCGCGGATGGCGGCCAGCGTCGCGGCCAGCTCGTCGGGTTTGACCAGCACCTCGCGCGCCTTCGATCCCTCGCTGGGCCCGACGATGCCGCGGGTCTCCATCAGATCCATCAGCCGGCCCGCTTTGGCGAAGCCGACGCGCAGCTTGCGCTGCAGCATCGAGGTGGAGCCGAACTGGCTGGACACCACCAGCTCGACGGCCTGCAGGAACACATCCATGTCGTCACCGATGTCCGGGTCGACGTCGGCGCGTTCGCCGGTGGGCTTGGCGGTGGTGACACCGTTGGTGTATTCGGGTTCGGCCTGGTCTTTGCAGGCGTTGACGACGGCGTGGATCTCGTCGTCGGAGACGTACGCGCCTTGCAGCCGCAGCGGCTTGTTCGCACCCATCGGCAGGAACAGGCCGTCGCCCATCCCGATCAGCTTTTCGGCGCCCGCCTGGTCCAGGATCACCCGGCTGTCGGTGAGCGACGACGTCGCGAAAGACAATCGGGCCGGCACGTTGGTCTTGATGAGCCCGGTGACCACGTCGACCGACGGGCGCTGGGTGGCCAGTACCAGGTGGATGCCCGCGGCACGGGCCTTCTGGGTGATCCGCACGATGGCGTCCTCGACGTCACGCGGCGCGGTCATCATCAGGTCGGCCAGCTCGTCGACGATGGCCACGACATACGGGTAGGGCCGGTACTCGCGCTGGCTGCCCAACGGCGCCGTGATGGCGCCGGATCGCACCCTCTCGTTGAAGTCGTCGATGTGCCGCACCCGCGACGCCTGCATGTCCTGGTAGCGCTGCTCCATCTCGTCGACGAGCCAGGCCAGCGCGGCCGCCGCCTTCTTCGGCTGGGTGATGATCGGGGTGATCAGATGCGGAATGCCTTCGTACGGCGTCAGTTCCACCATCTTCGGGTCGATCAGGATCATCCTGACCTCTTCCGGGGTGGCCCGCGTCAGCAGCGACACCAGCATGGAGTTGACGAAGCTCGACTTGCCGGATCCGGTGGAGCCGGCGACCAACAGGTGCGGCATCTTGGCCAGGTTGGCCGAGATGAAATCTCCTTCGATGTCCTTGCCCAGCCCGATCATCAGCGGGTGGTGGTCACGACGGGTTGACGGCGCGGTGAGCACGTCGGCCAGCCGGACCATTTCCCGGTCGGTGTTGGGCACCTCGATGCCGACGGCGGACTTGCCGGGGATCGGGGCCAGCATGCGGACGCTTTCGGTGGCCACCGCGTAGGCGATGTTCTTTTGCAGCGCGGTGATCTTCTCCACCTTGACGCCCCGGCCCAGCTCGACCTCGTAGCGGGTGACAGTGGGCCCCCGGGTGCAGCCGGTGACGGCGGCGTCGATGTTGAACTGGGTGAGCACCTCCCCGATCGCGGTGGCCATGTGAGTGTTGGCGGCGCTGCGCTTCTTCGGTGGGTCCCCCGCGATCAGCAGGCTCAGCGAGGGCAGCGTGTAGGGGCCCTCGACGACCCGGTCCAGCTGTTGGGTCTGCCGTTTCCCGCGACGGCGGCCACGCGCGATGGCAGGCTCCGGAACGGTCGGGATGTCGTCTTGATCCTCGAGGGAAACCGCGGAAGAGTCCGTCGTTGGCCAGGCCTGCGGCTCGTCGTCAGGGTTGAGCGAACTCTCGTCGTAATAACCGTCGGAGAAGTCCTCGGGTGCGCTGGAGTCCACATCGTCGCCGTAGCCGTAGCCGTAGTCCGCCTCGTCGCCATCGCCGAGCAGCCGGGCACCGAACATGCCGCGCACCACATCGGGCACCTCCCGGATGGTGGTCCCCGTCAGTAGCAGCAGGCCGAACATGAACCCGATGAACAACAGGGGCGCGGCGATCCAGGGTGTCAAGCCGTCCGAGAGCGGCCCGCCGATGGCGAAGCCGATGAATCCCGCGGCGCGGCGCCGCGCTTCCGGGTCTTCGGGCGAACCGGACCACAAATGGCGCAGGCCCAGAACCGAAAGCGTGATCAGGGTGGCGCCCAGGATCAGCCGTGGGCGCGCATCGGGGTTGGGTGTGGTCCGCATCAGCGTCACCGCGACGGCGGCCGAGACGACTGGGAGCGCCAGCGCACCCGCGCCGATGAAGGTCCGGAGCAGCGTGTCGACCCAGGCACCGACCGGCCGGGCCGCGTCGAACCAAGAGCCCGCGGCGACCACGACGGAAAAGCCGAGCAGAACCAGCGCGATCCCGTCGCGGCGGTGCCCCGGCTCGATGTCGCGGGCCCGCCCTATCGACCGGGCCGCGCCGCCGGTACCCCGTGCGGCCATCACCCAGGTGGCGCGCATGGCCCGGCCGCAGGCCAGCCCGGCGCCGACCAGCAGCGACCGGTTACGGCGCTTCGCGGGCTTGGCCGCCCTCCTGCGAGGCGCCCCTGGTCGCGCACTGCGGGACCCGCCGCGCGAAGTGGCCTTTGACCTGCTCGTTCGTGATCCGGAGCGGGCGACGGTCTTACTCGGCATGACGCCCAGCCTAGTCGCAAGAACATCATCTACACCATCCGCCACACTGGTAACGGCGGTGCCGGCCGCGCCCGGGTTTCGTTGACGGGGCCCCACCAGGCTCTGGACAATAATCTGCCGTCCCGCCGAGCTTGAGGAATCAGATGCAGATCTCCCGTACCGTCTGCGCGGCTGCGCTCAGCATTGCCGTGCTGGCCGCCTGTTCTGAACGCGGTTCCTCGACCGGGTCGTCGAAGCCTCCGAGGCCGTCCGCCCCGAGCTTCGCGGGCACGTACCGGTTTGATTTCGACGGGACCCAGCAACTTGCGGGTGGCGAGCCCAAGCCCACGAAATCGAGATCCCGCTTCTATGCGCTGCGCTCGACGTGCACCGATTCGGGGTGCATCGCGACGGCGACGAAACTGGCAGACGACAACCCGAAGCGGAAGTCAGATCCCCCGCTCGATTTGGTCCTGGACTACGTCGATGGTCATTGGCAAACGGCGCTCCGCGAGGACAGCGCGTGCACCGACACCGGCATAAAGGGCCCGTCACTCACGGCGTGGATCCTTCAGCCTCAGCCCGACGGCACGCTGACAGGGACTTCCTACGTCGCCATGAACCCGAGTCCGGATTGCGCCGTGGCGACACAAACGCCGGTCACGGTGACGCGCACGGGCGACGTCGACGCGGGCATCTCGGCTGCGGATCCCGGCACGCAAGCGCCGCGTTCGCCGTCTGCGCCCGACGGCCTCGCCGGGCATTACAACGAGACGAGCGTTTTTCACGAATCCTCGAAACCGGGGGTGCGACGCGTTGCCATGCAGACGATGTGCGTGCGCAACACCGACCAGTGCATGACGTTCAAGTCCTATCTCGCCTCTGGGACGACGGTTGTGAATTCGCTGCTGTTCAACAACGGCAAATGGGCGCTCGATCAGCACACCGAGGTCAACTGCCCTAACGGCACGACCGCCGGGACGGTAAAGCACGAGGAATACGTTCTCCCGCAACCCGTTTCGCACCCGTTGCCGCGAGTCACCGGAGACATCCGCTTCGACGCCGCGGATTCCTGTCCCGCGCAACAACTCGACATCACCCTGGAGCGAACGGGAGACTGACAGACCGACTGCCAGTCCGCGTGGGTAGGGTGGCAACCGGTGACGAAACTCGTGCCGTCACCCACCCCCGGAGCTGCCAGGAGGCCCCACCATGCCCGTCGTCGTCGTCGCCACCATGACCGTCAAACCCGAATCGGTCGACACCGTCCGCGACATCCTCACGCGCGCGGTCCAAGAGGTGCACGACGAACCCGGCTGCCAGTTGTACTCGCTGCACGAGGCGGGCGAGACCTTCGTCTTCGTCGAGCAGTGGGCCGATCCCGAAGCGCTCAAGACCCACAGCACCGCCCCGGCCGTCACCAAGATGTTCACGGCGGCCGGCGAGCACCTGGCCGGCTCGCCGGACATCAAGATGCTGCAGCCGGTTCCCGCGGGCGATCCGGACAAAGGGCAGCTGCGCCCCTGATGGGCCGGCCGCTGGAAGGCAAAGTCGCGCTAATCACCGGAGCCGCGCGGGGCCAGGGCCGCGCGCACGCGGTCCGACTGGCCGCCGACGGCGCCAACGTCATCGCGGTCGACCTGTGCCAGCAGATCGCCAGCGTCCCCTATCCACTGGCCACCCCGGACGAGCTGGCGGCCACCGTCAAGCTCGTCGAGGACACCGGCTCGCGCATCGTGGCCAGACCGGCCGACGTCCGCGACCGGGAATCCCTGGCTGCCGCGCTGCAGGCGGGCCTCGACGAGTTCGGCCGCCTCGACATCGTCGTGGCCAATGCCGGGATCGCTCCCATGGCATCCGGTGACGACGGCTGGCGCGACGTCATCGACGTCAACCTCACCGGCGTCTACCACACCATCAAGGTCGCGATACCGCCCATGGTCAAGCAGGGCGCCGGCGGCTCGATCGTGCTGATCAGTTCGAGTGCGGGGTTGGCGGGCGTCGGCAGCGCCGATGCCGGTTCCGTCGGCTACGCCGCCGCCAAGCACGGCGTGGTCGGGTTGATGCGCGTATACGCGAATCTGCTTGCGAGACAGAATATCCGGGTCAACTCGATCCATCCTTCGGGTGTCGAAACACCGATGATCAACAACGAGTTCACCCGGGAGTGGCTGGCCAAGCTGGCCGCTGCGGCCGATTCGCCATTGGCCATGGGCAACGCCCTCCCGGTGGACATCCTGCAAGCCGAAGACATCGCCAACGCGGTGGCATGGCTGGTGTCCGACCAGGCTCGTTACATCACCGGCGTGACATTGCCGGTCGACGCCGGCTTTTTGAATAAGTAGCAGCTGTGGCACGAAATGCGGCGGCCCAGACCGCGTTTGGCCCGATGGTCTTGGCGGCCGTCGAACAAAACGAGCCACCCGGGCGCCGCCTGGTGGACGACGACCTCGCGGAACTGTTCCTGCCGGCCCCGCTGCGATGGCTGGTCGGCGCGACGCGCTGGGGGCCGGCCCGCCGCCTGATGATCCGCGGGTCGGAGTTCACCGGCCCCGGACTGTGGGTCAACATGGCCTGCAGAAAGCATTTCATCGACGACAAACTCAAAGCTGCGCTGGACGACATCGACGCGGTCGTGATCCTGGGCGCCGGGTTGGACACCCGTCCCTACCGGTTGACCCGCCAGGTCCGCATCCCGGTATTCGAGGCCGACCTCCCGGTCAACATCGCCAGGAAGGCGAAGGCGGTCCGGCGGGTGCTGAGCGAGCCGCCGCTCTCGGTTCGGTTGGTGGCACTGGACTTCGAGCGCGACGACCTGCTCACCTCGTTGGCCGAGCACGGCTATCACACCGATTACCGGGCGTTCTTCATCTGGGAAGGCGTGACGCAATACCTCACCGAAGCCGGTGTACGGCGAACCCTGGAGGGACTGCGCCCGGCCGCATCGGGCAGCCGGTTGGCGTTCACCTATGTGCGGCGTGACTTCATCGACGGGACGAATCGCTACGGCACCCGGACGCTGTACCGCAACATGCGCGATCGTCGTCAGATATGGCAATTCGGCCTGGAGCCCGATGCGGTCGCGGACTTCATCGCCGAGTACGGCTGGCGGCTGGTGGAGCAGGCCGGGCCCGATGAGTTTGTGGAGCGCTACGTGCAGCCCACCGGCCGCAACCTCCCGGCATCACAGCTGGAATGGGCGGCCTACGCGGAGAAAACCTAGACCTCTCTAGACCTCGATGACCGTTGGCACGATCATCGGCTGCCGGCGATAGGTGTCGCCGACCCACTTGCCGACGGTGCGGCGCACGCCCTGGGCGATCCGGACCGGATCGGTCACGTTGGCGGCGACCAGCTGCTCCAGTTCCGCCTCCACCTTGCGCACGGCGGGCTCGAGTGACTTGGGGTCTTCGGAGAATCCGCGCGAATGTAGTTGTGGCGCAGCCGCCGGACGGCCGGTGCCGCGCTTCACCACCACGGTCACCGCGACAAAACCCGACGACAAGATGAGCCGTTCCCCCAGGGTGATATCGCCGACATCGCCGGTGATCAGACCGTCGACGAACATCTTGCCGACCGGTACCGCCCCGGCAATGGAGGCCTTGCCGGCAATCAGGTCGACGCTGACACCGTTCTCGGCCAACACGATTGACTCCTGCGGTACCCCGGCACGCGCCGCCAGCTTGGCGTTGGCGCGCAGCATCCGCCAGGTGCCGTGCACCGGCATCACGTTGCGCGGCCGCACGCCGTTATAGAGGAACAGCAGCTCCCCGGCGTACGCATGGCCCGAAACATGAACGCGCACTTGCTGATTGGTGACGACGCGGGCTCCAATCTTGGCCAGCGAGTCGATGACCCCGTATACCGCCTCCTCGTTGCCGGGTATCAGCGACGACGACAGGATGATCAGGTCCTCCGACGTCAGCGTGATGCTGCGGTGCTCGCCGCGCGACATCCGCGACAGCGCCGACATCGGCTCGCCCTGGGTGCCGGTGGTGATCAGCACCACCCGCTCGGGCGCCATCATCTCGGCGGCGGAGATGTCGACGATGTCGGAATCGTCCACGCGCAGGAAACCCAGTTCGCGCGCGATACCCATGTTGCGCACCATGGATCGCCCGACGAACGACACCCGCCGGCCCAGTGCCACCGCGGCATCGATGATCTGCTGCACCCGGTCCACGTTGGAGGCGAAGCACGCCACGATGACGCGGCCGTCGGCGCCCCGGATCAGCCGGTGCAGCGTCGGGCCCACCTCGCTTTCCGAGGGCCCGACACCGGGGATCTCGGAGTTGGTCGAGTCGCACAGGAACAGGTCCACGCCCGCGTCGCCCAGCCGGGACATGCCGGGCAGGTCGGTGGGCCGGCCGTCGAGCGGAAGCTGGTCGAGCTTGATGTCGCCGGTGTGCAAAACGGTTCCGGCGCCGGTGAAGACCGCGATGGCCAGCGCATCCGGGATCGAGTGGTTGACGGCGAAGTATCCGCACTGGAACACGCCGTGCGTAGTGCGTTGCCCCTCGGCGACCTCGACGAAGACCGGCTTGATGCGGTGCTCGCGGCATTTCGCGGCGACGAGCGCCAAGGTGAACTTCGAGCCGACGACCGGGATGTCCGGCCGCAGCTTGAGCAGGAACGGGATCGCCCCGATGTGGTCCTCGTGCGCATGGGTCAGCACGAGCGCCTCGATGTCGTCGAGCCGGTCCTCGATGTGGCGCAGGTCGGGCAGGATGAGGTCGACGCCGGGCTCGTCGTGGGTGGGGAACATCACCCCGCAGTCGATGATCAACAGCCGGCCGAGGTGTTCGAAAACCGTCATATTGCGGCCGATTTCGCTGATGCCGCCCAGCGCGGTGACCCGCAACCCGCCCGGAGCCAAAGGACCCGGTGGGGCGAGGTCTACATCCACTTGTCAGCCACCCTTTGGGTCACCTTCGGCTCACCGAAGCACCGAGGCCGCACGCATATCGGCCGCCAACGCATCGATCTGCTCGGGCGTCGCCGGCATCTGCGGCAGCCGGGGATCACCGGCGTCAATGCCCTGCAGGCGCAAGCCCGCCTTGGACAGCGTCACCCCACCCAGGCGTGCCATGGCGTCGCACAGCGGGGCGAGGGCGACATTGATCTTACGGGCGGTGGCGATATCCCCGGAACCGAAGGCCGACAACAACTCTCGCAGCTGGCCGGCGGCCAGATGCGATATCACGCTGATGAAGCCGGTGGCACCCATCGCCAGCCAGGGCAGGTTCAGCGCATCGTCGCCGGAGTAGTAGGCCAGACCGGTCTCGGCCATGATCTGGCCACCGCTGTGCAGATCGGCTTTGGCGTCCTTGACACCGACGATGTTCGGGTGCGACGCCAGCGCGCGGATGGTGCCGGGCTCGATCGGCACGACCGAACGCCCGGGAATGTCGTACAGCAGCACCGGCAGGTCGGTCGCGTCGGCCACGGCGGTGAAATGTGCGATCAGACCGCTCTGCGGCGGCTTGGAGTAGTACGGCGTGACCACCAGGAGTCCGTGCGCGCCCTCGGCCGCGGAGGCTTTGGCCAGCCGGACGCTGTGCGCGGTGTCATAGCTGCCCGCGCCGGCGATGACGCGGGCCCGGTCACCCACCGCTTCCAGCACGACACGAAGCAACTCGCGCTTTTCGTCGTCCGTGGTGGTCGGCGACTCGCCGGTGGTCCCCGAGACCACCAGGCCGTCACACCCCGCGTCCACCAGGTGGTTTGCCAGCTGCGCCGCGACGGTGGTGTCGAGGGAGCCCTCGGCGCTGAACGGTGTCACCATCGCGGTCAGCAGGGATCCCAACCGTGCGGGGGCGTCGAATCCGACGGTGCTCACGGTGTTCAGGTTACCTGGCCGCGGCAAGGGTATTAGCACGCGCGCGAGCGCGCGTTGCGCGTCGTCGGGCGCGCATCAGTCTCAGCAGCCTCACGAGTCACGGAAAGTCGAGGTATGACCCAAAGTGCCCGCCTCACAGCGACAACGGCTCGGTCATGAAGCGGTTGTCGCTCTGGGGCGGGCATAAAGCCACATGAAACCGGCTGGTGTCTGCAGTGACGGATGGGAATTGCGGATCAGGCTTCGGTAGCCAACGGGCTGGTGGCGACCTCGGTGCCGTCGGCCAGGGTGGAGACCTCGAAGTCGGCGAACACCGCCGGCGCCACGTCGACGAGCTGGCGCAGACACTCGATGGCCAGCCGCCGGATTTCCACGTCGGCATGCTCGCTGGCCCGCATGGCGATGAAGTGCCGCCACGCCCGGTAGTTCCCGGTCACGACGATGCGGGTTTCGGTGGCGTTGGGCAGCACCGCGCGCGCGGCCTGACGCGCCTGCTTGCGCCGCAGAATCGCGCTGGGCTGGTCGGCGAACTTGGCTTCCAGCTTGGCCAGCAGCTCCGTGTAGGTGGCGCGGCTGGCATCGGCGGCCGCGGTCAGGATCTGCCGCAGTTCGGGGTCGTCGTCCATGCCGGGAGGGACGACGACCTGCGAGTCCCCCTCCGGCACATAGCGTTGCGACAGCTGCGAGTAGGAGAAGTGCCGGTGGCGGATCAGCTCGTGTGTGCAGGAGCGCGAGATGCCGGTGATGTAGAACGACACGCTGGCGTGCTCGAGCACCGAAAAGTGCCCGACGTCGATGATGTGTTTGATATAGCCGGCGTTGGTCGCGGTCCTGGGATTGGGCTTCGACCAGCTCTGATAGCAGGCCCGCCCGGCGAACTCGACCAGCGCCGGGCCGCCCCCGGCGTCGGTTGTCCAGGGCACGTCCGGTGGCGCCAGGAACTCGGTCTTGGCGATCAGTTGCACGCGCAGCGGTGCGGTCTCGGCCACGGCGCTCACCTTAGTCGGGCGATTGACGAGGACCGCCCCAGCGTTCAGACCGCGCTGACCGCTTCGCGGGGCGCAGGCGTCTTCGCGGCGCCGTCACCGGCGGCTGGGTGGACGATGGCGACGCCGCTGACGACGGCGCCCAGGAAGTACAGCGCGGCCGAGACCTCCAGCAGCCGGGCGAAGCCGGCGTCGTTCAGCGGGCCGGCTGCCACCAGTCCCACGCAGGCCACGGCGGTCAGCGCGGACGTCCGCCCCACCGCGTTTTGGAATGCTGCCGCGATTCCGCAGTGGGCGGGTTCGACGGACATCAAAATGACCGAGCTCAGCGGCGTGATGGTGAGGGCCATTCCGGCGGCCAGCACCAGCCTCCCGGGCAGCAGGTGGGTGGCGAAGTCGAAATCGTGTGCGTGGGGGCAGATCAGCAGCAGCCCCACCCCGGCCAGCACCGAGCCTCCCACCAGGAAGACCCGCGAACCGATTCGCGCCGCGGCGTTGCCGACACGGCGAGCGAACAGAAACGTCACGATGGGATTGGGCAAAGCGATCAAACCCGCGACGATGGCCGGGTAGTCCGCGACCTCCTGCAGATACAGCACGGTAGCGATCGAGCCCAGCGTCAGGCCACCGTATATGAACGCGGTCGCCAAATTGGCAGCGGCGAAGTTGGGCATCGCGAACAACTGCAGCGGCACCATCGGATTTGGGGCGCGGCGCTCCCAGGCGACGAAGGCCAGCAGCGCCGCTACGCCCACGCCCGATGAGGTTGCAACCAATGGGCTGGTCCATCCGTGCTGCTGGGACTCGATGAGCGCATACGCGGTGGCCCCGAGCCCGGCCGCGGACAACGCCGCACCCGCCGCGTCGACGCGAGTGCGTTCGGCGCGCCCGGGCATCGGGTGCAGCCAAAACGTCAGGGCGAAGCCGATGACCACCGGGATCGCCAACAAGATATAGATCCATCGCCAGCTCAGGAGGTCGACGGTCAGTCCGCCCAGCACCGGCCCCAGCGCCAAGGCGGCGCTGGTCCAGGCGGTCCAGGACCCGATGGCCGCGGGTCGGTCCGCGCGGTCGAACGCCGAGTTGATCAGCGCCAGCGAACCCGGCACCAGAAACGCGCCACCCAGACCTTGGACAAGCCGCGCCGTGATCAGCATCGCCGGCCAGGCGGCGGCGGCCGCCAGCACCGAACCCGCCCCGAAGGCCGCCAGCCCGAAGCGCAGCATCGGCACCCGCCCGAACAGATCGGAGATGGAACCGCCCGGCAAAATCATTGCGGCCAGGGCTAGCAGGTAGCCGTCAACGACCCACTGCTGCAGGGGCAGGCCCCCGCCCAAGTCACGCGCTGTGGCCGGAAGGGCCAGATTCGCGATGTTGCTGTCCAGAAAGGCGACCATCGACACGATGATCGCCACCACCATTACCCTGCTTGTCGGCGCGACTTGGCGTAGTTTCACGTTCGA
>Ga0318495_10000182_pt1 | contig 16489 bp, 13 predicted proteins | sample GRESIP108b1f25_FD_203752 | JGI IMG/M metagenome (GOLD analysis project Ga0318495, IMG submission 203752) | Tropical soil microbial communities from Luquillo Experimental Forest, Puerto Rico - GRE.SIPMG.108b1f25 | ecosystem: Environmental > Terrestrial > Soil > Tropical forest > Bulk soil...
CAAGGGGTCCGGGCCGTGCCGGACGCGGGAGATCCCGCTGGGGCTGCACGGGCCGGCCGCCGCGGCGGTGCGGCTGGCCAGGGACGAGGTGGCCCGGCTGGGCCTGCCGCCGCGCACCGCCGTCCGGCTGGTACAGCGCTACGGCGACGACTGGCGGCAGGCGGCCCGGCTGATCGGCGAGGACAGGTCGCTGGGCGAGCCGGCGGCCGCCGGCCTGCCGGTCCTCGGCGTCGAGGTGGCCCTGGCCCGCAGCCGGGAGATGGCCCTTACCGACGAGGACATCTACGTCCGCCGGACCAGGCTCACCACCCTCGGGCTCACACCTTCAGCCGGATACACGAGGGAATGATCCCGAACGAGGCGGGTGTCGTGCCCAGCAGTTCCCCGTCTGCCTCGACCGGGAAGTCCTGGTCCGCCTCGATGCTCAGCTGGGCGGCCCGCAGCTCGGCGATGTTGCGGTGCGGCAGGTGCGCGCCCTTGTACACCTTGGGCAGCGTGGTGAAGGAATCGGACTTCGGCCCGGTCATGACCAGGATGTCGAGCAGGCAGTCGCACGGGTCGGAGTTCGGCGAGATGTGCATGCCGCCGCCGTAGAACCGGCAGTTCGCGACGACCACGTTGAACGCGCGCCAGGCATGGTACTGGCCGTTAGCGTCGAGCCGGACCGCGGCCGGACGGAAGCGCGGCAGGGCAAGCCAGAACGCGGCCGCGTACCTGGCGCCGCCGAGGAGGCGGCCTGGTCCCTTGAACCTGGCGGCCCTGGCCACCACCGCGCCACCCAGGCCGGCCTGGGCGATGTTGACGAAGCACCTGGTCCTGGCGGCGCCCTGGCCGGTGTAGGTGACCGTGCCCACGTCGATGGGCCGGACCCGGTCCCCGGCCAGGTGCGCGGCGGCCTGCACCACGTCGGACGGCAGGCCGAACGACCGGCCGAAATCGGAGCCGGACCCGGCGGCCACCACCCCGAGCACGGCGTCCGCCGCCAGCGGCCCGCCGTCGGAGACCATCCCGTTGACGACCTCGTGCACGGTGCCGTCGCCGCCCACCGCGACCAGGTAGCGCTCGCCGTTGAGCAGGGCCTGCCGGGCGGCCTCGGTGGCGTGGCCGGGATGGGTGGTCCGCACGATGCGGTAGCTGAGGTCTTCTTTTTTCAGCACGCTTTCGACGCGGGGCAGCGCCTTGTCCACCTGGCCGCGGCCGGCGTTGGGGTTGGCGATGAGCACCAGCGGGCCGAACGGGCTGGTCATGGTCTTATCACCGCGGGGTTCATGATTCCGGCCGGGTCGAGGGCTTTTCTGATCCTGGTTAGCACGCTGGCTCCGGTCTCGCCGAGTTCGCTGGTGAGGAACGGCGCCTTGAGCCGGCCGACGCCGTGGTGGTGGGTGATGGTGCCGCCGGCCTCGTCACAGCGGCCGGCGGCCTGCTGCCACGCTTCGCGGTACCTCGTCTCGGCCTCGTGGTCGTCGGCGCCGCCGATCAGGAAGGTGAAGTAGAGCGACGAGCCGGACGGGTACAGGTGGGACAGGTGGCAGGCCACCGCCTGGGCGTGCGCGGACAGGGCGGTCTTGATGCCGTCGTAGAGCCGCGGGACCGCGGACCAGAGCCCGGCGACCTCCATCGTGTCCACGATGATCCCGGCGCCGAACGTCCGCTCGGGCCCCATGATCTGCGTAAAGGTCTGCACCGCGTCGTTGCGGTGCTGCCACCAGTGCTCCCCGTAGCGGGCGCCGAGTTCGGTCCCGCTGGCTTGCATGATCTCGGCCGCCGCCTGCTTCCTGGCGTCCACGCCCGGCGGCCCGGCCGGGAAGCCGGCCAGGGCCACGCATCCGGTCGTGTGTTTCAGGGCGCCGAAGCCCAGCTGGGCGTCGGTCTCGTCGTAGCCGCGCAGGATGGCGGCGCCGGTCTCGGCTCTCCTGACGTCCCTCAGGGCTTCGGCCATTGTCGTGAACTCGGCGAAGCCGAAAGCCAGCCAGTCCCAGGTCTTCGGGCGAGCCCGACAGGCGAGGGTCGCCTCGGTGACCACGGCGAGCGTCCCCTCCGAGCCGACGAGGAGCCGGCGCAGGTCCGGCCCGGCGGCCGAGCGCGGCACCGGGCGGCAGCGCAGGATCTCGCCGTCCGGCAGGACCGCGGTCAGCCCGAGCAGCACGTCCTCGATCGCGCCGAACCCGGTGGAGGCCTGCCCGGCCGACGACGCGGCGATCCACCCGCCGACGGTGGAGATCGCGACCGACTGCGGGTAGTGGCCTGTGGTCAGCCCGTGTGCGGCCAGCGCTGTTTCGAGGCGGTCGCCGCGCACGCCGGCCTGGACCTCGACCGTCTGCGAGAGGGCGTCCACCGCGCCGATGCGGTCCATCCGGGACAGGTCGAGGACGACGGCTTGCGTGTCCGCCTGGGCTCCGCCGCAGACGCCGGAGCCGGCGCCTCTCGGGATGACCACGGTGCCCGTCTGCGAGGCCCAGGCCAGGACCGTGGCCACCTCCTCGGTGCGGGCCGGGAAGATGACCGCGGAGGGTTCGGGCAGGTCGTCGCCGCGGACCCGGCGGAGCAGCGCCAGCGACCAGGAGTCGATCGCGCCGTGGCGGCGGGTCTGCGGGTCGGTGCTGACGGTGCCGCCGGGCAGGCGGCTGGCCAGGATGTCCAGGGGGCTCACCAGGCGGATAGTAGACCTCGGCTGGCCTGCCCGGCCAGGGGCTTGCGCCAGCCAAGGCCGGGCCGGACACCGACCGCCCAGGCTCAACGTGAGTCGAGGGGGGATAGTTCGTCGTCGGCCAGGCCGGCGTAGGGGTCGGGGTGCAGCCGGGCCTTGCGCCGGTCATGCCGCCACACGATCAGCTCGGCCACCTCCACCAGCGCCGCGCACGCCCCGCCCAAGATCAGCATGGTGATCGGATCCGGGCTCGGATTCGCCATCCCCGCGATCAGGAACACCGCGAAGATCAGCACCCGCCGCCACCGGCGGAACCGCGCATGGGTCAAGATCCCGGCCTGGTTCAGCATCACGATGATCAGCGGCAGCAAGAACGCGATCCCGAACGCCAGCAGCATCGTCATCACGAACGACAGGTACAGGTCGACCTGGATGTAGTTCCCCACCCCGGCCGGGGTCAGCCCCAGCAGGTAATGCATCGACCGGCCCAGCGACAGGTACGCCAGCACGGTCCCGATCAGGAACAACGGCACCGCGGTAGCCAGGAAGATGTGCCCCCACCGCTTCTCCCGGGCGTACAGCCCCGGCGCGATGAACGACCAGATCTGGTACAGCCACACCGGCGAGGACAGGATCACCCCGACGATGAACGCCACCTTGACCCGCAGGTAGAACGGATCCAGCGGGCTGTTCAAGATCAGCTGGTTGACCCCCGGGGTGGCGCACCCCGAATGCCCGTTCACCACCGTGTGGCACAGCGGCCGCTCGATCACCCGCCAGGCCTGATCGAAGAAGACGAACCCGACGATCATCCCGGCGATCAGCGCCAGCGCCGCCTTCACGATCCGGTTCCGCAGCTCGCGCAGGTGATCAAACAGCGGCATCCGCCCCTCGGGGTTCGCCCGCCGCTGCGCGCGCACGTACCGCTCCCCCACGATGCGCGCGCCCTGGATGGCACCCGGAAGCTTCGCCATGACCTGCTGGGGCCGGGGACTAACCGAGCCGACCGGACTCGGATCGCGGCAGCTCCGTGTCCTCCTCGTGCAGGCTGCCGACCTCCGACTTCAGGATCCGCATGGACCGGCCGAGGGAACGCGCCGCGTCCGGCAGCTTCTTCGAGCCGAACAACACGATCAGCACGACCGCGACGATCAGTATCTTCCACGGGCTGTCGAAAAGGTCACCGATCATTGCTGTTCCCTTCAGCGGACGGTGGTTAGCACACCCCCCATTCGTTGCGCCGGGCCGGGTGGGTTGGTCGTCGACGGCACATTTATCCCCGGCGGCCGGCGTTGCGGCGGGCCCGGAGCGGCGGTTAGCGTGACACGTGCCCCCGGTTCCCCCGCTGCTCGGCAGGCTGCGCGAGCAGGAGACCCTGCGCCAGCTGCTCGCGAGCGCGCGCGGCGGCCAGAGCGCCGTCCTCGTGGTGCGGGGCGAAGCGGGGATCGGCAAGACGGCGCTGCTGCGCTACCTGACCGGCCAGGCGCCGGATTTCACGGTGGCCCGCGCGGTCGGGGTGGAATCGGAGATGGAGCTCGCCTTCGCCGGCCTGCACCAGCTGTGCGTTCCGATGCTCGGCCGGCTCGGGTCCCTCGCCGCACCCCAGCGGCGCGCGCTGAGCGTGGCGTTCGGGCTGGCCGCGGGCGACAACCCGGACCGGTTCCTGGTCGCCCTCGCGGCGCTCAGCCTGATGGCGGAGACGTCCGAGGAGCGGCCGCTGCTGTGCGTGGTGGACGACGCGCAGTGGCTCGACCAGGCCTCCGCTCAGGTCCTCGGGTTCGTCGGACGCCGCCTGCTGGCCGAGCCGGTCGCGCTGGTGTTCGCGGCCCGGACGCCGTCGTCCTTGGACCACCTGGCCGGCCTGCCCGGGCTCCGGCTGGACGGGCTGGCGAACGGGCCGGCTCGCGCGCTGCTGGCCACGGTCACCTCGGGGCCGCTCGACGAGAGCGTGCGCGCCAGGATCATCGAGGAGACCCGCGGCAATCCGCTGGCCCTGCTCGAGCTCAACCGGGGCCTCGGCGCGGCCGAACTGGCCGGCGGGTTCGCCCTCCCGGACGCGGGCGATCTGCCCAGGCGCATCGAGGACCAGTACATCGAGCGCCTCGGTGCGCTCCCGCCCGAGGCGCGGCGGATGATCCTGCTGGCCGCCGCCGATCCGGTCGGGGACGCGGCGCTCGTCTTCCGGGCGGCCCGGCTCCTCGGCCTGGACGCCGCGGCCGCCGATCCCGCCGTGGCGGCCGGCCTGCTGAGCGTCGGCGCGCGCGTGCGCTTCCGGCATCCCCTGGTCCGTTCGGCCGTGTACCGGGCCGCCGCGGCCGGGGACCGGCGCGCCGCGCACGAGGCGCTCGCGGCGGCCACCGATCCCGGGACCGACCCGGACCGCCGGGCGTGGCACCGGGCGCACGCGACGGCCGGGCCGGACGAGACCGTGGCCGGGGAGCTCATCGGCTCCGCGGCCCGCGCCCTGCGCCGGGGCGGGGTGGCGGCCGCCGCGGCGTTCTGGGAGCGAGCGGTCGTGCTCACCCCGGACCCGGGTGAGCGTGCGACGCGTGCGCTCGAGGCGGCCCGGGCGAAGTACGCCGCGGGGGACTTCGAGGCCGCCCAGGCCCTGCTGGCCGCGGCCGAGGTCGGGCCGCTGAGTGAGCTCAACCACGCGCTCGTGCAGCGGATGCGGGCGCAGGTCGTGTTCGCGCTGAGACGAGGGAGCGACGCGCCGCCGCTGCTGCTCCGGGCGGCGCGGCGGCTGGAGGACCTGGACGCCGGCCTGGCCCGGCAGACCTATCTGGAAGCCCTGGTGGCCGCGATCTACGCCGGCCGCCTCGCCGACGGGCAGGACGTGCTCGAGTTGGCGCGCGCGGCCGGAGCCTCCTCAGCCGGGGAGGGGTCAGCCGAGGATGGGCTGCTCCGCGGCCTGGCGGTGCGGCTGGCCGACGGGTACACGGCCGCCGCGCCCCTGCTCAGCGAGGCGCTGCGGCGGTACCGGGCCGGGCCGCAGGAGCTGGACTGGCGGTGCGTCGCCTACAGCCTGGTCGCGATGGACCTGTGGGACGACCGGGCGTGGTTCGAGCTCGCCACCGGCCAGGTCCGGCTGGCCCGCGCTAACGGCACGCTGAGCTGGCTTCCGTTCGCGCTCGACTACCTGGCCGAGATCCAGATCCAGGCGGGTGAGCTGCCGGCCGCGACGGCCCTGCTGGCGGAGGGCGAACGCATCGACCCGGGGATCAGGGCGGCCACCCTTCCGTACGTCTCGCTGCTGCTCGCCGCGTGGCGGGGGGACGCGCCGGCCGCCGGCGAGCTGACCGAGGAGATGGTCCGGGGGGCCTCGGACCGGGGCGAGGGCGCGGCGCTGACCGTCGCCGAGTACGCCACGGCCGTGCTGTACAACGGCCTCGGCGACTACCAGCTCGCCGCCGAGGCCGCGGAGCGCGCCAGCGCCACCGGCGAGCTGGTCATCTCGCCGTGGGCGCGGTACGAGCTGGTGGAAGCGGCGGTCCGGAGCGACGAGCAGGAGCGGGCCGCCGAGGCGGCGGGACAGCTGTCGGAGATCGCCGCGGCGAGCGGCACCGACTGGGCCCGCGGGGCGGCGGCGCGGTCCCTGGCGCTGCTGGCCGACGGGCCCGCGGCGGATGAGCTGTACGGCGAGGCGCTCGACCGGCTGGGCCGGACCCGGATGGCCGTACACCTGGCCCGGGCCCGGCTGTGCTACGGCGAGTGGCTGCGCCGCCAGAACCGGCGGGCCGAGGCCCGTAGCCAGCTGCGGCCCGCGTACGAGGCGTTCACGGCCATGGGCGCCCAGGGTTTCGCCGAACGGACCCGGCGAGAGCTGCTGGCCACCGGGGAGAAGGTGCGCAGGCGGGTCGAGGACACCCGGGCCGACCTGACCCCGCAGGAGGAGGAGATCGCCCGGCTGGCCCGGGACGGGCGGACCAACCCGGAGATCGGCGCGCAGTTGTTCATCGGGGCCCGCACGGTGGAATGGCACCTGCGCAAGGTGTTCGCCAAGCTGGAGATCGGCTCCCGGCGCGAACTGGACGAGGCGCTGCGGCGCCGGGAACGCCCCGGCCCGCAGGCCAGGGTACCGGCCAGGGACTTAACGGGTGCGACCGGGCGCCCGGGCCCGGGATGGTGGGGTCATGACCACCACACCCGCACTCGCCGGGCAGACCGTCGTCGTGATCGGCGGCAGCGCCGGGATGGGGCTCGAAACCGCCCGCCTGGCCCGCGCCGAGGGCGCCGAGGTCATCCTGGCCGCCCGCGACCCCGAGCGCCTGGAGCGGGCCGCGGCCGAGGTCGGCGCGGCCGGCACCGCGGCGTTCGACGCCACCGACCCGGCCGCCCTCGACCGGTTCTTCGCCGGCCTGCCGGAGCAGATCGACCACATCATGGTCACCGGCCCCGGCCCGTACTACGCACCGCTGGCCGAACTGGACCGCGATCTGGCGCACCGCGAATTCGACGTGCACCTGTGGCTGCCCATCGCGGTGACCCAGCACGCCGTGGGCCGGGTCAGGCCCGGCGGCACGCTGCTGTTCATCGGCGGCACCGGCGGCCGCGCCCGCGGACCGGGCCTGGCGCTGATCGCGGCCGGCACCGCCGCGGGGCCCGCCCTGATCGCCAACCTCGCGCTGGAGGCCGCCCCGGTCCGGGTCAACCTCATCGCGGCCGGGTTCGTCGACACCCCGCTGTCCGCCGCGCTGCTCGGCGACGACCTGGACGCTCGGCGCGACCAGCTCCGCGCCACCCTCCCCATCAGGCGCGTGGTCGGGCCGGAAGACATCGCCGCGCTGGCCGTGCACCTGATGGCCAACACCGCGGTCACCGGTGCCACCTACGACATCGACGGCGGCCAGCAACTGGTCCGCGGGTGACCCGGCGTGGACGACCTGCTCAAACTGGCCATCGAAGCCCACGGCGGGATGCGGCGCTGGGAGCAACTGTCCCGGTTCCGCGTGGCGGCCTCGGTCACCGGCGCGATCTGGGCGCTCAAGGGCCAGCCCGGGCTGCTCGACGGCGTCGTCCTGGCCGGGGAGACCCGCGACCAGCGGCTGACCATCACCCCGTTCCCTCGCCCCGGCCACTACGCCACCTGGGAGCCGCACCGGCAGACGATCGCGACGGTCGACGGGGTGCTGGTGGCCGAGCGGCGCGACCCGGCCGCCGCGTTCGCCGGGACCACCCGGGCCGCGCCGTGGGATGAGCTCCAGGCGGCGTATTTCGCGGGGGAGGCCAACTGGAACTACGTCGTGGCGCCGTTCCTGTTCGCCCGCCCGGATTTCGTCACCGAGGAGCTGGCGCCCTGGCACGAGGACGGGCAGACCTGGCGGCCCCTGCTGGTCACCTACCCGGACGCGATCGTGGCGCACCACCGGCAGCAGATCTACTACTTCGACGACGACGGCCTGCTGCGCAGGCTGGATTACTCGGTGGACATCCTGGGCGGCGGCCCGGCGGTGCACTACCCGTCCCGGTACCGCGAGTTCGACGGGATCATGGTCCCCACCCGCCGCCGGGTCTACGTCCGCACGCCCGACGGCTCCCCGGTCAGGGATCCGGTCTCGGTCGCCGTCGACGTCACCAACGCCGCCTTCAGCTAGGGACGGGACGGACATCTGCTCGACCGGCGCCTCCGGGGACCTTTGGCCGACAGCGCCTCAGTACTGACACGGTCGCGGTTGAGGCGGGCGTAGGCCTTGCGGTTGCGCTGGTAGAGCCCCACGAATTCCCGGAAGATGCAACGGGTTGCTCTGCGAGTGTGCCGTGTAGACGCGGCTGAGGAACGCCACCGCGGTACGGAGGGCGGCGCGACTCGGGACCTTCTGCCCTGGGCCGCCAGGCTCGTCATGTCTAGCGTGTGGACCACGTTGAGACGAGATACGCGAAGCAAGGGGGCACCGATGCAGGAATTCACTGTGCCCGCGGCCTACATCGCCGGACCCGATGACAACATCACGGACGATGTGTTCACCAATGAGCAGAAGTGGCCCGACGAGGTCGGCCTCAAGCGCAAGGTGGACGGCACCTGGACGCCGGTGACCTGGCGCGAGTTCGCCGGGCAGGTTTGCGTCCTCGCCGCGGGCCTGATCGCCGCGGGCATCGAGCCGGGCGATCGCGTGGCGCTGATGTCCCGGACCAGGTTCGAGTGGACGCTCGTGGACTACGCGATCCTGACCGCCGGCGCCATCACCGTCCCGATCTACCCGACCTCCTCGCTCGAGCAGCTCGAGTGGATCCTCGGCGACTCGGGTGCGGTCGCCGCCGTGGTCGAGAACGACGATCATGCCGAGATGGTCGCCACCGTGCGGGCCGGCCTGCCCGCGCTCGCCCGCGTGTGGCAGATCGACGGCAGCCACTTCGGGCTCCTGCCCGACATCGCGGCAGGCGGCGCGCTGGTAACGCTGGAGCAGGTCGAAGAACGGCGCCGGACCCGCAGGGCCGGCGATCTCGCCGAGATCGTCTACACGTCCGGCACGACCGGCCGTCCGAAGGGCTGCATGCTCAGCCACGGCAACATCGTCGCCAACGCCCGTAACTGCATGCAGAACGACGGCTTCAGCCAGGTGTTCAACGAGCACGCCTCGACGCTGCTGTTCCTGCCGCTGTCGCACAGTTACGCCCAGCTCATCCAGTACGGCGCCATCTACTCGCGCACCGTCCTGGGCCTGGCCGATATCGCCGACGCAGTCGCCGAACTGCCGGCCTACCAGCCGACGGTGGTGCTGTCGGTGCCGCGGCTGTGGGAAAAGGCCTACAACAGTGCCAGGCACAAGGCGGACGCCGAGGGTCACGGCAAGATTTTCGCCCGGGCGGAGACCACCGCCATCGCCTACAGCCAGGCAATGGACACCGGCGGCCCCGCCCTCGCGCTCCGCCTCAGGCACGCGCTGTTCGACCGCCTCGTCTACGCCAAACTGCGCGCGGCCCTCGGCGGCCGGGTGCAGTATTCGTGGAGCGCGGCCGCGCCGCTCGGCACCCGGCTCGGGCACTTCTTCCGCGGGTGCGGCATCACCGTCCTGGAAGGCTACGGCCTGACCGAGACGAGCCCCGCGACCAACTCCAACACCCTCGACGCGCACAAGATCGGCACCGTCGGCCGGCCGATCCCTGGCTGCACGATCCGGATCGCGCAGGACGGCGAGGTGCTCGTGAAGGGCCATATGGTCTTCCAGGGCTACTGGAACAACTCCGGCGCCACCAAGGAGATGATCGACGAGGACGGCTGGCTGCACACCGGCGACCTCGGCGTCCTCGACGACGAGGGGTTCCTCGCCATCACCGGGCGCAAGAAGGACCTCATCATCACCGCGGCCGGCAAGAACGTCGCGCCCGCCGTGCTCGAGGACCGGTTGCGCACCCACTGGCTGGTCAGCCAGTGCATTGTCGTGGGCGATGCGAGGCCCTACATCGCGGCGCTCGTGGCCGGCGATGTGGAGGCGTTCGCCCAGTGGAAGGCGGACAACGGCAAGCCGGAGACGGCGACCATGGCGGAGCTTCGCGACGACCCTGCCTTGCGGGCGGAGATCCAGGCGGCCGTCGACCACGCCAACAAGGCGGTATCCCACGCGGAAGCGATCAAGAAGTTCGCCATCCTCGACGAGGACTTCACCGAGGCGGACGGCCAGCTGACGCCGACGATGAAGGTGCGCCGCTACGTCGTCATGGAGCAGTACGCTGCCCAGATAGCCGCTCTGTACGAGACCTGAATCGGCGGCCGATCCAGGCTGGGCCGCAGGCGTTCGGCCCGATAGCAGGGCCTGTGCCCATGTGCGAGTCCGGAGAGGCTGCCGTGACTGGTGATACGTGCCCGCCGCCCGGTCCGCCCGGCTCATAGAGCGTGGATGTCCCAGCCACGTCGTTCATGCGACGTGGATGTGGCATCCATGTCGTTTGGGTCTGGTGCGGGGGGTGCCGGAGTGACGGGAGCCCGCTCCTGCGATCCTAGGCCGCGGCGTCCTCGGTTTCCAGCACGCAGCGCAGCCGCCGGAGCCCGTAGTGGACCCGGGTGCGCAAGGTGCCGGGCGTGACGCCGAGCTCGGCGGCGACGTCGGCGTAGGGACGGTCGCGCAGCACCGTCTCGACCACCGCGTCCCGGTGGTGGGGCCCGAGGCGGGACAGGGCATGCCGTAGCCCGGAGCGCAGGATCAGCCGGTCGATGTCGCCGAGGCCGGCCGCGGGGGCGTTCTCGCCGGCCGGGCCGGACGCCAGCGGCGGCCGCCGGACCCGCGCCTTGACCATGTCGATCGCGGTGTTGGCGGTGATGACGAGGAGCCAGTTCACCAGCGGGCCGCCCTCGGGATCGAACGAGTCGCAGGCCCGCCAGGCCCGTAGGAAGGCCTCCTGCACCACGTCCTCGGCGAGGTCGGGGTCGATCACGATCCGGCGGGCGCGGGCGAGCAGGCGCGCGTGATACGCGGCGTGCGCGACCGCCATGCCGTGCTCGGTGCAGAGCCCGGCGCATCGATCGGTTTCCATGAGCCGAGCGTGTCGCCTTCGGGCCCCGCGCCTCATCGGTGAGCGCTGCCTATTCATAGCGGCGCGGCTGCCTATCCGTCGGGCGGGGACGCACCTATATGCGACGGCCGTGAACGCGCGGGCCGGCCGCGGCGTGCTCCTTATGCTGTCGAGTTGCCTGGAGGCCTCAGATGAATCCCCGGCCGCGGCTGTGGTGGACGTTCGCGATCACCTCGCTCGCGCTGTTCGCGTTCACGCTGGACCGGCTGGTGGTGGCGATCGCGCTGCCCTCCATCCGCGCCGACCTCGGCGCGCAGGTTTCCGGCCTGGAGTGGACGGTGAACGCCTACACGCTCAGCTTCGCCGTGCTGCTGCTGACCGGCAGCGCGCTGGGCGACCGGTTCGGCCGGCGCCGGATGTTCACGGTCGGCGTGGCGGTCTTCACGGCCGGTTCGGCGGGCGCCGCGCTGGCGCCGACGATCGGCACGCTGGTGGCGGCCCGGGCGCTCCAGGGAGTGGGCGGCGCGCTCCTGGTGCCGCTGACCCTGACGATGCTCTCGGCGGTGACGCCGCCCGAGCGCCGCGGTGCCGTGCTCGGGGCGTGGGGCGGGATCGGCGGTCTTGGCGCGGCGCTCGGGCCGCTGGCGGGCGGCGCCCTGGCCGGCGGCGTCGGCTGGCGCGCCATCTTCTGGCTGAACGTTCCGCTGGGGCTGGTGCTGCTGCCGTTGGGCCGGTTCCGGCTCGCGGAATCCTACGGCCCGCGACGGAGGCTGGACCTGGCCGGCGTCGTGCTGGGCAGCGCCGGACTGTCCGGCATCGTCTGGGCGGTGATCCGCGTGGGCGCGGCGGGATGGGCGAGCGCCGGGGTGTCGCTCCCGCTGAGCGCCGGCGTCGTGCTGCTGGTGTCGTTCGTGTTGTGGGAGATGCGCACGCCGGCCCCGATGCTGCCCATGCGGTTCTTCCGCCGCCGGGTGTTCACGGCCGGCGCGCTGGCCTCGCTCATGATGTACGCCGCGATGTTCGGCGCGCTGTTCCTGATCACCCAGTTGCTGCAGGCCGGGCTGGGCGCGACGCCGCTGCAGGCGGGCCTGCGCACGCTGCCGATGGCCGTCATGCCGTTCTTGCTCGCGCCGGCCGGCGGGTACCTCACGGACCGGATCGGCTTCCGCCCGCTGTTGATCGGCGGCCTGGCCGCGATGTCGGTCGCGCTGGGCTGGCTCGCCGCCGTGGTGACGCCGGACGTGCCCTACGGCCTGCTGGTTCCGCCCCTGACGCTGGCCGGGGCGGGGGCCGCGGTGTTCTTCGCGCCGCTGACGACCGCGATGCTGTCGGCCGTCACGCCCGAGGAGCACGGCCAGGCGTCCGGAGCGGCCACGGCGATTCGCGAGCTGGCGGCCGTGTTCGGGGTGGCGGTGCTGGGCCTGGTCTTCGCCGGGCACGGCGGCTACGCGTCGCCCGCGGATTTCGTCCGCGGCTTCGTCCCCGCGATGTGGCTCGCCGCGGGGCTGGCCGCGGTGGGCGTGCTGGCCGCGGTCTGTATGCCGCGGGTGCGTGGTCTTACCGATCCGCCGGCCCGGTGCGAGAATGATGCGCGTGACGCCGTCTCTGCTGGAGCGGCAGGCTGAGCTGCAGATGCTCGGCACGGCCGTGGAACGGGCCGGCGCCGGGCGGGGGTCGGCCGTGCTGGTGCTCGGCGAGGCCGGCATCGGCAAGACCAGCCTCGTGCACGCCTTCCTGGCCACGGTGTCCGGCCGGGCGCGGATCCTGGCCGGCGCGTGCGAGGACCTGCTCACGCCGCGCGCGCTGGGCCCGCTGCGCGACGCGGCCCGGTCGGTCCCTGGCGGGCCGCTGGCCGCGGCGCTGTCGCCCAGCGCCGACCCGGATCTCGTGTTCGCGGCCGTGGCCGACGAGCTGGCCGCGCCGCCGTCGCCCGCCGTGCTCATCGTCGAGGACGCCCACTGGGCCGACGGCGCCACCCTCGATGTGCTGCGCTACCTCGGTCCCCGGGTGCAGAACCTGCCGGCCGTGATGCTGCTGACCTACCGCGACGACGCCCTGGCCCGGGACCATCCGCTGCGCGGCGTGCTCGGCGTGCTCGGCAGCACGGCGGCCACCCGGCTGCGGCTGCCCCCGTTCACCGCCGACGCGGTCCGCGGCCTGGCCGCCTCGACGAACCTCGATCCCGCCGAGCTGTTCCGGCTCACCAGCGGCAACCCGTTCTTCGTCAGCGAGGTGCTGGCCAACCCGGGTTCGGTCGTGCCGCCGACCGTCGTCGACGCGGTGCTGGCGCGGGTGCGCACGCTGAGCCCGGCCGCGCAGGCGGCGCTGGACCGGCTGGCGGTCATACCGTCGGGCGCCGAGATAGACCTGCTCCGCGTCCTGGTCGGCGACCTCGCGCCGGTGGCGGAGGCCGAGCGCGCGGGCGTCGTCGAGGTACGCGGCGACGTCGTGGCCTTCCGGCATGAGCTCGCCCGCCGGGCGGTCACCGAGTCGCTGCCGGCCAGCGTCCGGCTGGAACTGAACGCGGACGTGCTGCTGGCCCTGCTCACCCGCGCGGACTGCGATCCGTTCCGGGTGCTGCACCACGCGGTGGAGGCGGGTGACGACGACGCCGTCATCACGCACGGCGCGGCGGCGGCGCGGGAAGCCAGCCGCGTGGGCGCACATCAGCAGGCGGCGGCCTGCTACGCCCAGGTCCTGGCCCGCGGGCACCGGCTGACCACCGCCCAGCGGGCCGGACTCGGCGAGGCGTACTCCTGGGCGCTGTCCAACAGCAACCAGCTGCATTTCGCGGTGGCGGCGGCCGCGACCGCCGTCGAGCTGTGGCAGCAGGACGGTGATGGCCGGCGGCTCGTCCGGGCCCTGGTCACGCTGTCCCGGCAGCAGTGGCTGACCGAGCGCACCGCCGCCGCGCGCACGTCGGCCGAGCGCGCGCTCGAGCTGGCCCGGCCGCTCGGCGACAGCTACCAGAACGCGCTCGCCACGGCGAACCTCGGCGGCCTGCTCGTCGTCATCGACCGGGAGGAGGAAGGGCTGCCGTACCTGGCTGAAGGGCTCGGCATCGCCGAGCGCTGCGGCGCGGCGAGCATCGCCGCGCTGTGCCGCAACTACGTGGGTTCCGCGCGGCTGCAGCTGGGAGACCCCGGCGGGTGCGACAACCTGCTGCGCAGCATGGCGGAAGCGAACGCGCTGGGCAACCACGAGTTCGTCATGCGGGCCTACTACAACCTCATCGAGGGCCTGTGGCGGCTCGGCGACTACCGCGAGGCGCTCGGCTACCTCGGGCAGGCGGAGCACTTCGGCCGTGACCGGGATTTCCGCGTCCACGGCTACATGTTCGCCGCGCGCCGGTGCCGGCTGGCGCTGATGCAGGGCCGGTGGGCGGAGGCCGAGGCGGGGCTGCGAGATCTGCTGGACGGACAGGACGATCCCGGCATGATCGGCCGCGAGACGGTTCCCGTGCTGGCCCGGGTGCTGGTGCGGCAGGGGAGCGCGGACGCGCCTGAGTGGCTCGCACTGGCGGCCCGTCACGCGACGATGGCGGACGTGCTGGAGTGGCTGGTCCCGACCGGCCTTGCGCACATCGAGCACGCGTGGCTGACCGGCGACCAGGGGCGGGCCGGACCCTACCCTGGACTGCTGCTCGAGCGCACCGACCGGCCCGGCATGCTCGTCCAGCGTGGCGAGCTGCTGATGTACCTGCGCCGGCTCGGCTACCCGGCCGTGCCCTTCCCTGGCTGCCCGGAGCCGTACGCCGCGGCGCTGCGCGGCGACTGGCGATCGGCGGCCGATGCCTGGCTCGCCGCGGGAGACCCGTACGAGCATGCCCTGGAACTCGCCGGTTCGGGCCAGGTCGAGCCCACCCTCGGGGCCCTGACGATCCTCGACGGCCTCGGCGCCGCGCCCGCGGTGGCCCTCGTGCGCGGGCGCCTGCGGGGCCTGGGGGTGACCCGGCTACCGCGGCGGCCGCAACCTGGCACGCTGACCAACCCGGCCGGTCTCACCGATCGCCAGCTGGAGATCCTGCGCCTGGTCGCGGCCGGGCTGTCGAACGCGGAGATCGCGCAGCGGCTGGTGGTTTCGCCCCGCACCGTGGACCACCACGTCTCGGCCATCCTGGCCAAGCTCGGCGTGCCGACGAGACGCGAGGCCGCGGCCCGGGCCGCCGAATTCGAGAGCGGCTCCTCTCATACCGAGTAGCTCGGAGCGTAATTCGGCCGCGGCGTGAACATTTTCCCTTCTCGTGTCGTGCTCTCGGTGACCATCCACGACACGGAGGACACAGCGTCATGTCAGTACCCGACACCGCGGTGGCGACCCGGCCGGATGCCGCGCCGCTCGTCCGCGACGCGGTGCCAGCCGACTATCCGGCGATCCGCGAGGTCGTGATCGCCGCGTACCGCCAGTACCCTGATCGCGACCTGCGAGCGCCTCGCCCGCGAGGCCGGGGCACCGGTCTTCGCGTTTCACACGGCCAGCTTCATGACCAAGGCCATTGCCCTGTACGAGCGACTCGGCTACCGCCGGGCGCCCGAGTTCGACTTCGACATGGCCGCCCGCTACAGCCGGTTCGGCGCCGCGCCGGTCATGTCGATCGCGTACCTGCGCCGCCTGGCGCCGGAGCGCGCTTACGTCCCGGATTCCCGGTGCGCGTAACCGTTTCATCTCTTGGAGGATCCCGATGACCACCCACGCTCACCGCCGGCGGGTCAGCTCACCCGCCTACTACCTGGGCCGTCCGGCAGCGCTCTGGCTGACCGCCTTCGCGCCGCGGCCGGCCGACCGCAAGTCGTGCGCCGACGAGTCGTCTCCGCACGGCACATGAGGTGAGGAGCCGACGGCACGCGAGCGCTTCATCCTGGCTTCGCGTGCCGCCGGCGCATCACGGTGCGAGCCTCTGGCCTGCCCCAACAAGATAAGCGCATTGCGAAGAACAACGAACCCCTTGGTCAGGGGCCGATTTAGGCCGGCCGGCGAATGTCTTTGCGGAGAGGCGGCGGGCGGCTGAGGCACGGCGGGGCTGGCCAGCGCCCCCGTGGCTGGCCAGCCCTTTGCCGGGATCAGGAGGCGAGGGAGCCCGGGGCCGCCGGGTGGTCAGCGCCCTGGTGACGGCGGCGGCCGCGGCGGGTCATGATTGCTCCGTATCGTGCGACCCGGCGGCGGATGAGCCCGTCACCTGATAGAGCACCTGGAGCAGGCCGAGCCAGCCGGTGAAGCACATGTCGGCGTCATCGGATCCGGGAAGCACCCGGACCCGGCCGACGGGCGGGTCGAGGGCGTCTAGGGAAATGCGGACCTCCACCCGTTCATCGTGTCCGGGCGGGCGCCCCGCAACATCGGCCAGTTGGCCGATGTCGTCCGGCCCGCGCCGACGCAGGCTGAGTGCGTCATCGC
>Ga0318495_10000188_pt1 | contig 16372 bp, 10 predicted proteins | sample GRESIP108b1f25_FD_203752 | JGI IMG/M metagenome (GOLD analysis project Ga0318495, IMG submission 203752) | Tropical soil microbial communities from Luquillo Experimental Forest, Puerto Rico - GRE.SIPMG.108b1f25 | ecosystem: Environmental > Terrestrial > Soil > Tropical forest > Bulk soil...
CGGGGCGTGCCGCCGCCGCTCGCGCCAGGGCGCGAAGCACCGGGCGAGCCCGGCGAGGAGCTGCAGCGCCATGGCGCCGTTCGTTCGCGGCCGCCGGTCGTGCGCGTGGGCCCAGGTCTCGGCGCGGCCGAAGAGCGCGCGGACGAGCGCGCGCCGCTCCTCCGCCGCGAGCGCAGCGAAGGCGAGCCCGGCTCGCGCGGCCTCTCCGCGCACCTCGCACCGCACGAGCCGCACCGGCACGCGGAAGGTGCGCCCGTTCACCGTGAACGCGAGCTCGCTCGCGTGAGGCCAGCGAGCGCCCGGCGGCAGCTCGACGGCCGCGCCGGAGAGGCCGAGGTCGGTGAGGGTCACGGGCAGCGCCAGCTCCGCCGCGTGCAGCGCCGCGGACAGCCGCAAGGGGACCCGCTCCTCCGCCCGGCGCTGCGGCCTCTCCCAGGCGACGAGGAGCGCCGCGCCGAGGGCAACGAGGTTCGCGAGCGCCCAGGCGAGGTTGAAGAAGTAGGCGTCCTTCTCGATCTGGAACCAGGCGAGCTCGAGGAGCCCCTTCGCGACGGCCACCGTCATCACGGCCGCGGCGGCGAGGGTGAGCTTGGAGGAGGAGACGTCGAACGTGCGCCGGCTGGAGACGATCCCCTTCGGCGTCACCTTGAAGCCGAGCCGCTTCGGCAGGACGAGGTCGAACATGGCCCGCAGGAGCGGGAAGCACACGAGGTACTCGTAGACGACGCCCCACGGCAGCCGCGGCCACGCCGGCAGGAGCGCGGTCGAGGCGAGCGGCAAGAGCACCATCGCCGGGATCAGGTACCCGAGCAGCTCCGAGACGTCGGCGAAGAGCGGGTGGAGGTGGAACAAGAGGAACCACGCCGGCGTCGCCCAGAAGGCGACGCGCGCGAGCGGGAAGAGGAAGTAGTAGAGCGAGGCGAAGTAGCCGAGCCGCTGCCGCAGCGTCAGCCCGCGCTGGAGGAGCGGGTTGTCGCGGAGCATGATCTGCAGGCAGCCCAGCATCCAGCGCCGCCGCTGCACGAGGTAGCTCTGCAGGTTCTCGGCGGAGAGCCCGACCGCCAGATCCTCGTCGAGGAAGGCGGAGCGCCACCCCTTCGCGTGCAGCTTCTGGCTCGTGTGGATGTCCTCGGTGATGCTGAGGAGGTTGAAGCCGCCGACGGAGTCGACGGCGGCGCGGCGAAACACGGCCCCGCTCCCCACGAAGAAAGCGCCGCCCCACCGGTCCCGGCCCGCCTGGATGCCGTGGTTGAACAGGTCTTGCTCGTTCGGGACGGTCGCGCCGAAGGCGCGCTGGAAGATGTCCGCGTTGTAGAAGTGGTGCGGCGTCTGCACGACGCCCATGCGCTCGTCGCGGAAGAAGGGCGCCGTCCGCTCGAGGAAGGTCTCGGCCGGGATGTGGTCGGTGTCGAAGACGGCCACGAGCTCCCCGTGCGTCTGCGCGAGCGCGGCGTTGAGGTTTCCGGCCTTCGCGTGCTGCCTCGGGCCGCGCAGGTACCGCGCCCCGTGCTCGCGCGCGAGCGCGGCCACCTCCTCGCGGTGGCTGTCGTCGCAGACGTACACGGTGAAGGCCGGGTAGCGCATGGCCGTGGCGGCGGCGAGCGTCCGGTCGAGGAGGTCGAGCGACTCGGAGTAGATGGGGACGAGCACGTCGACGGTGGGGTGCCGATCGCCGGGTTCGAGCGGCGCGGGGGCGGCTCGCCTCGAGCGGCCGCCGGAGAGGCCGACCTGCACCAGCAGCAGCACCACCGTCGAGAAGCTGTACAGCTCCGCGAGGAGCAAGCTCCCGCTGACGAGGATCCCGAGCGGTTCGACGAAGTTGAGGGTGCTCGCCGCGCGCCAGGCGAGGTACCGGACGCAGAGCGCGAAGGCGCCCGCGAGGAAGAGCGCCCTCGGGAAGCGCCAGCGCCGACCGAGCGCGTACAGCGAGAGGACGAGGGCGAGCGGCAAGGCCGGGAAAGCGGCCCGGAAGCCGTCCCAGTCGAATGGACGGAGGAAGCCGAGCACCTCGTCGAAGCGGCGGACCGCGCCGAGCTCGAAGGCGCGATCGAACCAGAGCCAGTTGTGCAGGTAGTAGGGGGTCGGCTCCCCCGCGAGCGCCCGGGCGAAGAGCGGGTCGAGCTTCTCGCGCCGGAGCTCGGCCGCGAGCGCGCCGTCCTCGATCAGCGCCAGCGCGTGGACCGAGGCGAGCTGCGGCAGCCCCTCGACTTGCGAGAGCGGCCTGCCGTCCACCGCATAGCGGTCGAGGATGCGCCGGTCGCGGCGCCAGGCGGCGGCGAAGGGCGCGAGCATCTTCTCGCGCAGCGCTTCCTCGCCGCGGCGCCACCAGGCGGCGTCGGCCGCGACGCGCCAGAACAGCGGCACGACGTCGTAGCCGAAGCTGGCCCGTTCGTGCGTCAGCGGGTGCTCGAGGAGCAGCCGCCCCGTGCCGCGGTCGAGCCAGATCTTCTCCGGCGGCATGGCGAGGCGCTGCTCGAGGTAGATGAAGTGCAGGGCGTCGTACGCGCTCTCGACGAGCTCCTTCCACGGGTGGCGTGGATCGACGGCGGCGAAGACCTGGTAGGCGTGCGGGGCGAGATAGCCGACGTGCAGCGTCGGGTAGCGCTCGACGGCGGCCCAGTTGCCAGCGGTGGGCCAGCGCCGGCCGCCCGCCTCCACCGTCTCGAGCCGCCACACGTCGTCGAGGAGCGCCGCCGCCTCACGCCCGTAGCCGGGGTCGGAGAAGCGGCGCGCGGCGAGCACGAGCGCGAGCGCCACGTCGACGTCGGCGTCCGTGGCGGCGTTCGCGTCGAGCACGCGCTCCTTCCACTTCCAGGAGAGGAGGCGGTCGCCGCGGCGGACCTGGAGGTGCTCGCGCGTCCAGCGCCACACCTCGTCGAAGGTGGCGCGGTCGCCCGACCACACGGCGCGGAGCAGCGCGTAGCTCTGCCCCTCCGAGGTGCTGATGCCGCCCTCGTCGAGCGCCGCGACGCGCCCCGCCTCGACGAAGGCGTACCGATAGTAGCTCCAGAGCGCCGAGAGCTCGTCCGCGTCGCGGGCGCGGGCGTCGCGGGCGCGCGAGGGCCCCGCGCCGGCGCAGGCGAGCAGCGCGACGGGGAGGAAGACGACAGTGGCCAGGCGGAGCATGCGGCGCCCGTACGGATTGTGCACCGACGAGCAGGCGGGCAAGCCCCTGCGACGGTTCTTCGCCCGCATGGGGAAGCCCCATGCGGCCGCCGCCGGTCGCCTCCTTCAGCTAGGGCAGCACTTCGAGGCGGGTCATCTTCACGTCGTCATTGTCGAGGGTTCCAGAGAAGGTTACGCGCACCTGATCGCCCTCGTTCAGTTGCAAGATCGAGAACTTCTGGCCGCCCTTCATCGCCTTCGTGTCATCCGAGAACCGAAACGTCTTCATGCTGTCCCTGAGGAACAGCGTGTGCGTCGCCGGGTCGATCTTCCTCACACGCCCGGTGATCTCGGCGTTCCGCTCGATTTCAGACGCTGTCGGCGAGCCGGCGGGCTCCCCGGCGCGAGCCGGTCCCGCGCCCGTGAGCGCGAGCAACCCGCCGAGCGCGGCGACCGCCCGAGCTGATGGTCTGGGCATGCACATACCTCCCGGCCGCCGTGAGCGAGGGGCGCCGGCGGCCTCGTCAGAGGTAGTGACGAGCGTTCCAGCGCGACAGGCAGCCGGCACGGACGCCGTAGGCTCGGCGGGCTGGCCGCGCGCCGTGAGCCGCTCGGACGGGAGGCCGTACCCGACGGCGAGTCACCACAGCCGCGCGACGTCGGCGGTGGCCGAGCGCGACTCCAGCGCGAGCGCGCCGCGGTGGCAGGCCGACCGGCACGTGCCGCACCCCCAGCACGCGGCGCGGTCGAGCGCGACCGCCCCCTTCCCGGCGCGGCGCAGGGCGCCGAACGGGCATCGCTCGACGCACAGCCCGCAGCCGCTGCAGCGCTCGGCCTCGAGGCGCGCCACGTCCTCACCGCGCCACATGACGCGCACGCCGGCCTGGAGCTGCACGCGCATGGCGAGGCAACCGCTGGGGAGGTCGCAGTTGCAGATGGCCGCGATGAAGGGCGTCCCGAACGTCCAGGCGGTGTGGGCGAGGCCCCGCTCCTCCGCGCGGCGGAGGTAGTCCACCGCGCGGGCGCGATCGAGCCTCTCGAAGCCTTCCGAGGCCGGCCCCCCGGCGTACGGGGCGAAGCACTCGGCGAGGAGCGCGTCGTGCGGGGTCACGGTCGCCACGATGCAGCAGGAGGGCGAATCCGAGCCGCGCCGCATCGCGCCGCGGCAGACGCAGGGGAGCCTCGTGATGTGCGTGGCGAGGGCCAGCATCTGCTCGCACTGCTCGAGCGGGACCGGCTGGCCGAAGTGCACCTCCTGCTGCCGCCGGGAGATGCCCTCCGCCACGCGGTCCCGGATGGGGCTGGGCAGATATCGGAGCGCACCGAGGCCGGCGAGCGCACGGCGCCGGGTGCGCTCGAAGTCCCGCACGAACGAGACCACGTACCCTCGCCGCAGGAGGTCCGACTCGAGGTCGAGCGCGTAGTTACGGGCGTTCCGGTACCAGCGCTTGCCGTCGCCGTGCTGAACGCAGAACTGGCACATGGGGCCGCCTCCGCGGCGCCGAGGAGAGCACGCCGAATTCGTCCTGTCGACGTGCCGTCGGGACTACTGGCGCATCGGGGCCGCAGGTGACATAGACTGCGCCAATCCCTTTCCTTGCACGCTCCCCAGGCGAGCTGCTTGGCGCGCGCACGTTCGAACGGAGGCGATATATGGAGCTCTCCCGCAGGACAGTGACCCTGGCCGCGCTCGCGGCGACACTCCTCACCGCGCCGGGCCTCGCCCGCGCCGGCAAGACCCTCGACGCCGTCCACAAGCGCGGCGAGCTGGTGTGCGGCGTCAACACCTCCGGCGCCGGCTTCTCCTCCACCGACAGCCAGGGCCACTGGCGCGGGCTCGACGTCGACTTCTGCCGCGCGGTCGCGGCGGCGGTGCTGAAGGACGCGGGCAAGGTGCGCTTCGTGCCGCTCAACTCGCAGCAGCGCTTCACGGCCCTCCAGGCGGGCGAGATCGACATCCTCTCCCGCAACACGACCTGGTCGCTCACCCGCGACGCGTCGCTCGGCATCGTGTTCACCGGCATCAACTACTTCGACGGCCAGGGCTTCATGGTCCCGAAGAAGCTCAACGTCGACAGCGCGACCAAGCTGGGCGGCGCGCAGATCTGCGTCCAGGCCGGCACGACGAGCGAGAAGAACGTCGCCGAGTGGGCCGCGGCGCGCGGGCTCAAGTACCGCTCGGTCGTCTTCGACACCGCCGAGGCGGTCCAGGCGGCCTTCTTCGCCGGCCGGTGCCAGGCCCTCACGACCGACATGTCCGATCTCGCCGGCGCGCGCACCCACGCTCCCAACCCGGGCGACTACGTGGTCCTCCCCGAGGTGATCTCCAAGGAGCCGCTCGGCCCCGCGGTGCGGCGCGGCGACGACGAGTTTTTCCAGATCGTGCGCTGGACGCTCTTCGCCATGCTCGAGGCCGAGGAGATTGGCATCACCCAGGCCAACGCCGACCAGCTCCGGGCGTCGAACAAGTCGCCCGACGTCCAGCGCATGCTCGGCGTGGGCGAGGACACCGGGAAGCTGCTCGGCCTCGACAAGGACTGGTCGTACCGGATCGTGAAGCAGGTCGGGACCTACGGCGACAGCTTCGATCGCAACATGGGACCGAACACGGCGATGGGCCTGCCGCGCGGCGTCAACAAGCTCTGGACCCACGGCGGACTCATGTACGCACCGCCGGTGCGCTGACCGGCCGCTCGCGCTGCGCGTCCGCGCAGCGCGAGCTCGTGCCGCACCATGTCGTAGCGGGCCTTCCCGCGCCGGCGACACCGCCGGCGCGGGTACCCGCCTCCCCGCCGAGCATCGCGGGCTCCATGCGCCGCGGGAGTGGCATTCGCCGATGCCCGGCGGCGCCCCACGCGCGCTCGCTTCGCTCCCGTAGTTCGGGATATTGGTACGTTCGTGCAGGCCAGCCCGCTCTCTTTCCGCACGCGCTCGGGACGGGCGCGCCTCTATCAGCTCGCCCTGGCCGCGGCACTCATCGCGCTCGCGATCGGGGCGGCCATCACCACGCGCCACAACCTGGAGGCACGGCAGATCCGCTCCGGGTTCGGGTTCCTCGCCGAGCCGGCCGGCTTCGACATCGGCGAGGGGCCCGTGCCGTACACGCCGCAGGACAGCTACCTGTGGGCGTTCCTGGCCGGGCTCGGCAATACCCTCCGCGTGGCGGCGGCGGGCGTGGTGCTGTCGACCCTGCTCGGCACGGTCATCGGGCTGGGGCGGCTCTCCCGGAACGCGCTCGCGCGCTGGCTCTGCACCGCCTACGTGGAGGTGCTCCGCAACGTCCCGCTGCTGGTGCAGCTCCTCGCCTGGTACATCTCCGTCACCGAGCTCCTCCCGGACGCCGCGAACCCCATCCGCCTGCTCCCGCACGTCTACCTCTCGAAGAGCGGCCTCGCCTACCCGACGCCGGTCTGGGCGCGCGGCTGGGCGTTCGCGCTGGCGGGGCTGCCGCTCGGCCTCGCCGCAACGTGGGCGCTCTTCCGCTGGGCGCGCGCCCGGCGCGAGCGGACCGGCCACACGCCGCAGGTGCGCTGGGCGGCCCTCGTCGTCTTCCTCGCGATCCCGGCGCTGGGCTGGGCCATCGGGGGCGCGCCGCGCGCGCTCGACGTCCCGGAGGTGACCCCCTTCAACGTGGCGGGCGGGGGCGGCGTCACCCCCGAGTTCCTGGCGCTGCTGCTCGGGCTCGTCGGGTTCACCGCCGCCTACGTGGCCGAGATCGTGCGCTCGGGCGTGCTGGCGGTCCCGCACGGCCAGACGGAGGCGGCGGCGGCGCTCGGCCTCACCCGTCGCCAGGCGCTGCGGCTCGTGCTCCTGCCGCAGGCGCTGCGCGTCATCGTGCCGCCGCTCACGAGCCAGTACCTCAACCTCACCAAGAACTCGTCGCTGGCGGTCGCCATCGGCTACCCCGACCTCGTCTCGATTGCCAACACCGCCATCAACCAGAACGGTCAGGCGCTGGAGTGCATCGTCATCATCATGGGCGTCTACCTCTTCGTGAACCTCGTCACCGCGCTCGGCATGGGCGTGTACAACCGCCGCGTGGCCCTGGTGGAGCGGTGAGCGAGCCGCTGCCCACCCCCGTGCGCAAGGGCGGCGTGGCCGGATGGCTGCGACGGAACCTGTTCGGCAACCCCGCGAGCGCGGTCGCCACCGTGCTGCTCGGCGCCGCTCTCGCCTGGGCGGTGCCGCGCGCCCTCCACTGGACCCTGACCGGCGCCGTCTTCCGCGCCGATGAGGCGGCCTGCCGCGCCCTCGGTCATCACGCGGCGTGCTGGGGGTTCGTGGCGGAGAAGCACCGGCTCATCCTCTTCGGCCGCTACCCGTACGAGGAGCAATGGCGCCCGCTCGTCGCCACGGCGCTCGTCCTCGCCATGCTGGTGGCGACCGCCTTCCCCCGCCTGTGGCGCCGGTGGATCCTCTCCGCGTGGGCGGTGGTCCTGGCCGTCTTCCTCTTCCTCATGGGCGGCGGGGCGCTCGGGCTCTCGCGCGTCGACCCGGGGGAGTGGGGCGGGCTCCCGCTCACCGTCCTCCTCACGGCCGTCGCGATGACCGCCTCGATCCCCCTCGGCGTGCTGCTCGCCCTCGGCCGCCGCTCGACGCTGCCGCTGGCGCGCACCCTCGCCTCGACCTACGTCGAGCTCGTACGCGGCGTCCCGCTCATCACCGTGCTCTTCGTCGCCTCCTTCGTGTTCCCGCTGATCCTGCCGCAGGGGCTCCCGCTGAGCGGGCTCGCGCGCATCTGTATCGCCATGACGCTGTTCGAGGCGGCCTACCTGGCCGAGGTGGTGCGCGGTGGGCTGCAGGCGCTCCCGCGCGGCCAGTACGAGGCTGCGGCCTCGCTCGGCCTCGGCTACTGGCAGACGCAGCGCCGCGTCATCCTTCCCCAGGCACTCGTGCTCGTCATCCCCAGCTTCGTGAACAGCCTGCTCTCCACGTTCATGGACACCTCGCTCGTGACCGTCGTGAGCATGTACGATCTCACCGGCTCGCTCCGGCTCGCGCTGGGCGACCCGCGGTGGCGCGGCTTCTTCCTCGAGGGGTACCTGTTCGTGGCCGGAATCTACTTCGTCTCGTGCCTGGCGCTCTCGCGCTACAGCCAGTGGCTGGAGCGTCGGCTCGGCGGCTGGGCGCGCCGCACGCGGGAGGCGCGGGCGTGAGCGTCCAGACCGAGCCCATCATCCGCCTCCGCGGCGTGTCGAAGTCGTTCGGCAGGTTCCAGGCGCTGCGCGACGTCGACCTCGACGTCGGGCGCGGCGAGCGCATCGTCATCTGCGGGCCGTCCGGCTCCGGTAAGTCGACCCTCATCCGCTGCATCAACCGGCTCGAGGAGCACGACGCGGGCACGGTGGTGGTGGACGGTGTCGAGCTCACCGAGGACCTGCGCGCCATCGACAAGATCCGCCGCGAGGTGGGGATGGTCTTCCAGCAGTTCAACCTCTTCCCGCACCTCACGGTGCTCGAGAACGTGGCGCTCGCCCCGCACACGGTGCTGAAGCTGCCGCTCGCCGAGGCCGAGAAGCGCGCCATGCAGCAGCTCGAGCGCGTCCGCATCGGCGACCAGGCCGCCAAGCACCCCGGACAGCTCTCCGGCGGCCAGCAGCAGCGGGTGGCCATCGCCCGCGCGCTCTGCATGCAGCCGCGCATCATGCTCTTCGACGAGCCCACCAGCGCCCTCGACCCGGAGATGGTGAAGGAGGTGCTCGACGTCATGCTGGAGCTGGCGCGGGCCGGGATGACGATGGTGGTGGTGACGCACGAGATGGGCTTCGCGCGCTCGGTCGCCGAGCGCGTCCTGTTCATGGACGCGGGGCGGATCGTGGAGCAGGCCCCGCCGGCGGAGTTCTTCGCGGCGCCGAAGAGCGAGCGGACGCGGGACTTCCTTGCGAAGGTGTTGCCGAGGTGAGCGGCGGCGCTACGCCTCGGCGCACACCGGCAGCACGTATGGCCCCTCGGGGATGACCGCGACCGCGCGATCCCCGCTGGCGCGCACGCTCGCCGCGACCGCCTCCTCCACGGAGTCGACGAGGTGGACGCCGGTCAGCGCGCGGTCCTCCGGGCCGAGACCGCGCGTGTAGAGGTGCACCCGCGCCAGCTTCATCGGCTTGACCTGCATCTGCGTCTGCCACTCGTCCACGTCGGCGAACCGCTTCTCCGCGATCTCGGCCAGGAAGCCGTCCTCGCCGAGCGCGACGAGGCGCCGCTGCGCCGCGACGTACTCCTTCGAGCCCATCCCCTCCGAGCACTCGGAGGCGACGACGAGGTTCGCGCCGGGCGCCAGGATGTCCTTCGGCGCCACCATCCCCTTCACCGTCTGGTAGTAGGTCTTGTCGAGCGGATACCCCGCCGCGCTCGTCACGACCGTCCGGAACCGGCGCGGCACGCGTACGATCGCGTACCGCTCCACGAAGCGAACCGCCTCGGCGTGGCTCGCCACCACCTCGCCGAAGTTGACGAACGACAGCCGCCGCGCCTCGTCGAGCACGGTGTTCACCGCCAGCACGCGCCCGAGCATGGCGGCGATGGCGAGCTGCTCGGTGTGGAGCGGGTTGCCCTCCAGCACGCAGTTGTCGGCGCGGGGGTGCGCCATGAACCGCGAGCTGTGGAACGTGGTGATGGTGTCCTTGTGCGCCACGCCGGGCGCGATCACCTTCCGCCCGCCCGAGTAGCCCGCCATGAAGTGCGGCTCCACGAGCCCGGTCACGATCTTGACGTCGGCGAGGGCGAAGCGGCGGTCGATCTTGACCGGTGTTCCCGCCGGCGTGCGGCCCAGGTCGAGGTGCGCCGCGTCGTCGCGCGCGTCGTGGTTCTCGACCCGCACCGTCGCGAGCACCCACGGGTCGCCGATGAGCTCGGCGAGCTCGGTGCCCAGGTTCGGGCGATGGAGCCCGGTGGCGACCAGCACGGTGATGCGCTCGCGCGGGACGCCCGCCTCGAGGAGCTCTCGCACGAGCGGCCCGAGGAGCAGCCGGTTCGGCACGGGCCGCGTGATGTCGCAGACGAGGATGCAGGCGCTCGCCTTCCCGCGCGCCTCTTCGCGCAGCGGACGGGCCCCGACGGGTGCGGCGAGCGCGGCGCGCACCCCTTCTTCGGCCGAGGGCACGACCGGCATCTCGGGCTTGCGGATGACGGTCACGTCGAGGTGGTCGGGGAGGCGCACCGGCAAGGTGCCGCGGCCGTAGAGGAGGTCGATCTCCATGCCGCGGATGATAGCTCGGGGAGCGGGCATTTCTACGGGCCGCCCCCTGTTCGGTCGTTGATGACCAGCACGCTCCTCGGCAGCCTCCTCCCCCTCCTGTTCGCCAGCGGCATCGGCGTCGCCCTCTGGCGCTCGCGCGCCAGCAAGCTGCGCCGCATCGCGGACATCGCGCCCGGCCGGATGGTGATCGCGACGAACCTCGTCAGCTCGCGCCAGCGCATCCGCTAGCGACAGCGCTGCATCACGACCCAGCGCCCGCCCGACAGGGGCGTCGCGACGAGCGATCCCGGTTAGCGGCGGTGCTTGGGTGCTCGCCGCGCCCCGGCCGGGGCCTCCGCTCGATCCACGCGCACCCCAGGCATCCGCGGGTCGGGGCGGCGCGCGGCCCGGGCGAACTCCTCGGCGCGGTCGCGGGCGACCTCGAAGCGCGTCTCGTGCGACAGCACCACGATCTTTCCCACCTCGTCGCGCGTCACGCCTCCGCGCCGGCAGACGAGCGGCAGGATCCAGCGCGGGTCCGCGTTCTTCTCGCGGCCGAGGCCGATGCGGAACCAGACGCCGCCGACGTGCGCAGCGGAGCGCTCGCGCCGGGCGGCGCGCGCCGCCGGCTCGACGGGCGCCTCGCGCGCGGCGCGGGCGGTGTCGGGCAGGTCCTCCGGCTCCGGCTGCCGCGCCCGCTCGCGCCGGACGAGCGCGGCCGCCACCAGGAGTGGCGCCCGCTCGTCGAGGAGCCGGCGCGCGACGGCGAGCTCGTCCTCGGTCGCCTCGCCCGCCAGCGCCGCCACCGCCGCGGCCAGCCGCTCCTCGTCGCGGGCGCGGATCTCCTCGGCGGTGGGGACCGGCGCCCACTCGGTCGCGACGCCCGCCTCGCGCAGCATGCGATCGAGGCGGAACCGCTCCGGCGGGGCGGCGAGGAGGACCGCGAGCCCCTTCTTCCCGGCGCGGCCGGTGCGACCGCTCCGGTGCTGGAGCGCCGCGGCGTCGCGCGGCAGGTCGGCGTGGAGGACGAGCTCGACGTTGGGCAGATCGAGGCCGCGCGCCGCGACGTCGGTCGCCACGAGCACCCGCGCCCGCCCGTCGCGCAGCGCCTTGAGCGCCTTCGTCCGCTCGACCTGCGTCAGCTCGCCGGAGAGCGCCACCGCCTCGAACCCGCGCTCGGCCAGGCTGGCGGCGGTGTGGTGCACCGTCTCGCGCTGCGACCGGAACACGAGCGCGCTCGCCGGATCGAGGCGGCGCAGGACGTTGACGACCGCGAGCTCGCGCTCGCGCGGGGCGACGAGGTGCGCGCGGTACGCGATGTCGCCGTGCGCCTCGCCCGGGGGTGTCGCCGCGACGCGCACCGGCTCCTTCGTGTAGCGGCGCGCCAGCTCCAGGATGGGCTTCGGCAAGGTGGCCGAGAAGAGGATGGTCCGCCGACCCTCCGGCGCCGCGCCCAGGATGGCCTCCAGCTCCTCGCGGAAGCCCATGTCGAGCATCTCGTCCGCCTCGTCGAGCACCAGCGCGCCCGCCGCGCCGAGGTCGAGGTTCCTCCGGTCGAGGTGGTCGCGGAGCCGGCCCGGGGTCCCGACCACGAGGTGCAGGCCCTGGGCCAGCGCCCGCGCCTCCCGCCGCGGATCCATCCCGCCCACGCAGGCGCCCACCCGCGCCCCAGCCTCGGCGAAGAGCCAGGCCAGCTCCCGCTGAACCTGCACCGCCAGCTCGCGGGTGGGGGCGATGACGAGCCCGAGCGGCGCGCGCGGCGACGCCGGTGGAAAGGACGCCATCTCCCCGAGGAGTGTCCTGGCGAGGACGAGCCCGAACGCGACCGTCTTCCCGGAGCCGGTGCGGGAAGACACGAGCAGGTCGCGGCCCTCGAGCGTAGGCTCGAGGACGGCGGCCTGTACCGGGGTCGGTTCGGCATACGCGCGCGCGGCGAGCGCGGAGCGGAGCGCGGGGTGGGCGTCGAGATCGGCGAAGGTCACCGGGACCTTGTAGCCGGACGGCGCCGCCGCGGCGAGCGCGAACCCGCCTGCACCGCCGCGCGGCGGACGCCCTTGCCGGGGACGACGCGGCGGGATCGCGCAGGGAGCTCGCGGAGGCGATAGCTCCCGGCGACCGGGCCGAATCGGTCGCCGCGCGCGATCGATGTTCGATGTTGCTCCTGATCGAACGAAGCAAGCGCTTGTCACTCCTTCGCTGAAGCCTGCTCTGTCGCGAGACCGCCGTAGCCCGCGCAAGTGCCGAGACTTCACCATCAGGCGAACTCGCGACGGGTGCGGCATCACCCGGCCCCGTTCCGAAGGCCCCGATGGTGCATCCCCACTACGCGTGTAGTGTAAACACGGGAGTGGGCGTACTTCGGGACGAGATCGATGTTGGGAGCACCTCATGCACGGGGGCTCCATGAAGATGACGCGCTCGAACGCGTTCGTCGTCGCGCTGCTGCTTTCGCTGGCGGCCTGCGGCGGTCAGTCCAGATCCAGCGGCACCGGCACCGGCGGTGGCGGTGGCGGCGGTGACACCAGCGGCACCACCAACACCGGGACCGACAACGGCACGAACAACGGCACTGTGACCGATGGCGGTACCGGCGGCACGGACGGCGGCACCGGAGGGAACGACGGCGGCTCGACGCCGTCCGTCGTCAGCGTGGCGCTCACGGCCGCCAACGCGTCCATCGTGGCCGGCATGAGCCAGCAGTACACCGCGGTCGCCACCTACTCCGACTCGAGCCAGCTGGACGTGACGGCGTCGGCCACCTGGTCCGCGAACCCGGTGGGCATCGGGAGCATCGACGCGTCTGGCAAGTTCCTGGGGCTGGCGGCGGGCACGGGCACCATCACCGCTACGTTCAGCGGCGTCACCGGATCCACGTCCATCGCCGTGACCGAGAACTTCCTGGTGTCGCTCTCGCTCACGCCCAGCGACGGCTCCGGGCCGCTCGGCGTCGATATCCCCTTCACCGCGATGGGCATCTTCTCGTACGGCTCACGGGACCTGACGGCGGCCGTGACCTGGTCCTCCCTCGATCCGACCGTCGCGACCATTTCGGCCACGGGCCTGCTGCACCCCGTGAGCCCGGGGATCGCCCGGATCCAGGCCGATAGTGGAGCGATCACCGGGTCGACCACCTTCACCGTGACCGATGGTGGCACCGGAGGCTCGCCCTACGTCGTCGGGCTGGTGCTCACGCCTGCGGACGCATCCCTCGTGGCCGGCATGAGCCAGCAGTACGCCGCGGTCGCCACCTACTCCGACACGTCCGTGCGGGACGTGACGGCGACAGCGACCTGGTCCGTGGCGCCGTCGGGCCTCGGGACGATCGATACGCTGGGCAACTTCGTGGCCGTCGCGGCGGGCGCGGGCACCGTCTCCGCCACCTTCGGCGGTGTCACGGAATCCACATCCATCACCGTGGCCGAGAACCTCTTGCTGGCGCTCTCGCTCACGCCCAGCGCCGACTCCGGGCCGCTCGGCGTTGATGTCCCCTTCACCGCGATGGGCATCTACTCGTACGGCTCGCAGGACCTGACGGCGGCCGTGACCTGGACCTCCTCCGATCCGACCGTCGCGACCATCTCCTCTGCGGGCGTCCTGCACCCCGTGAGCCCAGGGACCGTCCAAATCCAGGCCGCCAGCGGTGCGATCACCGCGTCGACCAGCTTCACCGTCACCGCCGCGAAGCTCTACGACATCGCCGTCGTCCCGGCCACGAGCACGATCGCGCAGTTCACGACCGCGACGCTGCAGGCCATCGGCTATTACACCGATAATACGCAGCTCGACCTGTCGGACGTCGCTACCTGGTCCACCGACTCCGCGATCGTCCAGCTCTCGAGCGGGATCGCGTACGACACTGGCGAAGCGATCGAGGTCGCCTACGGCACCTCGCCCGGCTCGGCCACCGTCACGGCCACCTTCGGCGGCATCTCGGACACCGCCACCGTCACGGTGACCTCGGCCACGCTGCAGTCGATCGCCGTCGACCCGGCGACGATCGTGCTCCCCGCCGGCCTGTCTCGGCAGGTCACGGTGACCGGGACGTTCTCCGACGGCACCACCCAGGACCTCACGGCGCTCGCAACGTGGTCGTCGTCGGCCCCGGCCATCGCCTCGGTCTCGAACGCGATGGGTAGCGCCGGGCTCGTGTCCCTGCTCGCACCCGGCAGCGCCACCATCACGGCGAACGTCGTCGTGGGCGGCGTCACGCTCGCCGCCGACGTCAGCGTGGCCGTCTCGAACGCGTTCGTGAAGTCGATCGCCGTCACCGGCTCGCCGACCCTCCCGGCCGGCTACAAGACGCAGTTCATCGCCGTGGCGACCTACAGCGACGGCTCGTCACTGGACGTGACCAAGCAGGCGACCTGGACGTCGTCGAACACGGCGGTCGCGACCATCTCGACGGCATCGCCCACGCAGGGCTTCGCGACCGGGATCACGTCTGGGACGACCACCATCTCGGCGACGCTCGAGGGCATCCAGGGATCCAGCAGCCTCACCGTGTCGAACGCGCGCCTGGTCTCGCTCGTCGTGACGCCCGGCGACTTCACGGTCGGCGTCGACGAGCGCCAGCAGCTCACGGCGATTGGCACCTTCTCCGACGGCAGCACGCTCGACCTCACGACCCAGTGCTCGTGGCGCAGCTACGACAAGCACACCGCCTGGGTGTCTAGGGCCGGCGTCGTCACGGGGACCTCGGCCGGGACGACCGCCATCCTCGCCCGCAAGCGCAACATCAAGGCGGCCACCGTCACCGGCACGGTGCAGTGAGCGCGACGAGCTGAGCGGTATGCGAACGGCCGCGGCGATCTGCCGCGGCCGTTCGCGTCGTACTCGGCGAGGCTGGCTCCGCTAAGCGGCCCACCCGGGCGGCGGAGTAGGGCCTGGCTCGCCCGCGGCGGGGCCTCTCGCGTCACGCGCGGGTGCGCACACCAGCGCGGCGACGACCACGCCAGCGACCACGACGAGCGGCGACCTCATGAGCCCGAGGACGACGGCGACGGTGCACGCTGCCCACGCAAGCGCCAGCCCGAACATGATGGCGAGGTCACGGGTCAAGGCGGCGTCCCGCCATGAAGTGCGACGGATCTCGACCAGCCCATCTCGACGGCGGCGAACGCGGCGACGCATGGGAGAGAGAGCTTACACGGGGCGTGCCCACTGCCCCAGCGAGGACGTCGCATGGGTCGAATTCCCCGCAACGACTGGCTGATCTCGCCAAGAGGCCCAACCGCGACACATCAGACGCTCGCTTGCTCGCCTGGTAGGCATGCCCTGCCCCGCCTGCCATAATCACGGTACATGCACCACCGCGGACGTCTCACGGGTTCCGGCGCGGCCGCCGCCAGGGCCGTCGCCGCATCCGTCGCGGCCCTGCTGCCGGCGCTCGCCATGGCCTCGACCGACCGCGCGCCGGCCGCGGCCGTCCCCGACGCTCCCGAGGTCGTCATCAAGACGATCCTCGCCATGCTCCTCCTCGTCGGTCTCGCCTACCTGGGAGGCCACCCGCGCGTGCAGGCGTGGGAGGAGAAGCTCCGCGTCTCGCAGGTCATCACGGCCGGCTTCCCCTTCGTCCTGCTCGGGCTCGTGGCGCGCCACCCGGCGGTCGGGGTGGTGACCGCCCCGGTGCTGGCGCAGATGGGCACGCTCCTCGGGTTCGCCCTGGGCTGGATCGGGCTCGTGGCCGGGTTTCGCTTCGACGCCCGCCTCTTCGGAGGGCTCCCGCCGGGCGTCGCGCGCATCGTCGCGCTCGCGACCTCGATCCCGTTCGCCTGCGTCGTCGGATTGACGGGGTTCGCGCTCCTCTCGATCTCCGGCGGGCTCGGGGAGGCGGCGGCGCGCGCCCCGGCGCTCGTGCGCGACGCGCTCATCCTGGGCACGGCCGGGGCGATGACGGCGAAGACGAGCGCCCGGCTGCTCGGGACGGCGGGGTCCGCCAGCGTGCTCTCGCGCGTCGCGCGCATCGAGGAGCTCGCGGGCGTGCTCGGGCTGGCGGCGGTCGCAGCCTACTTCCGGCCGCACGCGGACGTGGGCTGGCAGCTGCCCGGCACGGCGTGGCTCCTCGTCACCGTGGGGCTCGGCGCGACCCTCGGC
>Ga0318495_10000190_pt1 | contig 16250 bp, 9 predicted proteins | sample GRESIP108b1f25_FD_203752 | JGI IMG/M metagenome (GOLD analysis project Ga0318495, IMG submission 203752) | Tropical soil microbial communities from Luquillo Experimental Forest, Puerto Rico - GRE.SIPMG.108b1f25 | ecosystem: Environmental > Terrestrial > Soil > Tropical forest > Bulk soil...
GGCGACATCAGGAAACCCGAAACCAGCCAGTTGGTCGCCGTGAACGTGGCGACGAAGACGACGCTGGCGGCGAGGTACTTGGCGAATCCGTACTTGCCGTGACCCGGCGGCAGGATCCACCCCATCGCGATCGCCGGCACGACCAGCATCATCGGGAACGGCGGGGCCAGGAAGTGCGGGATGCGGTGGTAGACCGGACCGAACTGCGGCGTCGCGGGGAACAACTGGAAGAGCTGCATCAGGAAGAGGCCGACCGCCAGCCAGAACAGCGCCGCGAGCGCCGATGCGCTCTTCCGTCCCAGGTACGAGTTGAGGAAGACGAGCGTGAACGGGAACGCCATCGAGGTGGACGCGACGAAGAAGATCGAGCGGACGGCCATCGGGCCGTAGTTCGGATCGGGGGCGATCGAGATGTGTCCGAGCAGGAGGCCCCAGATGAGAATGCAGAGGACGCGCGTCTTGTGCTCGGCCTCCGGGCCGGACGTGTTCCGCCAGAGGGCCACGACCGCGAACTGGCCGAGGTAGAAGACGGTCAGCCCCCAGGTCAGCAGGCCGTGCGGCGGGCTGAAGACGTCCACGTCGAGGCCGTAGACGTTGTGCCACCAGTTGTCGAAGACGATCGAGACGAACTGGAGGAGGAGCGCCCAGAGGGTCACGAACGTCGCCGAGGGGCCCTTGAACCCGAGTATGCGAATGCCGGGGGCCTTTCGGAGCGAGCCGAACGTGTGCGCGAGGACGAGCCAGGCGTTGTATGCGAACGCGAGCAGCAGCGCGATGTAGATCGCGACGTGCGCCATCGTCCAGACCGTGTCCCGGCCGATCGACCGGTGCCAGCTGATGTCCCAGTTCCATCCCAGGACCATCGCCAGGCACGAGAGGAACGCCCCCCAGATCGGGATGGGCAGGCCCGCGACGTCGGCGCCGTAGGGAGACGCACCCGCCTCCGCCGGGGCCGTGGTCCGTGCCGCCGGCGCGCTCAGATCGATCGACGTCATGCTCCTATGTTCGCACGCCTGCGGTCACGGACACCCGTTGTTGGTCACGTGCGAGGTGATCGCCGGACAGGCCGTGGAGGCGCCGCCGTAGGTGATCTGGGCCCCCGTCGAGGCCTCTCCGTAGCTCCCGTCCGTCGTGGCACCGTCGGTGGCTGCGACAATGAACCAGGAATTGTCCGGAATGGCGACCGTCGCCGAGCCGGTGTCGGGCAGGTTGCACGTGCCGCCCGTGAACGCGCCGTAGCTCCCGATCGCGCCGCGGTAGACGTTGACGGCGGTGGCGGTGCACTGCGAGGCGTCCCAGGTCAGGGAAACGCTCGTCCCGCTCCGCGACGCCCGCAGCGGCGCGCCCGGGACAGGGCCGCCGTCCGGAACAGGCGGCGGGCCAGCGCCGATCGTCGTGCACGATCCCGGGACCATCGCCTTGGTTACCGCCAGATCGTCGATCCACCAGTGGCCGCCCGGGAAGAGGTGGTCCCCCGAGAGATGGAAGCGGATCTTGACGTCTCCCCCGGCCCAGTTGGACAGCGACGCCTGGTACTGCGTGTACGTCAGGAGATTCCCCGTGAAGTAACGGCCCGGGTTCTGCGTCGTCGGGCAGTCGTTGTACGGGAAGTCCACCGAGGTGGGATAGTCCGGCGTCAACGGGACGCGCGTCCAGCCGGAAAACGACGGGCCGATCGCGATCTCGACCTGGCCGACCGATCCCTCGGTTCCAGCGATCTCGCCGGTGGGATCGTACTCGAGGTCGTCGCTCGACCAGAACGTCAATTGCGGCCCCTGGCCCGGGTCCGCCAGCGTCAGCGTGGGTGTCCTCAGATCGGCGCACACTCCGTCGGAGCTGCTCGCCTCGTACGAGTCCGGAGCGTTGTGGCCTCCGGTCGTGGACACGACCCACGGCACCGCGGTGTTCATCTTGGCCGTTCCAGTGTCGCCGGCGTCGTCGCTCCAGGTGCCCACGCTCGTCGGACCGTCGGCCGCGGCGGAGACGGCGACGGCGTTCGTGTCCTCGTTCCCGCCGCGACACGGGCCGCCGTGCCCCGTCGTCGCGTCCTCGGCGCGCACGATGTACCACCGCGCGGCTCCGTACGGCAGCGAGACGGAATCGGCGAAGCTCGTGCCGATGACGCACCGGGCGATCCGGTTCGAGGGGGAGGGGACGAAGCTGCTCGTCGTCCCCCGGTAAACGTTGTACCGGACGTCCCCCAGGCAGTACGGCGAGGCCGCGGCCCAGGAGACGTTGATCGTGCAGCTCGCAAGCCCGGCGCTTCCGCCCGCGACGGCTCCCGGGAACGACGGGGCGAGCCCGCAGTCGCCGGTGGGGACCACCGAGGCGCAGGCCGAGCGCGCGGACTCGCAGGCTCCCGCCGCATCGGACGCCGCGGTCACCACGTAGCTGTAGGTCGCTCCCCCGGTGACCGTGGTGTCGAGGAAGGACGTTCCCGCAACGGCCGAGGCCACCGGGACGTACGGGCCGCCCGGGCAGGCGCCGAAGCTGCGGTAGACGTCGTAGCTCGCAGCCCCCGGAACCGAGGACCACGAGACCTGGACCTGATGCGTGGCGGGGGTGGCGAGCGTGGGCGCCGGCGGTGCGGCGGGAGCGGGGCAATCGGTGAGCGCCCCGTGGACGACGAGGGCGAGCGGCTGCGGTCCCCACGGGACGCTGACGCCGCGCACGCGCACGATCCAGCGGCCGGCCTGGGGCGCCGGGAAGACGAGGCGCTCCTCGACGTTGCGCGTGTCGTGCGCGAGCGCGCCGTTGGACGTGATCGTCGGAAGGCCGGTCGCCGCGTCGAGCGTCTGGAACCAGGTCGTCCCGGTCGGGTCGACGACCTCGAGCTTCAGCTCGTTCACGCGCGCCACCGCCGCGTTGAGGGCCGCGGGGTAATCGCTCCACACCAGCGTCGCCCGGAACGGCGTTCCGGCGGACACGTCGTACGCGTGGCTGACGAGACCTCCGGTCGTCACCCCTTCGCGCCGGTCGTCGACGCGGAGCTGGAACGTGCTTCCCGTGAAGGTCAGCGTCTGGTTGAGCTGGATGCGGCCGAAGCCGGACTGGAAGTCGGGACCCGGGGCGTGCGCGCCCATGGGAACCGCGGAGTCGATGAGGATCGCCTTGAGAAGGGCCGCAGAGGGGGTCATCGCGGAGCCTGCGTTCCGGGCGCCGCCCGGGTAGTAGCCGGCGGTGAAGTACTCGCGGACGAGGGCCGCGAGCCCCCCGGCCGTCGGCGTCGACATCGACGTGCCGTCGAGCGAGCAGGTCCCGCAATTGTTCGTTCCGATGACGGCGTCGGATGCCGCGGACACGGTGGCTTCCCCCTGGGCCAGCACCGTGGGGCCGAGGCGGCCATCCTCGACGGGGCCCGCGCTGGTGAAATCCGACACAGTCGACGCGTTGCTCCCGTGCCCGACGGATCCGACGACGAGCACGCTCTTCGCGGTGGCGGGCGATCCGATCGCGAGGGGCGGCGCGCAGTAGTACCCCGAATTCCCCGCGGCGACCGCGATCAGGAGGTCCGGGTGATTCCACATCGCGAGGTCGGCGTCCCGTGAGAAGTCGTCGTACGGCGCCGTGCACCCGGGGATGCAATTCCCGAGCTGGTCGTAGCAGGCGTTGCCCCACGATTCCGATTCCACCCGGGCGCCGCTCTGGAAGGCGACGTCGGCGATGTTCCACTGCGTCCCGCCGAGATCGTTCAGGTACTCGAGGTTGTCCCCGAGCTCCTGCACGACAAGCTTCGCTCCCGGCGCCAACCCGTCGCCGCCGTTGCGCGCCGGGGTCGTGAAGCCGGAGCAGTCGGCATACGGGGTCGTGTCCCCGGCGAGCGATCCGGAAGTGTGCGTTCCGTGGCCGCTCGTTCCCGTGATCGTCGACGGGCAGGTGTCCTCCTCGCCGACCGGCCCTCCCGACCAGTTGTAGTAGAGGATGTCCTTCCGCCGGTTGGGCGCCGTCGCCGCGGCGGGGCAGGGGGGCGTCGAGCAGGTCACGATCGGCGGCGCGCCGTTGACGGTGTCGCGGAAGAAGCAGGAGTCGTAATCCTGGGCGGTATCGGCGATCCCGAGGATCTGCCCGCACCCGAAGATCCCGTGGTCGAAGACCGGCGTCTGCTGCGGGGACGGCCCCACGAACGACTGGTGGACCCAGACGGCGTCCTGGTTCGATAGGATCACCCGGCGCGCTGGGAGGATCGCCTCCACCTCGGGAAGCGACGCGAGTGCCGAGAGCGTGCCCGCGATCCGGTCGGCCGGCAGCGTCGCGGTGACGCGCACGGCGCGGCCGGGGCCGGCCGCGGTCGCGAGGGCTCGCATGCCGTCGAGCGCCGCGAGGACGCGCGTCTCCGGCTCGCCGTCGAAGAGGACGATGCGCACCGCGCTCGAGGCGGGCGGAGTCTGCGCGAGCGCTTCCATCTCCGGCGAGAGCTTCAGGTACGGCGGAATGGCGCCGAGCCACGTCACGAACGGAAGGCGGCGGACTTCGGTCTCGGAGGAGGCGGCCAGGCGTAGGCGATACCCGTGCACGGGCAGGTAGTCCACGATCGAGGCTCCGGCCGCCTCGACCGCCGCGCGCTGCTCGTCGGACAGCGGCTCCCGCGCGATCGCCACGACGTACTCGAGGCCGCTCGCGGCGGCCGGAACCGGGACGGTGCGGAACCACGCCGGAGCGGACGACGGCGCGCCCGGACGGAACGTGCCTGCCGCGAGCCGGATCTCGGGCCCCGGATCCGGCGGAGCGGCGGCCGCGACGGACGCCAGCATCACCCAGACCAGGACGGTCATCGTTTTCATGGAAGCCTCCCCAACTCCCCCGGCGGCGTCGGGATGCGCTCCCTCGAATATATGTTCCTCAGCCCGTCGGGGCCGTGTGCGCGACCTGCGCCGGCTTCCGGAAAGTCGCCCACGTCTCCACGGCGTCGAGATAGGTGTAGACGACGGGTGTTACGAACAGCGTCAACATTTGCGAAAAGAGTAAGCCGCCGACCACCGCGAGGCCGAGCGGTTGCCGTGCTTCCGCTCCCGCGCCGAACCCGAGCGCGATCGGGAGCGTGCCGAACAGGGCGGCCATCGTCGTCATCATGATCGGGCGGAACCTGACGAGGCACGCGTCGTGGATCGCGCGGAACGCGTCCTTCCCCTCGTTGCGCTGCGCCTCGACCGCGAAGTCGACCATCATGATGCCGTTCTTCTTCACCAGGCCGACGAGCAGGATCACGCCGACGAACGCGATGACCGACAGGTCGCGGCCGAAGACCATCAGGGTCAGCAGGGCGCCGAAACCCGCGAAGGGGAGCGCGGAGAGGATCGTCAGCGGGTGGATGAAGCTCTCGTACAGGATGCCGAGAACGATGTAGATGAACAGGACGGCGACCACCAGCAGGATCCCGAGCCCCTGCTGCGAGGCCTCGAACGCCTGCGCGGTCCCCTGGAACGCGGTGGTCATCGACGCGGGGAGCACGCGCGTCGCGAGCTTGTTGATCGCCGTGACGGCCTGTCCGAGCGAGACGCCGGGGGCGAGGTCGAACGAGACGGTCACCGAGGGGAGCTGGCCCGAGTGGCTGACCGTCAGCGGTCCGACGTTCTGTGTGGTCGAGACGATCGTATCGAGCGGGATCAGGGCGCCCGCGGCGCTGCGGATGTACAGGAGCGACAGCAGCGACGGCTCGGTCTGGTAGCGGCGGTCGACCTCGAGGATGACCTGGTACGACGCGTTCGCGGCGTAGATCGTCGACACCTGGCGAAAGCCGTACGCGGAGTAGAGCGCGTCGTCGATCTGCTCCGCGGTCAAGCCGAGGCTCGAGGCCTTGTCGCGGTCGATCTTCAGGTTGACCTGCGGGTTCTTCAAGAGCAGGTCGGTGGTGACGTCCCGGACCTGAGGGAGCTTCCGCATCTCCGCCTCGAGCTTCGGCGCGAAGTCGTAGAGCTCTCGCGTGTCCGTGCTCTGCAGCGTCAGCTGGTACTGGCTCTTGGTCAGCCGCCCGCCGAGCCGGATCGGGGGAGGGTTCTGGAAGAACGCGCGCATCCCGGGAACGACCGCGACCTTCGCGCGCAACCGCGCGATGACCGCGTTCACGCCCTCCCTCTGGGAGCGCGGCTTGAGCCGGAAGAAGAGGATCCCCTGGTTGGCGCCGGTCGACCCGCGCGCGCCGCACGAGGACATGAACGCGTCCACCGCCGGGTCGGCCTGGACGATCTTCATTATCGCCTGCTGGTGCTCGACGAGCGAGTCGAACCCGATGCCTTCCTGCCCCTCGGTGAAGGCGACGAGCTGCCCCGTGTCCTGGTCGGGAATGAACCCCTTCGGGATCACCAGGAACATCCAGACCGTCGCGACCATCATGACGGCCGTCAGCACCATGATCGAGGCACGGTGCCGGAGCGACCAAGTCAGCCCCGCGTCGTACCAGGCGAGCGACCGGTCGAACCAGCGCTCGGTGATGGCGTAGGCCCGGGAGGTGTGCTCCTGGTGGCCCCCGCGCAGGAAGCGGCTCGCGAGCATCGGCGTCAGAGAGAGCGAGATGAACCCCGAGATCAGCACGGCCACGCCGATGACGACGGCGAACTCGTGGAACAGCCGTCCCATGATCCCGCTCATGAACAGGATCGGGATGAACACCGCGGACAGCGAGATCGTCATCGACACGACCGTGAACCCGATTTCCCGGGCGCCGTCGATGGCGGCCTCGAGCGGGGCCTTCCCCATCTCCATGTGCCGGACGATGTTCTCGAGGACGACGATCGCGTCGTCGACGACGAATCCGAGCGCCAGCGTGAGCGCCATCAGCGAGAGGTTGTCGAGGCTGTACCCGAAGCCGCGCATCACGATGAACGTCCCGAGGATCGACAGCGGCAGCGCCAGGCTCGGGATCAGCGTCGAGGAGACGTTCCGCAGGAACAGGAAGATCACGAGCACGACCAGGACGAGGGTGAGCGCGAGGGTCATCTGCACGTCGCGGACCGAGTCCCGGATCGTCTCGGAGCGGTCGAACAGGATCTTGAGCTGGGCGGAGGCGGGGAGCTTGGATTCGAACTCCGGGAGCAGCGCGCGGACCGACTTGACGACCTCGACGGTGTTGGTCCCGGGCTGGCGCTGGATCGCGAGGACGATCGCGCGCTGGCCGTTGAACCAGGCGGCGGTCTTGTCGTTCTCGACTCCGTCGACGACCCGGGCGATCTCGTCGAGCCGGACCGGCTGGCCGTTGCGCGAGGCGACGATGATCGGCCGGTACCCCTCGGCGCGGAGGATCGGGCCGTTCGTCTCCACCGTGTACGTCCGGTTCTGCCCCCACAGCGCCCCCGTCGGGGTCGTCGAGTTGGCGTTGCGCAGAGCGTTGGCCACCTCGTCGATCCCGATCCCCTTCGCCGCAAGCGCGGTCGGGTCGGCCTTCACGCGCACCGCGTACTTCTGCGAGCCGTAGATCTGGACCTGGGCCACGCCGGATACCTGCGAGATGCGCTGCGCGAGCATGTTCTCGGCGTACTCGTCCAGGTCGTACATCGCGAGCGTGGCGGAGGTCAGCGCCAGGTAGAGGATCGGCTGGTCGGCGGGATTCACCTTCTGGAACGACGGCGGGGTGGGCATCGTCGTCGGCAGGTTTCGCGCGGCCCGGGAGATCGCCGACTGCACGTCCTGCGCCGCGGCGTCGATGTTGCGATCGAGCACGAACTGCAGCGTGATCTGCGTGTTCCCCTGGGAGCTCGACGAGCTCATCGAGTCGAGACCGGCGATCGTGCCGAACTCCTTCTCGAGCGGTGTGGCGACCGAGGCCGCCATCGTCTCCGGGGAGGCGCCCGGAAGCGCTGCCGAGACCTGGAGCGTGGGAAAGTCGACGTTCGGGAGGTCGCTCACCGGGAGCTGGCCGCGCGACACCCAGCCGAAGGCCAGGATCGCCACCATCACGAGCGTGGTGGCGACGGGGCGCCGGATGAATCCGTGGGAGATGTTCATGGCGAGGCTCCCGGCTCGGGCCCTTTCTGCTGGGGCGCGACCTTCGCCCCGGGCACGATGCGGATCTGGCCGTCGGTCACGACCGTCTCGCCGCCGGACAGGCCGGAGGCGATCACCGTCTCGCCGTCGAGCGAGCGGTCTACGGTCACGGGCTTCGGCTCCGCCACGGAGTCCTTGGAGACCACGTACACGAACGTACCCTGCTGGCCGACCTGGAGCGCGGAGGACGGGATGACGACGGCATCGGGCTGCTCGGAGAGCTCCAGCGCGACCGAGACGAACTGGCCCGGCCAGAGACCGAGATCGTCGTTCGGGAACGCCGCTTTCAGGCGGATGGTCCCAGTCGCCGTGTCGACCGAGCTGTCGACGAACGCGAGCGACCCCGAGTGCCCGGGACCGGTGTCGCCGCGCTCCCGCGCCGCGACGCCGAGGCGTCCGGCGGCGGCGCGAGCCCGGATGGCCGAGAGGCTCTTCTCCGGCACGGAGAACGTGACGTAGATCGGACGGGTCTGCGAGATCGTCACGAGCGGGGGATCGTCGTTCGCCTTGACCAGATTGCCGGCCTTGATCGCGATGCTCCCGACGCGCCCGGCGATCGGGGCCGTGATCGTGCAGTACGAAAGGTCGAGCTTCGCGTCCTCGATCGCGGCCTGGTCGGCCTGGATCGTCGCCCGGAGCGACGCGGCCTGGGACGTCGCGGCGTCGAACTGCTCCTTGGTGACGTACTCCTTGGCCACCAGGCTCGTGTAGCGCGCGACGTCCGCGTCGGCCTTCGTCAGCAACGCCTGGTCCCGCGCGAGCGCGGCGACGGCCTTGTCGAGGGCGATCTGGAACGGCCGCGGGTCGATCGTGAAGAGCGTCTGGCCCTTGGTCACGTCGGCCCCGTCGGCGATGTGTACCTGGACGATCGGCCCGGCGACGCGCGACCGGACGGCCACCACGGCGATCGGCTCGACGTTTCCGAAGGAGCGCAGGGTCACGGCCACGTTGCGGCGCACCGCCTGGCCGACCACCACCGGGGCGGGGGGCGGCGTCGTCGCGACCGCCGCGCGGTCGCCTCCGCACGCCGCGGCGCAAAGCGCCGCGAGCAGCGTCGCGACCGGAGCCGCGCACCGTGTCGGTCTCGTCATCGGGACACCTCGTCACCCGCCGTGCGGGGGAGCGCCTCCGGGCCGGTCAACGCGCCCGTGCTGTAAAGGAATCGCGCCGCGGCGACCAGCCAGTCGGCGCGCGAGGCGATCTCGAGCGCCCGCGCGGTGGCGAGGGCCGACTGCGCGGTGAGCAGGTCGAGCAGCGAGCCGACCCCCTCGCGGTACCGCCCGAGCGCCACCTTCTCCGATTCGGTGGCGCTGCCGAGCAGGTCCTTCGAGGTCGTCACCCGCTGGGTCGCGGTCTTGACGTCGTACCAGCTCGTCCAGACGTCGTTGATCACGGTCTGCTCGACCTGCCGCGCCTGCGCCGCCGCCTTCTCACGGTCCTCGCGCGCCCGCGCGATCTCGTACTTGTTCTGGAGCCCGTTGAACACCGGGATCCGGAGCGTGAGGCCGATCGACCAGGTGTTGCTGCTGGACGCGTACGTCTGGGGCTCGTAGTAATTGCGGTTGTACGCCCCGGTCAGGCCGAGCTTCGGGAGCCAGCTCCCGCGCGTCGCGCGCAGGTCGGCCTCGGCCTTCAGCCAGCTCTCCCGCGCCGAAGCGAGGTCGGGGCGAGCGCCGAGGGCCTTGCCGATGGCGTCGTCCACCTGGCCGAACTCCATCGCGGGCAGCTCCGCGGGAAGCTCGCCGGCGTCGAACGTGACGTTCGCCGGCAATCCCATCGCCGTGGCGAGGGCGCCGCGCGTGCTCCCGATGCTCCCCTCGATCGTCTGCGCGGCGAGGGTCGCCTGGGAGAGCTGCGTTTTCGCCTGGAGCACGTCGGCGATCGTGGCGAGCCCGGCGTCGCGCCGCTGTTGCGCCGCGTCGAGGTTGGTCTTGGCCTCGTCCTCCGTGATGCGGGCGGCGGAAAGCTGCGCCTTGGCGTCGAGGTACGCCACGTACGCCTCGATGGTCCGAAGGACGGTCTGCTGCACCGCGGCGCCGTGGGTCCAGACGGCGGACAGCGCGTCGGCGCGCGCGCTCGCGATGTCGCCGTTGCGCTCGCCGAAGTCCGCCACGAGCCAGGTCACCGCCGCCCCGGGACCGTACGTCGTCTGGATGGCGTTGAACCGGCCCCCCTGCACGACCGTCTGGGCCCGCGTGCCGGACAGCAGCAGGTCGAGGCTGGGCCACCATTCGGCGTGCGCCACGCCGATCGTATCGGCCCGCGAGCGCGCGTCGCGCCACGCGATCTGCGTGGTCGGGTCGTTCCGGAGGGCCACGTCGAGCACGTCGAGAAGCGTCAGCCGGTCGCGCCGGGCGAGAATTTCCGGGGGGATCGCCGCCGCCGCGTACGGCGGAGCGGCCGGGAACGCCCCGGGGGCGATCCCCCTTCCGGGCGACTCGGGCATCGGGATCGACTCGGCCGCGGCAGGCCCCGCCGCGAGCGCCGAAACGAGTCCGGCGGCCGCGAGGGCGCGGGCGAGCGAGGCCGGGGGGGACATGAGCCACGGGATTATTGCAAAGGGAGGGGCGCCGCGCCGCCGGGAAGGGCGATCCGGTCTCCCGCCGCTCATATGACAGACGCTACGGATCAGCCGATCCCTAGGTACGCCTTCCGGACCTCCTGGCTCGCCGCCAGCTCCTTCGCGTCCCCGGACATCACCACCCGGCCGACCTCGAGCACGTAGGCGCGGCGGGCGATCTGGAGCGCCATGTGCGCGTTCTGCTCGACGAGGAAGATCGTGGTCCCGGAGGCGTTGATCTCGCGGATGATCTTGAAGATCGTCTGGACGAGCTGCGGGGCGAGCCCGAGCGAGGGCTCGTCCATCAGGAGGAGGCGGGGCCGCGCGAGCAGCGCCCGTCCGATCGCGAGCATCTGCTGCTCGCCCCCCGACAGGGTCCCGGCGCGCTGGGAGAGCCGCTCGGAAAGGCGCGGGAAGAGGCCGAACACGCGATCGCGGTCGGAGGCGACCGCGGCGGCGTCCTTGCGCGCGAACGCGCCGAGGTCGAGGTTCTCGTCGACGGTGAGGTTCGGGAAGATGCCGCGCCCCTCCGGAACCTGGGCGAGGCCAAGCCGGAGCACCTGGTGCGGCCGGAGCCCGGCGAGGTTGCGGCCGTCGAACGTGATCGTCCCCTCGCTGCACCGGCACAGGGCGGACACCGCGCGCAGCGTCGTCGACTTCCCGGCGCCGTTTGCGCCGATCAGCGTCACGATCTCGCCGTCCTCGACGGTGATCGAGATGCCGTGGAGCGCGCGGATCGCCCCGTAATGGACCGAGAGGTCGTCGATCGCGAGGAGCGGACGGGACACTAGGACGCCTCCTCGGTCGGCTGGCCGAGGTAGGCCTCGATGACCCGGGGGTTCTTCTGCACCTCGTCGCGCGCCCCCGCCGCGATCGTGACGCCGTAGTCGAGCACGGTGATGCGGTCGCAGATCTCCATGACCAGGCCCATGTCGTGCTCGATGAGGAGCACGGTCACGCCGAACTCCTCCCTCAGCCTCCGGATCAGCCCCGCGAGCGCGTGCGTCTCGCGCGGGTTCATCCCGGCCGCCGGCTCGTCGAGGAGGATCACCTTCGGCTCGGTGGCGAGCGCGCGCGCGATCTCGAGGCGGCGCTGGTCGCCGTAGGGGAGGGAGCGCGCGGCCTCGTGGCGGCGGGCGTCGAGGTCGAACAGCGCCAGGAGGCGCCGCGAGCGCTCCTCGATGCCGCGCTCCTGGGCGACGTGCGCGGGAAATCGCAGCACCGTCGAGGCGATCCCGTGCCGTCCGCGCACGTGGCAGGCGACGCGGACGTTGTCGAGGACGGACAAATCGGGGAAGAGGCGAATGTTCTGGAACGTGCGGGACATCCCGGCCGCCGCGATCTGGTGCGGCTTGAGCCCGACGAGGTCCCGCCCGGCGAGCCGGATCGTCCCCTCGTCCGGCCGGTAGACGCCGGTGAGCAGGTTGAAGACGGTCGTCTTCCCGGCGCCGTTGGGGCCGATCAGCCCGAACAGGCCGCGCTCGGGGATCGCCAAGGAGAACTCCGAGACCGCCTTGAGCCCGCCGAACGAGATCGAGATCCCGGAGACGTCGAGGAGCGCGCTCACGCCGTCTCCGTTCCGCCGCCGGCGGAGCGCCTGCGGAGCCACGGCAGCTCCCAGACCTCGCGCAGGCCGAGCAGGCCCTGGGGCCTCAAGATCATCATCAGGATGAGCGCCAGCGCGTAGATCGGCATCCGGAACTCCGAGAAGCTCCGGAGTGCTTCCGGCAGGAGCGTCAGCACGATCGCGGCGAGCACCGCCCCCGAGACCGAGCCCATGCCGCCGAGCACGACCATGATCACGATGTCGAACGACTTCTGGAACCCCAGCTCCCTCGGGTTGAGCGACACGCCGACCTCGTGCGCGAACAGCCCCCCGGCGAGCCCCGCGAACGCCGCGGCGAGCACGAACGCGCGGACCTTCAGCCGGGTCGTGTTGACGCCGACCGCCTCCGCCGCGATCTCGTTCTCGCGGATCGACAGGAACGCCCGCCCGTAGCTCGAGAACTTCAATCGCAGCGCCACCACCAGCGTGACGGTGACGAACACGTACACCCACAGGAGGTTCGTGTAATACGGCAGCCCAGAGAATCCGAGGGAGCCGCCGAGGCTCGTGGCGAGCGTCGTCGCCGCGGCCCCCTTCACCGACGCGGGGTCCGTGAGGACGTCTCCCGTCCGCTGCAGCATGACGCGCAGGATCTCCCCGAACCCGAGCGTGACGATCGCGAGGTAGTCGCCGCGGAGGCGCAGCGACGGAAGGCCGACCAGGAATCCGGCGCCCGAGGCGACGAGGGACCCCACGAGGCAGGCGCCGAGGAAGAGGAGCGTGCCGCCCGACAGGAGGCCGGGCCGGACCGAAGCACCTCCCCAGAGCAGGAACGACCCGTAGTAGGTGATGCATCCCGCGACGTAGCCGCCCACGGCCATGAAACCGGCGTGTCCGATCGAGAACTGGCCGGTGAAGCCGTTGACGAGGTTGAGCGAAACCGCTAGCACGACGTTGATCCCGATGTCCATGAGCAGCTTCACGGCGAAGGGCCCGACCACGCTCCCCGCGGCGAGCTGCAGCAGGACCGCGATCGCGAACCCGGCGGCGACGGGAGCGGCGCTCCGGATCACACCTTCTCCGCGACGGCCTTGCCGAGGATCCCGCTCGGGCGCAGGAGGAGGACGAGGATCAGGATCGAGAAGACGTAGATGTCGCGGAGGTGCGGCGATAGATAGGCCGCCCCGAACAGCTCGATGAAGCCGATGAGCACGCCGCCGAGCATGGCGCCGCGGACGTTCCCGATCCCGCCGATCACCGCCGCGACGAAGGCCTTGAGGCCGAGGAGGACCCAGGTGGCGTGCGCGGGCTGGTTGAGGCCGGGGTACTTCATCGCGTAGAGGAACCCCGCCGCCGCCGCGAGCGAGGAGCCGAGCACGAACGTGAACGACACCACCGCGTCGACGTTGATCCCCATCAGGGCCGCCACGGCGGTGTCGTGGGAGACCGCGCGCATCGCGCGGCCCATCCGCGTCCGGAAGATCAGCCAGTCCAGGACGAGCATCAGGAGGAGCGCCGTGCCGGCCCCGGCGAGGTCGACCAGGTGGATCTGCACGCCGGCGACGACCGCGAGGATCTTGTCGTCGATGAGGCTCGGCATCCGCTGCGGCTGCGTCCCGAAGAACCACTTGAGCTGCCCCACGTTCTGGAGGAGCAGCGACACGCCGATCGCCGTGATCAGGACGTTCAGGCGCGGGGCCCTGCGCAGCGGCCGGTAGGCGAGGCGCTCGATCGTGAAGCCGGCGAGGCCGCAGGCCGCCATGGCCCCGACCAGGATGAGGAGGCCGGCGGCGAGCGGGGGGTGCGCGCCGGCCGCCGCGTAACCGAACGCCACGGCCAGCGTGTAGGAGAGCCACGCGCCGAGCACGAACACGTCGGAATGGGCGAAGTTGATGAACTGGAGGATCCCGTAGACCATCGTGTAGCCGAGCGCGATGAGCGCGTACAGGCTCCCGACGGCGACGCCGTCCATCAACGTCTGCAGGAACTTCGTCACGTCGAATCGTCGCGGGAGCCGGCTACTGCGGGTCGATCGTCGTCACATAGGTCGGGATCCCGCTCTTGACCTGGACGATCACCGCCGACTTCCGCGCGTCGCGGTTCTCGTCGATCGTGATCTTCCCGGTCACGCCGGGAAAATCCTTCGTCGAGGCGATCGCCGCGGCGAGCATCTTCCCGTCGAGGGACGCCGAGCGCTTCATCGCGTCGAAGAGCAAGCGCGCCGCGTCGTACCCGAGCGCGGCCAGGCCGTCCGGCGTGCGTCCGTAGTCGGCCTTGTACTTCGTCACGAAGTTCTGGACCTCGGGGCGGGTGTCCTGGATCGAGTAGTGGTTCGAGAAGTAGCTCCCCTCGATCGCGCTGCCGCCGATGGCGGCGAGCTGCGACGAGTCCCACCCGTCCCCGCCGAGCATCGGCGCGGTGAGGCCGAGCTTGCGGACCTGGATCGCGATGTTTCCCGCGTCGGTGTAGTAGCCGGGGACGAGGATGACGTCCGGAGCGGTCTGCCGGATGGTCGTGAGCTGGGCGGAGAAGTCCTGGTCGCCGCCGGTGTAGGCCTGCTCCGTGGTGATGGTCCCGCCGAGCTTCACGAACGCTTCCTTGAAGTACTGCGCGAGCCCCTTCGAGTACGCCTGCGCCTGGTCGTACAGGATCGCCGCCTTCTGGGCCTTGAGCGAGTCGCGCGCGAACTTCGCCTCGACCCAGCCCTGGTACGGATCGAGGAAGCAGACGCGGAAGATCATGTCGCCGATCTGGGTGACCGCCGGATTCGTCGACGACGGCGAGATCATCGGCACGCCGTACTGCTGGGCGACGCGTCCCCCGGCCAAGGAGAGCGACGAGGCGACCTCGCCCAGGACCGCGACCACCTTGTCGTCGGTGATCAGGCGGGTGACGGCGGTTCCCGCCTCCTGCGATTTCCCCTGGTCGTCGTAGGTCTTGAGGTCGACGGTTCTACCGTTGATCCCGCCGGCGGCGTTGACCTCCTTGATCGCGAGGCGGACCCCGTTGTCGGTCGACTGCCCGAAGGTCGCCTCGGAGCCCGTCATCGACCCGTAGTGGCCGATGAGAATCGTGCCGCCGCCCTTGCCGGCTCCCGCCGAGGCGCCCCCTCCGCCTCCGCATCCGGTCAGGCCGGCGGCGAGCAGGCAAACGGCCGCGATCTGCGTGGCGCGTCCAGACGGGGTTCGTGCGGTCATGCGTCCTCGCTGCCCGGCAGGCCACCGGGCGATGACTTCGATGGGAGGCGGATTATCGGCTCCCGGCGGGGATCGGGTCAACCGGAGGCGCTCTACCGCTCGCCCAGCGCCACCTCGACCGACGATTCCTTGCCGTCCCGCCGGAATCGGACCGTCACGACGTCCCCCGGCGCCTTCGCCTTGAGGGCGCTCGCGTAGTCCTGGAGCGTCTCGATTCCCCGATCTCCGATACCGACGATGACGTCCCCCTCGCGCAGCCCCGCTTTCTCGGCCGGCGATCCCGGCGTGACGCCATTCAAGCGAACTCCCGGACCCGAGGCGCCGTAATCGGGCACCCCGCCCAGGGATGCACGGTGCGCCGCGGACGTTGCCGCCGGCGCGACCGCCATCGCGGCGCCCGCGCCCGCATGGCTCGTCAGGGGGCGGTCGCGCTCGGCGAGGTACGCGACGATCTCGCGCGTCACCGCCGCCACCGAGACCAGACCATCCGCGTCGATCTTGTCCGCGGTGTCGCCCGGCGTGTGATAGTCCGCGTTGGCCCCGGTGAACAGCTGGACCGCAGGGACCCCGGCATCGAGGAAGCTCTTCTGGTCACTTCCACCCGGGTCGGTCATGACGGCCTTCACCTGCCCGCCGGTAACGTACCCGGCGCCGTTGACGATGTGGATCCACTCGTCGGCGGACCCCGAGCCGAGCGCCAGGATCGATCCCTTCCCGAGGCGGCCGACGGTGTCGAGGTTCACCATCGCGAGGGCCGGTCCGGCCGCGCTCCCGCGGGCGACGAACAGCTTCGAGCCGAGGAGCCCTTCCTCCTCTCCCGAGAACGCGGCGAAGACGATCGTTCGTGGGCTCGGGCCGGCGGCGGCCATTTGACGCGCCAGCTCGAGCAGCACGGCGACGCCGCTCGCGTTGTCGTCGGCGCCGGGGTGAACCTTGCCGGCGTTGCCGGAGCGTGCGAGCGAGCCTCCGG
>Ga0318495_10000191_pt1 | contig 16166 bp, 11 predicted proteins | sample GRESIP108b1f25_FD_203752 | JGI IMG/M metagenome (GOLD analysis project Ga0318495, IMG submission 203752) | Tropical soil microbial communities from Luquillo Experimental Forest, Puerto Rico - GRE.SIPMG.108b1f25 | ecosystem: Environmental > Terrestrial > Soil > Tropical forest > Bulk soil...
AGTACCTGCAACTGGTGCTCGGCATGTCGGCGCTGCGGGCGGGCCTGTGGATGCTTCCGACGATGGGCGGGCTGATCGGGGGATCGCTGGTGACCCCGTTGTCCACGCGGCGGTTGCATCCGGCTTTCGCGATGGCCGCTGGCCTGGGGGTCGCCGCCACCGGGTTCGGCCTGCTTACCCAGGCCTCCGCACTCGGGCTGGCTGCCGTGGTGATCGGCTCGGCAGTGTTCGGGCTGGGGCTTGCCCCGGTGACCAACCTGGTGGTCGGCCTGGTACTCGGGTCGGCCCCGCCGCAACTGGCGGGCGCGGCCTCCGGGCTGTCAGAGACCAGCACCGAATTCGGCGGTGCCCTCGGCATCGCCATCCTGGGCAGTGTCGGCACCGCCGTCTACCACCACCGCGTGGTGGGACACATCCCGCCGGGGATCTCCGGTCCCGCCGCGCGGGCCATCGGCGCCACCCTGGGCGATGCCACCATGACCGCGGGACGGTTGCACGGGCAAGCCGCATCCGCGGTTCTCGCGTCCGCTCGCTCGGCGTTCACGAGCGGAGTGGACGTCGTGGCCGGCGTCAGCGCGATCATCATGGCGGCCCTGGCCGTGGTCGCCGCGGCGCGCCTGCGGCGGGTTACTCCCGCCGATGAGGGCATCGAGGCAAGTGCCGCCAGCAGCAGCGTCGAGTCTGATGCGGCGCCGCCGGTCCCGGACGCGGCCTAGGTTCACCCTCGCTAGCTCACAACCAGAGAAGGGAATGAACGCTGATGCTGCTACAGGACAAGACCGCGATTGTCTACGGCGCGGCCGGGCTGGTCGGAGCGGCGGTGGCGGGCGCGTTCGCGCGCGAGGGAGCAAGAGTCGTCCTCGCGGGACGGACCCAGCAGACCCTGGCCAAGGTCGCGGACCAGATCCGGGACGCTGGCGGCGCCGCCCAGACCGCTGTCGTGGACGTTACCGACACGGCTGCCATGCGGGCGCACGCCGCCGAGGTCGCCGCCGTGAGCGGGGGCATTGACATCGCCTTCAACGCCACCTCCAACGACGACCTGCAAGGCATCCAGTTGCTCGACATGGACCTCGGCGACTTTGCCCGCCCGGTCAGCAAGGCCATCGCTGCCCACTTCACCATCGCCACCGTGACCGCGCGGCACATGCTGGGCCGCGGTGGCGTCATCCTGGCCATGGGCGGCGGGCGGGAAGCCATCCCCCTGCTCGGCGGCTCCCACGTCGCCTGGTCCGCGCTGGCCGGACTGTGCAGGCAACTGGCGGCTGAGCTCGGGCCTCACGGAATCCGCGTCGCCTGGCTGCTGTCCCCCGGATCACCCGACCCGCGAGCTGTCACGCCTGGCGATGGCGACCCGCTCGCCGACGGCACGCTTATCGGCCGTCGTCCCAGCTATCAGGAGGTCGCCGACGCCGCTGTGTTCGCCGCCTCGGGGTGGGCCGCCACCATGACCGCAGCCGAGATCAACCTCACGGGCGGCGCCGTCCCTGACTGAAGGTTCCTGGCGGCGCGCCAGCCCGACCGAGCCGCTACCATCGAGATCCGGCCATAACGGTCACTGGAAGGGCAGGGCTGCGGCCTCCTCTGGCCTCAGCCGACGACCTTTTTCGAACTCGTCGTCAAAAGCAGCCTTGCCCAGTGCCTGACGTGCCACGCTGGTTATGCGCTGGGCGTCGGGGCTGTCACCAGATGGAAAACTGGCCCCGGCCGAGCGCCTGGCAGTCTCCGCCGCTCCGAGCAACCGGGCGGCGCGGCCGGCCTGGCCGCCGAGCGCCTGCACGCCGGCAAGGCCGGTGAGTGCCTGGGCTACAGCCTGGGGGTCGCCGAGTTTCGTCGCCGCAGCGAGGGATCGCAGATGATATGAGCGGGCGATCACCGGCTCGCCGCGCTGCTCGTCGATGAAGCCGAGTTCGGACAACGCGACGACGCGAGCCACGTCCGGCTCAGACCCGGTCCGCTGGCTTGCTTGCAGCACGTTGCGCAGGTGAGCCTCGGCGCGGCCGAGCTGGCCGGCCTTGCGCGCGGTCTGGCCGAGGCCAAGCTCGGCGAAAACCTGCCCTGGCCGGTAGCTCTGCTCGGCCGCGAGCCGCAGGCCGCGCTGGAGAAGTTCCCGCGCCTGGCCTAGGTCACCGGCGCGTAGCGCGCTCCTGCCCAGCCAGGACAGGGCATCGGCCGCCTGAGGCCATAGGCCGAGCTCCTCAGCCATCCGCAAGCCGTCGCGCTGCAGCCGTTCTGCCCGTGCGCGGTCCACGGGGGCTACCGCGGCGCCGAGCCATTCGATGGCTTGCAGTTGTCCCCAGCGATCACCGAGCTCGCCGAACATCGCCAGGCTCTGCTGGGCGAGCCGCTGGGTCGCGGCCTTGTCGCCGCGAATCATCGCTAGCTTGGCGCGGGTGCTCAGGGCCGCCGCCATCCCCCACTGGTCGCCGGTCGCCCGGAAGCTGGCGACCGCGTCGCCAAGCATGGCCTCGGCCACGGATGGGTCACCGAAATCCGACGCGACGAAGGCATGAAACCATTGCAGGAGAGCTCGTGTGCCAGGGTCATCGATCTCATCGAGCGGCGGGGCGGCGTGGCCACGGGGCTCCCCCGCAAGGGTCGCGAAACCGCTGTGCCACGCGACGGCGGTGGCTCGCTCGGAGGCTGATCCGCCGGGGGTCGCAAGTGCCTCCTCCAGAGTGCGCCGTGCCTGCGCCAGCCGGCCGCTGAGCAGCCAGTACCAGGCCAGCGCGTTGGCCATCCGGAGCGCGGCGGTATCACCGTCGTGGGTCGCGGAACCGATCGCGGCGTGCAGGTTCGCGGCCTCAGCGTCCAGGCACCTGAGCCAGGACCGCTGGTCGTACCCGCGTAGGCGTCTCGCCGCGCGCTCGGCGAGATCGCCATAGAACTGACGGTGACGCCGCAGCACCTGACGGTGCTCGCCTGCCTCCCGCAGGCGGCGCAAGCTGTACGCTGCTACGCTCTCCAGCAACCGGTAGCGCGGGCCGTCTGGCTGGTCGGCGACCACAACGAGAGAGCGGTCCACCAGCCGGGCTAGCAGGCCGAGGATGTCCAGGTCATCCTCGCCGCAGATCGCCTCAGCGGCCAGCAGTTCGCAGCCGTCCGCCACCACTGCCAGCCGCCGCAGGACGATCCGCTCCGGCTCGGTGAGCAGTTCCCAGCTCCAGTCGATGACACCCCACAGGGTCTGCTGGCGCGGTGGCGCGTTCCGGTGCCCGGTGGCCAGCAGCCGGAACCGGTCGTCGAGCCGGGCGAGGAGCTCATGGACGCCTAGCGTCCTGACGCGGGTCGCCGCGAGCTCCAGCGCCAGCGGAATCCCGTCAAGCCGCCGGCACAGCCCTGCGACAGCCTGGGCATTGCCCTCATCCAGACGGAAGCCCGGGGCGGACGCCTCGGCGCGCATGGTAAACAGCCGAACAGAGCTGAAGCGCGCCAGGGCGGCGGGTTCATGCCCGGCGTCCGGGTCGGGCAGGTCCAGCGGAGGTACCGCCCAGATGACTTCGCCGGCGATCATCAGCGGTTCCCTGCTGGTCACCATGACGCGCAGTTCGGGAGCGGACTGGAGCAGCCGTACGGCCAGCTTGGCGACTTGGCCGATCAGGTGCTCGCAGTTGTCGAGGACCAGCAGCAAACGGCTGTCGCGCAAAGCGTCGCCAAGCAGGTCAGCTGGGGATATGGAGCTGTCGTTCCTGATGCCCATGACCGACAAGACCTCGTCCGCAGGACTAAGCGCCGTGGCGGGCGAGGGGCCGGCCATCTCGACCAGCCAGGTGCCATCGGGGAAGGCAGCCGCCGACTGAGCCGCGGTCTCGATGGCCAGCCGCGTCTTGCCCACGCCGCCCGGCCCGGTGAGGGTCACCAGCCGGTGTTCGCTCAGCAGGCCGCGCAGCTCGGCGATCGCCGGGGCTCGGCCGACCAGGTCGGTGAGCATGGCCGGAAGGTTGGTCCGCGGGCGAGTCGCCAGGGTCGGCGGGGGCGGTACGGCCTGCAGAGCCGGGGATTGCTCAAGCATGGCCTGATACAGCGCGGCCAGGCTCGGCCCGGGATCCAGGCCGAGGTCGTCGGCCAGCTTGCCGCGCAGCGCGTTATAGCTCCACACCGCCTCGGCCTGCCGACCGGACTGGTAAAGGGCAATCATGTGCGCGGCGCGGAGCCGCTCCCGCAGCGGATGACGGGCTACAAGCTCGCTGAGCTCGCCGGCCAGCAGGCTGTGCTCTCCCAGCGCCAGCCGGGCCTCGGCCTGCTCTTCCAGCGCGGTCAGTCGCTGCTCCTCTAGGCGCGCGATCGCCGGCTGGGCGAATAGCTCATCGGCGAAGTCCGCCAGCGCCGGACCCCGCCACAATCCCAGTGCCTCTGCCAGCAGCCCGGCCCGGTCCCGGAGATCCTTGGCCGCGCCTGCCCGCCGCACGAGAGCCGCGAACCGGCGCTCGTCCAGCGCGTCATCACCGGCCTGAAGCAGATAGCCCGATGACCGGAACGCTATCAGCGCGCCGCTGCCCGGCTCGCCGGCTTCCAGCGCCTGCCGCAGCCTGCTGACCTTCCCCTGCAGGGCACCGGCGGGATGGACGGGAAGGTCCGCTCCCCACAGGTCATCGATGAGCTGGCCGACCGGCACCGGCCGCCCCGCGCTCAAAAGGAGGACTGCCAGCAGGGCACGCACCTTCGACTCGCGAACCTCGACTTTCCTGCCGTCCCTGGTCCAGGCCGCCACTGCCCCGAGCACGCCGAAGTGCACCAGGTCAGGATAACCGGGCACATCACCCGCGGCGGGGCACCCGGGTTCGCCCGGCCGCTACGGAAGCCGGGCGACAGCAGACCGACAGCTGGCTCCGGCAAGGTAAGGCTCGCATCTCGCCACCTCTGCTAAGTGCCCTTCAGCCAGTGAAACCATCAGTGAAGGAGACTCATCCGTGTCGCACCACTTCGATAGCGCCGCCGACCGCGCCGACGGGCGCATCAACCCCTGCGACCTGTACGTGTTCCCCGGGTCACCGGGCACCACCGCGTTCATCCTCACCGTGAACCCCGATGCCGGGCGCTCCTCCCGTACGACGTTCCGGCCCGACGCCGCCTACGAATTCGTCCTGGCCAGCGATGCCGGCGCCGTGGAGGACATCGCCTTCCGGGTAAGCTTCACCGATCCGGGCGACGACGGGCAGCAGCACGTCCGGGTCCTGCGCGCCGACGGCCCGGCTGCCCGCGAGGGCGGCGAGGGAGCGCTCCTGGGCCAGGGCCACACCGGTAACGTGTTCCCCCTCAGCGGCAACGGCAGCGGCGGTGAAGGGCTGGCGTGGGCCGGGCTTGCCGCCGATCCGTTCACTGCCGATGGCGCCGCTCTCGGCGCGTTCCTCCAAGCTGTGCGCGAAGGGCGCTACGACCCCAATATCTTCACCATCTCGCCCAGCAACGTGTTCGCGGGCCGCGATGTGACTGCCATCGCGCTGCAGCTGCCGGACATCGCCCTCGGCGGCACATCGTTGAGCGTGTGGGCCCGGATCAGCGTCCTGGACCACGTTCCGCCCCGCCAAGTCAACCGCATCGGCCAGGCGATGTTCCGCCCGCTGTTCTTCAACGCGCCGGACAGCGAGACGGAGATGGACGCCCTGAACGCCGGGTCGCCGGCCCTCGACCGGGACACCTACGGCGAGCGGGTCCACGCGATCGCAGGCACCATCGCCCGGCTGGCCGGACTGCCGGACCCTGACGGGCACGCCGCCACGGTGGCAGAGGCATTCCTGCCGGACCTAGTGACCTATAGGCCTGGTCAGCCGGCCGCGTTCCATCCCGGCGACGGCAACGGGAGGGCACTGAGCGACAACGCCTTTGACCACGCCGTGGCCGTACTCGCCGGGTCGGACCTCGGGAACTCCTCTACCCCGCCGTCGGCCACCGAGGCGTTCCCCTACTTGTCCGTACCCCAGCCAGCCGACCTGCCGCCCCTCATCGGCGGCGCGCCGACAGCCGGATGACAGCGGCACCCGAAGATGAGACCGGTGCGGTAACGAATTCCCGGTCGTATTGGCGTTCCTCTTGCAGATACGAGCCTGGAGACTACCGCTGGCGATATCCGGTGCGGCGGCCCTTATGGCCGTAGCGGCCTGAAGGCGTCGCGCAGCGCCTGGGCGAGCAATCGCGGTTCGGCGACGGCGGGGAAGTGACCGCCGCGGTCGTACTCGGCCCAGCTCGTGACATGGAAGTAGCGTTCGGCAAGTTCGCGGGGCGGTTTGGGGAAGGGGACCCGTTCGCCGCCGAAGATGGTGATCGCGGTGGGCACCGGCGCCGGTTCTCCTGCTGGCAGCGCGGCGCCGGGCACATGCCGGTAGGCCCAGTAGGGCAGCAGAGACGAGGTGAGGGTCCCGGTGGCCCAGTACAGAGTCAAGGTGCCCAGCAGCAGGTCCCGGGAGAACGCGGGCTGGCCGCCGGCGCTGGTGCTGCTCCAGGCAGTGATCTTCTCCCCGATCCAGGCGGCCAGCCCCGCCGGGGAGTCGTGCAGCGCGGCACCCAGCGTGGCGGGCTTGGTCGAGTGCACGTGCGCGTAGCCGCCCTCCTCGCCTGTCCAGGCGTCCACCTCGGCGAAGTGGGCCTGTTCGGCGGGGCTCCATGGCTTCGGCGGCGCCGCCAGCCCGGGCGTAGCCAGATGAATGCCGGCCACGGCGCCGGGGTGGGCGCGGGCGAGCCGGGCGGTGACGCCCGCCCCCAGGTCACTGCCGTGCGCGACGTAGCGCCGATACCCCAGGCCCTCGCCCATGAGCCGATGCCACAGCCCGGCGACCGCATCCGCGGTCAAGCCCCCGGCCGGAACTGGGCCGGAGAAGCCGAACCCGGGCAGCGACGGCGCCACCACCGTGAACGCGTCAGCCCGATCGCCGCCGTGCGCGCCGGGGTCGGTGAGCATCGGCATGATGTCCAGGTACTCGCAGAACGAGCCGGGCCAGCCATGGGTCAACAGCAGCGGCAGCGGCGCCGGCCCCCGGCCGGGCTCGTGCACCAGATGGATCACTTGCCCGTCCACCACGGCCCGCGAGTGCGCCAGCTGGTCCAGCCGCGTCTGGAACGCGGCGGTATCGAACCGCTGCCAGTCAGCCAGCACATCACCCAGCCATGACCGCGGGACACCCTGCTCCCACCCGGTAGCGCCGCCGGGGGCCAGGCGCGCAGCCGACAGCCGCCTGCCCAGGTCATCAAGCACCGCGGCATCAAACCCCACACGGACCGGCTCCACGGTCACCCCAGACTGAGCCACATCTACTTCCTTCCAGACCGCGCGCACCCGCCCCGATGCGACGCGACGCGACGCACAACGATCCCCAATTATGCGCGGCCACGACCCGACAGAGGCCACGCCTGATTGGCCCGCCTAACGGCGAATCTCGCGCGACGGTCGCGACCAGCTGCTGTCACCGTACGTAGCCGCTGTTCCGGGCAGCGAGCGTCACAGGCTGGCGGGGGGGCAAGGCCCCGTCATGCGGCACGATCGCCGCGAATGCCCGCGACAGCGCACGCGGGCACAGCCGGCCCGGCCGCCGGGACGCCGACCTCAGTGACCGGGCATCGGCCCGGTGGCGGCAGGGGGACAATGGAACCGTGGTCAGCGCAGTGATCCGGTGCGTGCAGTGCGGCCAGGCAAACCGGGTGCCAGCGGCGGCGGCCGGGACGCCGCGCTGCGGCACCTGCCATCAGCTGCTGCCGTGGATCACTGACGCCGACGATGCCACCTTCGGCGACGTCGCGGACGCCGCCAAGATCCCGGTCATCGTCGATCTATGGGCTCCCTGGTGCGGGCCGTGCCGCGCGGTTAGCCCCGCGCTGGAGCAGCTCGCCCGCGACCTGGCGGGCCGGGTGAAGCTGGTCAAGGTCAACGTTGACATCGCACCGCAGATCGCCCAGCGGTTCGCGGCCCAGGCCATCCCGACCTTGCTGGTCCTGCGCGGCGGGCAGGTGGCCGCCCGGCAGACTGGCGCCGCCCCGCTGGCTGTTCTGCGATCGTGGGTCGAGAATGCGCTCGCCACGACCGCCGACTGAGTATCCGCCTCGCCGCCGTGCTGCGCAGCTAACTGGGCCCGCTCCCGGGAGGCCTCGTCAAGATGGGAATGCTGCCACGGACCGTGAGGCTGAACCAACGACTTGGTAATCATGCAGTCAGTCCCGCCGCTAGCGGCCCTGTTCCAGGACTCCGGCGCGGTTATCTGTGCACCTCGTCGGCTCGGGACCGGGGTATCGCGTTGGCGGCGGCCAGCGCTAGCAGGTGCGCGCAGGCGGTGCGGCCCGGGTGGAACGACCGGGCCTCGAGCAGCGCGCCGACCTCGCGCAGCGGCCAGCGCAGCTGCCGGTAGGCGCGGCCTCCGATCCGCGCCTGCCCGCCGTCCGGCGCGTCCAGGCCCATGATCAGGCGCATCGTGGTGGACTTGCCGGAGCCGTTCGGGCCGAGGAATCCGGTCACGGTGCCGGGGCGGACGGTGAAGCTGAGCCGGTCCACGGCGAGCGTGGACTCGTACCGTTTGGTGAGGTCGCGCGCTTCGATCATGGACATCACGACTTCTCCCGGACGCGGCTGTACCCGCTGGAGCGGGCGGAAGAGGCGTAGCTGGGCGCGGCACTGTGTGTTGCCGCGTTGGCGGGGTCTGGCGGCAGGATCAGGTGCAGCAGCCACGCTGCCGCGCCCATGAGCACCAGGAGGTCGAGGTAGTGGCAGGCCATGGCGCCGAGGTAGGTCGGTCCGCCCCAGGCGTTGACGGTGAAGTTCGGGTCCAGCCCTGCGGTGACCTGCTCGCCGGCCCGGTAGAACCCGTACAGGAACAGCCCGGCCAGGGCCAGCGCCAGGACGGCGCGGCCGGACGCGGCTGGTCCGCCACGGCCGGTGCGGATGGTCCGGGCGAGCCGCCGGGCGGCGGGCTTGCCGAGCGGGGACAGCAGCCACGGGGGCTGGCCGGGGCGTCCCGGCGCGCGGTGATGCCGCCAGTAGGCGTACCCGAGGAGGACGGCGGCAAGGGCGGCGACGACGAGCTGCTGCGGCCACGCGGCTGTCCCGGGAATGTGCTTCTGCAGCACTGGCGACCGGTCGAGGTAAGAGATGTACCCGGCGGCTACCCCGCCGGCGAAGACCGCGGCGGCGATGATTGCCAGGGACGGGGACAGGTGCCGGAGGACCCGGCGGCCCCTGGCCTCGCCGTTCACCACGGGGTAGATCGGCGCAGGGTATGACGTGGTTTGTCCCTTCTGGAGCGCGGCGGCCCTGTCGGGCCTCCCAGCGAGGTGGAAGATCGCAGACCGGTGCCATCGGCTCGATCCGGTGCCAGCGCACCTAGGCCCGAGAACTGATGCGAGCACGGTCTGTCTCGCGCCATTGGTGGTGGCCTCAGCGGCATGATCGAGGTCGTCATCATCCCTCCAGGTAGACAGGCCTGCGCTGACCGCGGCGGTCGTCGGCTTCCCCGGCGACCACGTCTTGACCATGCCGCCCTGGGGCAGCAGGAGACATCCGCCGTCCGGCGGATCCCGCCGTCGGTGCACGCGGACCGGGGTGGGCCGTAACCCGCTGCTGCCGGCGGCCTGCTGCCGGGGGCGGACACTGCCGGGCAGAGACGCCCACGCAGGCTCACCGGTCACAGCGCGCCGTTCTCAGCCGGTGCGGCCGGTGCCGGTGACGGTTCCTACAGGCGGTGGCGGGTGACCTGGACGGCGAGCTGGGCGCGGGAGGCGATGTCGAGCTTGGCGAAGATGTGCACCAGGTGGGTCTGCACGGTCCGCCCCGAGATGTACAGCCGGGCGCCGATCTGCGGATTGGTCAGCCCGTCGGCGACCAGACCGGCGACGGCCTGCTCGGCCGGGGTCAGGCTGGCCCAGCCGGATGCCGGCCGGCCGCGCGGCCCGCGGCGGCCGCGGCGCAGGCCGGCCTGACGCAGCGCCGCCTCGGCGCGGGCCTGGTCCCGCCCAGAATCCAGCCGCTCGTAGATGGCCAGGGCCTGCTCCAGCAGCGGGCGCGCCCGGTCCAGGTCGCCGTGGCGGGCGTAGGCGGCGCCGGCGTCCTCGCAGGCCCCGGCCAGCTCCAGCGGCCGGGGGCCGCCCTGGTAGGCCTGCACCGCCGCGGCCAGGGTCTCCGGGTCGTCGCCGGCCAGTCCCCGGCAGCGCAGCGCCGCGCCGGTCAGCGACGGGATCTGGTTCTTTTCGGCGAGCCCGGCCACCGCCGCCGCCACCGCCCGCGCGCGGTCCGGGTCGCCAGAGGCCAGGGCCAGCCGGACCAGGTCCGGGCCGAGCACCCGGTATTCCAGCGCCACGTCATGCCGGGCGCACCAGTCCCAGCACCCGGCCAGCACCGCATACGCCTCGTCAGCCTGGCCGTCGGCCTCCAAGATCAGCGCCTGCGCCCACCGCGCCCAGTGGCTGCGGTACCGCGGGCCGGTGCCGGCCAGCTCGGCCTCGGCGGCCCCGGCGGCGCCGCGGGCGCCGGGCAGGTCGTTGCGATGCAGCAGGATCAGCGACCGCACGATCTGGCCAAAGACGCAGGCGTAGGTCTCCCCGACCTCCTCGGCCAGCTCCAGCCCGGCCTGGGCCTCGGCGAGAGCCCCATCCCAGTCCCCGGCGGTAAACCGCTCCCAGGCGAGGTACACCTGGTAGCTGGACAGGTGCAGCGGGACGCCGAGGTCCTCAGCAAGCCGCATGCCTGCCCGCAATGCGGACCTGGCCTCCTCGAGCCGGTCCAGCTCGAGGAGGATCAGCCCGCGCGCCATGAGCACCGAATCGCGGTGGCCCGTCCTGCCCGGGCTGCGATCAGCCAAGCGAACCACGTTGTCGGTGATCTGCAGGGCCGAGCTGAGTTCCCCGCGCAGCTGGGCCGCCAGGGCCAGCGAGGTCATGGCGATGTAGGGCAGCTGGGCCGCGCTCGCGTCTTTGCGACCCCATGCCGACGAGTCGGCTGACAGGACCTCGGCTGCGGCAGAGCAGGCGCCGTCGAGGTCGCCCACGGACAAGCGGACGAAGCTTTCAAACGTCCGGGCGGTGGCCAGCTCGGCACTTCCGGGCGCGGCCGAGCCGACGGCCGCCTCCAGCTCGCGCAGCGCGTCGCGGGCCCGTCCGCGGGCCACGAGCGTACGCGCGAGATAGTTCCGGGCCCCGGCCGTGACCGAGGAGTCATGGTCCCGGGCCAGCAGCGCGCCGCAGACGGCCTCCGCCTGGGCCGGCCGCCCCGCCCACGTGAGGCTGCGTGCCTGCTCGACCAGCAGGGCGTCCCGGCTCGGATCGGCCGGGTCCATCAGGCCAGTGGCCCGGGCCAGCAGGCTGGCGGCGGCATCGGGCGAGGTCGCCATGGCCTCCCGGGCGGCCCGGGTGAGCCACCGGATAGTGTCGGCGTCACCCGGCACGGCGGCGCGGGCCAGCTGCTCGGCCACCTGCAGCGCCGGCGCGCCCGCCGCGGCCAGCCGCTGCCCGGCCTCGCGGTGCAGGGCGAGGCGGACGGCGCCGGGCAGGTCCTCGTAGAGGGCGTCGCGGATCAGGTCGTGCCGGAACCGCAGCCGCGGGCCGTCATCGGCCACCACCCCGGCCCGGACCGCACCGGCCAGCGCCACCGACAGCTCCAGCGCGGACCCGCCGGTGATGGTGGCCAGATCGGTCAGCGAGAAGGACGAGCCGAGGACCGAGGCGGCGCGCAACGCCTGCGCGGCGGGGTCGGGCAGGAAGCTCAGCCGCCGCAAGATGGTCAGCCGCAGCGTCGGCGGCAGCCCGGCGTCCGCCATCTCGGCCCGCCCATCGGCGACCTGCACCGAGCCGTCCTGCAGCAGGGCCCCGACCAGCTCGGTGACGAACAGCGGGTTGCCGCCTGCCCCGGCCGCCTCAGCGAGCAGACCCGGGCCGGGCTCGGCGGCCACCGCGTCGGCGACCAGATCGTGAACGGCCCCCGCCGAGAGCGGCGCCAGCCATATGCGCCGCGCGCCAGCCTTCTCCAGCAGGCTGGTGAGCCGGTCCAGGTCCGCGCTGTCCGGGAGCGGGCGCAGGCAGCCGATCAGCGCCGCCGGCAGGCCCGCCATCCGGCGGGCCACCGCGCCCAGCGTGAGCAGGCTGGACGGATCGGCCCACTGCAGGTCATCCACGCCGATCACCAGCGGCCCGCCCAGGGCCAGCGCCTCTGCCAGGTCCGCGAACGCGTCCACGGCCCGGAACCGCAGCCCCGGATCGCTTGTCACCGTGACCGGCCCGCCACCCCCCATCGGGCTGGCCAGCAGCTCCGCGATCGCCGCCCGGCGCGGGTCAGCCGATGACCGCTCACACCCGAACACGGCTGCCACCAGCCCGAACGGCCGGCTCTGCTCCAGCTCCTCGGCCCGGCCCCGGGCCACCTGCATGCCCCGGGCCCGGGCATCCTCGAGCACGTGGTCCAGCAGCCGAGTCTTGCCGATCCCGGCCTCACCCTCGATCAGCGCCAGGGCCGGCTGGCCCGCGGCCGCCCGGTCCAGTACCCCGGCCAGGACGTCCACCTCGCGCCCGCGGCCGCGCAACGGTCCCGCCGAGGCCGCCGGATCCAGCCCGGACCAGGGACGCGATACCTGAAGCGGCGGCGGGCGCCGACCGCCGCCCGACTCGATCATCACTGCCTCTGCCGCCGGGGTGCGGAAGGTTGATAGGCAGTAGCCTCTCACATCGGCCAGCGCCACGGGCCGGCGACCCGCTGCGGTCGGCGTAGCGGCCAGCCACTGATTCCTTAGCTGCTGCCAGTGACCAGGTACAACGCGCGCAGCAAGCCCAGCCAGCCGGTAAAGGGGACGTCCGGCTGTTCATCCCGTGCAGGCCCGGCGCCGGGGGTCACCCGCAGGCGTCCGGCCGGCGGGTCGGTGCTGTCCAGGATCATGCAGATCTCCACCCGGTCCACGGTTCCGCAAGGGTGCGGATCAGACATCGGCTACCCGACCGATGTCCCGGGCCGGCGGGCACGCGAGCGTAGCCGTGGCGGATGGACGCGGTCACAGACAGGGGCGGTCCGCGTCTATCGTCGGTCGCTGCGATGTCCCCCACGCCCCTAGGGCCGGCACGAGCAGTGGGTTACGGCCCAGCCTCATCCGCATGCGGCGATGGCAAGATCCGCCGGGCGGCGGATGTCTCACATCACGCCAGAGCGGCACGCTCGACGTTGCTGCCGCAGGCCAGGGCGATTGTCACGGTCAGCTCCGGCTGATCCTCATGGAGGGGTCCATGACGAACTCGATTGTGAGCAAGACGATTACGTATCGGCTCGTGGTGTTGCTGTCGGCATACTTCATGGCGCAGTTCGACTTCTTTGTGGTCAATGTGGCCGCGCCGTCTTTCGAACGCTCGCTGCGCGCGGGTCCGGTCGCCCTTGTGCTCATCGTCGGCGGCTACGCGTTCGCCTACGCCTCCGGCATGATCACCGCGGGGCGCCTCGGCGACATGCTGGGGCACCGCGGGATGTTCATCGCCGGCGTGCTCGCCTTCACCGTGGCGTCGCTGCTGTGCGGCCTCGCGCAGAACCCGGCCGAACTGGTGACCGCGAGGCTCCTGCAAGGGCTGGCCGGAGCGATGATGGTACCCCAGGTGCTCGGGACGATCACCGCGACCTTTCCTGCTCGCGACCGCCCGCGCGCGATCGCGTGGTTCGGGGTCACGGGCGGGGTCGCGGCGGTCTCCGGCCAGGTGTTTGGTGGCTGGCTGGTCGGCGCCGACGTCCTCGGCCTGGGCTGGCGCGCGATCTTCCTGGTGAACGTGCCGATCGGCCTGCTAGCCGCGCTGGCGGCGTGGCGGGTCCTGGAGCACCGCGCGGCTCGGTCCGGTGCACCCCGCGCGCGGCTGGACATACCTAGCGCGGCCGGTGTCACGGCGTCCCTGGCCCCGGTGCTCGTGCCGCTGGCCCTGGGCCGCACCACGGGCTGGCCCGCCTGGACCTGGGCCTGCATGGCATGCGGGCTCGCCGCCGCAGGCCTGACCGGGTACTGGCAGCGGACGCTGCGCCGACGGGGCGGCCAGCCCGTGCTGGAGACCACGCTGTTCCGGCTCCCTACGTACGCGGCCGGCGCCGGCGCCAGCGTGGCCTTCCTGGCCTACTTCGCAAGCTTCATGTTCACGCTCACCTTGATGCTGCAGGGGGGGTTCGGGCTGACCCCGTTCCGCGGCGGCCTGGCCTTTGCCCCGATGGGCGTCATGTTCTCGATCACGGCGCTGCTCGGCCGGCCGCTCGTCGCACGGTACGGCCAGCGGGTCGTCGGCGTGGGCTGCGCCATCATCGCCGCCGGGCTCATACTGTTCACCGTTCATCCCGGTCTGGCGCTGGTCATCGCGGCAGCCGGGATGGTCGGCACGGGCAATGGCCTCGTCCTTCCGCAACTCGTGGGCACGGCCCTGACCCAGGTGCCCTCAGCGGAGGCGGGAGTCGGCTCCGGGATGCTCACGACCGCTCAGCAGTTCGCCGGCTCGGCGGGGGTCACCCTCATCGGAACGGTGTTCTTCTCCGTCTTGGGAACGGACGACTACGCCGGGGCCGCCCGTGCCACCGCGATCATCTACCTCGCGCTCATCGCGCTCGTCGCGGCGCTGGTCGCCCTGATCGCCGTGCGCGTCCGCGAGGCGCCCGGATCCGCTGCCGTTCACCGCGACCGCCAGGCACGTCCAGCCGCGCAGCGCTCGCGGGTCCCGGCACAGGCCGGCGATCCACCACGTCGGCATCACCGCAGCGCAATGCACAACTAACCACGGCCGGGCCATGAAGCAAAGGCGGAAACCCGGAGAGGAATGAGGGAGTGAGATGGACGTTCCCACCTATTCGCTGGCCGAGCGGGACCGGCGCTGGGCGCTGGCCCGGGAGCTGATGGCAGCCGAGGAAGTCGAGGCCCTGGTCTGTTACGGCGAGCACGAATACGTCGAGGCGGCGCCGTTCGCGGCCGGGATCGCGGAGGTCCTGCGCGAGCACCATCTGGAGCACGCGGCCGTCGGCGTACTCGGGCTGGACATCGTAGCGCTCTGGCACCTGAACCCGATCACGCCCTACATGCTGTCGCGCAAGGTGCTCGACGAGCTCCCCGGCGTCACGTTTAAGCCGGTCGGGCGGCGATTCATGCTGGCTACCATCTGCCTGTCGCAGGAGGAACAGGCGGCAGTGCGGTATTCCGCGGCGGCCGGGGACCACATGGCGCAGGCGATGCTAGAAGCCGCGGCCCCCGGGGCCAGCGAGGCAGATGTCTGCGCGGCCGGGATGGCCGCGGGGTTCCGCCTCGGCTGCCAGCCGCCGAGCATGCTGATCTGGTCCGGGCCCGGCTTCGTCGCCTGGGGCCCGCCGGCCTGGGGATACCGGCCCCGTCCGCCGCGCACCCTAGCCGAGGGCGACTTGCTGCTCGCCGAGGTGTTCAACCGGTTCGGCATGAAGGAAACCCAGCACCAGATGGCCATCGCCATCGGCGACGTCCACCCCGACATCGAGGCCGCCGCGGCGATCGCCCGCGCCTCCCACGACGAGGGGCTGAAGGCCGCCCGGGCCGGCAACACCTTCGGCGACTTGGTGCAGGCCATGACGGCGCCCCTGACCGACGCCAGGTCATGGAACATCCACCCCCTGGTCCAGGCGCTCAACCCATTCGGCCCGGTCGGCGGCTTCGGCGGCCCCGGAGGACTGGATCAGCTCCCCGAGGCCCGCCGCTGCAGTCGGCTGTTCGAGCCGCCCACGGTCGGCGCCGAGCTGCCCCTGGCCCCCGGCATGTCGTGGGCGTTCGAGCCCCGCGCGGTGGTCGGCGGCACCGTCATCCTCGGCGAGGACGGCCCGATCGAGCTGAACCCCCTGACCGCCCAGCTGCTCCGCGCCTAGCTGGTGGCCGCCATGAGCAATCAACGGTCGAAGTGGCTGGTGTTCGCATGTGTGGCGATCGCGCAGTTCATGGTCATCCTGGACGTCACGGTCATCAACGTCGCGCTGCCCGTCATCAAGGTGCAGCTGCACTTCGGCAACGCCGCGATCGGCTGGGTGGTTACCGCATATGTGCTGACGTTCGGCGGGTTCCTGCTGTTCGGGGGGCGCGCGGCCGACCTCTTCGGGCGGCGCCGGATGCTGCTGGCCGGCATGGTGGCGTTCACCGTCTGCTCCTTCCTGGTCGGGATCAGCCCGGATCCGGCGCTTCTGGTCGTGCTGCGCGGCGCGCAGGGTATGTCCGCCGCTCTGATGTCACCGGCCGCGCTGT
>Ga0318495_10000194_pt1 | contig 16114 bp, 17 predicted proteins | sample GRESIP108b1f25_FD_203752 | JGI IMG/M metagenome (GOLD analysis project Ga0318495, IMG submission 203752) | Tropical soil microbial communities from Luquillo Experimental Forest, Puerto Rico - GRE.SIPMG.108b1f25 | ecosystem: Environmental > Terrestrial > Soil > Tropical forest > Bulk soil...
TCATGAAGCCGCCCTCGTGCATGAGCCTGATGCCGTCGTCGTTGGTCGCGCCCCACACCCCGGCGTGCGTGGTGACCGGCACGCCCAGGTCGCGGGCGACCTCGAACGCCGCCTTCTCCGGGAAGGACGGGTCACCGGTCACGTCGAAGGCCATCTGGAAGCCGAGCATGTCGTTCGCGCTGCCGAACCGGCGGCTCACGAACTCGCGGAACTCCGGCGCCGCCGACCACTCCCACGGACCTTGCTGGATATTGCCGTACGCCAGCACGAACCGGCCGGGTACCTCGCTGAGAGCGTCCACCGCAGCGTCCGCGTGCTCCACCGTCTGCAGGCCATGCGACCAGTCCACGGTCGTGGTCACCCCGGCGTCGACCGCCTCGATCGCCGCGAGCAGGTTGCCGGCGTAGATGTCCTGCGGACGGAACGCCTTGCCCCAGTTCAGGTAGTACCAGACGAAGTACTGGGTCAGGGTCCAGTCGGCGCCGTAGCCGCGCATGGCGGTCTGCCACATGTGCCGGTGCGTGTCGATCATGCCTGGCATGAGGATGCCGCCGGCCGCGTCGATCTCGGCGGCTGCATCGGGTACCGCCAGGTTCGGCCCTACCGCGGCGATGCGCTCGCCGCTGACCAGGACGTCGGCACCCTCAAGGAGCTGGTGGCCATCGTCCAGGGTCAAGACGGTAGCGTTCCGGAACACCACCGGCCGTCCGGGCGCAAGGTCGGCGGCGGGCAGGCTGGAGCTGGGCGTGGCGGTCATGAATCCTCCGCGCTACTTCGAGAACCAGCTGGAGACCGGTTTGCCGAGCGGCAGGGCCTTGCCGCCCACGGACTCGAGGGCACCGCTGAGGTAGGCGTAGTACCCCAGGAGCGCGAAGATGATCACGAACACGCCGCCGGCCCGGTACATCCCGGAGGACGTGCCGAGTACCGCCACGGCCAGCAGCGCCACGCCCACCGTGCCGGCGCCCAGGATCAGCGAGTAGATCAGCGGCAGCAGCAGCGTGACCAGGAACAGCATGAAGATCGCAACATCCCAGCCGATGAGGAACTGGCCCAGCGTGTGGGGGATGTCCGCGGGCGGTATCGCGTACCAGTTATGCGTCAGCCCGAGCACCATCGCCGTGTAGCTCAGCCAGAACCCGGCGAACGTGCCGAGGATCGTCGCGACGAACGTCTGCTGCAGCGAGGCGGCCCACCACGTGGCGACCAGCAGGAGCAGGCCGGTGCCGGCGTAGACGATGGGCTGGACGGTTCCCGGCTGCACCGCCAGCGGCACGTTGCCGAGCAGCGAGATGCCCAGCACGAGGCTGCCGGTCGCGAAGACGATCAGCCCGAGCACCGCCGGATTGCCGGCCAGCTGGGGGGCCTGGACCGATTCCTCGGGCTGGACCTCGGCGTGCCGCGCGTTGCTGTCGGCGGCTTCAGATTGCACTGTCATCGGAGCCTCCCTGTCTGGTGGCCGCGCCCCGACGGCGCAGACCCCGAAGTGAGCGAACTCAGGCCGGGCGGCACGACGGCACGAGAGGCGCGGGCCATCGGCCGTGACCGTCATGCGGACAAAGACTCACGTAGCGAACGGGCACAGCATTTCGCTAGCGCCTATCGCTGTCAAGAGGTCCTTTCACGACCCGGAAGCATCCCGGCAACCGGCGTGCGGATCAAGCTCCGGCCGAGCCCGGACGTGCGATGCAGCGCAGTTGACACGACCGGCCCGGCCTGGTCGGCGGGCCGATCGCCGGCCGGCAGGCGCGCGCCATCGTGCCGTGAGCTAGCCTGTCCGCGATGCGGACACTCCGGCCCTTCGCGATACAGTCGGTGTCGGTGTCCTCGGCCGCCGTCACCACGCCCGGCGCGGGTGGCCGTATCTCGCACCAGCGCGGGCACGTGCGGCACCGGCGCCGCGGAAGAAGCTTGGGAGAGGCATGGCACGCAGGGATGGCAGCCCCGACTTCATCGAAGCGCTGGCGCGCGGCCTGGACGTGATCCGGGCGTTCCGGCCGCACCAGCCGGTCATGTCCCTGACCGCCGTGGCCGGCGCGGCCGGACTGCCCCGGCCGACGGCGCGGCGCGTGCTGCTCACCCTCGAGCAACTGGGCTACGTGCGCGCGGCCGAGCGCGGCTTCGAGCTGACGCCGCGCGTGCTTGAGCTGGGCATGTCCTACGTCCTGTCACACAACCTCTGGGAGGTCGCCCGGCCGCACATGGAGCGCCTGGTCGCCCAGACCCACGAGTCCAGCTCCATCGCCCAGCTCGACGGCTCGGACATCGTCTACGTGGCGAGGGTCGCCGTTCCCAAGATCGTTGCGCTGGCCGTGACGATCGGGACCAGGTTCCCGGCCATGCAGACGTCGCTGGGCAAGGTGCTGCTCGCGGCCATGCCGCCGGCCGAGGCCGAGCGGGTCCTCGCGGAGCCGAGCAGATCGGGGATCACCCCTCGCTTCCGGCCGTCGGCCGAGGAACGCGCGGCCACGCTGCGGCAGGTCCGCGCGCGCGGCTGGGCGCTGACCGACGAGGAGCTCGCCGCCGGGATCCGGTCGGCGGCGGCGCCGCTGCGGGACGGGGACGGCCAGGTGATCGCCTCCCTGAACGTCAACACCCATGCCGCGGAGACCCCGGTCGAGGTGCTGACCGGGCAGTACCTGCCGCTGCTGCTGCAGACCGCCAGCGCGATCAGCGCCGACTGGGCGGCCTACCAGTCGGCGCCGCAGGTCACCGTGGACCGGCCGGCGGCCCCGGCCGCGGTCGGTTAGGCCGGATAACCCGAACCGGGCTGGCATTTCCGGACTTCTGTCCGGCTAGCGGACAGAGAATGCGCATCAGCGCAGGAGCCGACCCGGGGCCATCGGCTCCGGCCGGCGCGGGAGGCGCCGGCCCGGAGGTACCGGAGCGTCGTCCGGCCACCGGGCCTGGTCGCCGTGACCGGGCCGGGGCTGGAGCGTGACCGGTCAGGGCTGCAGGACGATCCGGCCGGGGATGCCGCCGGCGGCCTTCGCGCGGTACGCCTCAGCGGCCTGCGCGAGCGGGTACACCGCGCCGACCTGGGGACGCAGCTGCCCCTCGTCGACCAGGCGGGCGAGCTCGATCAGCTCAGCGCGGCTGGACTCCTGGATGAACATGACCGTCCCGATGTCGGGCCGGGTGGCCGGCGGCGCCGCGGCCGCGCGCACCGAGACCAGCATTCCCCCGGGCCGCAGGAGGGCGGGCGACCCGGCCAGCACCTCGCCGCCGATCGTGTCGAACACCAGGTCGGCCTGGCCGGCCACGTCCTGGAGGCGGTCGGCGTCCAGCGCGACGAAGCGGTCGGCACCGAGCTCCATGACCAGCTCCCGGGAATGGCTGCGCCCGGTCCCGATCACCTCGGCCCCGGCCCAGCGGGCCAGCTGGACCGCCGTCGACCCGACCGCGCCGCCCGCGCCGTGGATGACCACCGTCTGGCCCTTGGCCAGGTTCCCGTGGTCGAACAGGGCCTGCCACGCGGTCAGGCCGGCCCGCGGCACCGCCGCGGCCTGGACGTGGTCCACGGTCTGCGGCTTGGGGGCCATGTTGCGGGCCTCGACGGCGACGTACTCGGCGGCCGTCCCGTCCCGCCACTGGTCGGTCAGCCCGAACACCTCGTCGCCCACGGCGACCCCGGCCGTCCCGGGTCCCAGCGCGGCGACCACCCCGGACACCTCGGCGCCGGGGATGATCAAGGTCCGCGGATGGCCGGCCCGGCAGGTCCAGATGGGATAGTCCAGCTCGTTGTGCGTGATGCCGCACGCGGCCACCTTGACCAGCACGTCGCAGGCCATGGGCTTGGCGTCGGGTACCTCCTCGAAGACAAGCCCGCTGATGCCGGTCGGTTCGTGGATGCGGATGGCCTTCATCGCCAGTCCCCTTTCGTGCGCAGATTCAGTTCCGGTGGGCGGGGCAGCATCTCACCTGCCCGCGGCTTTCCGTGTCATGACAGATCGGGCGGACAATGTCCGCTGGACGATGTGCTCTTCACCGCTCCGACGAGACAGTCCGCCCGGATGTCAGGCGGCGCGCCGGCCTCACAATCGGGCGCGGTCTCTCGTCGGAAGGATGACCGCAGATGCGACCAAGGGGAGCCGCGCCATGACCGCCCCATCCGGGCCAGGACCCGGCCAGCCCGACCCGGGCCTGGCCGCGATCATCAGCGAGCGGCGTCAGCTGATCAACGTCGCCTACCGGCTGCTGGGGTCCCTGGCCGAAGCCGAGGACGCCGTCCAGGAAACCTACGCCCGCTGGTATGCCCTGATCCCGGCCCAGCGCGACGCCATCGCCTCCCCCGGCGCCTGGCTGAGCACGGTCACCAGCCGCATCTGCCTCGACCAGCTCCGCTCGGCCCGTGCCCGCCGCGAGCGCTACGTCGGCCAGTGGATCCCAGAGCCGCTGCCCGAGCCCGCCGAGTGGATCAGCGGCCGGCCCGGGGCCCCGGCCGACCCCGCCGACCGCATCACCCTGGACGAGTCGGTCTCCATGGCCTTCCTGGTCGTGCTCGAATCGATGACCCCCGCCGAGCGCGTCGCGTTCATCCTGCACGACGTCTTCGGCCATCCGTTCGCCGAGATCGCCCGCATCGTCGGCCGCACCCCGGCCGCCTGCCGCCAGCTGGCCTCCTCCGGCCGCCGCCGCGTCCGCGCCGCTCATCCCCCGGCGGCCCCTGCCACCGCCCGCCAGGCCGCCATCATCCGCGACTTCAAGAACGCGTGGCAAGCCAGCGACATCGCCGCCCTCATCGCCCTGCTCGACCCCGACGCCATCGTCACGGCCGACGGCGGCGGCCTGGCCACCGCCGCCCTGCACCCCATCGAGGGCGCCGAGCAGATCGCGCGGTACCTGAACGACCTCGCCGCCCGCGCACCAGGCCTGGCCATCCTGGAACGCACCGTCAACGGCCAGCCCGGCCTGATCGCCCAGCTCAGCGGCATTACCGTTACCGTCTTCGCGTTCGAGATCGCGGGCAACCGCATCAGCCGCATCTGGGCCGTACGCAACCCCGACAAACTCCGGCCCTGGACCACAGGCTGACGCGCGGCAGCGCTGGCTCGCGGGAACGAGGCTCCCCGCCCCCGAGCCGGCCGGGAGCAGGATGCCGGGGCATGATAGGCCAGCGGCGAGGGCGGCGCTGGCCACCGGAATGGAGGTAACGGGAGATGTCACCGGGCGGGGCACCGAATCCACCGGAAGCGGCGCAGGTCATCCCCGGGTCGCTGGCCGACCTGGTGGAGCGGCCCCTGTACGCGCACCTGGCCACGGTGCGCCCCGACGGCACCCCGCAGGTGAATCCGACCTGGTTCCGGTTCGATGGCGAGTTCTTGTGGCTGACCACCACCGCCCGCCGCCAGAAGAACCGCAACTGGCAGGTGCAGCCCGCGGTCGCGCTGTCGATCACCGATCCCGACCGCCCGTCCCGTTACCTGGAGGTCCGCGGGCGGGTCGAGCGGATCGTCCCCGATCCGACCGGAGCGGAGTTCGTGCGCCTGGCCGAGCGTTACGGCATGCCCCAGGGACCGCCGCCGGATGCGGCCGAGCGCATCGCCGTGGCGATCCGGCCGCAGCACACGACCACGTACTGACCGGGCGGCCGGGACACAGGTACCACCGGGCTCCGCCCATGGCCGGTCAGGCCGGCCAGGAATGCCGTCCCGGGGCCTGGCGTTGGCGCGCTGGTGAAGAAGATTGGCTTCCTGTCGTTCGGGCACTGGTCGGCGTCACCCGGCTCGCAGACGCAGTCGGCGTCGGACGCTTTGCTGCAGTCGATCGACCTGGCGGTCGCCGCCGAAGAGCTTGGCGCCGACGGTGCCTACTTCCGCGTGCACCACTTCGCACGGCAGCTGGGCTCTCCCTTCCCGCTGCTGGCCGCCGTCGGCGCGCGGACCAGCCGGATCGAAATCGGCACGGCCGTCATCGACATGCGGTATGAGAACCCGCTCTACATGGCCGAGGACGCCGGCGCGGCCGACCTGATATCCGGCGGCCGCCTCCAGCTCGGGATCAGCCGCGGCTCGCCCGAGCAGGTGGTCGACGGCTGGCGATACTTCGGCTACCAGCCCCCAGAAGGCCAGACGGACGCCGACATGGCCCGCGGGCACGCTCAGGTGCTGCTCGAGGTGCTGCGCGGCCAGGGCTTCGCGCAGCCCAGTCCCCGGCCGATGTTTCCGAACCCGCCCGGCCTGCTGCGCGTCGAGCCGCACTCACCGGGGCTGCGCGACCGCATCTGGTGGGGCGCCGGGTCACAGCGGACCGCGGAGTGGGCGGCCGAGCTGGGCATGAACCTGCAAAGTTCCACGCTGATCACCAACGAGTCGGACAAGCCCTTCCACGTGCAGCAGGCCGAGCAGATCCAGGCCTTCCGCGACGCATGGCACAAGGCGGGCCACCCGCGCGAGCCCCGGGTATCGGTGAGCCGGAGCATCTTCGCCCTGGTCGACGACCGGGACCGGGCGTACTGCGGCCGCCGGAACCAGGATTCCGACGAGATCGGGTTTATCGACGCGCAGACGCAGGCGATCTTCGGCCGCACCTATGCGGCCGAGCCGGACATGCTGGTCCGGCAGCTCAAAGAGGACGAGGCGATCGCGGCCGCCGACACGCTGCTGCTCACCGTGCCCAACCAGCTCGGCGCCGACTACAACGCCCACGTCATCGACAGCATCCTCACCCAGGTCGCGCCCGCGCTCGGCTGGCGATAAGCCAGGCCTGTCCCGGCCGTGCGCCCGCGCCGGCCGGGTCCTAGGACGAACGGCCGATGTGCGAGCGGGGCCGGCGGCGTTACCGTCATCGCATGACGAACCTGGTGCGCGCCGTGCCCGTCGCGGATATCCCGGACGGGCAGGGCAAGCTCTGGCGTCACGGCGACAAGCGGATCGCGTTGTTCCGTACCGCCGCGGGCGTGTACGCGGCGGACAACCGGTGCCCGCACCAGGGGTACGCGCTGACGGACGGCGACATCCGCGCAGACGTGCTGACCTGCGCGTGGCACAACTGGAAGTTCCGGCTGACCGACGGCAAGTGCACGTTCGGCGGGGAGAATATCCGGACGTATCCCGTCTCGGTACGTGACGGATGGGTGTACGTGGACACCACCGATCCGGCGCCGGAAGAGATCGCACCGGAGCTGTTCGCAAGCTTGCTCGACGCCATGGGTGACGTGGATACCGGCCGCCTCGCCAGGGATACGATGCGCCTGCGCGCGATCGGGACACCGCTCGCCGATGTGGTACGCACCGGCGTGACGTACGGGGCCACCCGGGCCGAGTACGGCTGGAATCACTCCCTGGCCACGCTCGCTGACTGCCTGACGATGGCGGCCGCGTTCGAGGGCCCGCTGAGCGCGCTGCCGGTCATCCAGGGACTGGCCACGGTGAGCCGTACCGAGGTACGCCGGCCGCCGCGGCCCCAGCCGGACCCGCTGGATGTTGTCGCGTGCTATGGCTCGGTGGCCGACGGGCTGGCGGCGTTTCCCTCTCTGGTCGATGCCGAGCAAGCCGGCCAAGCCGAGGCGCTGCTGCGCGGAGTGCTGGTGGCCGGCGCGTCGCCAGCGGAGATCCGGCACGCGTTCCTCAGCGCGATCACCGACCACTTCCTGGGGTACGGGCACCCGATGATCTACTGCCAGAAGGCGTTCGACCTGCTCGACCGGATCGGCTGGTCGCAGGCGGATACGGTGCTGGCGCCGCTGGTGCCCGCGATCACCTGGTCTACCCGGTACGACCGGCTTCCGTATATGCACCGCTTCCTGCGGGCCTGGCAGGCGGCCGAGGACGACCTGGCCGTCCGCGCCCCCGCCGGCCGGGATCGCGGCCCGGCCGTCATCCCGGGACACGCCACCGCCCTGGCCCGCCCAGATCCAGACGGCCTGCGGCGGGTGCTGCTGGACGGGATGCCGGAGGACGCGGTGGCCGCGGTCGCCGGCGCGGTGCGCGGCGGCGTGCCCGTGCCGCATATCATCGATGTGATCGCGTCGGTGGCGGCGGCCCGGCTCGGCCGGTTCGACATCGCCTCGGACACCGACGACTCTCAAGACGCCGGCTGGCTGGACGTCACGCACACGCTGACCTACACCAACGCGCTGCGCTGGGCGTGGTCGGTCGACCCGGGCCCGCAGGTGCTACGCGGGGTCTTGCACGCGGCCTGGTTCGTGCAGTGGACGTCGAAATTCGACGCCAGCGGAGCACCGGCTCCGGTGGCTCCGTACCCGGGATCGGACCCGGACGCGGTGCTGGCAGCGATCAGGAAGCGCGATCCGGACCAGGCGGTGGCGCTGGTCAAGGGCTACGACGGCCCGGCGGCGCCGCTGGAGACCGCGCTCACCCAGGCTGCCGCCGAGGACAATTCAACCGCGTCGATCATGGTCGCGCACGCGGTGAAGACCACCACCGCGGCGATCGCCGAGTCCCGGGCCGGCCCGGCCGGGCGGGCCCCGCTCGCGGCGGCGGCCAGGTTCCTCGCCGCACCCAAACGAGAGCGCTTCGTCTACCAGGCGACTCTTGACGCGATCGACTTCATCCAGGGCCGCGCGAAGGGCGACGCCGAGGCCTAGCGCAGGCCCGGTCTGCCTCGAGACCTGGGGTGAGCCACTCGGTCAGTATCTGGACCTGGGCTTTGTCGTCGCCGAGGAATGCGGCGGATGGGAACTGGCCCTTGGCGCCTGACCACAGGAAGATGTCCATCTGGCGGCCTGGCCGTTCGTCTCTGTAGCAGATGGCCTGCAGATGGCCTGGGGGAGCAGGAAGGCAAGCCGGTGACAGCACCAGACATCAGCCAGGGCGGGCTGGCTGGCCCGGCTCCGGCCAGCTCGCCGGCCTCTCGGGTGCGGGCCACCCCAGGCGTGCTGTGCAGATCGGCGGCCAGGGGCTTATGTGTTGCTGAGCGCGTGCTTGTGGGCCAGGATTCCCCACTGGATCTCGGTCAGTGCCGCTTGTGTCTGGTCTCCGTAGCGCCCGGCGAGCGCGGCGGAGAGCTGGTGCCCGAGCCGGTCGAGATGCTCGCCGACGATCTGGCGGACCTGCTGGTTGCTGGCCGCTCCGTGCCAGGGATTGGGCGGGGTCCGGCTGGCCCCGCTGGCCATGCTCGCCAGGGGCGAGATGCCCAGCGCCTGGTCCTGGTCGGCCAGCAGCTGGGCCCAGGTTCTCAGGTCGGCGAGCAGCTGGTCGAGCTCGTTGTGCAGCGCTTGGGTCTCGGGGACCCGGCGCAGGGCCTGCCTGACGTCCAGGATCGCGTCGATGACCTCGCTGAGCACCTGGTTCAGCGCGGCGGCGGGATCATCGCGCCGGGGCGGGCTCACGCCGGTGCCGATCCGGGCAGGTGGCCCTGGGATGCCCGCGGCCGGGCTGCTTGGCTGGGCCATCGCACGACCGTGGGCCTCCCTACCGGTGATCCGGGCTCCTCTTCGCGGTCAGCCCTCCTGGGATCCGCCTGGTGAGCCGAGGAGGTAGCCGTGGACCGAGCCTACAGACGCGCAGACGAACAGGTCCCGCGGCGGCCCGCCTGAGGGAATACAGCGACCCGCCATCAAGTTATCGATATATCGAAAATATATCGCGATAGATCTTAATCGCGATGCATCCCAGAACAGGAGCACGATCATGAACAAGGTTTCCAACCAGACCGCCGGGCGATACGCCCGCACGGCCATCCGCCATGGACGGCAGGCGCGCCACCAGTACCGGTTGCACCGCCTCCACCGCCTAAGCCACGGCATCGGCGATGGCCAGGACGTCAGGTGCCGCGAGCGCCACGGGCAGACCTTCGGTCACCCCAAGGAGCTAGAGGGCACCAGGCGGCCCGGTGACTACGCCAGGCGCGGTCACCACGACCACCCCGGGCGCGGGCGCCATCGCCGCGCCGTGCATGAACTGCACAAGGCGCTGGCCGACGTAGCCCGCACCGGGGACAAGCAGCTTCGAGGCGAAGCCGCACAGATCGTTACCGAGGCGACCTCACGCCTGAACGATCTGATGGCCACAGACCGGGGACACCTGGCATAAACCCGCACACCCCAGGCAGCAGGCAGGGGTGGTGCGCCGCCGATACGACGCGGTGCACCACCCCTGCCGTTTGCCCGGGACCCCGGCGGCGCGCGGACAAGCCCGATACCCGCGTGATCCGGCCACCGACGCGCGACGGATCACAGTCAGCTGAAGTGCGATATCTGCCAGGACCCGGCAGACACGGAGGCGGCGACGATGGTGACTAAGCATGGTCATTTCGACACGGCCAGCCGCGCCGATGAGACTGGACCCACTGCACTAATACCAGATAGCGGTCAAGGTAAGGTAAATCCTTGGTAATGACCTTACGTTGTCTTTGAGGCGAAGGCGTTCGCGCGTGATTGACGACGTCATGAAACTCCTGGAACATTGAGGCACAGCACGCCCAGGCGGCGCCAGCAGCGCGCTCCTGCCTGGGCTGCCATCTCGAGGGGGATACTAATGTCCACTGATGCATCTACGCCTGGCCGCCCGACGCTTCAGCATTTCACTCTGGATGATCTGGCCGCCTACACCGCCGAACAGGCCTTCGGCCCGACAGCCAGCCCGGACTTCCGGGTTTTCTATGTCGGCCGGGACGACGTGCACGGGGTGCTGATGTATCTGTTCACCCGGTCAGCCTCAGCGTGAAAATGAACATGTTCGGCTACGACGACCAGGACCTCAACAACGTGCTGATGGGCCTGGTCAAGAACCCTTCGGTGATGGTTCAGGTCACGCTAGACGAATCACAGGCAGCCGGTGCGACCGAGAAGGCGATCCTCGCCACTGACGAGTCGCAGGACCAGGCGGGCTGCGCCAATGACTTTGCCATCGGCGAGTCGGCCACCAGCCAGATCAGCCATACCAAGGGCGGGGTCCTGGACGGCATCGTCGCGTTCGAGGGCTCGACGAACTGGTCATCGTCGGGAGAGGGTACGGGCATCAGCCTCAATGCCGCGAAGCAGGCCCCCGGCTTCAAGGCGCAAAACAACACCCTCGCCGTGTACGTGAATACGTATGAGATCGCCAAGTTCGTGGCACGACTGGACTACGAGCACGCCGTAGCGGCCGCCCAGCAACAGCGACGTTCTCCTGCGGCGACTCCACCAGCTACGCCTGGCTCCTGACACCCCCACCGCGTGACAGGAAACATCCAGAACAGGCAGCGCAGATTAAGGACTTAGCCACCACTCCAGGCTCCGGCTATCACCCAAGGCCAAGCCCGTGCACCGCGAAGAATAGCTATTCTGGCGCGAGCTGGGCGGAGGAAGACAGCAATCGGGCCGCCGCGCTTAACGGCGGGTCGACGCGATTATCTGCCGGGCTTCGCGTGGTTGGCCGGAGCGGTTATGGTCTAACGCGCGCATTCGGCGCGTTGCTGCTGGTTTAGGGGATCACCTGCATGGCGATGACCGGATGCCGGGCCGGGTTCAGCCAGCGCAGCACCACCAGCAGGCGGGCAACCGGCAGAGACACGCAACCGGCCGTGGCCGAGCCGTCCCCTACGTGCACGAAGATGGCGCTGCCCGCGCCGGGCGTGCGGGCTGTGTTGTAGGCGATCACGGCCGCGTAGTCGTAGACGGGGGTCTGATGCATCGGCTCGGGGCGGACACCAGGGTTCTGGCGACGGGTGTCGACCCACTCGTTGTACAGCGGGCTGGCCGGGTCGTCGTCCCAGTAGTCGTAGCGGTAGGCGTGGCGCCACGCGAACAGTACCCCGGGGTTGGCCAGCACCCCGAACATGAAGCCGAACCCGTAGCTTCCCTGCGGCGTCCGCAGGTCGCCCTCGATCTTGCGGCCGGGCGGGGCCATGCCGCGCTGGCCGACGCGCGCGGCCCAGGGGCCTTGCCGGTGGACCCATCGTCCCCCGGCCCAGGCGAAGGTGTTCAGCGTGGCCCAGGACGTGCCGTAGGACGCCGCGCCGACCGTGACCAGCTGCGTGGTCGCGCCGCTAGGGATGCGGGCGATGATGTACCCCCTGACGCACCGGTGCGGCACCGGAGGCCGCCGCTCCTGGTAGGCGTGCCACGGGCTGTGCGACTGCACGCACCACCAGGTGCCACTGGTGCTGGCCGAAACCGGGCCGGCGGGCGCCAACACCGCGCAGAGAATCGCGGCGAGCACCGCGCAGACCCGGGCCACCTTGGCCACGTACGCCGTCGCGCCGGCACCGGGCTCGCCTGCGTGCTGAGCCGGCCCGGCGGACGTTGGCATGATTCCCGGACGCACCCGTTCCCCACGCATGGCCTAGCGTCCCATTCCCGTAGCAAGACGCTCCGCGGCACCTGCCGGTTTACCCGCCGCTGAGGCCGTGCCGCTGCCCGCTGGGTGCCACGAACATCGAGCCCGGCGCTGCTGTGACGCAGGACGCTCCAGCGTAGGTCCTAACTCTTCGGCCGGGGGCCAGGGGACTTCCCGTGGGTTCCTGGCGTCCGGCAGACTTCGAGGGGATCGATGGTCTGGAGGTGGTCGCGGTGACGCTGTCCCCGCTGGCGGGGCGTCGGTGAGCGGCGCGCCGTCAGGAACGGTGACGCTGTTGTTCACCGACGTAGAGGGCTCCACCCGGCTGTGGGACGCCGAGCGGGACGCGATGGCGGAGGCGCTGCGCCGCCACGACGAGATCATGCGCGAGGCGATCGAGCAGGCCGGCGGGTATGTGTTCAAGACCGTCGGCGACGCGTTCTGCGCGGCGTTCTCGGCCGCACGGCCTGGGCTGGACGCGGCGCTGACCGCGCAGCAGGGCCTGGCCGCGCAGTCGTGGCCGACCAGCCGGCCGATCGTGGTACGGATGGGCCTGCACGCGGGGGTGTGCGAGGAGCGTGACGGCGACTACTTCGGCCCGGCGGTGAACCGGACCGCGCGGCTGCTGGCGGTCGCGGCCGGCGGGCAGGTGCTGGTGTCGGGGGCGGCGGCGGAGCTGTTGTCGGATGAGCTGCCGGAGGGAGTGGGGCTGCGGGAGCTGGGGACGCAGCAGTTGAAGGACCTGAGCCGGCCCGAGCGGGTCTACCAGGTCGAGGCGGAGTTCCTGGCCGCGCCCGCGCCGGCTCGCGGGGCGGCGGTGCGGGGGTCGGCCAACGGGATCAGGGAAGGCCGGCCAGACGGCGCGTAAGCTAGCCGGCCGCGGGCCGTCCCGCACCAGCCAGGTCGTGGCCCTGACCCGGGCCGGGCTGGCTCGGCCGCACACGCCCGGCGGCGATCCCGGCGCGCAGGGCCGGCTGTGCCGCAGGATGCGCCCCGCCGGGACCGGCTCGCTGGGGCCCAGCCTGGCCGCCCGGACCCGGTTCTTCGACGAGCAGGTGCTCGCCGCGATGTCCGCCGGGATCCGGCAGATCGTGATCGCCGGCGCGGGCTACGACGACCGCGCGCTGCGCTTCCGCTCCCCGGGCGTCCGTTTCTTCGAAATCGACCATCCGGACACGCAGGCCGACAAGGCGCGCCGGCTCCGGGCGATGGGGGCGGTCCCCGGCGGGCCGGTCCTGGCCCCGGCCGACTTCCGCCACGACGACGTCGCGGCCGTCCTGCGGGACTGCGGGCACGACGCCGGCCAGCCCACGCTGTTCGCCTGCGAGGGCCTGCTGGTCTACCTGGACCAGCCCGCCTGCGTGCGCCTGCTGGGCGCGCTGCGGGCCCGGGCCGCGGCCGGGAGCATGCTGGCCGCCAGCCTCAGCGTCCACCGCGACGGCCAGGACTCCGCCCGGGTCACCGCGGCCGCGAACGCCCGCCGGCGGGCCGCGGACGCCGAGCCGTGGCTGACGATCCTGCCGGCCGCGGCCCACCTGGAGCTCGTCGCCCGGGCCGGCTGGCAGGCGGCCGAGGTGGCCGATGCTGCGCAGTTCGGCACCGGGGCCGAGCCCGGCCGATCGCTGCTGATGACTGCCCGCCCGGCGGCCGGCCGCTAGCGTGACCGTTATGGAGGAAGATCCCCGGCTGCTCGGGCCGGCCGAGATCAGGCGGCTCGCGGTCCGCCTGGGCATCAGGCCGTCCAAGCGGCTCGGGCAGAACTTCGTGACCGACGCCGGGACGGTCCGCCGGATCACCGCGCTGGCCGGCTTGGGCCGAGGCGATGTCGTGCTCGAGGTCGGCCCGGGCTTCGGCTCGCTCACGCTGCCGCTGCTGGCCGCGGCCGGCCGGGTGGTCGCCGTCGAGGTCGACCCGGCGCTCGCGGCGGAACTACCGCGCACGGTGGCCGAGCGCGCTCCCGGCCTCTCCGGGCGCCTGCAGGTGGTGACCGCCGACGCGGCCCAGGTGCGGGACCTGCCCGGCGAGCCACCGACCGCGCTGGTGGCCAACCTGCCGTACCACGCGGCCGTGCCGATCCTGCTGCACCTGCTGGCCACGGTGCCGTCCCTGGGGCGCGGCCTGGTCATGGTGCAGGCCGAGGTGGCCGACCGGATGAGCGCCCCGCCGGGCAGCCGGACCTACGGCGTGCCCTCGGTCAAGCTGGCCTGGTACGCCGAGGTCCGCCGGGCCGGGCCGGTGTCGCGGAGCGTGTTCTGGCCCGTGCCGAACGTCGACTCCGGCCTGGTGGCCTTCACCCGCCGCGAGCCGCCGCCGGGCGCCGCCCGCGAAGAGGTCTTCGCGGTCGTGGACGCCGCGTTCGCGCAGCGCCGCAAGACGCTGCGCGCCGCGCTGGCACCCTGGGCGGGCTCGGCGAGCGCGGCCGAGCAGGCGCTCAGGAAGGCAGGAATCGACCCGGCGCGGCGCGGTGAGTCACTGGACGTGGCCGAGTTCGCGCGGATCGCTCAGACGAAGCCGCCGACGATGGCGGGGTCGAGCTCGGGATGGGTGACATAGGCCTGCCGTAGGTGCCTGGTGGCCTCGACCCAGTCCGCGTCCTCATCCAGGAGGACCCCGCCCGAGCGCTGCCGGTAAGCACCAGCGCGCAGCATGGCCCTCGCCTCCAGGGTTGTCCCAAGGGGTGCCAGTCGGCTCGGTGATCTAGGCAAATACATGCATGTCTTGGCATCGTTGGGCAAGTGACCCGCGACGAATATCTGAGGGTTCCTTTCGTGCTGGTGGTCGAGTCCGTCGAGAAGCCCGACGGAAACTGGCTGGATACGTCATGACTTCGACACCGCGTACGATGGGCTGGCCGTGACGCCTGTGACTGTCCGGGTTCCCGCGAAGGTGAACCTGCAGCTCTCCGTGGGACCGCTTCGTGACGACGGCTATCACGACCTGGTGACCGTGTTCCACGCCGTGTCGCTCTACGACGAGGTGACCGTGCGCCCGGCGGACCGGACCAGCGTGCAGGTGACCGGGCGGGACGCGGTCTCGGTCCCGGCCGGGCGGGCCAATCTCGCGGCGCGGGCGGCGCGCGCCCTGGCCGCCAGCCTGCGCCGGCGGGGCAGGTCCGCGGTGCAGATCGAGATCCGCAAGCGGATTCCGGTGGCTGCGGGCCTGGCGGGCGGCAGCGCGGACGCCGCCGCCACCCTGGTGGCGTGCAACGACCTCTGGGGAGCGGGCCTGTCCCCGGCGGAGCTGCGCGACGTCGCGGCGGGCGTGGGCAGCGACGTCCCGTTCGCGCTGCTCGGCGGGACCGCCGTCGGGCAGGGCCGCGGCGAGCGGCTCACCGCCGCGCTCGCGGCCGGGACCTACCACTGGGTGCTGGCCTTCGCGGCCGCCGGGCTGTCCACCCCCGAGGTGTACGCGGCGTGCGACCGGCTGCGGGCGGCCGGCGGCGCGGCCAAAGGCGCCGCCAACGGGACCGGGCCGGCGCTGAGCACCGAGCTGATGGCCGCGCTGCGCTCGGGCGACCCTGCCGCGGTCGGCCCGCTGCTCAGCAACGACCTGCAGCCCGCGGCCGTCTCGCTGCGCCCGGACCTGCGCCGGGCGCTGGCCGCGGGCCGGGAATTCGGGGCGCTCGGCGCGATCGTCTCCGGCTCCGGCCCCACCTGCGCCTTTCTCGCCGCGAACGCCGGACACGCCCGGGACCTCGCGGTCTCGCTGACCGGTGCCGGGGTGTGCCGGGGCGTCGTCCGGGTCAAGGGCCCGGCCGGCGGCGCCGCGGTCGTCGCGGCGGAGCCGGAGTGAGCGAGCCGGAGGGCGCCGCGTTGCCTGGACTGAGGAGCCGAAGCGAGGCACGAGCGCACGGCGACGAGGGAAGGGAACGCCGTGAAGGGGGAATGGGGAGG
>Ga0318495_10000198_pt1 | contig 16072 bp, 15 predicted proteins | sample GRESIP108b1f25_FD_203752 | JGI IMG/M metagenome (GOLD analysis project Ga0318495, IMG submission 203752) | Tropical soil microbial communities from Luquillo Experimental Forest, Puerto Rico - GRE.SIPMG.108b1f25 | ecosystem: Environmental > Terrestrial > Soil > Tropical forest > Bulk soil...
ACCCGCCTGCTGCGCCAGCAGCGCGTCGCCTACACCGAGCACCCCTACCGCTACGAGGAGCACGGGGGGACGGCCGTCTCCGCGCGCGAGCTGGGCGTCGACGAGCACGCGGTGGTGAAGACGCTCGTCATGGAGGACGACGGCGGCGCGCCGCTCGTCGTCCTCATGCACGGCGACCGGGAAGTGTCGACCAAGGCGCTGGCCCGGCAGCTCGGGAAGCGCGCCATCCAGATCTGCAAGCCGGAGGTGGCGCAGCGACACAGCGGATATCTCGTCGGCGGGACGAGTCCGTTCGGCACCCGGAAGGCCATGCCGGTGTACGTGGAGCGGAGCGTCCTCGCCCTCGACCGCCTCTACATCAACGGCGGGTCGCGGGGGTTCCTGGTCGGGATCGCACCCTCCGAGCTCGTACGCGTCCTCGCCGCGACGCCGGTCGACGTCGCGATCGAAGGCTGATCGGCGCGCTTTCCGGCGGCCCGGCCCGAGAGCCGCTCTGCTACGCTCGGATCGTCGGCCTGTCGGTCGCGACCGGCCCACCCTGGAGCCCCGTGTCCTTGCTCTGCCCCATCTTCGTCCCCGACCCGGAGCGCGTCACGTGGCAGCGAGGCTGAGCCGTCGCCCGGCGCCACGGCCCGCGCCGCGCGTCCCGGCGCCACTCCGCCGGGCGCGCTTCGCGCCCGCCGTGATGGAGGTCCTGCGTCGTCTCGATGCGGCCGGGCATCGCTCGTGGCTCGTCGGCGGGGCCGTCCGGGACCTGCTGCTGCGGCGGAGCCGGCTCGACCCGGCCGACCTCGACGTGGCGACGCCCGCCCGGCCCGAGCAGGTGAGCGCCCTGTTCCAGAAGGTGATCCCGACCGGCATCGAGCACGGCACGGTGACGGTGCTCGCGGCGGGCGGCGTGCCGGTCGAGGTGACGACCTTCCGCGGCGAAGGCGCCTACCTCGACGGGCGGCGGCCGTCCTCGATCACCTTCCTGTCCGACATCGACGACGACCTGTCTCGCCGCGACTTCACGGTGAACGCGCTGGCGTTCGACCCCATCGGCCACGAGCTGCGCGACCCGTTCGGCGGTCAGGACGACTTGCGGCGGCGGCGCCTCCGGGCCGTGGGGGATCCCGCCGCGCGCTTCGCCGAGGACGGCCTGCGTCCGCTGCGGGCAGCGCGGTTCGCGGCGCAGCTCGGGTTCACGCTCGACCCAGCCACCCGCAGCGCCATCCGCCCGGCGCTCCCCGTGACCGCGAAGGTCTCCGCGGAGCGGGTCATGACGGAGGTCTCGAAGCTCCTCCTCGCGGCGCATCCCGGGCGCGGCCTCGACCTGCTCGACGCGACCGGGCTGCTGGAGGTCGTCCTGCCCGAGCTCGCGGCGTGCCCGGCCCCGAGGCGCCGGCACGCCTTCGCGGCGGTGGGCCTCGCACCGCGCGAGCTGCCGGTGCGACTCGCGGCGTGGCTTCACGTCGTGCCGCGCGGGAGCAGCACGGACGAGGTGGCGAGCGCCACGCGCCAGATCTTGGCGCGGATGCGGTTCGCGGGAGCGGTGGTCGAGCTCGCCGCAGCGCTCGTCGCCGAGCACGTCTGCCTGCTCGACCGTCGGGCGATGGGCGTTTCCGACGACGCCGCCGGCGTGCGCAGGCTCATGGCGCGGATCGGGCGCGCCCGGTTGGCGCACCTCTTCGCGATATGGGAAGCGGACGCACGGGCCTTACGTCCGCCCGGACGCTCCCGGAAGGAGCTGTCGGCGCTGCGTGCGCTGCGGGCGCGGGTCGCACGGATCGAGCGGGCGCACCCTCCGCTCACCCCGGCCGAGCTGGCGCTGGACGGCCGCGCGGTGATGGACGTGCTGGGCGTCACCCCCGGCCCGGACGTCGGTGCGGCGCTTCGCCACCTCCTCGCGTGCGTGCTCGAGGACCCGCGGCTGAATACCGCGCCCGCGCTCACGTCCGAGCTGAGGGCGTGGTGGTGGCGTCGGCCCGATGGGGCGCCACCCGCCCCACGGTGAGCAGCGGGCGGGCCTCCCGCGGCACCTTATACTTGGCGGCGAGGCGAGCACCGATGGCGCAGCGGCTCCTCCAGCACGACGTCGTGGGCGCCTCGGCGGCCGAGCGCGACCGCCGGCGGTCCGCGTTCATGAAGGACCTCGCGCACGAGCTCGCGACGCCGCTCACGCCCATCGCGGGGTACCTGAAGCTCCTGCAGACGGCGCGCCTCGGCCCGCTCTCGCCGGAGCAGCGCAAGGCCGTCGACGCGATGTCGAGCGCGGTGACGCGGCTCACGCGCATCGTCGACAACCTGGCCGACTTCGCGAGCCTCGAGGGGGGACCGGCCACCCTGTCGACGTCGCCGATCGACCCGGACGCGCTGGCGGAGGAGGTGGCGAGGGAGGTGCAGCCCTACGTCCGCGACGCCCGCCTGCACCTCGAGGTCCGGCGCGCCGGTGGTGGGCCCATCCTGGCGGATCCGAAGAAGCTCCGGCAGGCGCTCGCCAACGTGGTGCAGAACGCGGTGAGGTACTCGCCGCACGGAGGGGAGATCCTCGTCGAGGTGACGCGCGACGCGAGCCGGCTGCGGTTCGCCGTGTACGACCAGGGGCCTGGCCTCTCGGCGGCGGAGGTGGCGCGGATCTTCGAGCCCTTCCAGCACCCGTACCGCCCGGAGGACCGCCGGCGTCCGAGCTCGGGTCTCGGGCTACCGGTTGCGCGCCGCATCGCCGAGGCCCACGGTGGCTGTTTCACGGTCGAGAGCCCGCCGCGCGCGCAACCCGCCTCCGGCCGTCATTTCAGCGGCGCGAAGTTCGTCATCGAGATCGCGCTCCACGCGCCGTCCTCCACGGCGCCCGCGACCGTCCCGAGGTAGAATCGCCGCTCTTGCGCGTCCTCGTCGCCATGTCGGGCGGCGTCGATTCCTCCGTCGCCGCCGCGCTGCTGCAGGAGTCCGGGCACGACGTGCTCGGCGTGTCGATGCGCGTCTTCGACTACGCCGACCCGTCGAAGGGCCGCTCATGCTGTGCCCCGGAGGATCTCGACGATGCGCGGGCGGCCGCGCGCGCGCTCGGGATTCCGTTCTACGTGGCGAACCTCGAGGAGCACTTCGGACGCGCGGTCATCGACCGGTTCGTCGACGACTACGTCGCCGGCCGGACCCCGAACCCGTGCGTCGCCTGCAACAGCGAGGTGAAGTTCAAGTGGCTGCTGCGGCGGGCCCGCGCGCTCGGGGCGAAGCTCGCCACCGGGCACTACGCGCGAGTGGAGCGGCGCGGCGATCGGCTGGCCCTGTGCGCCTCGCCGCACGCCAAGGATCAGAGCTACTTCCTGTACGGCCTCGGCCAGGACGCGCTCGCCGACGTCCTCTTCCCGGTGGGCGCGCTCGAGAAGGCCGAGGTGCGCCGCATCGCGGCCCGGCGCGGGTTGCCCGTGGCCGAGAAGGCCGAGTCGCAGGAGATCTGCTTCGTGACGCGGGGCGACGCAGGCGACTTCGTGGCCCTGCGCGCGCCTGATCGGCTCCGTGCGGGCGAGCTGGTCTCGACCGCCGGCGAGGTGCTGGCGCACCACGGAGGCGTGCACCGGTTCACGGTGGGGCAGCGCCGCGGGCTCGGACTGGGCGGCGGCGATCCGCGCTACGTGGTCCGGATCGATGCGGAGGCGGGGAGGGTCGTGGTCGGGAACGCGGCGGAGGCGTCGCGGCGCGCGTTCCGGGTCGGCGAGGTGAGCTGGGTCGCCGGGCGCGCGCCGGCCGGCGCCGTGACGGCGCGTGTGAGGGTGCGGCACCGGCACGAGGGCGCCCCCGCCACCGTGCGCGCCGACGGCACCGGAGCGGAGGTGGAGCTCGAGGTACCGGTCCGCGGGGTCGCGCCCGGGCAGGCCGCCGTCTTCTACGACGGCGACGAGGTGCTGGGTGGAGGGAGGATTCTCCCGGGGTGAATACCCTACGGTCGGTCGGGTGCGGCGGCGGGGGACAAGCCCCCGCCCTACAGAGCTGTAGGCGGGGCCTTGCGCCCCGCCCGATGCGCTGCGGCGGTGCGGGGGTGTCGGGGGCGGAGCTCCCGACTCGGAAGTCGGCGAAGCCGGCGGCCGCTCGCGACAGCGAGCGAAGGCGCCGAAGGCGCTGCCGCCGGGGCCGTTCCGTGAGGCGACCGCTTGGATCACTGTGACCTCCTCATCGTCGGCGCCGGTCCCGCCGGTTGCGCCGCGGCCGCCGCGGCGCGGCGGGTAGCGCCGGGGGTCCGCGTCGTCGTGGTCGACGCAGCGCGCTTCCCGAGACCGAAGCCGTGCGGGGGAGCGCTGACCGGCGGCGCCCAGCGGGAGCTGGAACTGGCTGGGCTGGCGCTGCGGGTGCCGCACGCGGTGGTGACGCACGCGGCGCTTCGCGTCGAGGGTGTCGTGCGCCGGGTCGAGCTGCCCCGGCCAGCCGCGGTCGTGCGGCGGATCGAGCTCGATCACGATCTCGTCCGGCAGGCGCGAGCGGCCGGCGCCAGGGTCGAGGAGGACGCGCGACTGCTCGGCCTCGAGGGTGACGTCGCGCGCACCGGTGCCGGGGAGATCCGGTTCCGCGCGCTCGTCGCCGCCGACGGCGTGGGGAGCGCGGCGCGGCGAGCGCTCGGCCTCGGGCCCGGACGGCGAGCACCGCTGCGCGAGGGGCACCTCGCCGGCGCGGCGCAGTGGGATCTGCTGTTCGACCTCGACGCGCCCGGGGCCGGGTATGCCTGGCGCTTCCCCTGCTTCATCGAGGGCCGGCCCGCGGAGAGCTGCGGGGTGTACACGCTCGGCGACGGCGGCGCGCTCGAGGGCGCGCTGCGGTGTTTCACCCGGCGCGAAGGCATCGCGACGCCGCTGGAGGTGACACCGAGCGCGCTCCGGCTCTACGAGCCCAGCGGACCGGTCGGCCGCGGGGCGGCGCTGCTCGCCGGCGATGCCCTCGGTGCCGATCCGCTGGCCGGGGAGGGGCTCCGCTATGCGCTGTGGTCCGGGCGGATCGCGGGCGCCGTCGCCGCGCGCGCCCTCGCCCGCGGCGGCGCGCCCTCGACCGCGACGTACCGCGCTCGCCTCATGGCCTCGCGCTCGGGGATCCTGCTCGAGCTCACCTCCCGGCTCGCCCCGCGCCTCTACGGCGGGCACCGGCGCTGGAGGCGCGCCGCCGCGGACGCCCAGGTGGCCGAGGCGCTCGCCGCCCTCGTCTCGGGCGAACCTCCGGCGGGGCCGCTCCTCGCCATGGCGATGCGGCTCGCCGCCGCGGCGCCACGCCTCGCCGGCCGCTCCTGACCCGCCTAGTACCTTGCGGGGACCTCCCTGTGGGCCTATCAAGCACACATGCGCCTCGCCGACGGCCGGATCGTGCCCGACCTGCCCCTCGACGGGGACAAGGCCGCGCGCTGCCGCGCCCTGGCGGACCGGATCACGGCCCAGGTGCTGCAGTTCGTCGAGCGCCACACGACCACCTCGATCGAGCGCACGGTTCTCCGGCTGTTCGGGTTCCACGGAGCTGGCCCGGGCGGCGTACCCTGGGTGAACGTCATGGTGGACGAGCTGCACGCGCGCGGGCTGCTCCGCCAAGGCGCGGCGACCTGGCTCGGGTACGCCCTGCGCGGCGGGGCGCGCGACCCGGCCGAGGTGGCGGCCCGGCTCGCAGCGCTGCCCCGCTCGCCGGCGCCGCTCGCGCCGGAGGAGAGCGCGGCGCTCCGCGCCGAGGTGGTGGACGAGGCGCGCAGGGCCGTGGGCGAGCTGCGCCGGCGCGTCGAGGCGCGTGAGGCGCTGAAGCGGGAGCTCGGCGCCGGCGCTCGCCCGCACCGGTACGTGATCGTCGCGACCGGGAACATCCACGACGACGTCGAGCAGGCGTGCGCGGCGGCCCAGGCCGGGGCGGACGTCATCGCGGTGATCCGGTCCACGGCCCAGTCGCTCCTCGACTACGTGCCCGACGGCGCCACCACCGAGGGCTACGGCGGGACGTACGCCACGCAGGAGAACTTCCGCATCATGCGGGAGGCGCTCGACGAGGAGTCGCGGAGGCAGCGGCGGTACCTGCACCTCACGAACTACTCGTCGGGCCTGTGCATGAGCGAGATCGCCTTCGCGGCGGCGTGGGAGCGGCTCGACATGCTGCTCAACGACGCCATGTACGGCATCCTCTTCCGCGACATCAACATGAAGCGGACGCTGTGCGATCAGCACTTCTCGCGCCGCATCTGCGCCTTCGCGGGGATCGTGATCAACACCGGGGAGGACAACTACATCACCACCGCCGACGCGGACGAGGCCGCCCACACGGTCATCGCGTCGCAGTTCATCAACGAGAGCTTCGCGCACCGGGCCGGGCTCCCCGACCGCCTCATCGGCCTCGGCCACAGCTTCGAGATCGACCCCGCGCGCGAGGACACCATCGCTCGCGAGCTGGCGCAGGCGCTGCTCGTCCGCACGCTCTTCCCGGACGCGCCCATCAAGTACATGCCACCCACCAAGCACAAGGAGGGGGACATCTTCTTCAGCCACGCCTACGACGTGATGGCCGACGTGGTCGGGCAGGTGACCGGGCAATCGATCCAGCTCCTCGGCATGATGACCGAGGCGATGCACAACCCCTTCCTCTTCGACCGGTACGAGGCGCTGAAGAGCGCCGCGTACGTGTACCGGGCCTGGCGCAGCATGGGAGCCGAGATCCAGCTCCGGCCGGACGGTCTCATCGCGCAGCGCGCGAACGAGACGCTGTCGAACGCGCTCGCGCTCCTCGAGGAGGTGGCGGAGGATGGGCTCATGGCGGCCATCGGCAAGGCGCGCTTCGGCGACGTGGCGCGGCGCGAGGACGGAGGCAAGGGCCTCGGCGGCGTGGTGGAGCGCGCGCCGGATTACTTCAACCCCTTCCTCGACGTCCTGGAGACCGCATGAATCGAAGCGAACGCTCGCCCCGCCTGGCCAGGAGGAGGGGCGGCGAGAGAGTCGGCCTCGCGCTCCTGCTCGCCGGGTGCACCGTCGTCCACGAGCGCGCGCAGGAACGGGGGCCGGTCTCGCGCCCCGCCGGCGACGAGGGGATGCTGCTGTACACGGTGGGGCGGCTCACGTTCGAGGCTCCCGCCGGTTGGGAGGCGCGCGGCGACGAGCGGCACGTGCTGCTGGTGAGCGCCCGCGGCGACGCCCGCATCGACGCCCAGCTCGCGGACCGCGCGTTCAAGGACGACACTGAATGCCTGGCGCAGGCGGAGCAGTCGCTGGCGCGAGGCGCCGAGAAGCTCCAGAAGGTCCGGCGCCACCCGACCACGCTCGCGGGGCGCAAGGCGCTCGTGCAGGAGGCCGACCAGCAGGGCTGGCACGGATGGGCGTGGGCGGTGTGCGACGGCGGCGAGCAGTACCGGGTCTTCTTCACCGGACGCTCGCCGCTCGGCGAGGAGGCGCTGCGCGCGTCGCGGCTCATCCCGTCGTCGGCGGTCCTGTCGGGGAGGCCCGTCTCTTGACCGCCACCCCCGAGCCTCGGCTCATCCGCCCTTACGGCGACCGCCGCGACGACGGGGTGGTCCAGCTCGCCTTTACGCTGCCGCTTCCCCCGGGCGAGCGGGCGCGCGAGGCGGCGGCCGAGCTCGCCCGGCGGATGGGGCTGGAGCAGGTGCTGGTGGCGGCCATGGAGCGCGCCGCCGAAGGCTTCACCTGCTTCGTCGTCTACGGCCGCACCCCCGTGGCGGTCGACGCCGCGGCGCTAGACGTGCCGGAGGTGGTGACGAGGAAGAAGGGGTTCGACGAGCTGAACGCGATCGTCGCGCGCGAGGTGGGACGGCGGATCGTGGTGCTGGGCGCGTGCACGGGTTCCGACGCGCACGCGGTGGGCATCGACGCCATCATGAACATGAAGGGCTTCGCCGGGGACTACGGCCTCGAGCGGTACCCGATGTTCGACGCGCGCAACCTGGGTGCCCAGGTCGAGAACGCCGCGCTGGCGCGGCTGGTCAAGGAGGTGCGCGCGGACGCGGTCCTGGTCTCGCAGGTCGTGACCCAGCGCGACGTCCACAAGGAGAACTCGCGCCAGCTCCTCGACGAGCTGTCGCGGCTCGGGATCCGTGAGCGGGTCATCGCCCTCCTGGGGGGGCCGCGCATCGACCACCGCACCGCGCTCGAGCTGGGGTACGAAGCGGGGTTCGGGCCGGGGACGAAGCCGTCCGACGTGGCGAACTACCTCGTGGGCGAGGTGCTGCGGCGGATGGGGAAGACGCTCGCCTGAAAGGAGCGCGCATGACGGAGGCCGGTCAGGTGAGGTTGCGGCTGCGTCTCTCGCAGGCGGACGCGCACTACGGCGGCGACCTCGTCGATGGCGCGCGCGTGCTGGCGCTCTTCGGCGACGTCGCGACCGAGCTCCTCGTGCGGCACGACGGCGACGAGGGGTTGTTCCGCGCCTACGATGCGGTCGAGTTCCTGGCGCCGGTGCACGCGGGCGACTTCCTCGAGGTCACCGGCGAGATCGTGCGGGTCGGGGCGACCTCGCGCGCGATGCGGTTCGAGGCTTGGAAGGTCATCGCGCCGCGGCGCGACCTCTCGGACAGCGCGGCCGAGGTCCTGGCGGAGCCGGTGCTCGTGTGCCGCGCCAGCGGGACGTGCGTCGTCCCGAAGGACAAGCAGCGCAGGTAGGCCGACGGAGCGTCCCGTGGACAAGATCATCATCACCGCTGCCGTGGTCGGGGCCGAGGTGACGCGCGCCCAGAGCCCGTTCGTCCCGTACACGCCGGCGGAGATCGCGCAGGCGGCCGTCGAGGCCTGGCGCGCGGGTGCGGCGGCGGTGCACCTCCACGCGCGCTGGCCGGACGGCCGCCCGTCGCAGGAGGCTCAGCACTTCCGCGAGATCATCGACCGGATCCGCTGCGCGGGATGCGATGCGGTGCTCCAGTGCTCCACCGGAGGCGCCGTCGGCATGGCTCTCGAGGAGCGGCTCGGCTCGCTCGTCGACGGCGCCGAGATGGGGACGCTCAACCTCGGCACCATGAACTTCGGCGACGAGGTGTTCGTCAACACGCGCCCCGATATCGTCCGCGTCGCGGCGCGGCTGCGCGAGCGGGGGCTCGTCCCGGAGTGCGAGGTGTACGACGCGGGGATGCTCGACACGCTGCGTTGGCTGCTCGGGAAGGGGCACCTCGCGCCGCCCTATCACGTGCAGTTCGTCCTCGGCGTTCCGGGGGGGATGGGCGCGAGCGAGCGGAACCTGGCGTTCCTGTTGGACGGGCTCCCGGAGCCCACGCACTGGACGGCCGCGGGGGTCGGGCGGGCGCAGCTCGAGGTGGCGCGGCTCGCGGCACGCCTCGGCGGGCACGTGCGCGTCGGGCTGGAGGACAACCTCTACCTGTCGAAGGGTGTGCTGGCGCGGGGCTCGCACGAGCTCGTGGCACGCGCCGTGGAGCTGGTTGGTGGGGAAGGGCGGGTCGCCGCGACCCCGGATGAAGCACGCCAGCTGCTCGGGATCGCACGCCGTCCCGCGACCCACGATTGACGGAGAGGCGAGGGATGCGCGCCGACGGCCTCGGGCACAGGCGAGCCTTGACGCCTGCCTTCGCGGGGCGCTACGTTCCCGCGCTCGCGACGACGGCTCGACCAACCGGGGGGAAGGTCACGACATGACGAAGGCGGACCTCATCGAGAAGGTGCAGGCGACGCGGCCGGACCTCTCGAAGCGGCAGGTATCGGACCTCGTGGACGCGGTCTTCGACCACCTCGCCCGCGCCATCCGCAAGGACAAGCGCTTCTCGATGCCGGGCTTCGGCACGTTCGTGGTGAAGCGGCGCGCGGGGCGCGTCGGTCGCAACCCGCAGACCGGTGCCGCGATCGAGATCGCGCCCACAAAGACGGTCGGGTTCAAGCCGGCGCCGGAGCTGAAGAAGGCGCTGTAGCCGGTCGTCTCATGGGCTTCGCCGACTGGCTCCGGGAGTTCCGCCTCCTCCACGAAAAGGCGAAGCAGGGCGAGCTCCGGGGTGGCGACCTCGCAGCCTATCGCACCGGCCGCGACGAGCTGGCCCGGGCGCTCCTGGCGGCGCAGCGGATGGCGCTGCCGGCTGGCCTACGGCCCCGGCAAGCGCTGCGTGTGGCGCGGGCGCTGCAGGCGGACCTCCAGTTCATCGACGGCGACGTGCGCGCCATGACCGTCGACGTGTCGGCGGGCGGGTTCGCGGCCCTGATGGCGAAGGCGCCCAAGGTGGGCGAGGAGCTCAAGGTTGCCCTGCGCATGCCGGGCGGCGAGCCGCTGCGGTCCGACGCGCGCGTGATCGAGGTGCGGCCCCAGGTCGGAAACGCGCGCGCCTCCTTCCAGCTTTTGGAGCTGGAGGAGGCGGACGCGGAGCGGCTCGAGCTGCTCGTGTTCGACGCCGTGCTGGCGCAGCTCCAGGGGTGAGCGCGGCCGCGGGGACGGAGCTCCGCAGCCGCGCTGCCGCCCGACTCAGAACCAGGCCAGCGCGGCGACCGTGCCGGTCACCTGGTCCTGCGTCGGGACGCCCTTGTTGAAGATCGACTGGTTGGAGTGGTCCCAGCGCGCCTCGACGCGCAGCTCCGAGTTGCCGCCGACCGGCACTGACAGGCCCGCCGTGCCCTCGTAGACCTCCGTGTCGACGCCGGTCGCGAAGCGAGCGCCGTGGAAGTCCTTCACGTATTCGCCGCGGGCCGTGAGGCGCGCCACGTCGCCGGGGAAGGACCAGCGAGCGGCGAGCCCGACCCCCCACCACGCGTCGGCGTCCTCGGTCGCCCAGTCGAAGTTGGCGAGCAGCCCGAGAGGCCCGACGGTGGTCCCGGCGACGACGTCGACCAGCGTCCGGTAGGCGCCCTTGGTGTTGGCCGCGCCCGACCAGACCGTCGGGTTCGGCCCGACGTAGGCGGTGACCGCGGCGGTGGTGTTGGACGGACCGGCGTACGCGAGCTGCGCCTCGCCGGTCTTCCCGGCGTGGCTGCTCGTCACGGCGTCCCAGCCGTTGTTGACGCCCATGCGAAGCGTGAACTCGCTGCTCAGGGGCAGCGTGGCGCGCGCGCCAGTGTGGCCGACCGGGACGAGCGCGTAAAGCAGCGACCGCGAGTAGAGCCAGTTGTCCTTGGCCGGCACGACCTCGGAGCTTGCGAGCGTCACGAACCGGCCGGCGTCGAGCTCGACCGGGCCGAGCTTCAGGGCGGCGTATGCCTGCAGGACATAGCGGGCGAAGCTGGGGGTCGGCGAGCCAGCGGCTGCGGCCGAGGTCGCGTCGATGGCTGTGGCGGTATTGCCGAACTGGAGGTCGATGCGGAAGCCCGCGGGCGCCGGCGCCATCGCCGCCGACAGGACCGCGTCACCCAGGTTGAAGCCGTTGGCGTAGTCGAACGCCCGCGCGACGATGGGCGCGTCCTGCGCGGCGTCGAGGCGCGCCTGGTAGTACGCGTCCACGAAGCCGCTGAACGTGACGGTGGAGTACCAGGGCGGCGGCTTCGCTGGCTCGGGCGGCGCGGTGCTCGGAGCGGCGGCCGGGGCGGCCGGCGGGTTTGCTGGAGCCGCGGCCGGGGTGGCGGTCTGGGCGGCCGCGAGCAGGGGCAGGAGGAGCGCCACGGCGGCGCTGGTTCGGAGGGCCTTGGACAAGGGGTTTCCTTTCGAGGTCGACTGGCGGTGACGCGCCGCATGTTGCAGCGGCCATGCCGCCAGGCGAGCCCCAGGATGACGCGCCCTTGCCAGGGCAGACGGCCCTGCTGCTCGCTCCAGCGTCACGAAGTGCCCGCGGGGCGGTCAGCAGGGCCCATCGCGTCAGGACTTCGCCGCGACCTCGTGCAGCGCCGGGGCGTGGGCGTGGGCGGGCTCCGGCCGGTGGCCGAACGCGGAGTCGTCGGCGTTGATGTACGCCCGCTCGCCCGACTCGGCGATGTCGAGGCCGCTCCACTCGTCCTGTTCCTCGGAGCGGAGCGGCGTCACGAGCGCCACGAGCCGCAGGATCCCCCACGAGAGCCCGCCCGACCAGACGTAGGTGGCGAGGACGCCGACGAGCTGCACGCCCAGCAGGCGGAGGCTGCCGTCGGCGCCGTCGGGGTTCACGGCGCGGGTGGCGAGCACGCCGGTGAGCAGGGCGCCGAGCGTCGCGGCGACGCCATGGACGGCGAAGACGTCGAGGGCGTCGTCGAGGCCGAGCCGCGGGCGCACGCGGACCGCCAGCAGCGAGGCGATGCCGGCCGCCGCGCCGAGCCCGATCGACGAGAGCGGCGTGATGAAGCCGGCGGCCGGCGTCACGGCCACGAGCCCGGCCACCGCGCCGGAGGCGAGGCCGACGCCCGACATCTTGCCGTGGAAGAAAAAGAGCTCCGCCAGGCCCCAGGCCAGCGACGCCGCGGCGGGAGCGAAGAAGGTGTTGGCGAAAGCGGTCGCGGCGAGCCCGTTGGCGGCGAGGGCGCTCCCGCCGTTGAAGCCGAGCCAGCCGAACCAGAGCAGGCCGGCGCCGAGGATGGCGAACGGGACGTTGTGGGGAAGGACGGTCGGGACGCGCAGGCCGCGCCTGCGGCCGAGGACGATCGCGAACACGAGCGCGGCGGCGGCGGCGTTGATGTGCACCACGGTGCCGCCGGCGAAGTCGAGCGCGCCGAGCTGCCGCAGCCAGCCTCCCGGCGCCCACACCCAGTGTGCCACCGGCGTGTAGACGACGACGCTCCACAAGGCGACGAAGAGCACGAACGCCTTCATCCGGACGCGCTCCACGAGGGCGCCGGAGATGAGCGCGGGCGTGATGACCGCGAACATGGCCTGGAACAGCATGAACGCCGCGTGCGGCACCGTCGGCGCGAGGTCCTTCGCCACCTCGCCGCCCACGCCGCGGAGACCGACGAAGCCGAGGCCGCCCACGAAGCGGTCGAGCACGCCCGGGCCGGGCGCGAAGGCGAGGCTGTACGACACGAGACCCCACAGCACGCCCACGAGCGCCATGCAGGCGAGGGACATGATCATCGTGTGCACGACGTTCTTGGCGCGGACGAGGCCGCCGTAGAAGAAGGCGAGGCCGGGCGTCATGAGCAGCACGAGACCGGCGCTGACCAGGACGAGGGCAGTATCGCCGGTGTCCACGGTGCCGGGCGCGGCCAGGGCCATGGTGGGGACGACGAGCGCGAGCGCCGGGACGAGCAGCTTTTTCAAGGCTTCCTCCGGAGGGATGGGGCCCGCCGAGGGGTGCAGCCCGTGTGCCGAGCACGACCTGGCCTCTTTTCAAGGCAGCAGGCGCTGGTCGGACGGAGCATGCCCGGGAGTCAAGCACGCACCTGCACGCTGCGCGGGCAGCGATGGGTTCGAGCCTGGGCGCGGTGAGGGGTCCGCGAGGAGCGTCGTCCGTCCTACCCGGGCTGGGAGGCGTGACGCTTCTTCTGCTTGGACTTCGACTGGGTCGTCTTCGAGGAAGCCCGAGCGGGCTTCGACTTCTTGGCCGCGGCGGCGTGCACCTTGAAGCCGTGCAGGACCTGCTTCGGCGGCGGCTCGACGCGCGTCGGTGGGGGTGGCGGCGGGATCCACGGATCGTCATCGCTCGCGGAGACGAGCGTGCCCGGCGTTCCGTCCGGTACGCGGTACCGCCCGCGCTCGACCTCGAGCTGTCCGGCGGCGCGCTGCAGCCAGGCGCGCAAGTCGGCGTCGAGGCCGGTGGCTTCGAGGGTGGCGGCCGCGCCCGCGCGGTCGCCGGCGCGCGCCTGGAGCGCGGACAGGTACAGCGCGGCCCGCGCGCGCTCCACCTGCGGCGAGCCGCCGGTGTCGCCCGCGAGGCGGCGGAGCGGCGCGTTCGCCTCCTCGGGCGCGATGTCGCGGGAGAGGGCGAGCTTGGCGAGACCGAACGTCGCGCGCGCGTGGGGTCCGGGAGCGGCGGCGTCGGTGCCGGGCAATCCCGCCGCGAGCGCCCGCGACGAGGCCTCGATGGCGGCGACGTACGCGGCCCGCGCGTCGGCGGCGCGGCCCGATCGCCGCAACAGGTCGCCGCGCAACGCGAGCGCGGCGGGGAGCTCGGGATCGCCGGTGAGGGCGCGGTCGAGCGACTCGGCGGCGGCCGCCCCGCTCCCGGCGAGGAGGGCGACGCGGGCGGCGAGCACGTCGGCGAGGCCGCCCTGGCCCGCGCGGTTGGCGTACTCGAGGGCGGTACCGGCCTTGCCTTCGCGCAGCGCCAGCGCCGCCACCGCCAGCTGCGCCTCGGGAGTCACGCGCGAGGCGCGCATGGGCTCCACGAGCAGCGCGTTGGCCTCGGTCGCAGCGGACGCCTCGCGGAAGTCGATCGCGAGCAGGGCGAGCGCGAGCGCGCGCAACGCGCCGGCTTCGCGAGGATCGAGGTGGGCCGCGCGGACTCCGAGCAGGTCAGCCGCGCGCTGGCTGCCGAGCCACGTGTCGGCGCGCACGAGCTGCCGCGCGCGAGCGATCGACACCGCGACGATGCGGCGCTCCTGGTGAGCGCGGTAGGCGTAGACACCCAGGGCGCCAGCCGCGACCACGGCGGCACCGAGCGACAACACGAGCCATCGGGGTGCGCCCGACCGGCCGCGCTTACGGCCGGCGGCTGTGCTGCCGTCCACGATGTCCTCGGAGCCGACCTCGACCGGCTCGTCACCGGGAGGGAAGTCGGGGTCCTCGGACCCGGGCGCGGCGGGAAGCGTCATCCGCAGCTGCGGGGAGCACGCTACGGCGAATTCTGGCCCTTGATCTCGCGCTCGTCCTCGCGGGCGACACCGGACAGGACGTCGTTCACGGACGGGAACCGCATGATCTCGCCGCGCGCGATGCGCCACGCCTGCTGCACGATCCACGACAGCGAGCGGTCCTGCCGGTTCGCCTCGGCCTGGATCTCGTTCAGCATGTCCTCGGGGAAGTACAGGGACTGCTTGCGCTTGTCAGTGCCGGGCATCGCCACTCCGTCCCCCTTGGGGTAAGTACGTTCGGTAGCTTGTACGCGAGGCTCGGCCGCCTGGTCAAGTTACCGGCGATCGTGGTCGAATGTGCGACAGAATGCCGCAATGGGCAAAAAAAAGGGGAGCCGGCATTGCTGTCGGCTCCCCCAGTGGGCCTAGAGGGGGAGGGGGGGGACCCCTAGACCCAGCGCTTCAGAATTCTATCGAGTCATAACCGCGACCCCCAACATCGCATTCCTGAATCTCACCGGGCAACTGTCCGGCCGCGAAATGCATCGACCGGATGGGGGTTTGCCGTCAACCTCGGTGGAACCGCTCGGCTCGGCGGAGCATTCCGCGGCCCCGGCGCCGCGCACCGCGGTAAGTAAAGGCGCGAAAGGAAACGGGCTGACCGCGTGAGGCACCTCCGTCTCCAACCGTTCGAAGCGGCGGTGCTCGGCACGATCCGGCGGCGCGCCCTGCTCGCGCCCGGAGCGAGGGTGCTGGTGGCCCTCTCTGGTGGACCCGACTCGACCGCGCTGCTCCGCGCGCTCGCCACCCTGCGTCGAGGCGGCCAGCTGGCTGCCCTCCACGCCTGCCACGTCGACCACCAGCTCAGGGCCGGGAGCGCCGCCGACGCGAGCTTCTGCGAGCGGCTGTGCGATGAGCTCGGGGTGCCGCTCCTCAGGGCGGCCGTCGACGTCGCGCCGGGCGCCAGCCTCCAGGAGGCGGCGCGCCGAGCGCGCTACCGGGCGCTCGCCAGTGCGGCAGCACACAGCGGCGCGGATCTGATCGCAACCGGTCACACGCTCACCGATCAGGCCGAGACGGTGCTGCTGAGGTTGCTGCGCGGCGCGGGCGCGCGCGGGCTGGGCGGCATCCCGGCCCGCCGCGGCAAGTACATCCGGCCGCTCATCGACTGCTCGCGCCGTGAGGTGCTGGATTACCTCGCCGCGGCGGGCGCCGCGTTCCTGGAGGATCCGAGCAACGCCTCGCCGCGCTTCCTCCGCAATCGCGTACGGCACGAGCTCGCCCCCGCGCTCGAGGCGCTGGCGCCGGGCGCGGAGCAGCGGCTGGCGCGCGTGGCCGACCTGCTCCGGGACGACGACCGCGCGCTGGAGCGTGCGGCGCGTCGCCTGGTCCCCCGTGGCGCCGCCGACGCGGAAGCCGCCCGCCTATCGGGCGCTCCGGTCGCGGTCCAGAGGCGCGCCGTGCGCCGCCTGTGGCGCGCTGCCACGGGATCGCGCCGCAAGCTGGAGGCGGTCCACGTC
>Ga0318495_10000202_pt1 | contig 15869 bp, 19 predicted proteins | sample GRESIP108b1f25_FD_203752 | JGI IMG/M metagenome (GOLD analysis project Ga0318495, IMG submission 203752) | Tropical soil microbial communities from Luquillo Experimental Forest, Puerto Rico - GRE.SIPMG.108b1f25 | ecosystem: Environmental > Terrestrial > Soil > Tropical forest > Bulk soil...
GGTGAAGACCGGCGGGACGAACCCGTCGTCGAGGCTGCGCAGCCCGTCGACGAGCTCGCCGGCCGGCGGCTCGACGGCCCAGATCTGGACGTCGGGCCGCTTCTCCTTCAGGAACCGGCCCACCCCGACGATCGTGCCGGTCGTCCCGAGCCCCGCCACGAAGTGCGTGACCTCGGGGCAGTCCTCGAGGATCTCGGGCCCGGTCGTCGCGTAGTGCGCCTCGGGGTTGGCGGGGTTCGCGTACTGGTAGAGGAAGACCCACTCGGGGTGGTCGACGGCCAGGCTCCGCGCACGGCGCACCGCGCCGTTCGAGCCCTCCGCTCCCGGCGACTCGATGATCTCGGCGCCGAGCGCCTCGAGCAGCTGGCGGCGCTCGGGCGAGACGTTGTCGGGGAGCACGACCTTGAGCTGGTACCCGCGGAGCCGACAGACCATCGCGAGGGCGATCCCGGTGTTGCCGCTCGTCGGCTCGACGAGGACCTGGTCTGGCTTGCCGGGGACGAGGACGCCGTCTCGCTCGGCCGCCTCGACGAGCGCGAGCGCGACCCGGTCCTTCACCGACCCGGCGGGGTTGCGGCCCTCGAGCTTGAGCCAGATGCGCGTGGTCTCGGTCGGGCTGAGCGCGCTCACGTCGACCATCGGGGTGTGCCCGATGAGGTCGAGGACCGACGCGACCCGCGTCACGGCGTCGCCCCGCCCGCGACCGCCGGCAGGAGCGTCACCTCGTCCCCCGCGGCCACCGCGGTCGCGAGCCCGCCGGTGTAGCGGACGTCGTCGTCGTTCACGTAGACGTTGAGGAACCGGTGGAGGGTGCCGTCGGGGGTGAAGACCTGCGCGCGCACGCCGGGGTGGTCGTCGGCGAGGCGGCCGAGCACGTCGCCGACCGTCGTGCCCTCGACCGAGACGGTCCGCTGCCCCTCCGTCGCCGCGCGGAGCACGGTGGGGATCCTCACGGTGACGGGCATCGGGCCTCCAGCGATTCCTGACCGAACTGGTCAGACTTTACCGGGGGGCCCTGACGCCGTGCCCCCGGCTCACCCGGGCGCGGGCTTCGGCGGGCGGTAGACGGCGAGGAGCTGGACCGTCGCGCTCCCGAGCCCCAGCAGGACCGCGATGAGCAGCCCCTCGAGCCGCGAGTACTGCCACCACCCGGTGGCCTTGTCGATCGACCAGCGACCCGGACCCAGCGCCCCGAGCACCATGGCCGCGATCGCCACGGTGAGGCAGTACTCGATCCCCTGGCCGGGCTTGAAGACGAAGTACCCGTTCTTCCGGTGGACGGTGACGATCGCGACGGTCATGAGCGCGATGAGCGCCGCGGCGCCGATCGGCGTCGCGAACCCGAGCAGCAGCAGCGTGCCGCAGAAGAACTCGGTCGCGGTCGCGGCGATCGCGTTGACCTTGCCCGGCCGCATCCCGATGGACTCGAACCACCGCGCGGTGCCGGGGATCCGCCCGCCCCCGAAGACGTGGTTCATGCCGTGGGCGATGATCATCGACCCGAGGCCGATCCGCAGCGAGAGGAGCGCGAACGCGGTGACGGTCAGCGAGTTGGTCGCGGCGGGCACATGACCTCCGGACCGGATGGTACGCCGCGGGCGCCTAGCGCTCGACGACGCTGACCGGCTCCTCGTCGATCACGCCGCCCACGATCCGGAACGACCGCACCGCGGGCTCGGCGTCGCGGAGCGAGACGACCACCCAGTGCCACGACGGGTCGACGGCCCTGGCGACGTCGGTCGGCGAAGGGTACGCCTCGCTGTGCGTGTGGGAGTGGAACGCGCCGACCACGTCGAGCCCGTCGGCCTGCGCGGCGCGGTCCACGGCGAGGTGCTCGGCGGGGTCGATCGCGTAGACGACCGCGGAGGCCTCGGTGTTGCGCGTGGGCACCGCGTCTGTGACCGCGCCGCCGACGGACCCGACGAGCAGCCCGCACCCCTCGTTCGGCCGTTCGGCGACGCAGTGCGCGACGAGGCGGTCGAGCGCGGCCCTGCTGAGCTCGAGCACGCGCGCATCGTAGGTGGCGCGACCGCGCCGTACGCTGGCCGAGTGGCACGGGCGAAGCGGATGATCGCACGCCGCGACGCCGCCAGGGACGCCGCGCGCGCGCAGGACCGCACGGTCGCGACGAACCGGCGCGCGCGCCACGAGTACGAGATCCTCGAGCGGATCGAGTGCGGGATCGTCCTGCAGGGGAGCGAGGTCAAGTCGCTCCGCGAGGGCACCGCGCAGATCGCCGACGGGTACGCGCGCGTGGACGACGGGGAGCTGTGGCTCTACCAGACCCACGTGCCACCGTGGCGCACCGGTGTGGGGTTCTCCGCCCACGACCCGGACCGGCGCCGCAAGCTCCTCGTGCACCGCCGCCAGCTCGATGAGCTGCTGGGCAGGACGCGCACGCAACCGCTCACGCTCATCCCACTACGGCTCTACTTCACCGGAGGCAGGGTGAAGGTCGAGCTCGCGGTCGCGCGCGGCAAGCGCCTCTACGACCGGCGCCAGGCGCTGGCGAGGCGCGACGCCGAGCGGGACATGGCGCGTGCGGCGCGCGGCGCCGAGCGGATGGGCTGACCCAGGGGGTGCACGGATCGGTCGGCCGTCGGTCGCGACGGCGTCCCAGCCGCCGGCCCTCGATCCCGCCAGGGACGCAGCTCTGCTCCCCAGGGCACGGGCGCACGACCGAGCCGACCCACCCGCCGGCATCCGCGACGTGCGCGAGGTGGCGCCGCTCCCGGTCGAGGCGAGCCCGTTCGTCCGACGGTCCCGGGCGCGCTCGACGGGCATCGCCGCCGTGTGTCATCGACCGCCCCGAGCTGGCGGGGGTCGCTGGTACGCTGCGGTTCGCGGCGAGGAGCCGCGAGACACGGGGGTGAATGGTCTCGACGTTGGCCGTCGAGGTGGGAGAAGCGAGCCGTGGTCTCCGGAGCCACGTTAAAGAGCCGGAACCATAAATAGACGCCGAGCCTCAGCTCGCGCTCGCTGCCTAGGGCAGCGATGTCCGCCTGGTCCCAGCCCTACGGACCAGTGTCCGGGCATCATCAAGTAGGGCTCACCGAGCACCTGCGCCGGTAGGGCGCCCGGGACACTCAAGCCGGATACGGGGTGGCGACGCCGTCGACAGCAGCGCCACCCTCGACAACCCTCTGTCGACTGCGCTCGGAGAAGGCCCACCGAGAGTCCAGCGGACGCGGGTTCGATACCCGCCACCTCCACCAGCGCCCGGCCGCCGGGCGCGGCTGCTCGGCGCGCCGATCGCCCCCGGCGGAGATGGGCCCGGGGGGCTGCGACAATGCGGACGTGCCGGTGCCCGTCGTCCCTGCGCCAGACGCCCCGCGATGACGCCGACCGGTGCGCTGCCCCCGGCGTCGCTCGACGGCGGGCCCTGGAGGCTGAGCATGGGGCTGCACCGGCTCGAAGAGGCGGAGTGGCTGATCACCGACGAGCACCGCGAGACAGAGCTCGCCGAGAAGGCCCGCCTGCTCGTCGAGGCACGCGACGACGTCCTCGCCGTGCTGCCCGGCAGCGAGCCCTCGAGCGCAGAGCTGCTCGAGCTCGTGGTCACGCACCTCGCACGCACGGGGATCGCGCCCGGCCCGCGCGCCGGCACCGATGCCGACGGCCGACCGCACCCGATCGAGGTGGCGTCGCGAGCGGTGCAGGAGGACCTCTGCGTGCTCGAGCGCGACGCCGGGGCCTGGCGCCTCGTGGCCGGGTGCGTCTGCTTTCCCAGCCGATGGTCGCTGCGGGAGAAGCTGGGCACCACGCTCGCGGAGATCCACGGGCCTGTGCCCGGCTTCGACACGACGCTCGCCGGCCCCTCGTCCACCTTCTTCGATCGGCTGGCCGTCGGCCGACCCGTCTGGCGGAGCAACTGGACGCTGGTCGACACGCCGGTGCTCCATCTCCCGACGCCCGCGGCGAGGCGGCCGCACGCGCCACCTTCCGATCTCGGAGACGCGCTCTGGTTCCGCGTCGAGCGCCAGACGCTGCGACGGCTCGCTCGGACCGACGCGATCGTCTTCACCATCCGCACCACCGTGCAACCGCTCTCGGCGGCGCTCGCCGCCGCGCCTGGGTCCGCGGGGGCCCTGCGTGCCACGCTCGCGACCGTCACCGACGATGTGGCCCGGTACAAGGGCTGGACGACGCTCCTCGCACCGCTCGACGTATGGCTCGCGGCGCACGAGCAGGCAGCACCCGCCGCTGAGCACCTGCACAAGTAGGGTCCGGCCCGATGGGTGGCGTCCGGGTCGTGACCGAGGGTCGGGTCCGCGTCGTCACGATCGACCGCCCCGAGCGGCGCAACGCCGTGGACGGACCGACCGCGCAGCGCCTGGCGGACGCCTTCCGCGAGTTCGACGCGGACGACGGTGCCGACGTGGCCGTGCTCACGGGCGCTGGCGGCACGTTCTGCGCCGGCGCCGACCTGAAAGCGATCGCCGAGGGCAACGGGAACCGCGTCGAGCACGACGGCGACGGCCCGATGGGGCCGACCCGGCTCGTCCTCTCGAAGCCGGTCATCGCCGCGATCGAGGGCTTCGCCGTGGCCGGCGGCCTCGAGCTCGCGCTCTGGTGCGACCTTCGCGTCGCCGCCGACTCGGCCGTGCTCGGGGTCTTCTGCCGCCGCTTCGGCGTGCCGCTCGTGGACCTCGGGACGCTCCGGCTCCCTCGGTTGATCGGCCACTCACGGGCGAGCGACCTGATCCTCACCGGTCGGGGGGTCGGCGCAGCCGAGGCCCTCGCGATGGGCCTCGTCAACCGGGTCGTGGAGGACGGGGACGCCCTCACGGCGTCGATCGCGCTCGCCACGGAGCTGAGCACGCTCCCACAGGCCGCGTTGCGCCACGACCGGCTCTCGGCGCTCGAGCAGTGGGGGCTCGACGACGAGGCGGCGGTCGCGAACGAGGTCGACCACGGCCTCGCGGTGCTGCGATCCGGCGAGTCGCTGGACGGCGCCCGCCGGTTCGCGGGCGGCGTGGGCCGCCACGGCGGCGCCGGAGGCTGACCTCCTCGACCCGGCGGATCGCCAGCGTCACCCAGGCGACTCGGGCTCGACCAGCGCCTCGAACCGGGCCCGGTCGTTGGCGAACGTGAACATCGCCTGGGGGATCACCTCGATGTACCGCGCGTCCGACGGGGTCGAGACCCACTCCTCGGGGACGCCCCCGTAGACGTCGCGCCAGTCCGGGGCGAGCGCCGCCGCCTCCTCGGTCGCACCGCGCACCACCCGGGCGTGGCCGTGGACGAAGACGCCCACCTCCTCGCCGACGACGTGGGCGAGGCTCGTCGCGGGGCGCCGCTCGAGGTGGCGGGCCTTGGCAGAGGTGCCCGAGGTCGAGAACCAGACGTGCCCGTGCAGGAAGAGCGTGTCGACCGCCGAGCACCGAGGCTCCCCCCTCGCGGTCGTGGTCGAGACCACGAAGTGCTTGACGCCGACGAGGTATCGGCTGAGGTCGCGGGCGCTCAGCCGCCGCTCGGGCCGCATGATGCCGGTCAGCTGCTCGGTGGCGCCGGCGAAGGAGCGCGCGAGCAGCGCGTCGAGCTCGTCGAGCTCCGCGTCGGTCTCGTGCATGGAGGCACCCTTGCGGGCCGTCGAGGACCCGTCAAGGTCAGTCCTCGCCGATGGGCAGCCAGCGGAACGTACGCCAGCAGAGCACGACGCCGATCACGGACCAGACGGCGAGCATGATCGCGACGAGCGGCAGCTGGAACGAGCCGTTGATCTCCGCGTGCCCGTAGATCGGCGGCAGGAAGACCGAGCGCATCCCTTGGGCCAGCCAGCGCAGCGGGAACACCGACGCGATCGCCTGCATCCACTTCGGCTCCTTCGCGTAGACGAAGAACACGCCCGACGTGAACTGCAGGAAGAGCACGAGGGGCGTCGCGATGGCCGCGGCGGCCTGCCCGGTCTTCGCGAGCGAGGAGAACGCGATCCCGAGCGAGGTGAACGCGACGAGCGCGAGCGCGCTCAGCCAGAGGAACCGCAGGATGCTCCCGCCTCCCGTCGGGAGGTGCACGTGGAAGGCGACCGCGCCGAGCGTGAGCATGAGCGCCATCTGCATGGCGTAGATCACGACGACCGTCCCGACCTTGCCCGCGAAGTACGCCGACGGCGGCATCGGCGTGCCGTGGATCCGCTTCAGCGTGCCGGTGCTCCGCTCGTCGGGGAGCCCGATGGAGAGCGACTGGAACCCGCCGTAGACGAGGCCGGACGCGATCATGCCCGCGGTCAGGTACTGCGCGAACGTCACGTTGTCGGGGAGCTTCTCGCCGTGGATGAGCGAGGAGAGCGTGAGCAGCAGGATGAACGGCAGGATCACCGTGAAGGTCATGGTGCGGCGGTCCCGGAAGACGAGCAGCAGCTCGATGCGGAACCGCTCCCGCCAGGCCCTCAGCAGCTGGGTCATCCGACCTCGCCCTCGTCCACCAGCTTGAGGTACACGTCCTCGAGCGTCGGGCGTCGCACCTCGAGGCCATCGACCTCACCGCCGAGCTCTGCGTGCAGCGACGCGACGAGCGCCGTCGGCGTGCGGGTCTCGACCTCGGTGACGCTGCCGTCCCGGACGTAGCGGACGATCGAGACGTCGCTCGCGCGCGCGCCGAGCTCGGCCGGCGGGGCGTCCGCGACGATCCGCCCGTGGTTGATCACGATGACCCGGTCAGCGAGCGCGTCGGCCTCCTCCATGTAGTGCGTGGTGAGCAGGATCGTCGTGCCCTCGTGCTTGAGGATGCGGATCAGCTCCCAGAAGCCCCGGCGTGCCTCCGGGTCGAACCCGGTGGTCGGCTCGTCGAGGAAGAGCAGGGTGGGGTCCCCGATGATCCCGAGCGCCACGTCGAGGCGCCGGCGCTGGCCGCCCGAGAGCGTCTGCACCCGAGCGTCGCGCTTCTCGGTGAGCCCGACGAGCGCCATCACGCCGTCGGGGTCGCGCGGCGCGGGGTAGACGGTCGCGAAGTAGCGCACGCACTCCCCCACGGTCAGCTCGAGGAGGTCGTTGCAGTCCTGCGGGACGATCCCGACGCGCTCGCGCCAGGCGCGGTCGGCGGTGGCGGGGTCCTCGCCCAGCACCGCGACGGTGCCGGCGTCACGCCGGCGGTACCCCTCGAGGATCTCGACCGTCGTGGTCTTCCCCGCGCCGTTCGGCCCGAGCAGGGCCGTGCACGTCCCGCCGTCGATCGCGAAGCTCACGCCGTCGACGGCCGTGAGCTCCCCGTACCGGCGCGTGAGCCCGTCGACCTCCACGGCGTGCACGGGCGACACTGTTGCAGACGGCGCGCGGGGTGCCTCAGCGCGCACGCTCGAGGAACGCGGCGACCAGTCGGTCGACGCGCTCCGCCGCGGAGCCCTCGAGCGACTCGGTCTCGCGCAGCAGCACCTCTGGGTCCAACCCCTCGGCCACCAGCTCCTCGTCTGCGCCGGCCTTGAGCCAGCGCGAGAGCTGGGCGGCGTCGAGCTCGGGGTGGAACTGGACGCCGAGGTGGCGCCCGACCCGGAACGCCTGGACGCACACCTCCGTCGTGGCGAGCACGGTGGCGGACGCCGGCACCACGCACCGGTCGGCGTGGAACTGGAACCACGGCCCGTCCGGGATCCCGTCGGCCGGCGCGCCTCTGAGGGGCACCCAGCCGAGCTCGCGCCTCGGGGCGGGCTCGACGCGGCCGCCCGCCGCGACGCAGAGGGCTTGGGCGCCGAAGCAGATCCCGAGGACCGCGGTCCCGGCGTGCTCGGCGCCACGGATCGCGTCGAGCTCGGCGTGGAGCCATGGACCCAGGCGATCGCGGTCGGTGACCGAGTGGGTCGAGCCGAGGATCGCCAGCACCTCCACGCCGTCGAGGTCGACGGCGGTGGTGGCGCCGTCGACGTCGCGGACCTCGACGCCGAAGCCCCGGCGCGAGAACGCCGCGCCGACGAAGCCGGGGTCGTCCTCGGGGTGGTGGCGCAGGAACACCGCGCGCCGGCGCGTCTGCCCCACGTCGCCCACGGCGCCGAGCCTATTGACCGAGATCGGCCGACCTCGGATGAGGCCGTGGGGTAGAACCTCTCCCGCCGCCGAGGACGGAGGCGCGGATGGAGTCAGACGTGCTCGACGGGTTCGAGCGGACCACCTGCACGGCGCTCGGCGCCACGCGCGACGTCTGGCGATCCGGCAGCGGGCCGTGCGTGATCGTCATCACCGAGCTGCCCGGCATCACGCCGCGCGTCGTGGCGTTCGCACGGCAGGTGGCCGACCGCGGCATGACGGTGGTGCTCCCGCACCTCTTCGGCGTGGACGGGCGCGAGCCGACGAGCCCGTACGTGCTCGGCTCCCTGATGCGCTCCTGCGTCTCCCGGGAGTTCACCGTGCTCGCCACGGGTCGGTCGAGCCCCGTCGTCGCGTGGCTCCGCGAGCTCGCGAGGCAGGAGCACGCTCGGTGCGGCGGGCCGGGGGTCGGGGTCGTCGGGATGTGCTTCACCGGCGGGTTCGCCCTCGCGATGATGGCGGACGCGCCGGTCGTGGCGCCGGTCCTCTCCCAGCCGTCGCTGCCCTTCGCGATCGGGGCACGCCGCGCGCGCGACCTCGGGTGCTCGATCGGCGAGCTCGCCGCGGTCAGGGCGAAGGTCGCCGACGGCGCCGAGTTGCTCGGGCTGCGGTTCACGGGGGATCGGGCGGTCCCGCCCGCGCGGTTCGACGCGCTGCGCCGCGAGCTCGGCGACGGGTTCATCGCCGTCGAGCTCGACTCGTCGCCGGGCAACCCCTACGGCCACCGCGCCGGTGCCCACTCGGTGCTCACCGAGGATCTCGTCGACCGGCCCGGCGCGCCGACGATGGCGGCGTTGGAGCAGGTCCTCGGGTTCCTCGCCGCGAAGCTCGGTGTGACCGGCGGGCGATGACCCGCACCGGACCGCACGTCGCCGCCGCGCGTCCCCCGCTCGATCCCGCACAGGCGATCCGCGTGGCCGTCGTCGGGCTCGGCAGGGTCTTCGACCTCAACATCCGGGCGTACGAGGGGCTCGACGACACGGAGGTCGTGGCGCTCGTCGACCCCGACGAGGAGCGGCTCGCCGAGCGGTCCGCTGCGTGGCCGGGCGCGAAGCCGTTCACGTCGATCGAGGCGCTCGCGGCCTCGGGCGTCACGGTCGACGCGGTCGAGGCGCTCGTGCCGGTGGCCGCGCACGCCGGTTGCGTCCTCGAGCTCGTCCGTCAGGGATGGCACGTCAACCTGCAGAAGCCGATGTGCGTCGAGCTCGACGAGGCGACCGCGATGACCGAAGCGGCGGCCAGGGCCAACGTGGCCCTGCGCATCACGGACAACTACCTCTTCTTCGAGCCGCTCCGCCGCCTGAGGGAGCTCGTCGACGACGGCGAGCTCGGCGACGTCGCCGGCTACCACATGAAGATGGTCGCGAGCGGCCGAGGCGGGTGGGACGTGCCGTGGGACGCGTTCGAGCGGCAGTTCGCGCTCGCGCGGCGCGGCCGGGGGATCCTGCTCTTCGACGACGGGTGGCACAAGGTCTCGACCGCGCTCTGGCTGTTCGGCCCGATCACGGAGGTGCGCGCCTGGGTGGGCACGACGGAGGTGGCGCCCGGGCTCCCCGTCGACGCGCCCTCGATGGTCGCCTTCGAGCACGAGAGCGGCGTGCGCGGGGTCTGGGACGTGACCCTCGCGGTCGACCTCCACCTGCCCTCGGACTACTACGCCTGCGACGAGCGGTTCGAGGTCACCGGCCGGCGCGGGTTCGCACGCGTGAACCGGTGTACGGCGCGGGGGTTGCAGCAGCCGAGCCTCGAGGTGTACCGGGACGGCGAGCTCCGCCAGTTCCACGCGCTGGACGACGACTGGGCGAGCAGCTTCCGCGACGCCGGCCGGCACTGGCTCACGTGGCTCCGCACCGGCGTCGGCCCGATGTGGTGGTCGCCGGATGAGGCGATGCGCGTGCTGCGCGTCACGCTCGCGATCGCCGAGAGCAGCGAGCGGGGCGGCGTCGGCGTCCGCCCGGACGAGCTCTCGTAGCAGGACCGCGCGGTACGCTCCCACCGCCAGGGTGGCACCCGCTCGAACGGGGGAGACGTGGCACGGACCGAGCCGGTCGCGGACTGGGCGACGGACTTCGACGTCCTCGACGAGGCGTACGTGGAGTGCCCGTTCCCCATCTGGGACGACCTTCGGGAGACCTGCCCGATCGCCACCAGCACACGACGCGGCAGGACGTGGCTCCCGACCCGCTACGAGGACGTCACCACCATCGCGCACGACACCGCCACGTTCAGCTCGACCGACGTGGCGGTGATCCCCGACGAGGAGGTGGCCGAGGGTGACCCGCTCCCCTACGGCATGCCGCCGATCACGAACGACCCACCGCTGCACACCTGGACCCGGCGGCTCCTCCTGCCGTGGTTCTCGCACCGCCGGGTCGGCGAGTACGAGGTGCTCACCCGATCGGTGTGCACCGCGCTCATCGACGGGTTCATCGAGACCGGCCGCGCGGACGCGGCTGCCGAGTACGCCCAGCAGATCCCGGTCCGGGTGATCTCCCACATCCTCGGCGTCCCCGACGAGATGTCCGACACCTTCACGGGGTGGGTGCGCGACGCGCTGGAGTTCGCAGACGACCCCGATCGGCGCAAGCGCGGGAACTACGGGATCGGCGAGTACCTGTGGCGGACGATGCAGTCGCGCAAGGAGACGCCGGGCGACGACCTCCTGAGCGACCTCCTGGCTGCGCGCGTGGACGGTGAGCCGGTAAAGGACTCGATCGTCCTCGGCATGGCGATGCTCACGCTCATCGCGGGGATCGACACGACCTGGAGCGCGATCGGGGCGTCGCTCTGGCACCTCGCGACCAACGACGACGACCGTGAGCGCCTCGTTCGCGAGCCTGAGCTGATGCCGACCGCGGTCGAGGAGCTGCTGCGCGCCTACGCGCCGGTCACGATGGCGCGCGTCGTGACCAGCGACACCGAGGTGGCCGGGTGTGCGATGCGCGCTGGCGATCGCGTGCTGATGGCGTTCCCCGCCGCGAACCGCGACCCCGCGGTGTTCGAGCGGCCCGGCGAGGTGCTCCTCGACCGCGCGACGAACCGCCACGTCGCCTTCGGCTCGGGCATCCACCGCTGTGCGGGATCGAACCTGGCGCGGATGGAGCTGACGGTGGCGCTCGAGACCTGGCTCTCGCGGATCCCGGCGTTCCACCTCGCCGACGGGGCGCACGTCGTGTGGGCGGGTGGACAGGTGCGCGGGCCGCGCTCGATCCCGGTGGTGCTCCGGTGAGGGTCCGGGTGGACCCTGATCGCTGCCAGGGCCACGCGCGGTGCTACGCGCTGGCGCCGGACCTCTTCGACGTCGACGAGTACGGCCAGTCCTCGGCCCGGGGGGACGGCACCGTGCCGCCCGGCCGCCAGGAGGCGGCCCGCCTCGCGGTCGCCAACTGCCCGGAGTTCGCGGTCGAGCTCGTCGAGGCGTGAGCCCCGGGGCCGATCCGGCCCTGATCCGCGCGACCCCGCAGGGGTCCGCCCCCGGGCGGAGCCCGGGCCGCACCTCTCCCGCGGGTGCGTCAGATTTCCCCTTGACATGCGCCACCATGGCGTTATAGTGACGTCATGCTGACTGTACCCGTAACACCAGAGCTGCTCCGGCACTGGTCGCTCCAGCGGACCAGGCCCTCCGTCTCCGCCCGGCCCTCACCGTGGCGGCGCCGCCGGCCTCGGCACCTCTAAGCCTCCAGCCCTTCCGGACCACACACCAGTTCAACGCTAGGATGACGCCATGCAAACGTCATGGTTCACAGAAGCCCTCCGGTCGGACCTCGAGGCCGTGGGGTCGATGGGATCCGACAAGGCCATGAAGGTGGCCGACCGGATGATCACCGTCGCCCTCCCCCTCGCCAAGGCCCGGATGCTCGAGGCGATGTCGATGGCCCTCACGGAGCTCTCGGCCGCCATCGGGATCGAGCGGATCGACCTGCGGGTGAGCGGTGACGACGTGACGTTTGTGCCGGCCGAGCCGACCTCCGAGCCGCGCACGGTCGACACGTCCGCCGAGCAGGCGCGGTTCTCGCTGCGGCTGCCCGACGACCTGAAGGCGCGGATCGACACCCGCGCGGCGACCGAGGGCATCTCCACGAACACCTGGATCGTCCACGCGCTCCAGGACGCCGTGGGCCGTGGTGGCCACCACGGCCCGAAGGGCCGACGCCTGTCCGGCTTCGGCCACGCCTGAGGAGACACCAGTGCACACCTTCACCACCCCCGGCAAGACGCGCCTGGTCGTGACCAACCCGATCGACACGGTCGACGTGACCGCGGAGGGAACCGGCACGACGACGGTCGACCTCGTGGCGCGTGGTCCTGACGCCGAGGCCATCGCCGCCGAGACGACCGTCACGTGCGCGGAAGCCAACGGGATCTCGGTCGTCACCGTCACCCTGCCCGGACCCCGTACGTTCTCGCGCCGGCGCGGGCTCGACGTCATCGTCACCTCCCCCGCCAACACCGACGTGGTCGTCGGCGCGACCGGTGCGGAGCGATCGATCCTCTCCCTCGCCCGCGGCAGCGGCGACGTCCGGCTCCGCGGCACGCTCGGCGACGTCGAGGTCGCGCTGCCGAGCGCCGACGTCTCGGCCCAGATCGTGACCGGCACACTCGGGGTGAAGACGGCGTCCGGCGACGTCTCCGCCGAGTCCGTGCAGGGCCCGGTCAAGGTCCGCAGCGTGAGCGGCGACGTCTCGCTCAAGGCGGCCGACGACGACGTCTCGGTGACACTGGTCTCCGGCGACATCGACGTGATGGCCGCCAAGGGGTACCTGGACGTCACCTCCGTGAGCGGCGACGTGACGGTGGCCGACGCCCACGCAGGCGCCAACGTGAAGTCGACCTCCGGCGACGTGACCGTCCGCCGCGCGTGGTCGGGCACCGTGCGCGCGGCGACGGTGAGCGGGGACGTCCAGATCGGCATCCCGCCCGGCCGCGGCGTCGCCGTCGACGCCCGATCGATGTCCGGGGACCTGAGCAGCGAGATCGACCTCGGCGGCGACGAGCGCGGGGACGACGCGGGCGACGGCACCGTCGTGCGCGTGACCGCGCACTCCGTGAGCGGCGACATCGAGATCCTCCGCGCGTCAGTCGCCTCCTCCTGACGCGCGACGTCGGCCGCGGCGCGGCACCTCCCCGTAGCCGCGCCGCGGCCGACGCGACGGAGCCCTCCAGCTGGTCCCCTTGTCCCCCGCCGCGCGGCCCTGGCTCGCCTCAGTCGGAGGGGACGCGCCACCCGAGCGAGTCGGCGATCTCCCGGCACGTCGGGCAGAGCGGGTACCGGTGGGGGTCGCGGTCCGGAACCCACGTCTTGCCGCAGAGCGCCACGACCGGGGTCGCGGTGACCATCCCCTCGACGACCGAGGTCCCCGTCGAGACATAGCCGTCGTCGGTCCGGAGCCCCTCGAGGACGATGTGCGCCAGCCGCTCGCGATCGGCATCGTCGGTGACCGGCGACTCGGTCCGCTCGAGGGTCGAGCTCGGGTCGGGCATCGCCGCGAGCGTACCGAGGGCGTCCGGCAGACTGACCCGATGCCCAAGCGACGCGTGCGACGGTCGCCGCCGCCGAAGCCCCCCGCGCCGGGCCACTTCCGTCGCGACGGCGCGCCGAAGACCCGGTACCCCACGCAGCGAGAGGCGGCCGACGCCGCGCACCTGCGGTGGGTCGTCGACCGGGTGGAGCTCGAGGTCTACCGGTGCGACCTCTGTGCGGGGTGGCACATGGGCAAGCGGTTCCGCGACCCCTAGCGAGGGCTACCGGCCAGAGAGCGCCCCACTCCCCTTCAGCTTCTCGACCCGGGCGTCGTCCACCCCCCAGCGCCCGAGCGCGGCGGTCGTCGACGCCCCGGGCTGCTCGGGCGGCGAGGCGATCGCGCCCGGCGTCCGAGAGAACCGCGGCACCGGCGCTGGCTGGCGGACCCCGGCCACCTCCACAAACGTCTCGCGCGCCGCGTTGTGCGGGTGGTCGCGCGCCTCGAGCGGCGAGAGCACCGGTGCGACGCACGCCTCGGTGCCGGCGAAGTGCGCGACCCACTCGTCGCGCGTCCTCGTCAAGAAGCACGCCGCGAACCGCCCCTTCATCTCGGGCCACGCCTCGCGGTCCATCTGGGCGGGGAGCGTCGCCGCCTCGAGGCCCAGGCCGGAGAGGAGCGCCGCGTAGAACCGCGGCTCGATCGCGCCGACGGCGACGTGGCGCCCGTCGGCGGTCTCGTAGACCTCGTAGAAGTGCGCGCCGGTGTCGAGGAGGTTCTCTCCGCGCGCCTCGGTCCACAGCCCGGTCGCGAGGAACGCATGCGCCATCGTCATGAGCGACGCCGACCCGTCGGTCATCGCCGCGTCGACGACCTGGCCGGTGCCGGACGACCTGGCCTCGAGCAGAGCGGCCACGACGCCGAACGCGAGCAACATCCCGCCGCCGCCGAAGTCGCCGACCAGGTTGAGCGGCGGGACCGGCCGCTCCCCCGTGCGCCCGATCGCCCCGAGCGCACCGGAGACCGCGATGTAGTCGATGTCGTGGCCCACCTCGCCGGCGAGCGGGCCCACCTGGCCCCACCCGGTCATCCGCCCGTAGACGAGGCGCGGGTTGCGCGCGAGGCACGCGTCGGGGCCGACCCCGAGCCGCTCGGTCACCCCGGGCCGCATCCCCTCGACCAGCGCGTCGGCGTCCGCGACGAGGTCGAGCACGAGCGCGACGGCGTCGGGGTGCTTGAGGTCGATCCCGACGGACGGACGCGACCGGGCGAGGAGATCCCAGTGCGGCGCGTCCGACGGCGCGTCGCCGGCACGCTCCAGCCGGAGCACGTCGGCGCCGAGGTCGGCGAGCAGCATGCACGCGTAGGGCGCCGGGCCGATCCCCGCCAGCTCGATGATCCGAACGCCCGTGAGTGGACCCGGCACGCCCCCTCCTTGCCCGGCTCCATCGTGGCACGCAGCCCCCGGTCTCGGGCTGCGCGGTCGTACCGTGGCGCGATGGCGACCGCCGTGGCCTCCTCCCCCGGGCGTGTCACGGTGATCGGCGAGCACACCGACTACAACGAGGGCCGCGCGCTCGGGGTCGCGACGGCGCAGCGCACGACCGTCAAGGCGGCGGCGGGCACACCGGGCGCGCTCGAGATCACGTCGACGATCGGGACCGCGTCCTGCGCGATCGACGCGCCGGCTGGCCCGCCGTTCGCCGTGCTCGCCGCGGCCCTCGCGCGCGCCGCCGGGGTCCAGGGTGTCCGCCTCGAGGTCACCTCGGACCTCCCCATGGGTGCGGGGCTCGCCTCGTCCGCCGCCTACGCCGTCGCCGTGGCGCTCGCGCTCGGGATCGAGGGCGACGCGGTCACCGTCGCCAGGGCGTGCCAGGCGGCCGAGCGCGAGGCAGGGAGCGACGTCGGGCTCCTGGACCAGCTCGTGGCGCTCGAGGCACGCGAGGGAACCGCGGTCCTCATCGGGTTCGAGGCGCTGAGCGTCGCGCACGTGCCGGTGCGCGGGGCGATCGGGCTCACCGTCGTCGACACGGGCGAGCGGCGGGCGCTCCGCGCCTCCCCCTACGCGCAGCGGCGAGCGGAGTGCGCGCGCGCCGCCGAGGTGATCGGGCCGCTCGGGCGCGCCACGGCCGCTGACGTCGCGACCCTGCGCGACCCGGTGCTGGCGAGGCGGGCACGACACGTGGTGACCGAGTGCGCCCGCGTCGACGAGGCCCGGCGCGCGCTCGAGGCGGACGACCTCGGCGCGCTGGGGTCGCTGCTCGACGCGGGGCACGCGAGCCTCCGCGACGAGTTCGAGGCCTCGACCCCGGGGGTCGAGGCCGTGCGCGACGCGGTGCGCGCGCAGCCCGGCATCGCGGGCGTCCGGCTCACCGGGGCCGGGTTCGGGGGG